>ERZ1023418.5-NODE-5-length-51929-cov-47.837510_pt1 | contig 51929 bp, 46 predicted proteins | sample MGYA00380511_ERZ1023418 | MGnify/ENA primary metagenome ERZ1023418 (study PRJEB33173, sample SAMEA4830370) | metagenome | study: EMG produced TPA metagenomics assembly of the PRJEB25223 data set...
TAGGTTTTATTGGCATCACAGATGTGCAATTTGTTTATGCACAAGGCATTGGATTGGGTGCTGAAGCCATTGAAAAAGCACAATCATCTGCGAAAAATAAAATTAATGAACTTATCACAAGCCTTTAATCTTCAGATAATCTAAAAAATTTATTACAAACAAAAAAGTGCGGTAATTTACCGCACTTTTCTTGTTATTTTTTTTCGTTCAACCCATTTTCCGTTGGTGAAATCAACAATCCATTTAGTCGCTTTTCCCTCTTTTTCAGAAGTCACATATTGCTTTTTCTCTTTACGACTAAAACGAACAATCGCTTCGTTCCCTTCAGGATCTTTTTGTGGTGCATCCGCTAAATAAGCTAATTTTTCAGGTAAACGCTCGCGATATTGCACAAGTTCTGAGATTTTAACTGGGCGTGTTTCGCGGGATTTCGGGAAGTTATGGGCTGACATAAACACGCCACTTGCACCATCACGCAATACAAAGTACGCATCAGATTTTTCACATTTTAGCTCAGGGAAATGTACTGGCTCTTCTTTCGGTGGTGCAACTTCGCCATTTTTCAAAATTTTGCGCGTGTTATCGCAATTTGTGCATCCCATATACTTGCCAAAACGACCAAGTTTTAAGTGCATATCCGCACCGCATTTATCACACTCAACAACAGGGCCATCATAACCTTTAATTTTGAATGAGCCTTCTTCAATCAAATATCCATCACAATTTGGATTATTACCACAAATATGGATTTTACGATGGGCATCGATTACATAGCTGTCCATTGCCGTTCCACATTTTGTACAACGTTTACGATCCATTAATGCTTTGGTTTCTGAAGATTCATCTAAAACGTTCAATAATTCTGCTTCGGGAATTAAATTAATCGTTGTTTTGCACCGTTCTTTTGGCGATAACGCATACCCCGTGCATCCTAAAAACACCCCTGTACTTGCCGTGCGAATTGCCATTTTTCTGTCACAAGTTGGGCATTTAATATCTGTTTCCACAAGGCTATTCGGGCACATACCGCCTTCAAGTTCATCTAATTCAGCTTTAGAAAGTTGGCTAGAAAAATCCTTGAAGAATTGATTTAATTCAGTTTTCCAATTTACTGAACCAGAGGCAATTTTATCTAAGGTATCTTCCATATTCGCGGTGAAATCGTAATTCATTAATTCACCAAAAGACTCATTGAGGCGATCAGTTACAATTTCGCCCATCTTTTCTGCATAGAAACGACGATTTTCAGTACGAACATAACCACGTTCTTGAATAGTGGAAATAATTGCCGCATAAGTGGAAGGTCTGCCAATACCACGTTTTTCCAATTCTTTTACTAAAGCCGCTTCAGTAAAACGAGCAGGTGGTTTAGTAAAGTGTTGTGTTGGTTGCACTTCTTTTAAAGCAAGTTTTTCTGAAACAGCAACTACAGGCAATTCTTGATCTTCAGGATTTTTACCTATTTGTGGCAATACTTTTGTCCAACCATCAAAACGTAAAATTCTGCCTTTTGCTTTTAAGGTATAATCGCCTGCTGAAACAGTCAATGTACTACTATCATATTGTGCTGGTGGCATTTGACAGGCTAAGAATTGACGCCAAATTAAATCATAAAGACGTACTGCATCTTTTTCCATCCCCTCTAAAGATTCAGGCAATGCTCGAATATCTGATGGGCGAATAGCCTCGTGAGCCTCTTGCGCATTTTCTTTACTTGAATAGAAATTTGGTTTTTCTGGTAAATATTGCGCCCCAAAATGATTTTCAATGTAGCTATGCACCATATTCAGCGCATCTTGACTTAAATTGGTTGAGTCTGTACGCATATAAGTAATGTAGCCTGCTTCATATAAACGTTGGGCTAACATCATTGTTTTCTTAACGCCAAATCCTAAACGAGTACTTGCCGTTTGTTGAAGTGTTGATGTAATAAATGGTGCACGAGGGCGAGAACTTGTTGGCTTAGTGTCTAAATTTGTGACAACGTAATCAGAAACATTAAGAAAATCTACCGCACTTTGTGCCTCTTTTTGATTCTTTGGATCAAATTTCTTGCCTTTATAATCCGTGACATCCAAACGTATGGCTTGTTTATTTTGATTGTTCGTAAGGACGGCAACTTCCCAATATTCTTCAGGCTGGAACGCTTTAATTTCACGCTCGCGTTCTACTAATAATTTAACCGCAACCGATTGAACTCGACCAGCAGAAAGTCCGCGTGCGACTTTTTTCCAAAGTAACGGAGACACCATAAAGCCCACTACTCTATCTAAAAAACGACGAGTTTGTTGGGCATTAACGCGGTCCATATTTAATTGTTCAGGCTTTTCAAAAGCCTGTTTAATTGCATTTTTAGTGATTTCGTTAAACACTACTCGGCTAAAGCGATCATCATCTCCACCAATCACTTCACGTAAATGCCATGCAATCGCTTCCCCTTCTCTATCCAAGTCGGTTGCGAGATAAATGTGATCTACTTTTTTAGCAAGCGATTTTAATTCGGAAACTACTTTTTCTTTCCCTGGCAAAATCTGATAATTTGCTTTCCAATCGTGATAAGGATCAATCCCCATACGTTTAACTAGGGCGTTACGTTCCTTTTCGGCTTTAATTCTTACTTTTTCTTCGGCATCCATACCTTTAGTTGAAATTGGTTTAGCTTTTTCGCCTGTACTAGAACCTACAGTTGGTAAATCACGAATATGTCCGACGCTCGATTTAACCACATATTGGCTACCTAAATACTTATTAATAGTTTTTGCTTTTGCTGGCGACTCCACAATCACCAAGGATTTTCTCATTTGATTACCTAATATCACTAGAATTTTGTAAAATTGGCGGTATAGTGCAAAGTTATGTAGGCAAAATCAAGTACTTTTTGAAAAAAGGGTTATAAATGGATAAACTCAACGCGATTTCTATTTTCTGCAAAGTGATTGAAACCCAAAGTTTTACATTGGCTGCAAAGCAACAAAATATTTCTGTGGCTATGGCAAGCAAATTAGTTTCACAATTAGAAGAACATTTAAAAATACGATTATTACAACGTACCACCAGAAAAATTATGCCTACCGAAGCAGGAATGATGTATTACCAACGCTGCCAAGGCATTTTGCTTGATTTAGATGAAGCAGATTCCAGCATTACTCAGCTTACCAGTTCATTACAAGGAAATTTACTGATTTCCGTTCCTCGTGATTTTGGTTTACTTTTTATTGCACCAAATTTACCCACTTTTATGGCTAAGCATCCTCATTTGCATATTGAAGTCGAATTTAATGATAAGAAAATCGATTTATTATCCGAAAGCTATGATCTTGCTCTTCGTATTGGTTATATGGAAGATAGCTCGTTGGTTTCACGTAAAATAGGAACTACTACTGTTCATTTTGTAGCGTCGCCTAATTATCTTGAAGCGAATGGTATTCCACAAACGCCTGATGATTTAGAACATCATAATGGCTTACTTTATAAAAATTCAATGAATCAGGTAAATTGGGTTGGTTCACGGATAAATCAAACTCAACGTTTCAAAATCCAATCCAAAGTGGTAAGCAATAACGGTTTTGCCTTATTAAATATGGCAAAAGCGGGATTGGGTATTGCTAATTTACCAAAATTTATTTTAGGTAGCGCCTTTCAAAAAGGCGAGCTTATCGAATTATTGCCAGAATATAAGCAACAAAAATTAGAAATTCACGTGGTCTATCCAAACAGAAGACATTTACCAATAAAAGTGCGGGCATTTATTGAATTTTTATCTGGATTGGGCTTGTGTTCAGAAATTTTGGAAAATCATGAAGATAATATTTAAATGCTATAAATAAAAATACCGCACTTAAGCAACCCAAAGTGCGGTTATTTTTATGCGTGTTTTTTATAATGCTTTTAAGATATCTTCAACGCGATCTTTTGCATCACCAAAGAGCATTTGCGTATTCTCTTTGAAGAATAATGGATTTTGTACGCCTGCATAACCTACAGCCATTGAACGTTTGAACACAATCACATTTTGTGCTTTCCATACTTCTAACACTGGCATTCCTGCGATTGGGCTATTTGGATCTTCCATCGCAGCTGGGTTTACCGTATCGTTCGCACCGATAACCAATACCACATCGGTATCAGCGAAATCGTCGTTGATTTCATCCATTTCAAGTACGACATCGTAAGGCACTTTTGCTTCGGCTAACAGCACGTTCATATGACCGGGTAAACGTCCTGCAACAGGATGAATACCAAAACGAACGTTCACACCACGTTCACGCAATTTTGCCGTAATATCAGCGACTGGATATTGTGCTTGTGCCACAGCCATACCATATCCTGGCGTGATAATTACAGAACTTGCATTTTTCAACAATTCAGCCACTTCTTCCGCTGTAGTTTCACGGTGTTCGCCTTGTTCTTCGCTTGAAGAAACTTGAACATCGTTACCAAAACCACCCGCAATTACGCTCACAAATGAACGATTCATTGCTTTACACATAATATAAGAAAGAATTGCACCAGAAGAACCAACAAGTGCGCCAGTTACGATAAGCAAATCATTATTCAACATAAAACCTGCTGCCGCCGCTGCCCAACCTGAATAAGAGTTAAGCATTGATACCACAACTGGCATATCTGCTCCACCAATTGAAGCCACTAAGTGCCATCCAAATGCAAGCGCAATCGCTGTCATTAATAACACAGGGAAAATGCTTTCTGGATTATTCAAGAATGCAACCATCAATAATGCAGATACCACAAGTGCGGCTAAATTTAATTTATGGCGATGCGGTAACATTAATGCTTTTGAATTAATTTTTCCGCTCAATTTACCAAATGCGACAACTGAACCAGTGAAAGTTACTGCACCGATAAAGATACCTAAAAATACTTCGACATTATGAATATTCGTTAATACCGCTTGCTCTGCCACAAATGCGGCTTGTGCTGCTGCATCTAATCCTTCAGGCATTAATGCCTCATGGTGTAAACCATAGCTATTAAAGCCTACGAGTACAGCCGCTAAACCGACAAAACTGTGAAGAATCGCCACAAGTTCTGGCATTTCAGTCATTTCTACTTTTAATGCACGTTGAACACCGATTGCACCACCAATGATCATCGCAATAATGATCCAAAATGTTCCTTCAGAATGAGGTCCAAAAATGGTTGCGATAAGGGCAATTGTCATACCAACAATACCGAACCAACAACCCGCTTTAGCAGTTTCATGTTTAGAAAGTCCTGCCAAGCTCATAATGAAAAGTAATGCTGCTAAAATATACGCAGCCTGTACTAAACCTTCAGACATTGTGCGCTCCTTAACCTTTTCTAAACATTGCTAACATACGTTGTGTGACACGGAAACCACCAAAAATATTGATGCTTGCCACCAAAATCGCCACAAAAGCTAACGCATCGATAAATAGATTGCCTGTTGGCTGACGAATTTGTAATAACGCACCTACAATAATAATGCCTGAAATTGCATTTGTTACTGCCATTAATGGTGTATGAAGTGCATGGCTAACATTCCAAACCACGTAATAACCCACCACGCAAGCTAAAACAAATACAGTGAAATGTGATAAAAATGCAGCTGGTGCTACAGAAGCTAACCAAAGGAATAACACACCAACACCTGCCATCACACCATATTTCATACGAGGATCTGTTGGTTTAGATTCTTTTTTCTCTGCCACTGGTGCAGCTTTGGTCTCTTGTTTTGGTTGTGCAGACACTTGAATTTGTGCTGGTGGAATTTCTTCTCCATCACGAACAACGGTTACACCGCGAAGAACCACATCTTCAAAATCAATATTGATATTGCCATCTTTCTCTTTACACAAAAGTTTTAATAAATTGACTAAGTTTGTGCCATAAAGTTGAGAAGATTGCGTTGGTAAACGGCTTGGGAAATCTGTATAACCAATCACTTTCACTTGGTTTTCAGTTGTAACAACTTTCCCTGCTTGCGTATATTCACAGTTACCACCAGTTGCAGCGGCTAAATCCACAATTACCGAACCTGGTTTCATTGAATCCACCATTTCTTTGGTAATCAAACGAGGTGCTGGTTTACCTGGAATGGCTGCCGTAGTAATAATAATATCGACTTCTTTAGCTTGTTCTGCGTAAAGCTCCATCGCACGACGGTTAAATTCTTCCGACATCACTTTCGCATAACCATCACCACTGCCGCCTTCTTCTTTGAAATCAATTTCTAAGAAGCTCGCGCCCATACTCTGAACTTGCTCTTTCACTTCAGGACGAGAGTCAAAAGCACGAACAATCGCCCCAAGGCTATTTGCTGCACCAATTGCCGCCAAACCAGCCACACCCGCACCAATCACCAACACTTTTGCTGGTGGAACTTTACCTGCTGCAGTAATTTGCCCAGTAAAGAAGCTACCGAATTCATGCGCAGCTTCAATGACAGCACGATAACCAGAAATATTCGCCATAGAAGAAAGTGCATCCAATGCTTGCGCACGAGAAATACGAGGCACTGCATCCATGGCTAACACATTAATTTTCTTCGCAGTGAGTTTTTTCATTAACTCAGGATTTTGCATACGCCAAATAAAGCTCACAAGCGTTGCACCTTCCTTCATTTGAGCGATTTCTTCATCTGTCGGTGCATTTACTTTGAAGATAATATCCAATTGCCAAATTTCAGCCGACGAACCGATCTTCGCGCCTGCCTCTAAAAATGCTTGATCTTCAAAACTAGCTTTAAAACCTGCATCGTGTTCCACGATCACGTCAAAGCCCAATTTCAATATTTGTTGAACCGTTTTCGGCGTTGCCGCCACACGGTTCTCATTCTCAAGCAGCTCTCTAGGTACACCAATTAACATACTGTTTCCCTCTGATTGATGATTGGGTTAATGAAATTAATGAACAAACCTTCGCCTATTCATCGTTAAAATGACAAAAAGTCAAACGGATGCAAATGTATCATTAATTGAATGAAAATAGGTAACGTTTTTAAGTGGTTTTACAAGATATTGTGATAGGGATCACGAAAAATCTCTATTTATAATTTTCTATAAAAAATCAAAAAATAATAGATCTATATATCCTAAGTAATAATATTAGACACTGTAGTGGATTAACATCAATACCAAGCCACAAAAAAGAAAATGACACATTATAAATAAAAAATGCTTGAAAAATCTTATTAAATTTTTGTTGCCAAAGTTAGCTCAAGAACTACTGCAGATTTGCTTAATATTCAACCTAATACATACAGCAATTCTGTTTTATCCAAATTAGCTTTTTATTGAGTGCTATTTAGTACTTGAAGCTCACGGACTTGACAGCATTAAGATTGATGAAAATTACCTAAAGGAAAAAAGACATATAAACAACATAGGAAATTTTTAGAATTAAGATAAAGCTTGTACTCTCAAAAATATAATGGAATTGATCTAAAATACTTTTCTTTATTCTTAAAGGATATGGATTTAAGCTTAATTTGGGTATATGGAAGGGCAATTAAAAATACTGAAAAATGATGCAAGATTTAGAACCAATCTACTATAGTCCAAAAATAAATTTATCCAAATTAATCTTGTACCTTGCCATTCTTGCTATTCTTTTTTATCCTATGCTCCAATTTTGGAGGCTATTATGAAATTTAAAAATATTCTCGTTGTACTTAATCCCAGTAATGAAAAACAGTACGCCCTAGCTCGTGCAGTGCGTTTAGTTGAAGAACAAAAAAATGAAACTAAGGTAAAAATCACCGCACTTTTATCAGTCTATGATTTATCTTATGAAATGTCAGCTTTACTTTCTTCTGAAGAACGTTCAGAAATGCATCAACAAGTAATAGAAAAACACCGTCACGCTGTTCAATATTACCTAGATAAATATGCAAATCCAGAAATTGAATTACAATCTCATATTGTGTGGAATAGCAATGAAGCTGATGCAATTAACGAAGAAGTAGAAAATAATAATTACGATCTAGTCGTAAAATATACTAAAGACGAAGAAAAACTGACGTCTCTTATCTTTACTCCCATTGATTGGCAACTTCTTCGTAAATGCCCTATTCCTGTCTTAATGGTTCGTGATGGCGATTGGAAACATCAACGCCGTATTCTTGTGGCGGTGAATGTTTCTGGAGAGCAAGAATATCAAGATGAATTTAATCAAGAGCTGGTAGAAACAGGTATTTCACTCGCGGAAAATCTAAATCGTGGTAATGTCCATTTGGTGGCAGCCTACCCTTCCGCGCCAATCAATATGGCGATTGATTTACCTGAATTTAATACTTCAGGTTATGAAAACGGTATTCGAGGTCAGCATCTTATTAATATGAAAGCTTTACGCCAAAAATTTGGAATTGATGAAGATCATACTCACGTACGCGAAGGTTTTCCAGAGGAAGTTATTCCTGAAGTGGCGAAAGAGATTGAAGCTGAATTAGTGATTTTAGGCACAGTGGGACGAACAGGTTTATCTGCCGCATTATTAGGCAATACTGCAGAACATGTGATTAGTAAATTAAGTTGTAATTTATTAGGCATTAAACCATCTAAAAAAGATGATTAAAACATTCTCCTAAATTTATAAGACGCCCTAAGTATTTTATATTCAGGGTATTTTTATACTATTTCTTATGGTATTTTTCATTTTGTGACCTCGATCACAAATCTTACAATTTTATTTAAATAGCTATTTAAATGATAGCTCTTTTCATTTAGTATTCACACTCATTTTTAACTCCTCCATTCTTATTAAGGAAATATATGAAAAAGACATTGATTACAGGATTATTGGTTTTAGCTGGCACAGCACAAGCTCATGAAGTTTGGGTTCAAGCACCGACGAAATTAACATCTGGTTCTGTATTAAAAGCAGAATTAGCTTATGGGGATTACCCTTATGTAGAAAAAATTCCTGAAGCACGTTTAAAAATTTTTGCGCCAATGGAAATTATTCGTCAAGATGGTGAAAAACAAACCTTAGTTCAAAAAGGCGAAAACTATCAATATCAATCAGAGAAAGCATTGTCCGATGGTTCTTATTGGGTAACAGCGACTTATAAACCTACTTTTTGGTCACAAAATGCTGAAGGTTGGAAAATGGATAATTTGAAAGGATTAGAAAATCCCACTTATTGTGAACAAACTCAAATGTTTGGCAAAAGTCTTGTTACCGTTGGTAAAAAACCATTAAATGCAGAAATGGCAATGACAAGAGTTGGTTTACCGCTTGAAATTGTTCCTTTGCGTGATCCTAGCAAAGCGAAATCAGGCGAACCGTTCCCTGTTCAAATTTTCTACCAAGATCAGCCATTAGCAGGCGAAACTGTCATCGCAACCGCTGATACTATTATCGTGAAAGATCTTGAAGCAAGTACAGGTCATCGTGAACCACAAGGTTTTTCAGGTAAAACAGATAGTCAAGGACGTGTGAATATCATTCCATTAATTGATGGTATTTGGAAAATTAAAGTTATTCATAAAACACCATTTGCAGATCAACAAACTTGTCAGCAATCTGCAAGCTATAGCACATTAATTTTACCGGTTGGTAAAGGATTGGCTAAACTCCCACCAAAACCAGAACACCATCATCATTAACCTTGAAAGTGCGGTGGAATTTCACCGCACTTTTGCATCCTAATTAAATAAAAAATACAGAAATAGTCTGCCTAAATCCTAAGTTATTCATCTGCATATCCAGATTTTGGCAAGGGTTTCCCATCTAAATATGCCAAATTATCTTTAAGTCTTAACCGCCCTTCGGTAAACCATTTAATCACAAGCGGATAAATTTGATATTCTTGCTCACGGGTTCTAGCTTCCACTTCTTCTATGCTATCTTCGGGGAAGATTGGCACTTTTGCTTGTAAGACAATCGCACCACCATCTACTTCTTCATTGACAAAATGAACGGTTGTGCCGTGTTCATTGTCGCCTGCTTCAATCGCACGTTGGTAGGTGTTTAAGCCTGCGTATTTAGGAAGAAGAGAAGGATGGATATTTAAAATTTTCCCTGCAAAACGTTGAGTAAATTTTGGGGTAAGAATTTTCATATAACCAGCAAGAACGATCAAATCTACTGCTAGGCTTTGCAAATAATCGCCAATGGCATCGTCCATTTCGAAGTTATTGGCAAAATTTTTGCGAAGAAAGACCGCTTGCGGAATCTGTGCTTGTTTGGCTCGAACTAATCCGTAAGCATCAGCTTTGTTACTTACCACACAAGCAATTTTGGCGGGAATATCGCCTGAATGGCAGGCATCAATAATAGTTTGTAAATTCGTTCCTTGACCAGAAATAAGGACGGCAATTTTTTTCATTTTCTTCCTTATAGAAATCAGCCCAAAAGGGCTGAATTTAAATTTAAGATTTTATTATTGAATCTCAACCTGTGCTTCGTCTTCGCCAAGATGTTCAATTTTGCCGATAACCCACGCTTTTTCGCCCGCTTGTTCAAGTAATGTAAGAGCGGTTTCAACCTCTTTTTCTGGTAATGCAATTACCATACCTACGCCACAGTTAAAGGTGCGATACATTTCATAACGGCTGATGTTGCCTTTTTCTTGTAACCAGTTGAAGATCGCAGGCCATTGCCAGCTTGATTCATCAATCACTGCTTTGGTGTTGTCAGGTAATACACGCGGGATATTTTCCCAGAAACCGCCACCTGTTAAGTGAGCAATGGCGTGAACTTCGGTCTGCTTGATCAGCTGTAAAATCGATTTTACATAGATTTTGGTTGGTGCTAAAAGGTGTTCGCTAAGCGGTTTGCCTTCTAATAAATCCGCTGGATTTGCACCGCTCACTTCAAGCACTTTGCGAATAAGTGAATAGCCGTTTGAGTGAGCACCACTTGAGCCGAGTGCGATAAGCGTGTCGCCCGTTTTTACTGCCGTGCCGTCAATAATCTCTGATTTTTCTACTACACCGACGCAGAAACCCGCTAAGTCGTAGTCGCCTTCGTGGTACATTCCAGGCATTTCAGCGGTTTCGCCACCGACTAACGCACAGCCAGACATTTCGCAACCGTCTGCAATACCCTTGATCACGCTTGCTGCCACATCAACGTCTAATTTTCCTGTTGCATAGTAATCTAAGAAGAAAAGCGGTTCTGCCCCTTGCACGATTAAATCGTTTACACACATTGCTACTAAATCTTGACCAATGGTATCGTGTTTGTTTAAGTCAATCGCAAGGCGTAATTTTGTGCCAACACCATCGGTGCCAGAAACTAAAATTGGCTCTTTATATTTGGTTGGTAAAGCACATAATGCACCGAAACCACCCAATCCGCCCAAGACTTCAGAGCGGCGAGTGCGTTTTACATCGCCTTTGATACGTTCGACTAATTCATTCCCAGCGTGAATATCGACGCCAGCATCTTTGTAGCTAAGTTGTGTGTTGCTCACGATTAACCTCAATCAGTAGAAATAAAAATTAGGCAGATTATATCATTAAGCAAACGTTTGCGATATTGTTAAATTAATTCATTTAATGGCATTTTTAAAATTAAAATGAAATTGCTTGCAATCAAAATTTATTTGTACTACTTTAATAGTACAAATAAACTCAAGATCTAGGAGAAAAAATGAAAACCACAACCGCATTAGTCACAGGAGCAACCGCAGGCTTTGGCTTGGCAATCTGTAAAAAATTGATCGAAGCAGGCTATAAAGTGATTGGCACGGGCAGACGTGCAGATCGGTTAGCAGAAATTCATTCACAATTAGGCAATAATTTTCTACCGCTTGCCTTTGATATTCGCGATGAACAAGCCACAATTAACGCTCTAAGCACCCTTCCTGAAGGTTGGCAAGAGGTCGATTTATTAGTGAATAATGCAGGTTTAGCCTTGGGATTAGAGCCAGCACATAAAGCGGATTTACAAGATTGGTATCAGATGATCGATACCAACATCAAAGGTTTAGTCACTATCACTCGTCTTGTGTTGCCAAATATGGTGGCTCGTAATCACGGGCAGATTATCAATTTGAGTTCAATTGCAGGTACTTATCCTTATGCAGGCAGTAATGTATATGGTGGAAGTAAAGCTTTTGTCACACAATTTAGCTTAAATTTACGAGCCGATCTGGCAGGCACAAAAATTCGAGTAAGCAATGTTGAACCGGGTTTATGTGGCGGTACGGAGTTCTCTAATGTGCGTTTTCACGGCGATGATGAAAGAGCGGCAAAAGTGTATGAAAACGTGCAATCAGTTCAGCCTGAAGATATTGCGAATATTGTATTATGGCTTCATCAACAACCTGAACACGTGAACATTAATCGCATTGAAGTAATGCCAACCGCTCAATCTTTTGCGGGAATGAGCGTTTCAAAAGATAACTAAAAAATAATAGGAAAAAATATGTCAGACACACTTCTTAACCCTTATTTTGGCGAATTTGGCGGAATGTATGTACCCGAAATTTTAGTGCCTGTTTTAAAGCAATTAGAACAAGCCTTTGTGGAGGCTCAAAATGATCCTACATTCCAAGCAGAATTTGCTGATTTACTCAAAAATTATGCAGGCAGACCGACCGCACTTACCCTTTGTCGTAACTTAACCAAAGGCACAAAAACTAAACTTTATCTTAAACGTGAAGACTTATTACATGGAGGTGCACACAAAACCAATCAAGTGTTAGGACAAATTTTGCTTGCCAAACGAATGGGCAAAACGCGTATTATTGCCGAAACTGGTGCGGGTCAGCATGGTGTCGCTACTGCTCTTGCTTGTGCCATGTTAGATATGCCGTGCCTTGTTTATATGGGCGCAAAAGATGTTGAACGCCAATCACCAAATGTGTTCCGTATGCGTTTGATGGGTGCGGAAGTAATTCCTGTACAAAAAGGCTCTTGTTCTTTAAAAGACGCTTGTTGTGAGGCTATGCGTGATTGGTCAGCAAACTATGAAACTACCCATTATTTACTTGGAACCGCTGCAGGCCCTCACCCCTTCCCGACGATTGTAAGAGAATTTCAAAAAATGATTGGGATTGAGACGAAACGTCAAATTCTAGAACGAGAAGGTCGTTTACCTGATGCGATCATTGCTGCTGTTGGCGGTGGTTCGAATGCAATTGGTATGTTTGCTGATTTTATTGATGAATCAAATGTCCGTTTAATTGGTGTTGAGCCTGCTGGGAAAGGTATTGAAACGGGTGAACATGGCGCACCGCTCAAGCACGGCACAACAGGCATCTATTTCGGAATGAAATCGCCAATTATGCAAGATAAAGATGGACAAATTGAAGAATCTTATTCTATTTCTGCAGGATTAGACTTCCCTTCCGTCGGACCACAACATGCTTATTTAAATGCGATTGGTCGTGCTGATTATGTATCGATTACCGATGAAGAAGCCCTCAACGCATTCCAAGAATTAGCAAAACACGAAGGTATTATTCCTGCATTAGAAAGCTCACACGCCTTGGCTTATGCCTTGAAATTGATTAAACAAAATCCTGAAAAAGAACAACTTTTAGTGGTTAATCTTTCAGGACGAGGCGATAAAGATATTTTTACTGTTGATAAAATTTTAAATGGAGGAACGAACTAATGAGCCGTTTTGAAACGCAATTTGCGACACTTAACGCAAAAAATGAAGGTGCTTTCGTGCCGTTCGTTACCCTTTGCGATCCTACTTTCGACCGCTCTTTTGACATTATTTGTATGCTTGTGGATAACGGTGCGGATGCTTTAGAACTCGGTTTTCCTTTTTCCGATCCACTCCTTGATGGCCCGGTTATCCAAGCGGCGAATAATCGTGCTTTAACTGCAGGTCATAGCAGTGAAGATAGCTTTAAACTATTGGAAAAAGTGCGGTCAAAATATCCCGAGATTCCGATTAGCTTATTACTTTGTGCCAATTTAATTTTTGCTAAAGGTTTAGATGCTTTTTATCAACGCTGTGCAGAAGTTGGTGTTGATGCTGTGCTTGTAGCAGATATTCCGTTACTCGCAAAAGAAGATTATGTACAAGCGGCCAAAAAACACGGCATTCAACCCGTCTTTATTTGCCCGCCAAATGCGGATGAGAAAACAATTCAAGGCGTAGCGAAAAATAGCGAAGGCTATACCTATTTAGTCTCACGTGCAGGCGTAACCAGTGCTGAAAATCAAGCTCACGCAGCAAATTTAGATACCCTTGTAGAACAACTTAAAGCCCACAATGCCCCACCAATTTTACAAGGCTTCGGCATTACACAGCCTGAACAAGTGAAAGAAGCCTTAGCTTTGGGGGCAGCTGGTGCAATTTCAGGTTCGGCAACAGTAAAAATTATTGAGCGAAATTTAGATAATCACGAGCAATGTTTAGTTGAATTAGCTGAATTTGTTCAAGCAATGAAAGCAGCAACAAAATAAACAAAAAAGAACCCGCACTTGTGGCGGGTTTCTTTTATCGAGAAAATTAAAAATTTAATACTTTGTCGGCTTCCATTGTCCAGTCAGCCAGCTCTGCTAACGTGCCTATTTCCACGCCCTCTGCCAACGGCAGTTCAGTGATACCACGAGCATTTGTACAGGTTTTACAAAGTTTAATTGTCGCCCTTTGCGCTGTTAAAATTTCCAACATTTGTTGTAAATGATACCCTTCTGCTGGATTTTGTTTTGCTAAACCGCCAGTTACCGCATCAGACATTAAAAATACTTTTAAATTAACCGCACTTTTATGTTGCTCTTGCAACTGTAACGCCAAACGTAATGCACTAAAAAAATGTTCGTCACCATAAGGGGATGAATGGATAATAAATAGAATATTTTGCATACTCTTCTCCTTAATTTCATTAATAACCTTGCTGATAAATTCTTTCCAACAATTTCACTGAAAGCAAAGCGAGATTAAAGCGTTGTTCATCTGCCACAGACCAAAATTCTACGCCATTTTCTACCGCACTTATTTGACTTAAATGAAGTTTTACTGATTCTTCTCCATTTTCTTGTTCTCCATTAAGTACAGGCGTAATTAAGGTTTCTTCTAAAGTGATAAGCTCGCTATTTTGAGGCTGATAGTCGAAATCATAGTCTGAAAGTGCGGTGACTTTTTGTGCCAATCCATAAAATACAGGCACTTGGATTGAGTGGAATGTAGCACGATCTAATTGAGGAAAAATTCGTTGTAATTGATTAGATAAACTAGGTGTTTGATGTGGATAAACATCAAATGCTAAGCGTGTTTCTTCTTCGTCTAATGGAATACCGTTTAATAAACGGGCTGTTTGTCCGGCAAGTTTCGTCACGGTTTCTGCATCCGTATAAGAAGCCGGCAATAAAGAGGTAACAAACACTTGATTAAGATTCGTTTCTTGTAAAATCGGTGCAAGGGTTAAAGCAAGTTGGCTTACTTGTGGATCAGGTAAGCTAACAATGTTACGTTGTCTCAGTTCAAATAGTTGTGATTCATTTACGGTTGGAACAATAACTGGCACATCTGAAAGCACACTGCAAACGCCTAACATATCAATGACAATACCCCCCTGCTCCGCTGCTTGCGCAATATGGGAAACTTGCTCAAGTTTTCCTGCAAAAAAGACATAATTAAAATCAGCCCACTCAACTTCATTTGGCGAAAGCTGTTCAACGCCTTTATTGCGAAAACGAATATTTTGTTCTTCTTCAAAAGGTATCATTTCAACAATAGAAACGTTACTAATTTCAAGCTCACTTTGTTCTAAACGCTCTACAATTTTTTCACTTAATTCAAATTCTGCTGCTATCGCAATATTTAAGGTTGCGTCCATTTTTCTCTCCGCTGTAAAATAATCAGCATTATTTTACACCAAAACCAGGAACGAAATAATGACACCCGCAATTGATTTACTTAAAAAACAAAAAATTCCTTTTATCTTGCACACTTATGATCATGATCCGAATAATCAACATTTTGGTGATGAGGCAGCCGAAAAATTAGGCATTGATCCTAACCGCTCTTTTAAAACCTTACTTGTGGCGGAAAATGGCGATCAGAAAAAACTCGCTTGTTTTGTGCTTGCAACGGCCAATATGCTGAATTTAAAGAAAGCAGCAAAATCTATCGGTGTGAAAAAAGTCGAAATGGCAGATAAAGATGCGGCGCAAAAAAGTACAGGTTATCTTGTGGGGGGAATTAGTCCGCTGGGTCAAAAGAAACGCGTTAAAACTGTGATAAATTCAACCGCACTTGAGTTTGAAACGATTTATGTTTCAGGTGGAAAACGCGGGCTAAGTGTAGAAATTTCACCACAAGATTTAGCAAAAGTATTAGGTGCAGAATTTACTGATATCGTTGATGAATAAGTGATTAATTTAGAAATTTAAAGGCGGATTTATTCCGCCTTTTTACTAATTTAAATCTTCCAATAATTTCCCCAATCCGCTCTGGCGTCTCACTGTCTGGCGAATCGCTGTTTTCCATATCTTTTCATCGGCAAATACAGTAAGTTCTTTTTTCGCACGAGTGACACCCGTGAAAACTAATTCTCGCGACAATACTGGATTTACTTCTGTAGGAAGCACCATGACGGTATGTTCAAATTCGGAACCTTGAGATTTATGAATCGTCATCATAAAAGCGGGTTCGTGTGCTGGGATTCGGCTTGTCAGCACTTCTCGATTTCCAAACCATACTTTACCATTTGCCAAGCACAGTCCAATATCGCCATTATAAAGGCGAATATTATGATCGTTTTCAGTAATCATAATTGGCTTGCCGATATACCAATCTTGTTCATTACGGAACCAAAGCAATTTTTCCTCTCGCAACGCTAATGCGATTTCTTTATTGAGATTTTCAACTCCTAAATTGTTATTACGAAGTGCGGTTAAAAATCTCACAGAATTAAATTGCGCTTGAATAGCCTCGGCATAGGAAATGCCTTGTTCATTTTTAACGTTAGGATCAATTTTTTGTTTACGTAAATCATCCAACATTTTTAAGAAAGTGCGGTAATTTTCCACCGCACTTTTCATCACTTGATTGACCGCATCGCTTTCATCATTTAAGGCATTAAAGTGCAATTCTTGTGGATAATATTCAAATAACCCAAGGCTATCGTCTGCTTTGCCTTTTTGAATGACTTCAGCCAACTTGCCAATACCTGAATCTTTATCAAAACGGCGACTTTCTGTTAGATGGCATAAACAATCTCGTATTGGATTTGAACAATCAGCAGCTTTCACTTTGTAGCCTGTTGTCGCTTGTAAGTACGAGACTTGTTCATGACTATAAGGTTGATTAACAAATTGAGCCAATTCTCCCAATACAGCCCCCGCCTCAACAGAGGCTAATTGTGCCTGATCGCCTAATAAAATTAATCGAGTTTCGGGCTTTAACGCATTGATCAGTTTTGCAATCATTGGCAAATCAATCATTGATGTTTCATCAACAACTAATACATCTAATTGCAAAGGATTATAACTGTTATACCGAGTGTAATCATTAAAGGCATTCACACCTAGTAAACTATGCAAAGTGCTGGCTTTTTGTGGAATCGCATTGAAAAGTGAATCGGATAAATTCATTTTTTCTTGCATAAAACCTAACGCATTTTTAATTGATTCTTCCAAACGAGAGGCGGCCTTGCCAGTCGGCGCAACCAATTTGATGTGTAATTTACAATCAAATAATTCTTGTAGAACGAGCAATAAACGCGTAACTGTCGTGGTTTTTCCTGTTCCTGGGCCGCCTGTAATAATCGAAAATGGATTTTTAATCGCCGTTGCCACTGCCACTTTTTGCCAATCTGTTTTTTCCTGTTTTTCAGGGAAATATTTATCTAATTTTTGACGAATTTCATCATAAGAAAAGGCTAAAGTGCGGTTATTTTTTGAGGTGTTTTTTATATATTGTGCGATACGGTATTCATCTTGCCAAGCGCGATAGAAATACAGCGCGCCAAATTGAAATGCCATTGGCGCAATTTGATTGACGGGATCTTGCGTAAATGCCATATGTCCGTACAACGCATTTTGCCAATCTTCCACCGGTAAATAATCAATCTTTTCGCGAATTTCAGCTAAGTAATCTTCTTCCGTTGTACGATAAGCCAAGCCAAATAAATTATGTTCTAAATAGCGATCTAATTGGCTGCAAGTATTTCCCTGCGTATAACGCCAACTACAAAGTGCGGCTAATAATATAGCTAAATTTTTGATTGGTTCCGCATAATCCGTATGACATTGTTTATCAGCTATCAACTTAGCAAAATAATAATCACCTTGAGAAAGAATCCCCTGCTCTTTAAGTTTTTGTAATACAGATAACATTAAAACACCCCGTCTAATTCTGTGATTAATTCAACGCTTGGACGATCGTAAAATACGCCAGATTGTGGCTCACCATTCATTCCACGTAAGAAAAGATAAAATACCCCGCCGAAATCTCGTGCATAATCGTAATGAGGCACAACGCTTTGTAAATAACGATGTAATGCCAGCGTATAAATTAAATATTGCCAATCATAGTGACTGTGTAACATTTCTTTTTTCAATGCCTCTTGATTGTAATCAGCAAGGGTTGAACCTAAGAAATTAGATTTATAATCAACAAGATAATACTTTCCATTATGGCGGAAAACTAAGTCAATTGAACCTCTCACCATGCCCTGAATTTGTTCAAATTGAAGTGGCTCGCTTGGCAAATGATGATGGGCTTTTAACGTGCGATTAAACGCTTCAACATCAAAATGTTCCCGAATAGCCAGATAAAATGGCATTTCTTTAATACAATCTTTATTTGCCAAATCAGCTAATGCTATTCCTATTTCATTAGAAAGTGGCGTATGTGAAATCTGTTGTAGCCAATTTTGTAGCGGCTCCGTAAAGGTTTCATCTAACTGTAAGGATTGTCTTAATTTGTCAATTTCTTCTGTATTTGCCAAGTCAGAAAAATAGCAATTTTCAAAATGACGATGTAATGCAGTCCCGACTTGTTTACCTCGCGGTAAATCTAAAATATTTGATTCATTTTCTCTTAAAAGTACGGTGGACATTTCAATAGCATTTTGGCTATCGTAATCTTTTGCATCATCAAAAACAGCGTGTTTTTTACCCGCACTTTCAGCGAAATAATTTTGTCGGCGATGACCTTGTTCAATTGAAGTAAAACTGGTTATTCGCCAATCTTGCTCAATATTGCCCGTAAATTCTGCGGCTTTAAGATCATCATTTTTTGTATTGATTGATAAAGCCGTAAAATCCTCTAGATTTGGCTTAGTACAGATTTCCACATTATCTTGCATTTTTTCTTTAAAGGTTTGCAACAACGTCTCGGTATCTTTAGGCGCTGATAATGCTATTTCCTTGCCTATTTCACCTTGGCTTAATACATAATGCAAGGCATTCCATTTTTTATCAAATTGCGCAGGTAAAGTGAATGCCATTTGATATTTGGCACGGGTTAAAGCTACATAAAGTAAACGTAACTCCTCCGCAAAAGTTTCTTCATAAAGTGCTTTTAAATTACGATTTTCCATATCCCATAAGGTTTCATTTCGTTCTTTAGAATAATAAACATTCATGTCACCAGCCGTTGGAATTTTACTTGGTACCGCTAAAAATGGTAGCCAAACTAAATCGTATTCTAAGCCTTTGGATTTATGGATACTCACGATTTTTACCAACTGGCGTTCGCTTTCTAAACGAATTTGAGCCTCTTGACGCCCTTCACCTTGAATTTGTTTTTCAAACCAACTGAGCAAGGCAGCTTCACTTTCGTGTAATGTGGCTGCTTGTTGTAAAATTTCTGCCAAATGTAGGAAATCCGTTAAATCTCTCTCTCCCGTTGCTTGGCTTAATAAGCGTTCTGAAATGCCTTGTTCCAATAAAATTTGGTGTAGCATGACCAATATTCCTTGGCGTTGCCAAGTTTGTTGGTATTGAGCAAATCTATCTGCCCAACGTTGCCAGTCTGCTTCATTTTGCTGAATTTGATGAATATCCGCTGCATTTAAGCCAAAAAGTTCGGTCGCAATCGCATTCAAAATTGGACGCTCAGCAACATTTAAACAAGCTTTTAAAATTCTGAGTAACTCCACTGCTACATGGCTATCAAAAACACTACTTTGATCTGAAAGATAAACTGAGGCAATACCAAGCTTTTGTAGCTCTCGAATGACATCCGCAGCTTCATAACGATTTTTTACAAGTACAGCAATATTTGCCGCTTGCAATGTTTTACAGGTATCTGCGTTTTGAAAAACTGCCTGATTTTCTGCCGCACTTTTTAGCCAATGTTGAATGGAAATAGCACATATTTTTGCCATTTCAGTTTTATTCACTTTATCACTTTCAGTTAGATAAAAACGATAAGCAGGTTCGGCTTTACCATTTAAATAAAATCGCAGATGATCATCACGAGAATCAACCGCAGTAAATTTAATATTTTGATAAATAAATGGCGGTTGAGGAAAATCAAACAACGCATTTACGCCATCAACCAAATGCTTCTCTGAACGATAATTTTTAGTGAGCTCAAAGCGAGATTGTGCTTCATCCGATGCTTTTAGATAAGTAAAAATATCTGCGCCACGGAAACGATAAATCGCCTGTTTCGGATCGCCAATCATAATAAAACCAGTATTTTTTTCGGGGTTATCACGATAAATTTTTGAAAAAATAGCGTACTGTTTTGAATCCGTATCCTGAAATTCATCAATCATCGCAAAAGGATATTGGAAACGAATCATTTCCGCTAATTCATCCCCTTGTGCGCCTTGCAGGGCTTCGCAAAACAAGCGCAATAAATCATCAAAGGATTTTTCTTGGTGATTAAGTTTATAATCCAAAAGTTTTTGTTGTAGGCCTTGGCGATAATGATAAAGAATGATTCTGCGTAGTAAATCTGGGGACATTAAAGCATTAACTCGCTTTTCAAGCTCTTCAAAAATCAGTGCATAAAAAGGCGTTGCCGGTTTTTTATCTTTATTTTTATCAGTTTGTTCTTCGTAATTTTTCTCAATAGATGATTGTAGAAAATACTCTTTCAAAGTGGTATTAATTTGATAATCTCTAGAATTATTTGACCATTGATTGATTTTATTAATCCAATCCTCTAAACGCTTTACTTGGTACTTTTTACGATTTAACGATTTCAACTGATCTTTTGGATAATCTTTCTCCAATTCATTTGTAATAATCAGTGAAATTTCATACGAATTTTCCAACCAAAAGGTCTTTAATTTATTCAACGCCTTTTGACGACCACCAAGATATTGCTGTAAAAAAATTTGCATAGATACAGATAACGCTTGTTTATTTTCAATTTCAACCTGCAAATCTTTACCTAAATCCGCTTTCAACAAAGATAACACTTTTTCCGGTGATACTAATTCTGTCGCAATAAAATTCGAAGATTCAAAATCCAACGGATAAAAATGCTCGCGCCAAAATTCATTAGCAAAACGAACTAACAAGTCAGATTGATCTTTAATTAATTCTAAATTGAAGTGAATGCCAGAATGAAAAGCATATTGCATCAACATACGGCGAAAAAAGCCATATATGGTATAAATCGCCGCCAAATCCATATTTTGTTCAGCTAATTTCAAGCGATGAATTGCCTCAAAAATATCTAAATCATCACAAAGTGCGGTAAGAAATTCATCATTTTTAAATGCGGATTTATTTTGGGTTTCTGCAAAGGCAGTGAGTTTATCAATCGCATCTGTTATACGCTCACGAATTTTTTTCTTGAGTTCTTCTGTCGCCATTTCCGTAAATGTTACCACCAGAATTTCTTCCACATTTAACGGACGAGAAAAATTATTTTCCCCCGCCTTTAATAAAAGTCGGAGATATAAAGAACCAATAGTGTAGGTTTTCCCTGTACCAGCAGATGCTTCGATTAAGCTAATTTGATTTAAAGGCAACGTGATAGGATTTAGTGGGATTGTTTCAGCCATAGATTTTAACAGATGAGAACTAATGGTATCATTTTACAAAATTTGAAGTTAAAAATGCAAAAAAAGGACGCTTTTCAGCGTCCTAATTCTTCTTTATCTAAACTTTAAAAAATTAAAGTGCAGATTTTGCTTTTTCAACTAATGCAGCGAACGCTACTTTGTCGAATACAGCGATATCAGCAAGAATCTTACGGTCGATTTCAACAGATGCTTTTTTCAATCCGTTGATAAATTTGCTGTAAGATAAACCATTTTGACGCGCTGCAGCGTTGATACGTGCAATCCATAATTGACGGAATTGACGTTTACGTTGACGACGGTCACGATATGCGTATTGACCAGCTTTGATCACCGCTTGGAAAGCAACGCGATACACGCGTGAACGTGCACCATAATAACCTTTAGCAGCCTTAAGAACTTTCTTATGGCGTGCTCTTGCAATAACACCACGTTTTACACGAGCCATTATTTAATCTCCTATGTAATATTTTTCTAAAATGAACTAATCGTACGTTTTGCTTAAATAACGGCTTATGCGTATGGTAAGCAAGCTACTACTAAAACTTGGTCTGCTTTCGCAACCATTGATTTATGACGTAAATGACGTTTACGTTTAGTTGTTTTTTTAGTCAAAATATGACGTAAGTGAGATTGTTTACGCTTGAAACCACCAGAAGCAGTTTTTTTGAAGCGCTTCGCTGCGCCGCGTACTGTTTTGATTTTAGGCATTGTTAAAATAACTCCGCATTTTTCGTTTAAAACAACATAATCAGGCGAACTTAAAAAGTTACTTGGAAGCACTGATCATTTCCATCATAAGGCAAATTAAATTGCCTTTTCAAAAGCAGTTAGGCTGCGTAGTGTGCCCAACATGCAGTTGTCTTTTCATTTAAGTCAAACTTAAACAAAAAGATTTGCTGAGAAATCTCAGCAAAATTCTTATTTTTTCTTCGGAGCTAACACCATTACAGCCTGACGGCCTTCTAATTTACCTGGTGCAGATTCAACGACAGAAATTTCAGCTAAATCATTTTTTACGCGCTCTAGGACATCAAAGCCAATGTCTTGGTGAGCCATTTCACGACCACGGAAACGCACGGTAATTTTTGCTTTGTCACCGTCTTCTAAGAAACGGATTAAGCTACGTAATTTAACTTGATAGTCACCTTCGTCTGTGCCTGGGCGAAATTTAATTTCTTTAACTTGGACAACTTTTTGTTTTTTCTTTTGTTCTTTAGCGGTTTTACTTTTTTCGTAAAGGAATTTACCGTAGTTCATAATACGGCAAACAGGCGGTTCAGCATTTGGGCTAATTTCAACAAGATCAAGTTCTGCTTGCTCTGCCATTTCTAGGGCTTGTTGAATAGAAACAATTCCTGCTTGTTCCCCATTTTGGTCAATTAAACGAACTTCTTTTACACGAATCTCTTCATTGATACGGTTTGGGCGATTTACTGCCGGCGCTTTTTTTACGGTTTTAATAATCGTATTCCTTCTATTGGTTAATAGTAAAAATCTTTTCGCTAAAAATAAAAGATTTCAAATTTGTTGCCCGCGAGAAACGAGCAAAATCCCGCAAATTCTATAGTATTCACACCACTTATGCAACAAAATTTAGCCTTTAAGCGAAATTTCTACGCTTAAACTTTCGCCAAATTCAAGTAAGTGATGAATGCGTGCAGTTTCTAAGCACAACATTGTTTGATAGCCAGTTTCACTCATTCCTTTCGTCTTTTTGTGCCAAGGATTCCAAAGAACAAATTGACTTGCATTATGATGATGCAGTGCAATTGTACGGTTGAAACTTTTATCTAGGATTTGATTCTGCATTTTTTCTGCAGAATAAATGCAATCGACATTTTCAGAAATGTGACGCGGTGACGGAACGTTTTCTTGTTGTTGGTTTAAGCTATTAAAACAAGTTTCAGGTAAACCTTGTACTTCCACTTGATTAATATCCCCAATATTAAAATAGGTATGTAATGCTGCTTGGGCTGGTTCTTCGCCATAATGGGTAAAAGTTAAATGACATTTATCTGTAAATACCATTGAGACTTTAGCTTCGATAATATTTAAATCAGAAAACAACTCAAATTCTAACCGCACTTTATGGGCTGAAATATCATAATGGCTTAACTGCCATAAACGAATACGAGCTGTGCCGTGCGCAGGTTGTTTTACGCCACCAAACCAAGGATAACAAATCGGTATGCCACCACGAATAGCATTGCCATTTTCGAAGGGTTCTACCTCACTTAACCATAATACATCTTGAGCTACGCCTTGTGGTTGCCAGCTAAGAAGTTGTGCGCCTTGCAGGGAAATTTTTGCTGTTCCAACCGCATGTTTTAAGTGAAGAACTGGGATATCGTTATGTTGAACAAGATTAAGCTCTGGTGTCAGTGTTTTTAGTAATGTTGTTTTCATGTTTATTCCTATGGTTTTAAAAGATAAATAAGGTGCAGAGATAACAAAGGGCGTATCAGATACGCCCTTAATCTACGACTTTGATTAAATTTCGTCAATAATTCGATAAACCCAATTTTCCAGTGGGTCATTCAGACGTTTCATCTCAGCACGCATTTCTTCTAACATTTCTTTTTTAATACTGTTGTATTGTGGATCGTAGAATAAATTGTGCATTTCTTCTGGATCATTACGTATGTCATAAAGTTCACACACATCAGTCGCATTAAATACGAGTTTGTAATCTTTACGACGCCACATACGCTGTTCAAAATACACAAAATGCCCCGCAAGCTGACCAAGTACACCTTTTCGTTGGTTATCTTGGTGTTGGCGCATAATCGGAAGAATGCTCTGCCCTTCAAAACTTTCTGGCACTTTTTGATTGGCTAAATCAAAGACTGTTGAAGTTAAGTCGTGAAGATAAACAAGGTTATCATCTTCTTGATTTACACGATCAGAGTTTGGATCTTTGATAATCATCGGAATGTTGTATGGCTGTTTAGAATCCTATCCGCCTTGCCGTTGCAGAAAACGCTGGTTTCACTTCACATTCCCCTTGTAGTGCCATCAGCCAATCTTGCACCTTGTGAAAAGGGGAAAATTGGTGACGACGAGCCACTGCAGCAAAATCCCCAGGCGTCAACAGATTAAGCGATTCAATCTGACTTAAATCCTCTTCCGATGACAACGGCAATCCTAAAATTTCTGCTTGTTGTTTAGCAAAATCTAAGCGTTGTTTGAGCATTAAATAATCAAACTTCAATTTTAAATCAAAACGGCGTAAGGCTGCGTGATCAAGAACCTCAATTAAATTTGTTGATACCACCATCAGGCCCTCAAAGCGTTCAATTTGTGTTAGCATTTCATTCACTTGCGAACGCTCCCAGCTTCGATTTGCGCCTTCTCTAGAAAATAAGAACGTATCTACTTCATTTAGCACCAATATTGCATTATCGGCTTTCGCTTGTTCAAAGACTTGAGCAATATTTTGTTCTGTCCCGCCCACATAAGGATTAAGTAAATCTGAGCCTTGTCTTAGCAATAGCGGCATGTCCAACTGTTCCGCAAGCCACGCTGCCCAAGCAGTTTTTCCTGTTCCCGGCGGGCCATAGCAACAAATTCGCCCTTTTTTCGACCGTTTTAACCCTTCACTAATACGATGAATATTGTCGTTACAAGCCACATAATCCAAGTTGTAGTCGGCTTTGCCTAAAACAAGCGGTTCGATTTTCGGTTTATTTTGCGACTTTAACGTTTGATTAAACATCATGAGCAAAGTCTCAGCAAAATTTGATGTATTGAGTTCCTTTGCCACCCGAATTGTGCGGCTTAAAATCGCCGGCGTTAATGACCGCACTTTAGCAAAATGCTGCACATAGGCCGGACTTAATTTTCCCTCAGTCAGTTGCGTAATCAGTGCTGACTTATTTTTCAACGGTAAATCTGGCATTTCTAAAATAAAATCAAAGCGACGTAAAAAAGCAGGATCTATGCCAGAAACTGAATTCGATAACCAAATCATCGGCACGTTATTGTTTTCCAATAACTGATTTGTCCACGCTTTATTTTTTTGTGCAACAGAACGCTCCATAAACGAGCCGTTAAACACATCTTCAATTTCATCAAAAATTAAAAGCGCCTGCTTGCCGTTCAATAGCGTTTGAGCAAGACGACTGTAGTTCAGGCGTTGCTCTGCCTCCACAACATCTCCGTCAGAATCCATGTAAGTAATGTTATACGCCGAAATCCCCAACGCCTGTGCAAGCAACCCGGCGAATTCTGTTTTACCAGTGCCGGGCACGCCATAAATTAAAAGATTCACACCTTTCTGATGATGTTTTAGTGCTTGTTGCAAATAGGTCAACATCATCTCTTTCATGCCGGCAATATGGGCAAAATCATCCAGTTGCAAACTTGGCACTTGTGCGACTTCCGTACAAGATTTTAATAGGACGTTTTCGTTTAATGGTTGTGTCACAAATTCATCAAAATCTAAGGTTTCGCCCCAATCTAAATAATCATGCACACTATCTGGGCGATAATCCCGATCAATCAGGCCATAAGCATCGAGTTTACTGCCTTTCTTTAAGGCAGATAGAATCTGATTTTTCGGCTGTTTAAGTAAATCCGCCATGATCTCGCCTGTTCTTTGTAAATCCGATTTCGGCAAGTAGCCAAACAAATCTCGCATAGCTCCTTCACTGCGTAAATGCATGGCAAAGCGGAGAAGTTCCTGTTCAACGGGATTCAGTTGCAAAAATTCTGCCAACGTTGCCAAATTTTCATACGCCTGTTTCCATAACTCAGGTAAAAGTGCGGTGGATTTTTGGAGTGTTTTATACCGCTCCTTTAAAAGCCGACGAGCAACCGTGCGTAGATTTTTATCATTCTCTAATTCTTCAGGCAGCCCAAATGCACTGGCAATTTCATCACTTCGCCAGCTAGTCTCCCGAAACACTTCGGAAAAACCTTTATGCTCAAATAAAACTTTAAGCATCATATTTTCAGTATAAGAAGACACTGTCGGTGGGTTTAATTTATATTCAGACATAAAAAAATACTCCTTACTGGGTTGGTAAGGAGTATTTTAGTGAGTGGTGCGACAAAAGGTGTCGTTAGGAATTAGCCTTAGATAGCGGTTGATTTAGAATTTCGAGCATTTCTTCTCCATGCTCTTTTATCTCGTCTTCCCCCCATTTATCATGACTCATCATTATGGCTTGTTTTAAGCTATCATATTCATTATTAGTATAGTGCTTCTTTTTCTCTTCTGGAGAAGAATTACCTAAGCTAGAATTTTTACTTTGAGAAAGTAGATACAAATTACCAAAATCATTTAATCCTGACTCTAATTCATCTCCAACACTAGGATGTTGTGGATAATGATGTTCTACCGAACTTCTAAAGGTAAATCTAAACTTTTTCCAAATAACCTCTTTATTTTTAATAGTTAACCATTTGTCATTTTCTGACAAAATTTCTACTTTTTGTTTTTGTTCTTGTTCGTGGAAAAATTTCCATAACTGATAATCTAATCGATTAAATACAAAGTTAGGAACATTTACCCCTCTATCCCAATATTTTTTATATTCCGAACTTTCTTTACTTCCTAAGTTAAATTCAAATTCTACTTCCACTTTATCTAATATAATCTCTGTAATATCTTTTCCTTGGCAGTTATTCCCAAAATAGAATTTATCACAAAGTTCTTCTAGAAAATGAATATAGTTACCAGGAGTTATATTATCCTTATTATTAAATAACCAACGTAATACCGCATACAACCAGTTTTTATAAATACGAGATGGGTTAGAAACATGGAACATTGAAAGCAACATAACCACTGTTTTAGTATCATCAGAATTATCTAACTCTTCATCATTTTTACTTTCAGTATTATTACCAAATGTATTTTTATAGTAATAACTTGAATCATTAGGCATAACTGCCCATAAGGACCAGTTTTCTTCCCCAGTTCTAATTGTGTTAGATTTGATAACATAGCAATCAAAAAGATAGCGACAAATCAATAAAACATAAATAAATTTTCTAACAGCTTCACCATCTTTAATTTGTCCTTCAAAAGAATTTAATAAGTATTTTTCATCTAACGGCACTATTTTTGTAAAATCTCCGCATTTATCAGTCATTTCTAAATAAATTCTTAAAACATGCATTAATAAATTAGGAAAGTCAATAACAGGAGTAAAACCACCATCATATTTATCTACAAAGTCATTTTTATTAACCCCACTATTTTTACTTCCATTAATAAGATCTAAAATCTTTATACCATCTACATCTCCTTGTATATTGATAATAGGTGATTTCTTATTTTCATCCTTATTCTTCTTTTCAACTTCCTTATTGTATTCTTCAATATCTTGAATTATTTCCATAAAGCATTTTGGTTTTTCTGACCATTTATTACTAAATATTACTCCTCTTATTTTAGAATCAAACCCCATTACAGCATAACGACTCATATCTGAACAAGCATCCCAAATCTTAGCAAACAATGATTTTTCAATATCTCCCGATAATTTCTTCATTAAACGGGCTTTTAAAACTTCATGTTTTTCAAGCTGTTCTCCACGGGTATTCATAATTTCAAAATAATGGTTTAAATCTGTTCCCTCTGGCACTTCAGTTCGGATAATTTCAACTTTATCTAAAAGGAATTTTACAATTTCATCTTTATTATTTCCCCATTCATCAATTACTTTCCTAATTGTTTTTAATGCTTGTAAAAAATTACTTGGTAATTTTCCAGAATTAAGATTGGATAATGCTTGTTGAGATTCATCTCGATGTTCAAAAAAAACATTTCTAAAACTTAACTTACCAAGATGATGCATTATTAACGTGAGTGTTGTTAGTCTTTGCTGGCCATCAATTACTTCAAAATCACCATTTTCTCGGCGATAGACAACTAAGCTTCCAATATAATAATTTTTATCTTGTTCTTTATTTTTTTCACAAGCATTTTTTATATCTTGAAGTAATGAACTAATTTCATTATCACCCCAAGCATAATTACGTTGGTAGATTGGAATAATATAGTTACATTTATTCTCATCATCAAATAAATCAGACACGGTTAATGTTTTTACATATTTTATATTATTAGTCATCTTATACTCCAAAAACTTCTTTTATTTTATTATCTATATTACTAAACTTATCTTCACGTATTGCTGAGGTATATCTCAGCACTTGTATTGATGTAGAGGATTTCTCTATATGATTAAATAATCCATTTTTTGAGTGAGCTTCATCTTCTATAGTTTTGAAAGTAATACGCTGATATTCAAAACGAATTCGATAAACCCATAAAAATGCTTTATTTATAAATTCATCTAAATGTACTTCACCAAACTTATCAAAATAGAATAACACTATGCATTCAAACAAATTTTTTAAATACTTATCTCCTACCCGATAGCAATAATCTTGAGTATTGAGAAACGTATTTACACCTTTTCCTATATCTGTACCGTTAATTTGTTTCACTTTATCAATAAGCCCACTTCCTTCTTTGAATAATTTTTCATAGCTTTCAGTATAATACTGAACATAATCAAAAAATTGCTCACCATTTATTAGAGTTTGTATCGTTTGAAAACTTGTCTTCACAAATCTTGGATGATAAAACATAGGATTTTGTTGTGCTAATTTCTCTACAGCCTTTGTTGCAAACAGTGGGCTAAGATAAGGATAGGTAGCACTTTCTGATACACCTTTAAATGTCTCTAGCTCGTCCGATGTAAAAACCTCTCCGCTTTCTTGATAGTGCCATCGGCGTAATCTAAAAAGAATATAGTTGATAATTTTATCTAAGTTATTAATTTCTTGAGAAAGTGCAGATTTCTCCCAACGTTCAACACAATGATGAATAATCTCTTTTGGCTTATCTTTCATTTCTCGTAAATGATAAGCTTTAAGCAAATCATAAGACTCTAAAGGTTTCCCTCTTGAGTTTTGTGAGTCAAAAAATTGGAAGGCTTCGTCTAAATCATCTAATTCAACATAAACCATCTCACAAATCTCTAAAAGATACTTTTTAAATTTATCTTTATCTGAAATAGAATAATTTTTAATAAATTGATAATTCTCAATCACATTATTCTTACTAATACTATGCGTTAAATGTTGTTCTAATAGATTATTTTTATCACCCAAACTATGAAGCAATAATGAAAGCGTAATTAAACGTTGTTGGCCATCAACAATATCGAAATTTTTTCCGTCTTTATGTATCACAACTGTCCCGATACGATAAACTTGTTCCTGATTACGAAAATGGGTAAGTAAATCATCAAGTAATTGTTGAACGTGTTTTATTGTCCATTTGTATGGACGCTGATAGCCAGGAATAGATAAATCCTTTCCTAAAATTTCTTTTAGTTTCACTACCTTAGCTTTTTCTTCTTTTGGGTTACTCATTTTATTCCTTAAGTTTTATCTAAAATTGGTACATTATGCTATATATCTAAAAAAATAACTGCAAGCGGTTTTTTTTTCTTATCATGTTGCGATAATCGTACAAATCACCACCGACAAATCATCATAAAACCGTTGTTTCGTAACTAACTTACGACACACCGTCAATCTTGATTTATCATTATCATATTGTTTCCAAATCTTTTCTCTTACTTCAGCAGAAAGCCAATCTGTTAATCCGTCAGAACAGAGTAATAAACTTTCTCCTCGTTTGATTTCAATTTCCTGATAAAAAATTTTATCTTGAAATCCGGAATAATCCGCGACTAAACAAGAAGAAACACCTCCATAAATCGTGGCAAAATCGTCTTCTTTTTTATCAGGAAAATCAGCCAATAATTCAGACAGAATAGAATGATCTTGGGTAATCTGTTGCCATTTACCTTGAGCATCAATTAAATAAGCACGGCTATCGCCCACGCTGAGAATTTTCGCTTTACGGGTTATTTGATCAATTTCTGCAGCCACAAATGTGGTCGCCGAACCAAAATAATCCTCTGCTAACTCTGCGGATAAACAAGACTGCAAATCATAGATAGTTTGGCGACTTAGGATTTCCATTTGGCTTAATAATTGCATTGCTAACTTGCTCGCTTTTTCAGATCGATTGCTATTGGAAATACCATCTGCCACGCCCACAATAAAGTGCGGTCGGGTTTCAAGACGTTTTTCAGCTGTTTTGAGTTTATATTGAAACACCGACTCGCCATTAAAAAGGGCATCTTGGTTGTGTCGCTTGTTGCTGCCAATTTGTTGACAGAAGGTAATTTCGCAAAAATTTTCCATTATTCAACCGCTTGTTGAGAAGGATTTAGAAGGCGATCAATCGCTTTTAGCGCATCTAACGCTTTCATTTCTAGACTTAAAAAGTGCATTTTCGGCACGCCTGAATCTTGTAGGTTAATACGGATAAACCCGCCCTTTTTTGCTTTCGCCGTACGTTCAGAAAATCGACGTACAGTTGGAATGGCTTTCCCTGCTCCCAGTTCGATGACGACGAGATTTTGCACTTCTTTTAACCACGATTCTAACCGCACTTTTTTAAAATCCTGATATTGACTTGCATAACTCCAATCATTAAACATTAGTACATTTTGACGAGCAAAGCCCCCACAATAAGGACAATGTGGTTTTTCACTGGTTAAACATAAGTTTTCATTATCCACGGCAGGTTGAAAACTTGATGCAGACCAACTTAATCCTCGACAATTATTGACACACTGAAGACGCTCCAAAGTACCGTGTACTTCATAAACATGGCTATCATCAAAACCAGCCTTTTGAAAATGCCCATCCACATTACTGGTAAAAACGAAATATCCGTGAGATTTAGCTCCCGCCCAACGTTTTAAAATCTGATACCCTTCGTGAGGAATAGTATTTCGGTATTGAACTAATCGATGCCCATAAAACCAATAGGCAAGTTCCTGATTATGCTTATAAGCTAGTGGCGTCGCGATGTCTTCAAAAGATATATTATGTTCTTTAAACATAGGATAAGCATTCCAAAATCCACCAACGCTGCGGAAATCGGGTAGCCCAGAATCCACGCTCATACCCGCACCAGCTGTAATTAAAATGCCATCCGCTTTGCGAATAAGTTCTACTGCATAATTTAAATCATTTTTCATAATACTTTTCTCTGTCCATTTTTCATTGGTGAAATAATACCCGCTTGTTCCAACTGTTCTAAAATTTGTCCAGCTCGATTAAAACCCAACATAAATCTGCGCTGAATCATTGAACAAGATGCAACTTTTTGTTGTTGCACAAATTTTTTTACATCCTCAAAAAGTGGATCTCTTGCCATAATTACTTTCATTGCCATTATTTGCTCCTTTTTCTTAATTAAAGGCTTTTATAAATATGTAAGAAGTAAAGAATTTCTCTTTATGGAAAAATTATATGAAAGGATGCGACAACTTGTGTCGTTTGCGAATGTTGAAAGCGGTTATTTTTAAAAGATCTTTTACAAATAAGATTATCCTTATTGCAATATGTATATTTATCTGGTTATACATACATGTAACTTTGTTAAGGAAAAGAATATGAATCATCAAAATCCGATTGAAATTTACCAAGCTCAAGATGGCACAACGCAAGTAGAAGTGAGATTTGAAAATGACACCGTTTGGCTAAGTTTACAGCAAATGGCTGATTTATTTGGGCGAGATAAGTCAGTTATTTCACGTCACTTACGAAATATCTATACTGATGGTGAGTTAAATAGAGAAGCAACTGTTGCAAAAAATGCAACAGTTCAAATTGAAGGCAAAAGACAAATTAATCGAACAATCGAATACTATAATCTTGATGTAATTATATCTGTCGGTTATAGAGTTAATTCTATTTTAGGTACTAAATTTAGAATTTGGGCAACTGCACGTTTAAAAGAATATCTGACTCAAGGCTATGCCATTAACCAAAAACGTTTACAGCAAAATGCTCACGAATTAGAACAAGCACTTGCACTTATTCAAAAAACGGCAAATTCAGCGGAATTAACGCTAGAAAGTGGTCGTGGATTAGTGGATATTGTCAGCCGTTATACGCATACGTTTTTATGGCTACAACAATATGATGAAGGTTTACTTGCCGAACCACAAACACAGCAAGGCGGTACATTACCGACTTATGCTGAGGCTTGTTCTGCACTAGCAGAGTTAAAATCACAGCTGATGGCAAAAGGTGAAGCAAGTGATCTCTTTGGACGTGCACGAGATAACGGCTTATCTGCGGTTTTAGGCAATTTAGATCAAAGTGTATTTGGTGAACCCGCTTATCCAAGCATTGAAGCAAAAGCGGCACATTTACTTTATTTTGTCGTCAAGAACCATCCTTTTTCAGATGGTAATAAACGTAGCGGCGCATTTTTATTTGTGGATTTCTTGCATAGAAATGGGCGTTTGTTGGATCCGAATGGGCATCCAGTTATCAATGATACAGGGCTTGCAGCACTCACTTTATTAGTTGCTGAATCAGATCCGAAACAAAAAGAAACACTCATTAGGCTTATTATGCATATGCTTAAACATAAGCAAGATCAGCAATGATAAATAGCGACCGAAGTCGCTATTTATCTATCAACGTTAAACTTAACAAAAAAATTATTTACATAATTCTTTTACTGACTCTACTAATACTTCCATTTTGTCGTAAGAATTAATGCCACTTGGGCCACCAAAAAATGGGCAAACACAAATTAAAGTATCATTATACTTGCGATAGAAGATATTAAATTCTTTCAACGCTTTGGTTTCATATACGGCTTCTCCAGTAAAAAACTTAAAGAAGCTATCTTTTTCAGTGACTCCCGTACAAATAATAACTTTAGGATTACATTCATCTATAAGTTGACGATAAAAAGCACCACGATTTTCAACGCACCACTCTCTATATTCATCGAATATTTCAAATCCAGTCATCTTAATGAATTGTTCATTCCATTGAATTGATGATCTATTTTTGAAATTGATTGGTAGCATATTTAATTTAAAACCAATACCCTGTGGATAAAGCACATTATAAGTACTCACAAAATACTCATAGCTTTCACCACTTTTCCAATCTAAATTATAGTAGTACCACAAAAACCAACATATTTTTCTATTATATTGAGTAGTCCAACTACCATCAAAATCATCCTCTACCCAAGAGTGCGGTATTAATTTAGGGCTTAAACTAAATTTCTTATAAAAATCATCAGGAGAAGCTTCATCACCAATCCCCCATTCTAACCCACAAAACCAAACATCTGAGTTAGGATTTCCGCCATCTCCTCCAGCGAAGGATACTGCCACTTTTTTAAAATCTTCTGTTACCATCATTTTACCCTTATTGTTTAAGTAGATTTGTCCAAATTTCCATTGTTTCTTCTTGAATTACGCCTTTTTCTTGACCTAATTTTATTGCCAGTTGCTGTAAACTTTTAGCCAACTCAGGATGACCGCAATAATTTAAACTACGAATGATGCGGGAAATCTTCTTACTTTCATGCCCAATATTGCGTAGCCAAACTTTACGTTCAGTTAATTCAGGTTTAGGGTAAATTTTATTACATTCACGGTATAAATAGAAATAATCCAGAATAATATCAATAGAATGTAAATATTTATTTTGAATTGCTTCATCTCCAATAAAAATAACCAGGTCTTCTTCGTTAAAAACCGGTACTGAACGATTCCATTTTGAACTTTCTGTTACAGGTAAAAGCCAAGGAATATAAAAATAAGCATCGCCAATCATTCTTTTGGGCATTGCCCACATATCTTGCAAAGATAAATTATGTTGGCTTTTTCTTTGTTCTAAATAAAATTCAATTACTGGATGCATACATTTCTCGTTAATTCATCAGTTATACAGTATAGCGATATGAAACTTTCTATTTATTTGAAAAGTGCGGTTGTTTTTCTATGATTTTTTAATTTTCTCCAATAACTTGGCGACCACTTTCGGTACGCCCTCACCTGCTTTTTCTTTTATTGCAATCACTTTCTTACGGACAAATCCTGTATTGGGATTAGGATCGATCAAATAGATAAGTGAACCATATGGAGTAAGATTTACCAATCCATTAGCTGGATAAACCTGTAATGACGTACCAATAACAATCACAATATCTGCCTTTTTCACTAACTTTTCTGCTTTAGGAAACATGGGTACATTTTCCCCAAAAAAGACTATATGTGGACGCATTGGATGACCGTGATTATCCTTATCCTCTAATAGTTGATCACCCAAACATGGGACAATGTAATCGGTATTAAAACTGCTGCGAGCTTTATTCAATTCACCATGTAAATGTAGTACGTTAGTACTTCCCGCTCGCTCATGTAAATCATCCACATTTTGGGTGATTATATGAACTTCATAAAACTCTTCCAACTCAACCAAAGCCAAGTGTGCTGCATTAGGCTCTGCAGTTTGAGCATTACGACGTCGTTCATTATAAAACGCCAATACTTTTGCACGGTTTTTCTTTAAAGCTTCGGGCGTGCAAACTTCTTCTACTTTATGCCCCGCCCACAAGCCATCTTCCGCTCTAAAAGTTGGAATACCACTTTCGGCACTTATGCCAGCTCCCGTTAATACTACGCAAATTGGTTTATTTTTTTCTGTCATTTTTCAGGCTCCTTTTTCTTCTAAAATTTCATCAACCTGTCTATCTCTCGCCATCATGCCAAAAATATTCCCCGTTTTATAAAGCGGTTGATAAGTATAGCTTTCAATATGCAAGAATGGCTTATCTGAAAGGCGTTGGAAATATTGTTTTAGCTGTGATTTTGAGCGTAATAGCACTTCATATTCCGCTTGAATATGAACGCTCATGGCATCAATACGCAATTTAAATTCATCACTGTGACAAGGGCTGATAATTAAATAGACCGTTTTGTGTTCAGTTGTTGTTTCATTCGCATAAACACAGGCTAAATTAAACACTTGCCATTTATAGCGATCTGCAAAAGCACCAATGATTCGGCTTTGATCCTCATTTTCAACTTGCACTAGGGCGGCTGGCTTTTGCAAACAATCTTGCAAAATATCACTTTGCGTAAAAGGCCCACAGCCTAAGTAAGATAAGACGCAATTCCAATTAGCAAACTGTTCTGTACCAAAATGAACATGCTCGCCTTGAAATTTGCCAGCACCATTTTTAGTGCGATCATCAATTAAATAATCACCTTGGTTGAGATTTTTATGCTGGGATAAAATCAATCGTTTATATAAGGCTGAACCTTTTTCTTCACCGAAATAATGTTGAATCCATTTTACTTTATCACTCCAAGCGGAAGGATTATGCCAAGGAGCAGTAGAAAGCACATAAATATGATATTTTTTCATCAATTTATGCACCGCAGAAATCGCATTAGGCATTGGCTCCATTAAGCTAAAAATACCCTCTACTTCATCATATCGACCTTCATATTCTCGCTTGGTTTTATCATCTAGTTTTGCAATACCTGATGGAAAATCTACCATCACATTATCCATATCAATGTACACAATCTGTTTCATTTGAATGTCCTCTCTTCAGATAGATTTATCATAAAGCGCAAAGCGACAATTTATGTCGTTATACTGTTTCTTCTAAATATACACGCTCAATTTCTTGATAATTTTCACCAAAGTGAGCTATCCACCACTCCAGCATTTGACTTTCGATCACTGTTGCTGAAATTTCATAATTATCCCCAGAATCTTTCACAGTTTGCTCCGTTGATAATGGTGTTTCTGTTAAAAATCCACCAATATCCTTATTAATGCGGAAAGTTAATCGGATTTTTCGACCATAGGTAAAACCAAACTTTTGGCTTTCTACATAAGATTTCAAATTAAAATCAGGGCGTTCAAATATCATTGTACTCACTGTTACCTTAAGCAAACGATGCAAAGCCAAGTGTAAAATATCGCCATTCTCATATTGTGCAACTAAATAGCTACTTGGTCCTTGTTGTACCAAAGCCAATGGCTTGACCTGTGCCTTATGTTCTTTACCGTGAATACTCCGATAATGCACCTGTAAAAATCGATTTTGATAAAGTGCGGTGCTAATTTGAGAAAAAATTTCTGGATTGATTTTGGCAGGTAATAACGGCTGACTAGTTGGCGCAATAGCAACTTTATTAAGCCATTCTGCCCCCGATTTTTTATGGCTGTCATAAACCAAATTATATTCTGCCTGTTGAAAGAACGCTTCCATTGAGCTCATAATGCTAGAAGGCAAAATGCCATTGAGATATTGTTTAGCAAGCATAAGCACAAGTGATTGCTGTTCATTTAAAATCGGTAAATCCAAGCCTTTAGCATTTGATTTCCATCGGTAGCCATAAGGTTTATCACGCATATCACGTTCAATTTCAAACTGTTGAGATAAGCTTTCTAGCTGGCGTTGGATTGAACGAATATCACGTTGAACCCCAATATCAGCAAGTTTTTGTAAGATTTCTTCTGCGGTAATAAAACGTGTTTTTGGAATAAGGCGTAAAATTCCAAGTTGAATTTGAAGTGCGGTTAAGTTTGAGGACATTTTATCTCCCAAATTTGAAAAAAATCATTATAAAAAATGCTGGAAAATTCCAGCATTATACTTTTTAAATCCGTCTGACTTGCCAAAAAGCTTTCGACCAATAAGGATTATTCATTGAAGAATAGACGACGCCCCCTCTGGTGGAAGCGTGCAGGAATTTGTCTTCTTTTACATAAATTCCCACATGATAGCCATTAGGGCCTCGACCAGTTTTAAAGAAAATTAAATCACCTGTTTGAATATCTTCTTTGCGTACATGTTTACCATAATTGGCTTGTTCAGTTGTACTTCTTGGCAAACGAAGATTAAAACGATCGAGGAAGGTTTTCTGCACAAAACCAGAACAATCTACGCCACGACGTGAAACACCGCCGAGCACATAAGGCGTACCCGCCCATTCATGTTGTTGTTCGCTCAACATGGCTATAGCCATAATAGGATCGCCGATTTGACCTTTATAGTTCATCGCATAATCATCGTTTTGAAAACTGGAACAAGCGAATAAAAACAGAGAGGCAGTAGCGATTAAAAATGATTTATATACTTTCATACCTTTTCATATGAAAAGTGCGGTAGAAATTCACCGCACTTTTTGTTCCTTGCTATTTAGTTTTTTCTACACGAGCACGTAACTTTTGCCCTGGTTTAAATGTCACTACTCGGCGAGCAGAAACTGGCACAACATCACCAGTTTTCGGGTTACGACCTGGGCGAGATGACTTATCACGTAGTTCAAAATTACCAAATCCTGATAACTTCACATCATGACCAGATTCTAGCGATGAACGAATCTCTTCTAAAAAGTTCTCCACCACATTTTTCGTATCTTGTTTAGATAAGTGATATTTATCACTTAAATATTCAATAATATCAATTTTGGTTATCGTAGCCATATTAATCCCTTAATTCAGCATTAAAGCGTTGTTTTACCTCCGCTAATACTGCTGAAATCACTGCATTAATTTCTTCATCTTCAAGTGTTTTTTCATTATCTTGGACGATCAAGCTAATCGCTAAACTCTTATAGCCTTCAGCGACGCCCACACCTTGATATACATCGAACAAGTTCACTTGCACCAATTTTTCGCCACCTGCTTGTTTACATGCTGCGATTAATTCCCCTGCTGGTACGCTATCCGCGACGACTAAAGCTAAATCACGACGGTTTGCTGGGAATTTAGAAATTTCTTTTGCTTGCACCACATTACGTGCTGCAATTGCATTCCAAAGAATTTCAAATACAAAAGTTTTGCCATTTAAGCCAAGTTTTTGGCTAATAGATGGATGAATTGCACCAATAAAACCAATTTCTTCGCCATCTAATTCAATAGCAGCTGATTGGCCAGGGTGTAATGCATCAAATTGTTTTGCAACAAAACGAACTCTATTCCCCCCTTCTGTTAAAGAAAGTACTGATTCTAAATCGCCTTTGAGATCAAAGAAATCAACAGATTCTGCTTTACCTGCCCAATGTTCAGATTTTGCCGTTCCAGTAATCACTGCACTTAAAACAAATTCTTGACGCACGCCAAATTCTGCATTGGCATCTGGTGCAAAACGTAATCCTGTTTCAAATAAACGAACACGAGATTGTTGGCGATTTTGGTTATAAAGCACTGCACCTAATAAACCACTCATTAAAGACACGCGCATTGCTGACATTTCCACAGAAATTGGGTTTGGCAATATAAGTGCTTCTTGCTGTGGATGTAATAAACTTTGAATTTTTGGATCCACAAAGCTATAAGTAATGGCTTCTTGATAATCTGCATCCACAAGTGCGGTCTTAATTCGAGCTAAATCTAAATCAGATTCTTTGTGCTCACGCATGCGGAGATGTGCTAATGGCGCATTGTTTGGAATGCTGTTATAACCATAAATACGCGCCACTTCCTCAATTAAATCTTCTTCGATTTCAATATCAAAACGCCAGCTTGCAGAAGTTACCGTCCAAATATCATTTGCATAAGTAACATCGAAACCAAGACGATGGAAAATTTCTGTTACGCTTTCTGTTTCAATATGATGACCTAAAAGTGCATCTAATTTACTACGGCGAAGTTGAACTGTATTGACTTTAGGAAGATGAGTTTCACTGCTTGCTTCACAAATCTCACCCGCTTCACCACCACAGATTTCAAGTAATAATGCGGTTGCTCGTTCCATTGCTTTACGCGCTAATTCAAAATCCACACCACGTTCAAAACGGTGCGATGCATCAGTATGTAAACCATATTGTCTTGCACGGCCTGCAATCGCTAATGGAGCGAAAAATGCGGATTCTAAAATCACATCTTTCGTTTCACTATTCACGCCACTGGCTGCACCACCAAAGATCCCTGCCATTGCTAAAGGCCCATTTTGGTCGGCAATTAATAACGTATTTGATTGAAGTTTTGCGGTTGAGCCATCTAATAATACTAATTCCTCTCCCTCTTTCGCGAAGCGAACTTGAACAGGTTGTGTAACTTTAGCTGCATCAAACGCGTGCATTGGCTGACCAAACTCAAGCAAAATATAGTTAGTAATATCGACAATAGGATCGATAGAACGAATACCACAGCGACGCAATTTTTCTTGCATCCACATTGGCGATGGTGCTTTAACATTGACGTTCTTTATCACACGTAATAAATAACGCGGGCAAGCTTCTGGTGCTTGTAAATCAATTTGAACTTTATCAGAAATTGTTGCTGGCACTGCTTCAAAGTGCGGTTGATTTACGAGTTGTTTATTTACCACACCAATTTCACGCGCAATACCTGCGATGCTCAAACAATCCGCACGGTTTGGCGTTAAGCTAATTTCGATGGCATTATCATCTAAAGCTAAATATTCACGTAAATCAGTACCAATTGGTGCATCAAGTGGCAATTCAATAATACCATCCGCTTCAACATCAATACCTAATTCAGAAAATGAACAAAGCATCCCTTCTGATGGCTGACCACGTAATTTCGTTTTCTTAATTTTGAAATCGCCAGGTAATACCGCACCTTCTGTTGCGCAAGCCACTTTTAAGCCTTGACGACAATTTGGTGCACCGCACACAATATCCAATAAACGATCGCCGCCTACGTTCACTTTAGTTACACGTAATTTATCTGCATCTGGATGTTGTGCACATTCCACCACTTCACCAACAACGACACCATTAAATGTACCCGCAACGCTTTCCACGCCATCTACTTCTAAGCCAAGCATGGTAATTTGCTCGCATAATTGCTCGGTGGACACCGCAGGGTTCACCCATTCTCTTACCCACTGTTCACTAAATTTCATTTGTTGTTATCCTTTTAATTCAAATCCGAGAAATTACTTAAATTGTTTTAAGAAACGTAAGTCGTTTTCAAAGAACGAACGTAAATCTGTTACGTTATAACGTAACATTGTTAAACGCTCAACGCCCATCCCCACTGCAAAACCAGAATATTCATTCGGATCAATACCAACATTACGCAACACATTTGGGTGCACCATACCGCAGCCCAACACTTCTAACCATTTACCGTTTTTCCCCATCACATCCACTTCCGCTGAAGGTTCAGTAAACGGGAAATAAGATGGACGGAAACGCACTTGTAAATCTTCTTCAAAGAAAGCGCGTAAGAAATCGTGCAATAAACCTTTCAATTCGGTGAAATTTGCTTTTTTATCCACATAAAGCAATTCAATTTGATGGAACATTGGCGTATGCGTTTGATCGTAGTCATTACGATATACACGTCCTGGAGCCATAATGCGAATTGGTGGCTGCATTTTTTCCATAGTACGAATTTGCACGCCAGAAGTTTGAGTACGAAGTAATAATTCTGGATTAAACCAGAAAGTATCGTGATCGGCACGTGCTGGGTGATGTTTAGGAATATTTAACGCATCAAAGTTGTAATAATCACTTTCAATTTCAGGGCCATTTTCAACTGAAAAGCCAAGTTCTGAGAAAAATTTTGTTACACGATTAATCGTCATGGTAACTGGGTGTAAGCCACCTGTTTCAACTTTGCGACCTGGTAAACTGACATCTACACGTTCTTTTTCTAATTTTGCGTTAAGTTCAGCCTGTTCCCACTCCGTTTTTTTTGCATTTAAAAATTCTAACGCAGCTTGTTTTGCTTCGTTAATTTTTGCGCCCATAGCTGGACGTTCTTCAGCTGACACATTACGCAATTCTTGCATTAATTGAGTAAAATGCCCTTTCTTACCAAAATATTCGACACGGATTTCATCCAAAGCCGTTAAACTTTTATCCTGAATGGATTCAATCGCTAATTTCGCTTTCTCAACAAGCTCGTTCAGATGTTGCATAGTTTCCCCTGCTTCTCTTTTCTCTATAAAATAAAAAACCGAGTAATGATAATACCAAGTCCTTAAAAAGTAAAAGAATAATGCGAAAAATCATTGGCTTATCAAAAATAAAAATGGAATAACGTATTCGCTATTCCATTTTTTCTTGTTACCAACAAAATCGTTCATTCACAAAATTTTCTGACCGCTCTTTTTGCCATTTTTCTTTATTTTTTGGATTAGCAAAAAAATGTGCTTGTTCCTGTAAACGTTGAACTAATTTTTCTTCTGCTTCTTTTAACGCTTTTTGACGATCTGCAAATTTTGCGGGTAATGCTGGTAAGAAAATCACTTCATAAGGATGCGTAACTGTCCATTTCACCGCATTTTCGGCAGCTCGATTTTGTTTATCAAAATTACAAAACGCATAAGCATTAACAAACTGCCCTACAACATGACTAAACCCTGTATTATCCTCTACCGTTTGTTTTGGTAAATCCAACACGTAAAGTGCGGTGATCAAACGGTTTTGTCCACGATAAAACCAAGTAACCGCTTCATCTCTTAAGCCAAAATCATAAGCCCGAGCGGCTAATGTGAACATTGTGATTGGGGAAATACGAGCAGGATTTTCTTCTACAAATTTTATCGCACTTTTATAACCTTTTAGCGTATTTTCACGTAACATAGGATCGATTTCTTTATGTACAAATACATTTTCTGCTTTTCCATTTTCCGCCGAATAATAAGGTTTAATATAAATATCCACAGATTTCACTGGAGTTTTACTGATAGAGCTACAAGCCGTAATAAAAAGTGCGGTTATAAAATATAGCATTTTAAAAATAGGAATTTTGGCAAAATTCAAGCAAATCCACTGACTAAGTGAAGTTTTTATCAATAATTTCATATTTTCCTTATATAATGGCACGACAAATTTCAACATATCGTTATTATGAAAATCCACCTTATCCGCCATAACACCACATTAGAATTTAATAATGAAACAAGTTTACTCGATCATCTCGAGAAAAATAGTATTCATCATGAATATCAATGCCGTAATGGCTATTGTGGTTCTTGTCGTGTGAAGATCAAAAAAGGCAAGGTGTCTTATAAAGAAATGCCTCTTGCCTTTCTACAACCCGATGAAATTCTACTTTGTTGCTGTCAAGTAGAAAGCGATATTGAACTTGATTTATAAATTATTTAAATCCAACACATCCGTCATATCAAATAAGCCATTTGCTTTATTTTCCAGCCATTTACCAGCACGCACTGCACCATTAGCGAAAGTCATACGGCTTGATGCTTTATGGGAAATTTCTACACGCTCGCCAATATCAGCAAACCAAACAGTGTGTTCCCCCACCACATCCGAAGCACGAATAGTTGAAAAACCAATTTCATCACGTTTACGTTCGCCTGTAATTCCTTCACGGCAGAACACTCCGTGAGTTTTTAAATCACGACCTAAAGTTTTCGCGATATGTTCGCCCATTGAAAGTGCGGTGCCAGAAGGTGCGTCCACTTTGTGGCGATGATGCACTTCGATCACTTCAATATCGCAATAATCCCCCATCACTTTTGCCGCTTTTTCTAAAAGCTTGAAGACTAAATTCACGCCAACACTGAAATTTGATGCAAACACAATAGCAATTTTATCTGAAGCTGCTTTAATCGCCGCTTTACCATTTTCATCAAAACCTGTTGTACCGATCACCATTTTTTTATTATTCGCTACGCAAAATGCAATATGTTCAAGGGTACCTTCTGGTCGAGTAAAATCAATTAATAAATCGAATTTATCTTTTTGGCTTTCAAGATCGTCTAAAACTGCAACGCCAAGATGACCAATTCCTGCCAATTCTCCCGCATCCGTCCCAACTAAAGATGATCCTTTGCGTTCAAAAGCCGCACCTAGTTCTACGCCTTCCGCAGAATGAACCGCTTGAATTAATTGACGCCCCATTCTTCCGCCAGCACCGGCGATTGCAATTTTTAATGCCATATTACTTCCTTTTTTATTAATGAATTATTTCGTTGATGCCGTTATAAACAAGCACACAACCAAAAAATAAAAATACAATACCTGCCATATTATCAATATAACGGCTGTATTGACTGTATAAACGCTTGGCAATATTACGTGAAAAAATCAATGAAATCACATAAAAATAACAAAATGTTTCTAGCACAATCACTGCAAAAGCCAAGATAATTTGCCACATTTCAGTGATATTCACTAAAACAAGCGACATTACACTACTAAAATACACCACGACTTTTACATTAGATAAGTTCACTAAAAGCCCTTTCATAATTTCTTTTTTAATCGTGGTTTGCTGATTAAATTCAGTATCAGAGTGCGGTTCAAATTGAGCGTATTTTTTGCTGCGAGCCATTAAAAAACCGAGATATGCTAAGTAACTACCGCCTAGCAACATAATAACGCCATGTAATGCTGGAATGGTAACGAACAACACCGCCAATCCCAACATAGAAAGCATTCCCCAAAAAGCGATACCAAGCGTTATGCCTAAAATGCCACAAACTGTATTACGACGAGAGTTACTTGCCGCCATTCGACTTACATAGAAGAAATCAGGCCCTGGCGTCATTAATCCAAATAAATGCACAATGATTAAATTTAGCATCACAACATCCAATACTGAATTGCAAATACGACAATCACGGCATAAATTGCCGCTAAAACGTCATCGATCATAATGCCAAAACCATTTTCGAGTTTTTCGTCAAAATAACGAATTGGGAACGGTTTTAAAATATCAAAAAAGCGGAATAACGCAAAAGCAGCCAAAATCCATTGCCAAGATAATGACGGTATCGCTGCTAATACAATAAATACACCGACAAATTCATCCCAGACGATAGAACCATGATCGTGTACGCCCATATCTGCAGTAGTTTTTTGGCAAAGGTAGCAACCGAGTAGAAAACAAAGTGCGGTGAAAATTAAAAAGATTTTTACGCCTAATAAGGAAAGTAAAATCACACCTAAAATTGTTCCAGCTAAGCTCCCCCAAGTGCCGGGTGCTGGATAAATTAAACCCGAGCCAAAACCAACGGCAAGCAAATGAATAGGATTTAAAAGAAAGATTTTTTTAAGAGGATTATTTTCTGTCATTTTGATTCCTTAAAATGATCGAAACCACTTGAAAAAGTTATATTCACAGGTTTTCCATCCCGTAAAAAACGGGGCGAAAAGTCACCGCACTTTTCTGTGATCTTGCCAATGTAAGTACAAGACACATTCAGTTTTTTCAAGCGTAATTCTAATTCATCTTTAGATTCTGTCGGAATAGTAAAACAAAGTTCATAATCTTCTCCGCCAGTTAAGGCAAATTGTTCCGCTTGAATGCGATCATATTTATTTAAAATCGATGATGAAAGAGGTAATGAAGAAAGTTCAACTTCGGCACTACATTGGCTTCGTTCAAGAATATGCCCTAAATCAGAGATTAACCCATCGGAAAGATCAATGGCTGCATGGGCAATATCAATTAACACCCGTCCAAGTTCAATTCTAGGTGTGGGTCTAAGATGTCGTTGTTGCAAAAAAACATCATCAGAATCAACCGCACTTTTGCCCAATAAAATTTGTGTTAAACCTGCCGCGCTATCGCCTAAAGTGCCTGAAACATAAATTAAATCACCGATTTGTGCTTTATGCCGACAAATCGCCTTCCCTTTTTCAACAAGACCTTGTGCTGTAATGGTAATGGATAAGTTACCTTTTGTAGTATCGCCACCAATTAATGTGACGTTGTATTGTTTTAATGTGTACAATAAACTTTGGCTAAATGCTGAAAGCCAATTTTCATCTACATTTGGCAAAGTTAATGCCAGAGAAACCCATTTTGGCAAAGCCCCCATTGCAGCAAGATCACTTAAATTTGTTGCAACGGCCTTATAAGCTAAATCTTCAGGAGGAATACTTGGTAAAAAATGCGTATTTTCCACCATTGTATCGGTCGTAATAGCAAGCTGATAATTCTCTGGCACGGAAACCAACGCACAATCGTCGCCAATAGATAATTGAACAGAATCATCAACTAATATTTGTTGCTGAAAATATCGTTTAATTAAATCAAATTCACCCATTGCCATTTTTCACCTATCTTATAAAAGAAAAGGCACGCGTTAAAAACGCGCGCCATTTTTAGTTTAAAAGGATTATTTACGCCCTAATGCTGGTGCGATTTTATCAAGTACGCCATTGATATATTTATGGCTTTCATCTGCACCGAAGACTTTTGCCACTTCAATCGCTTCATTGATAACCACTTTATATGGCACATCTAACTCGAAGCGCAATTCATAAACGGCTAAACGCAAAATTGCCGTTTCAATAGGATCAAGCTCATCAAAAGCGCGGTCAGTATAAGGCGAAATTGAAAAATCAACGGTTTCAATATTTTCTACTGTTTGACGAAATAATTTACGGAAGTAAGGTTTATCTACCCCATCCATATCTTGATCTAACACAAAGGCTAATTCCACTTGTTCTACAGTATTGCCAGATACTGCCCAAGAATACAAGGCTTGAACAGTACATTCACGCGCACGACGACGAGCAGAAGGCTTTTTCACTTGTTTTTGTTCTGTCATGGTTTATGCCGCATCAATTTGTTGAATAAGATTAACCATTTCAAGTGCGGTTAAGGCTGCTTCTGCACCTTTATTACCTGCTTTAGTGCCAGCACGTTCAATTGCTTGCTCAATATTTTCTGTGGTTAATACGCCAAAAGCGACTGGGATTTCAGCATCCATTGCAACTTTTCCTAAACCGCTGCTTGCTTCCCCTGCTACATATTCAAAGTGTGCTGTACCACCACGGATAACTGTACCTAATGCCACAATCGCATCAAATTTTTTACTTTCGGCTAAACGACGAGCAACTAATGGCAATTCATAGGCACCAGGAGCACGCACGATAGTGATATTTTCATCTTTCACTTGACCGATACGTTTTAATGCATCAATTGCGCCTTCTAATAAACTTTCATTAATAAAACTGTTAAAACGAGCAATTGTTACTGCAACTTTTGCATTAGGTGCTGCGACTGAGCCTTCTAAAACTTTCATATTTTTTCCTATTATTAGCCATAATGATTTTGGCTCGGGATTTTAGCACAAAATCGCATATATTCAATATTAATAAGGCTTTACCCTATTTTATTTAGGGCTCATTTTTAAGGCTATTTTATTGTTCATAGACCGCACCAATACTATATTTTTATGGAAAATTTCCTTTATTAAGGTAAACTATCGGCCATTTTGTGTGAATTACATTTAGTTACAGAGGTTTAATATGTCTAAAGTGGCATCGATTGTTGATGTATTACAAGGAAAAGTGGCAATTGGCGAAACCGTCACTGTGCGTGGTTGGGTACGTACCCGTCGCGATTCTAAAGCAGGCTTATCTTTTTTAGCGGTTTATGACGGTTCTTGCTTTGATCCAATTCAAGCGATTATTAATAACGATATTGAAAATTACGAAAACGAAATTTTACGTTTAACAACAGGCTGTTCTGTGATTGTAACAGGTAAAATCGTTGAATCTCCTGCAGAAGGACAAGCGGTTGAATTACAAGCAGAAAAACTGGAAGTGACAGGGTTTGTTGAAGATCCAGATACTTACCCAATGGCAGCAAAACGCCACTCTATTGAATATTTACGCGAAGTGGCTCACTTGCGTCCTCGCACTAATATTATTGGTGCTGTCGCACGTGTTCGCCATTGTTTATCTCAAGCAATTCACCGTTTCTTCCATGAGCAAGGCTTCTACTGGGTGGCAACTCCATTAATTACTGCATCAGATACTGAAGGTGCGGGTGAAATGTTCCGTGTTTCAACACTAGATTTAGAAAATCTTCCACGTGGTGAAAATGGAAAAGTTGATTTCAGCCAAGATTTCTTCGGTAAAGAATCATTTTTAACAGTTTCAGGTCAGTTAAACGGCGAAACCTATGCTTGTGCATTAAGCAAAATTTATACTTTTGGCCCAACATTCCGTGCAGAAAACTCGAATACTACCCGTCACTTAGCTGAATTCTGGATGGTTGAACCTGAAGTTGCATTTGCAACCTTAGCGGATAACGCAAAACTTGCAGAAGATATGTTGAAATACGTATTCCGTGCAGTATTAGCAGAGCGTAAAGATGACTTACAATTTTTTGAAAAACATGTAGATAAAGATGTTATTACGCGTCTAGAAAACTTTGTAAACTCAGATTTTGCGCAAATTGACTATACCGATGCCATTGATGTGTTATTAAAATCTGGTAAGAAATTTGAATTCCCTGTTTCTTGGGGTATCGATCTTTCTTCTGAACACGAACGTTTCTTGGCGGAAGAATATTTCAAATCACCAGTTGTAGTGAAAAACTATCCAAAAGACATTAAAGCATTCTATATGCGTTTAAATGACGATGGAAAAACGGTGGCAGCAATGGACGTGTTAGCACCAGGGATTGGTGAAATCATCGGTGGTTCACAACGTGAAGAACGTTTAGAGGTACTTGATAAACGTATGGAAGAAATGGGATTAAATCCAGATGATTATTGGTGGTATCGAGATCTTCGTAAATACGGCAGCGTTCCACATTCTGGTTTTGGTCTTGGTTTTGAACGCTTAATTGTCTATGTAACTGGCGTGCAAAATATTCGTGATGTAATTCCATTCCCACGCGCGCCAAGAAATGCGAATTTCTAATTCAATTTAACTTTAATATTGACCGCACTTACGCCAAAGTGCGGTCAATTTTTTCAGAATTTTAAGGAAAGTAAAATGGATAAAATTAAACAACTCTTTGCCAACAATTACAGTTGGGCACAAAGAATGAAAGAAGAAAATTCTACTTACTTCAAAGAACTTGCGGATCATCAAACGCCACATTACCTTTGGATTGGTTGCTCTGATAGCCGTGTGCCTGCTGAAAAATTGACAAATCTTGAACCGGGCGAGCTTTTTGTTCACCGTAATGTTGCTAACCAAGTAATTCACACAGATTTTAATTGCCTTTCTGTTGTGCAATATGCCGTCGATGTGCTTAAAATTGAACATATTATTATCTGTGGTCACACCAACTGCGGGGGAATTCACGCTGCTATGGCAGATAAAGATTTAGGGCTTATCAACAACTGGCTCCTTCATATTCGTGATATTTGGTTTAAACACGGTCATCTTCTCGGTAAACTTTCTCCAGAAAAACGTGCCGATATGCTAACTAAAATTAACGTAGCGGAACAGGTTTACAATCTAGGGCGTACATCAATTGTAAAAAGTGCTTGGGAACGAGGACAAAAACTCTCATTACACGGCTGGGTATATGACGTGAATGATGGATTTTTAGTGGATCAAGGCGTAATGGCAACCAGTAGAGAAACCCTTGAAATTTCTTATCGAAACGCTATCGCTCGTTTATCAATACTTGATGAAGAAAATATTTTGAAAAAAGATCATATTGAACCAACAGCAAATTGATACTCGCAATATTTCCACTAGAATTTCATTTATCTATTGTAGAATTTTATTGCTTGTAATGTCTTTTTATTGCAGCAGATTTTGTAAGTTTAGGTCGAGAAAAACGATAGTGGATAAAATAAAAAAAGAAGCTAATTTTCCCGAAAATTTGCAAACAATATCATAAATAAAAAACATTTGAGCGTTTTTGCACAGTTTTAATTAATAAGATTTCCTATACTGATACCTCGTTTACATCAGAAAAGGAAAAATTATGAAAAAAATGATCTCAAGCGTATTTTGTTCGCTTATTGCTGGTACATCTTGTGCAAACTCATCAGTTTTTAGCATTAATGTGCCAGATTTACCTAAACACGGATTTCACGCTAAAAACTTGTTAAGTGCCGATTATGGTTTTGGGTGCAATGGAGGAAATCTGTCACCAGCGATTTCTTGGGCGAATGCCCCGAAAGGGACGAAAAGTTTTGTAGTAACGATCTATGATAAAGATGCACCAACAGGCATTGGCTGGATGCATTGGATAGTTGTAAATATTCCTGCAAAAACGACCGTTCTTCCTGAAGGTATTAAAGCTGATGGTATTAATTTACCACAAGGTGTGCTGCAAACCCACACTGATTTTGGCGTGCCAGGATTTGGCGGAGCTTGTCCACCCGAAGGACAAAAACATCGTTATGAAATTAAAGTCACAGCAGTAAGTGTAGAAACCCTGCCAAATGTGACGGCAGATACACCAGCTTGGATAATTTTCTCTCCATTTATCCAACGCAAAATTTTTCTACCACGCCGAACCCAAATAACGGCAGGTTGCGTAAAATAGGATTTATCTAGTTTCAATTTATGTCTTTGTATAATGGTATTTTTTTCAGCAAGATTAGGACGAATGGGCATAAAAATTCCTTGTAAAAGTGCGGTCATTTTAAGTAATTTTTTATGAGTGTTCTAAATTATGCTAAACACTCTCCCAATTTTTAAATGAAGGAGCATTTAGAATAATCTGCTACCTATACAGATAAAATTATCGTTCAGTTATGTAATCAAATAATAGATGGAGAAGATTGCGAAGAATTTAACTGATTTATAGCTTTTGATATGATTATTTATAATAAAAAGAGCAGTTAAAAATTATGATATTTTTAACCGCCCTTTGTTTTGTTAAAGGTTAGATTGAACGCTTAACCTCAACCACTTCAAACACCTCGATTTGGTCGCCGACTTTTACATCGTTGTAGTTTTTCACGCCGATACCACATTCCATACCGTTACGAACTTCAGATACATCATCTTTGAAACGGCGAAGAGATTCTAATTCCCCTTCAAAGATAACGACGTTGTCACGTAATACACGGATTGGGTTGTTACGTTTCACTACCCCCTCGGTTACCATACAACCTGCGATTGCACCAAATTTCGGATGACGGAATACATCACGAACTTCAGCTAAGCCAATAATTTCTTGTTTAAATTCAGGCTCTAACATACCGCTCATTGCGGCTTTAATTTCATTCAACAATTCATAAATGATTGAGTAGTAATGTAAATCAATGTTTTCTGCCTCAATGACACGACGAGCTGTTGCATCCGCACGAACATTAAAGCCAACAATGATAGCATTAGATGCTGCCGCTAAAGTTGCATCAGTTTCAGTAATACCACCTACACCTGAACCAACAACTTTAACTTTTACTTCATTGGTAGAAAGTTCATTTAACGCTTGAACAATCGCCTCTACAGAGCCTTGTACATCCGCTTTCACAATAACGTTCAATTCAGCCACATCGCCTTCAGACATATTGCTAAACATATTTTCAAGTTTCGCTTTTTGCTGGCGAGCTAATTTCACTTCACGGAATTTACCTTGACGATATAACGCCACTTCACGTGCTTTTTTCTCATCACGTACAACGGTTGCTTCATCCCCCGCTGCAGGCACACCTGAAAGACCTAATAATTCAACTGGAATTGAAGGACCAGCTTCATCAACTTCTTTTCCGTTTTCATCACGCATTGCTCGTACACGGCCGTATTCAAAACCACAAAGTACAATGTCACCTTTACGTAGTGTACCTGATTGCACCAAGATAGTTGCCACAGGCCCTCGACCTTTATCCAAATAAGATTCAATGACTACACCACTTGCCATACCGTCTTTTACAGCAGTCAATTCAAGCACTTCTGATTGAAGCAGGATAGCATCTAATAAATCATCAACCCCTGTACCTTTCTTCGCAGATACTGGAACGAATTGCACATCACCACCGAATTTTTCAGAAATGACATCATGTTGTAATAATTCTTGCTCAACACGGTCTGGATTTGCTTCTGGTTTATCGATTTTATTTACTGCAACCACTAAAGGCGCACCTGCTGCTTTTGCGTGTTGAATCGCTTCAATAGTTTGAGGCATCACACCATCATCGGCCGCAACAACAAGAACAACGATATCTGTTGCTTTTGCACCACGTGCACGCATAGAAGTAAAGGCAGCGTGTCCCGGAGTATCCAAGAAAGTGATCATTTTGCCATCATCCATTTCTACGTGATACGCACCGATATGTTGGGTAATACCACCTGCTTCGCCTGCAGCCACTTTCGCTTTACGAATATAGTCTAGTAAAGAGGTTTTACCATGATCAACGTGACCCATAATGGTTACAACTGGCGCACGGGTTACTTTTTCCGCGTTTACATCGCGATCACCTAATACCGATTCTTCAAGCTCATTTTCATTGCGAAGAATTACTTTATGACCAAGTTCTTCCGCT
>ERZ1023418.9-NODE-9-length-44836-cov-5.672651_pt1 | contig 44836 bp, 56 predicted proteins | sample MGYA00380511_ERZ1023418 | MGnify/ENA primary metagenome ERZ1023418 (study PRJEB33173, sample SAMEA4830370) | metagenome | study: EMG produced TPA metagenomics assembly of the PRJEB25223 data set...
GGCGAGCTGGGCAGTAGTAGGCATTCTATTTTGTCTTTGCTCTTGTTGATACTGCTCAACTGTTTGACCTGTAATTCGCTCAAAGGCTTCATTACCCCTTAACTGTACTCTGGCTAAGGCTTCATCATACTTAGACATAAAAAATCTCTCTATCAAAACCAAAACTTAATTATATTTGGCTTGATAAAGAGATAACTAATTTAGCTTCTTAGTTACACCTACATTTGCAGTGGATGAAAATCAAGGGAAAACTGCTTCAACAACAGCAGTAAGTTTTTGGACATTGGAACGATATGACTGGAAACCACTTCGTAAGTGGTGTCAAGATAGAAATATTGAAATTGAAAAAGAAATGGTTAATGGTTTACAGATTAACAGCTATCCTGCACAAGCATGGCTTGAAGTTTATGGCATTGTGCTAGTTAAGTTTGCTTGTTAATTAACCAATTAATTTACTCTAAGGGTGCGTTCCGCACCTTTATGAGCCTTTATGAGTGGATTTTAATTATTTATAAAAGCATATCACAGAGTTTATACTTGTCAAATTTATTTAAAAAATAGTCAGTATTTTGCTAATGTATTTGACAAGTAGTAACTTAGCGGTTATTTTAAGCCAATTTAACAGCACAGAGTTTCTATGAACTGGCAACAATGGAAAGCCAAGTATCACAGAGAACTTGAACATATCGCAGGATATGAAGAGAAATTTGTTGATTTGGTTTTGATGAATATACCCAACTTACAACCTACTGATGTCATACCACAGTATCATTTTAAAGACAGTTCAGGTAAGAACCGCTACATTGATTTTATGATAATAAGCCAACATAAGAATTGGTTATTACCCATTGAACTAGATGGCTATGCCAAGATGGTAGGTAATGGTAATGACTATGAGAGATTTACTGATTTTCTTGAAAGACAAAATGATGTCATAAAAATTTTTGGTAAAATTTTTCGTTTTAGCAATAAAGAATTTTTAACCAAACCAAAAGAGGTAATAAATACTATTAACTCCAATATAAATGTTACTTCTTTTGATTTGTTTTGGTTTACTTTTAAAATAAACGACATTCAAAATAATACTCATATCCCAAATAAATTCATTCATTACGATTTTATAGATACCGTATTAAAACCTTTTGCATTAACTGTAAATGACGCATCTTATTTCATGGTGGATGATTATTACATAATAGACCAAGGCAGTTACTCTGTGCATATATCTGTTAATGATACAGATTGTTGTATTACCACTTCTCAATTTACTTATGTGTCAGAAAATTTTTACGAAGACAAAGATAATATTATTACAACAATAACCAGACCCCTTTCATATTATATTGAACCACAAAAATTTGTTTATCAAAACTTAACCAGAAAAAAATCAATCAGAACTTGGAGAGGTTGGTACAAGTACTATGAGATAGAAGAAAAGCATGTATTTGTAGAAAAGTTCTTAAAAAAATTACATAATAAACCAAATCTATTTTCTTTAAAGCACAGTGATGATGATGTTATTATCATATATTATCAGCACATAGCCACTAATTGGACTATTGCTTTGGTAATTTGTGATGATGATAATGATAAAAAATATTATAAAGAATTAAACGCAGACATCTGTATTAGGTTTAGTGAAGATGAAATTATTAATAATGCTACCAATGCTGTATCTAAGGTTAATGAAACCATATTGCAAACCATAAAACAAATTAGACAGAAAAACAGAAAAGCCTTTATGGATAAAATAATGTTACCATTTAGACTAATAAAATCATTATTCAAACTTATGGGTAATATAGTAACCGCAACTGAGTTGGTTGTAGACCGTGCAAAAGAAAAAACTACAAAATGGGTAGTAACTTCTTTACTAGAACAAATTGAAGACGCAAAATCTCCACAAGAGAAAGCAAGATTACAAAAAGAATTACAAGAATATATTGCCAAAGAAAATTTATCTGATGAGTTCATAGAGTCCTGTAAACCAAAAAAGGACACTACTATTTATCTTAGCCCAGACAACGAAAATAATTATATTTCATCAGGGGGTAGACGTGGGCGTAGACGCTACTAACTTTTAAAATAAAAGCAACCCTTAACTAAGGGTTGCTTTTATTATTAACTATTTTTTGGGTAATAAACTTTGCCACTCAATAGGAACTCTTCCTTTGACTTCATCAGACCAATAAGGAGCTAATTGTCTAATCGCATCAGCAGGATTAATTCCCATACCATGAGCAACAGCCAATATCTCATCTTTAAACTCTGTATCACTCATATCTTTATTTTTATCTTTAATAGCACGATTTACCCAACTCAAATAAACTTTGGCAGATTTAGCCAAAGTGTCATTAGAACCTGAGTACATCCATTCATTAAAAGACCATCTGTTATTGATTAAGCCTTTCATTAACTCAATCTTTTGCTCATCGGTGAGTGAAGTTTCTTTTTGTAGATAATCATCCAACTGACCTGCTCTGTTCTTACCACCCCAAAGCCATGTAATTTTATTATCACCACTGGCATTACTACTGGCTTTAATTTGGTCTTGAATACTGGCATAATAATCAGAATACTTTTGTTGTTTTGTAATGCTCTCATTCACACGTTTATTATATCTTTCTAAGGTTCTTGCCCCTAAACGCCTAGCCATAACAGGTAAGTCATAATGCCATGAACCATCTTCATTTTGTTTCATGACATCTTTGCCATAGTTTTTATCAAAGATTTCATTACCTGATGAGGTAATGTCATTTTTTTTATCTTTGTTATTTGAACCATTGCTATTATTTATATCAGCTTGAAACTTTGCAACATCCAAATCATAACGTCTGTCATCATTATTTTGTTTATTAGCTCCTTGTTGTTCTTTATATTTATTCTCCCACATTTGCTGTTTCTTTTTATCTATCTTATCCCAAAAAGATAGTAAACCTTTATTAAAATTACCCACCAGTGTACCATGATGCACCTGTGGATTACTCTTTACAAAGTCCTGATAATCTTTTTCTAACTGAACAATCTTATTAGTAGCATCAGTTACGGCTTTATTATAATCATCTGTTGATGGGAAGTTGTTTTTATTTGCATGGATATTTTCCAGTTCCACTTGTGCATTACCTATGTTTTGTGCATAGGCATCATTAGCACCGCTGATACGCTCATAGTGTGAATTGCTGATATTGTTATCCCCAGTGATGATACCATTAATATCTTTTAAAGCACTCTGCCAAACATCATAAGTACCCTTACTGGCATAAGCCAATGTCATATCAGAGACACCTGCTTGTCTGGCTTCTGCTATCATATCATCAATGACTTTTTGCCTTTGTACTTCTGTTTTATCAGGGTCATATAAATAAGGTGTAATACTTGCAACAAACTTATCAGCGTCATGCTTAGCCAAAGTATTCTCATGCTGTAATGCTTTTTCTTTATTTAGCATTTGTGAGTTGTCTTTGGTCATCAAATCATTCATGCGGTTATCATGGTACTCTTGTATTTGATTACGAGAATACATATTACCAGACTGTAAGCCAACATCTTTAATAAATTCATTAATGGTATCTCTATTGGCTTCTAATTCATCTTTACCAAATGAATTGATAAACTGTTTTATCTTAGCATCATTATTTGCTGTAACCGCTTTATTGATTTCATCTAGTGTACTTTTACCAGTAGCAAGAGCGTTGTTTAGCTGTTCTTGGGAAATACGAAACATGGCATTAGCTTGACTAAAATCAGCTTGCCCTGCTTGCCCAAATCTTATGTCATTACGAGCCATACCATCCCCCTTAAATACCATACTTAGCCATGTAATCACCAACAGACATTGTAGTACGTCCATTAGCCCTAGCTTCTTCTACACGTCTTCTTTGCCTGTCTTCTAGCTGTGAATTGGTTTGTTTACGCTGTGCATCCCAGTTATTGGCATAGACAGCTTTGGCATGGTTAAACTGCTCTTTGGCTAGTTTATTGGCTTTATAAGCGTTATATGCACTAAGCAGTGTACCTGCTGTACCCATGGCTGTATTGGCTTTTTCACCCAATGACATATCACCCCAACCATTCTTAACTTGTTGTCCTGTGGATGGGTTGTTATCTTTACTAAATAACCATTGCCCAAAAGACCCATTAAAAGGAGTATTCACATAAATAGGATGTGGTGCATTTGGCTGTACGTATCCTTTAAAGTTATACATAATAATCTCACGTTATAATTAAGACATCTTCTATGTCTTGTTGCTTAGGTTGATATGGTTGCTTGTTTTTTAAAGAACCTTGAACAAAGTTTGCGATTAAACCATGACTAACAGCAACCACGTTATAGTTGTAATGTCTATCATAAAACATATCAGGTGTTTCAAATAAATTTACTGTGGGTGTATAATTACTTCTTAGCATTTCTTGGGTTGGATTGAAAACTTTGGTATCAAGCAGTTTTTGTTTTTCTTTTAATAATTCATTCTGATTAGTCATCTTATTATCTAGTTGTTTCATTTGGTTTAAAGTATCCTGATATTGAACTTGTAACATCTTTTCATAAAAGTTAAATGATTGATTAAGTGCTTTCATAATATTAGGTGCTGTAAGTACTTTACTAAAATCAAAACCATTTGCCATACCTGTTAAACTAATACTTGCCACAAAAGCAATCACACCTACTATTTTAGGGTTTAGACCTAGTTTAACAGCTACACTAACCAGTGTATTCACAGCATAAGAGATGGCTATGGCTTTAATGGCTGATAGTGTTGCTGTTTTTATTAATTGGATTAATGGCATGCCTGTACCACCTGTAAAGATACCAATAGCCACTCCAATTACTGACAATAGTACTTTAAATCCCTTACGTTGATACCATTTGGTTTTGGTTACTCTCACATGTATCATGGCAACATGTAATGACTTATGAAAAAGTAACTCTCTTTCTTTATTGGTTAAGTGCTTAATTATACTTCTATCAATGGGAATAACTAACTCACCATCATCTCCACCTTTATTAAAACCATAACCTGATAAATAAGTGGTCTGATTTAAACCAATAACAAAAAGAGCAATATATTTATCAGAAGTTATCTGATGGTAGAATATGTGTGTGTTTGGTTTTGTATGCAAGCAGTATTCATTTTTTCTAAGTGGTCTGTGTTCATTTGAGATAACCCCATCATGCTCTAAGAGCGTTATACGGTGATATGATAATACCTGACTGCTTTGTTTGTCTTGGATGGTTTGTAATAAACCTTTACCCCCTGATAAATCATATAGCTTTTTAAAATAATTAAAACAATACTCAGCTAATGCACTTTGGTTTTTAGACGCATTGACTTGCACACCCATAAAGACATACAAACCACGAACATTACCATATTCACCACCTACACTTTGGTGCATTTGTTTGGTTATCTCTGTTAAGTCCAGATTTAGTTTATCAAAGATAGCCACAGTATCTTTTTTGTCTGGTGCATCTTTATGCCAATCCATAATGTCTGACTGGTTTAATCTGATATAAAGTCTGGGGTAATATTCCCCAATGGCTTCGGTGGCAGTTAAGGCATTATCAATACTTGCAATACCACCAGATAAATACTCATATCTAAACCAATAATAATCATCATTAAATAGATAAGTAATATATATCCAATCATTATCTTGTTGTATTTCATCACCATCTTTGTATTCTGGATTGACATAAGATAAATCTATTTGAATAGTTTTAGTTACACGCTCTTTGGTATACTCTACATACTGAGCTTCTTCTAAATTACCCCAATTCGCTTCTGGTAATACATCCATTTCAAAACCATAAGTAATAACCATATGGTCTGATATTGCTGTGATGGGTGCTGTCTGTTCTCTTGATATATTCTCTTCTCTATCAAAGTATTTACCATAGTTAAATGGTATTGCTTGATTATCAAATCCAACATTTTTGTACTCATCTTTGGTTAATTGGGATAAAGCAAGATAACCATCTTTTAAATAACAAGGATAACCGTGCTTTTCTGACAGCTTAGTTAATTCATTGGTTGAAGTGTCATAACCATAATGTTCTACCAGTTCATGCCATGCTTCCATATAGAAATCTCTATCTCCTAATTCAAAGGCAATTACTTGTATCTCTCCCCCATGTTTACCATTTAAGTACTTAACTGTTTCATTTAATATTTGGTTTTGGGGGTTCTCTGATAGAGAAGATTTGGGTAAACCAAAATGATACTTGTCTGGTTTACTTGCCCATCTATACAGCTTATCAAACTTTCTAGGCAGTGATTGTTGATTGGCTTCAATCAAGTAATCAGATAAATCTTTGCCAGTTAAATCAACACCTGCTTTGCCTGAATTTTCCCACATCCAATGAGTAACAGCCATTTGACTTGAATAGGTAAAGTTATCATCAGATAACATTCTTTGATGTATGCCTGTGATGGTGGTTTTCTTTTTACTGCTAAATATACCCATAAAATCCCCTAAAAAAAATAAGTCAGATTATTCTGACTTATTTTAATTGGTTTTGAGTTTAGGTAATTAATCCCACACCTTGCATGGTCTTAGTTACTGTCAAACCGATGGTAGGGTCATTAAACTTATTAATGTCATTAACAGGTGCTTCATCAGGGTCATCATTACGTCTGACTTTCCATGTGTCAGATAAGATAGATAATACTTTAATTTTGCCATCATTTTGATAACTTCTTGCTTGTTCTGACAGTACTTTATTATTCATAGCAATGACAGAACCATCACCGATGACTGTTGCATCTGTCTGAGCACGTTCTGTGATTGTTTTTTGCTGATAAAGAGTTGTTTGTGCATTTAAAGAGTCAATCTCAGCAGGAGCTTTTACTTCTATTTCAAACCTAGCCAATGCCAGTTGTTGTTCTTTAATGGCAATCTCTTTTTCAGTAATGGCTAATTGTTTTTCTTTTAAGTCAAGCTCTCTTTGTGTGATGGCTAATTGAATGGGTTTTAGATATTTAAGTTCATATTCTTTTAGACTGGCTTCATGTTGTAGGTTTGTGATTTGAGCATCTAACATAGCTAATTCTTTGGGTAGCTTATGCTTTATCTCTAAATGAACTCTTTCAGTCTCAACCGTTTCTTTTAATATCTGTGCATCCACTAAGCCACCTTGCTTAGTTACAAGGATGGTATCAGCACCCATCTTATGTATCTGAGCTTCTGTCAGTTGCATCTCTAAGGGCAGTTTAGCTTTATTTAAAGCATAGCTTGTTACCTGATGTAGGGCATTATTAATCAAGCCAATATAAGCATTGGCATAATCTGTACCACGAATACGTTGGTTTTCATACTCACGCCTTAGATGAGCTTCTATGGCTTTCATTAATATGTCAAATGTACCTTTGCCATTTAATGTACCTGTGGTTAATTCATCAATATTAAAATCAGTAATGGCTGTGTTTGGGATAGTGATGGTCATGAGTGAATCCAATAAAAAAAATACATGGTCTATTAAACCATGTATTTAACTTGCTTAGTAAATTTACTCCACAGTAGCACGAGCTTGTTGTGTACGTGCTAACTCTTCAATTTCAGCTTTGGTAGGTAGGGGTAACTCTGTAATCTGATAAGCAGGCACAAGTTTGCTTTCAGTGTATTCTTCCCCCTTTGCATTACGTTTAACAATGTGCATTTGGTATTGTTTTTCTTTGATGGTATTTAGCAAGGCTTGTTCCACCAACCAGTTTTCCCCAAAAGGAATAATACGAGCTATTGTGCCTAATACTAAGTTACCTGTTCCAAAATATTCTTGGGTCATTTGTTGTTTAAGTGGGTCATTGGGGCTGATGATGACATGAACCAGTTTAAGTGCTTCATCTTGAAGTTTTTTAAGTTTGGTATTTTCATCTTCTAGCTCTTCTGCTTCATCAGCTTTTTGTAGCAGTTTCTCCAAAGTAGATTTGGTTGCATTGGCTTTATAAAGAATACCACGTTCATCTAATTGTTCACGCAGTAGTTCAATTTCAGTTTTGGTTTGAGTATTCTCAGACATGTTAATTCCTTAGTAATTGATAGAGAAAGTAGCCTAGATGTCTAGGCTACTTGTTTTGGTTTACATCTTAGCAACGCACTTGATTACAGCAATGCGTTCAATGAACTGTGGCATGAAACCATAGAACCATTTGATGGAGCTAAATCCAGTCTCACCATATGGGTCTGATTTATCAGCGGTCTCTTCACTGGGTTTTTTATGGATGGTTGTAAATTTTTGAGACTTACCATCTGTTTGAAAACCAATAGAAGTAAATGCTTCATCACCTACCACCAAGAATGGGAATACATCATACTTACTGCCAGTTTTGTAGAATGAAGCATTGGTTGCATTAGCACCCACACCACCCCATTTCATCATGTGTGGCACAACAATGATGCGAAAACCTGCAATACGACCTACTTCACCTTTTAATAGTGTAGTACCTCCTGCATACTGATGAGCAGGGATAAATGCACGCTCATTGTGGTAGTCTTTCATGGCTTCTAAGGTAGGTAGCAGTTCAGAGCCTACAAAAGCCACACGGCAATCAGGAATGGTCTTGGTATCCACCATACGAGTGCCTGTGATGATTTTGGTTTGCTTAGGGGTTTTGTTCTTATCTAGGTCAATGCCTAGCTTAACCAAATCAGCATAGGTTAGCTCCATAGTGGCTGTTAGTTCAGAAACTTGTGTAGCTGTACCAGTATATTTAATCAAGCCTGCATTATTGAGTAAGTCAATTTGTAGTTTATCTTCATAAACCTTAGTTGCACCATTCATCAGCTCTCGGTTAGCATGAGTCATAAGCTCTGCGTCAGTATCAAAACGCATTAGGTCAGCAGAGTACTCCCAGAAGAAACCATACTTAGCTAGGTTGGATGTTAGCTCCACACGAGTTAGATTAACACGGTTTACACGTCCACCCATTTCACCTAGGGTAGGGAACTTAGTGCTTACCACACCGATGTCAGTAGATGAACCATAGATGTTACCATTGGCATATTTAGCACCTGTTGCATCAAGACCTAAATCTCCACGGTTACGGTCATCAATGAGTGGCATATAGCGATATTGCTTGATAGCCTTACCTTGGTTCTTTGGCATATTCTTAACATCAGCTAATTGCCCAAAGTAAGACTCTTGTACCGTATCATAGAGTGCTTTACGCTCATAAGCGTGTTTATTAATTTGGCTTGCACCCAGTGCGGTGTTAGCATCACCATAGATTTGTGTCATTGTTATTATCCTTATGGTTGTGAAGACAGATATTGTATCAATTCTTCATCAGTTATTGTTAAAGGGTTAAAAGTTGTTGTTTGAGCGGTATTAGCTGAGTTAGGCATACCTGCTTTTCTCTTTTTATCATTACTCACTTGCATCGGTTTATTTTGATTTGGACGTGTGCCTGTAAAACTTTGTGGCTTACTTTGCTGTGCATTTTGTGCATTAAGCATGGCTTCAATATCAGCATAGGCTTCTAAATAAGTCTTGTCAGTCATGCGACCAAACATTCGCTCATTTTCAATAATACCTACCACTTTATCAAAGAAACCATTGGCTTTATGTTCAGCAAATATTCTTAAACCATCAGGTTTATTGTATAAGAAATCTTTGGTTTCATCATCCCATTGCCCAATTATATTTAGCACATCAATAGCATCTGGGTTATTGGCAGTAATTTCACTGACAATATCTTCAAATGCTGTTGGTTCTTGTATTTGTAGGTTAGGACTGTATTCATTGGCTTGTTCTACATCAAACTCATATAAGTCAATACCGCTTTCTTTTACCAGTTTAGCGATTGCCTTTGGGTCTTTATTAGCCAAGTCCACTAAATAACCAAGCTGTTCTTTATCAGTTAAACCATGTTGCTCTAAGGTTTTAATCAAAGCACGTTTAGGTTTTAGCTCCTCCATTTTCTTAGAGTAATTAGCACCTTGTTGCATGAGACGGATGGCATCATCCACATTGCTAATCTGCACTTCACGACCATTGGCACGAAATGGCTTAGTCATGGTTTCATAGAATGCTTTATAATCTATCTCACTTACTTCATCAGTCTCTTCTGACTGAGTGGTTTCTTCTTCTACTACTACTTCATCAGCAGTCTGTGTATCATGAGCCACAGTTTCTTGTGTTTGTGGTTCAGCTTCTTGTGTCTGCACATCTTCTTGCATTGGCTCACCAGATAAATCTTCATTCATTAATTCTTCATCAGATAAAGCATACAAGTCTTTGATAGTTAAATCACTCATAGTTAATCTCACTTTCAGGGATGGCAGTTAATTCTTTTAAGTCATTTTCTGCCATTGCCCCATTGGTTAATATTGTATCCAAGAATTTATTAAAGCTACTAACTACAATCAGCTCTTTAATGGTTTCTTTATATTCTACTGATTTATTATCATATAAAGCCAAATTAGAAACCAATTCTAATACATAACATTCACCATAATACTTTTTGAATACTGTTACAAAATCTGGATTACTATATAATCTTTTTAAAGCACTTGCCAAATTTATTTGAAGCATATTCTCTTCACGCTGTTTTATTATATCGCTTTGACTAATCATTGGTTAATTCCCATATGTTGAAACTCATCTTGTTGTGTTAATTCTTGTGAGACAATCTGATTGGTTAAATCATTCATTTGTTTTTGATTAACCATATTTAATTGGTTATCTGCTCTTAGTTGCTCACGTTCTAAGTTACCTTGATTAATCATGGCTTGTTTATCTAAGTCATGCTGATATTTCATACCACCATCACGTTCCATGAAGTCTAATACTTTATTATCAGCATCTGATTGTAGATTGTCAGCACGTGCTTGTTCTGTACTAACCTTAGCCATTTGTACTTGTGCTTTGGCTTGACGTTCCATCGCTTCTGCTTTCATCATTTCAATCTCAGCTTCTAGCTTAGCGATTTCTAGCTCTTGCATTTTTTGAGCCATTGGGTCAGGTTCAGCCTTGTATTCTCTAACCTGCTTAGCCAAATCTGGCATTTTTCTTAACTCAAATATTTCAGATAACATCATTTGGTTTAGCTCTTGTCCTTGTGAATTACCAATGGTTTGTAGCATAAAAGCAATCTCTTTGGCTTTTGTATCATCTGCTTCTGCTGTTGAAATGGTTAAAACCAAATCAAATTCACCTGCCAAATCATCACGTCTTACCTTAACAAACTCATTGTTGGTAATTCGTACCACTTCTTCTTCTGATAAAAACTCAGAGTTCATTGAGATAATCTTACGACCTAATGCAATAAAGCCATCAGAGATACGTCTTAGGATAGACATCTCACGTTTAGAGACAGCGTCAAGAACACCCCTAACACCAACAGCCACATCACCTAAGTTACTGGCAGAGATACCAGTACCAGAGAATGCTTTAACCCCAGATAAGCTCTCAGCTTCATTATTCATCATGGCTATGATATTCATGGCACTGTTAGGAATTTCTGGGTATTTATGTTGGTGTACATGAACCCTAGGGTCAAAGTTCTGGTTATATTCATAATCTTGACCTTTTATGAATTTGGTTTTATTAGTAGCGTCTAAGAAGTTTTTAGCATAGCCTGTCTGACTGTTGGCAGATTTACCCATTAGGTCAATCGTACCACGCATAACAGCACCTAGAATGTTTTGATTGTCTTCTAGTATCTCTGCATTGGGAATGCCATAAACACTGTCATCTTCTGGGATATAATTAAACATGACAAAAGGTGGTTTGCCATCTGGGAATGGATTTTCTTCTAAACGTATTAATGTATCTGCTACCCATGTAGCTACAATGGCAGTAGTCTCACCATTACCATGTATGTCCCAATAACCCCAATACTCATATACTGCTAATTTAGCTCTTGCTTTATCAGCAAATATAAAATCAGAAGTATTATGAATAGACCAGTCTTTATTATTGATGAGTTCACTTAATGTATCAATATTCTGATACTGACCACTTTTCTTTAAATCAGATAAACTGGCTTCATAGGCATGAATAATAAATTGTGCTTTATCAATGTCATCTTTGCAAGTAGGGTCAATGTAGACATTTTTGATATTACAAATTTGTACAGTTGGTTTATTACTAATTGGTTTAATCACTTTTTCTTTTCTAAAACCAATAGAAACAGCTTTGATTAACTGCCCTTGTTGCTTACTCATCTCAAACCCTGCTTTTAGTTCACTGGGCAGTTGTTCATAAGTATCAGGTTCAGTCTGTCTTAATTGTGCTAATTTCTCATATTCATGGATTAGCAAATCATACTCACTAGGTTCTTGTGATTGTTCTTCGCTGATTATCATAGGCTGTTCAACAACAGAATATTCAAACTCTTCTACATCTTCTTCTACTTCTTTTTCATGATATTGCCAACCAGTTCTAACAATACAGCTACCTTGTTTAACCAGTTGTCTGATGACTTTATCCACCAGTTTTACTTTATTTAATTTGGTATTAAACTGGTTATTTAAAATCAGAGCATTTTGTTTGGCTTTGGGAACATCTTCAAAAGTTAAAGCTCTAACATCAAATAATTCAGTGGTAGATAAAAATGGTTCAGATAAAGCAGGAGCATTCCATTCAGCTTGCTTACGAACTAACTTAGGAACTACTCTACTGCCTTTGTGCTTACTGTCCCCAAATTTAGGAGCGTTGTATAAGTTAATCCAATTATCCAGTTTAGCCACATAAGCAGATTGACTGCTCTTAGCTTGTGTTAAATCATGTTTTAAGTCATTAATGCTGGGTTCTTTAACCCAGTTGGTTAATTTGTTAGTTTGGTTAATTTTATCTGCTTTAATACCTTGTAGCTCTTCATCAGAGATTGCTAATACATTGACACTCATTAAATAAACCCCTTATCATTAAACAACCACATTTCTTCAAAGCCATCCACATCTACCCCTTGGTCATTGAGCATAGCAATCTCTTGCATGTATTTTTGAGCATATCGGTTAGATTCATTTAAATCCCCATCTAACTGATTAACCATAGATGTATAAACTCTTGAACCAATAAATAAACATAAAGCATTTAGATAAATATCAGGTAACTCTATCTCTACATCATTATCTATGTCATCTTGTGTTAGTATTTTATGTTTGGCTTTGTAGATAACTTCTATGGTTTGATTATCATCAGGTTTATCTTTTAAAACCAATGTATTAACTGCCAATAGATGATAACCATTTGGTTTATTAATACAAAGCTCTCTACCATTAAATATCACTTTATGTATTTCAATGAGTAAAGGGTCATTAATGGTATAAGCCTGAACACCTTGACTGGTAGTAATTTTTATTTCTTTTCTTTTTAAAAAGAAACGGTTATACAAATCAGTCAAAGCTAAATTAATAGACCTAAGCACCACTTCTTTTTTATTTGGTTTAATTTCTACTGTACCTTCTGCTAAAAATAAATTGGATAATTCACTTGTAGCCAAAGTATTAAATACATCACTTAATCGCATATACTCTCCTAGACAATATAACTACTAACATAGTTATCTTCGTGGTAATCATTACCCCATATTAAATCTTGTCTTACATCAGCTTCTTGACTGGGTGTCCAGATACTCATCATGGCTAACTGACTTATTGTGTCTAAGCCATCATCGTGTTTAGATTTAAACCCACCCACAGACGCTTGTTGTAATTCAAGCATCAGTTCTTTCATGGGTATTGTATGCTTTTTATCATGGGGAAAGTAAAAACGCTTTAATTTAAAATCAGGTACAACCATATTAAACCGTTCTAGTTTATTATTATTTGGTTTAAGACCTAACGTACCATCTTTGCTATTACTAGCCAGAGTAAAAAAGACATTACGATTGAACATCTCTCGCTGTATCCAAGCAATAAATCCCCCTTGTTGTCCTGATACCTCTACACCCACAGAGATAGGATTATATTGTCTAACCAATCTAAATAAATCATCAATGTTTTTATCCATGGTTTGTCTGGCACAGATACCATCAATCCAAAAATAATACCCTTTATGATTGACAGCCCATACAGATATGAATGAGTAATCCGCAGATTCTTTTTCACTGGTAGCAAAATCAGTTGTGATATAAAAGTTAAAATTATCCTTTTTATCCATGAGATGATAAGAGTGATACCACTGTATGTCTTCATCTAATATCAGTCTTTCATCATCACCCATAATCTGTAACATGAGTTCTTGATAAAAACCTGCTACACGTCCAACAGCAACAGCACTGTCATACCTTAACTTAACATAGTCATAGCTAAATCGGTCTTCCCAAGCACCTTTAAACTCTTCTTTGCTACATGGAAACTTCTCACATATAGGATAAGCATTCACTGTCCAAGCACCTGATTGTATGGCTTCATACAAAGGGTCATTGGCATTAAAGGGTGTACCTAACCAAATGATTTTTTGTCTGGTAGGGTGTAGGGCATTAATCACCGCTTCATGTACTGTTGCTTTAATGCTCTCTAACACCGTAGGACTTCTGGCATCATCATCAGAAACTAGGTCATCTAAGATAGCCAGTTGTGGACGTTTACCTTGCTCTTTAACACCACGAACACCAGACTTAGCACCATAGGCTTTTACCACAAACTTTTTAGCATCTTTATTGGTAAACTCCCACCGTATGTCAGTGAACTTAATAGACGGTATGTATTTCTGTAAAAACTCACTATTTTCCCATCTATGTTCAATATTCTTTCTGGTTGATTTAACCCCATTATCAATACTGTCTGTTACATAAATAGCCACATTGATATTACCTAGATTAGGTAGTTCCCCAAACACAGCCAAATACAGGATTAAGTATTCTGCATTAATGGTTGTATTGTGAGTTATTACCACGTTATCAATTAGATAACTTTGAGTAGGGCTATCTACCGCAATACATTTACTAGGTTTAATCTCATTGGTAGGTGTAATACTTTCAATGGCTACCCTACTTCCACTTTTATGCTTATTATTTGGTTTCCATTTATCAGCTTTACGTTTTAACCTAAATGGGTTTATATTCTGCAAACTAACTGTTACGGTATAATAACCTAAATAATCATTTTCTTTCCTGCGGATATAAGCATACCCCCCTAATGATTTAACAATATGACTAACACCATAAGCCAAAGATTTAGATGTACTAGTAAATGTACATAGCCCTTTTGGGGATATTGTACCATCAGTATCCATTAAACCTTGCAATACTGCAATACGCTCTTCACGGCTACCAAATAACAAATCATTAGGGATTACTTTATCCTTATGCTTTGCACTGCCCAGATGAGTTAGTATCAATTTACCAAGCCCTAACAAACGAGTAGATAGTGTATTAGCATTTCTTTTATCTTGATAGATTGTTTGATACTCATAAGGAATATGACTTAATACTTCAAATATATCATCTTTATGCCCTGTTATTGTAGGCATACCAGTTGTACTATCAATACTACCATCTCCCAAGATAACCCCGATTGTGTAAGCGTCAATAGGAAACCCTTTACTCTGAAAATCAATAGCTTCTAAAACCAATGGTATAAACCATTTTAAATCTCTACCTTTGGGATTTTTATCAGTGGTTTTTCTATTGTATAAAACACCTTTATCTAGCAACTCTTTGGTTGTTAGATTAAATTCTTCCCAAGTATTGACACTACCTGCTTTTTGAGTTCTCTTCTGTACGATATGAATATGGTCTTCACTAGCCACAAAAGAACTGCCATCAGATAATTTAAACTCATAGGTTTGTTTGTTAAATACTTCTGATACATGAGTTACCTTAGTAGGTTTACCATCTCTGTCAATCACAGTATCCCCTACAAGAATATCCTGCATGGGTACGTAACCATTAGGTGTCATGATAGGTGTGTCAAGTGCTAATGATTTTGCTGACCCACGAAAACACATGGTAGCTACCTGAGTATTGCCATCAACCAAACTGTCTAACATCTTATAGTGCATAATAGGTGTTTGGTTTTCTTCACCTTGACTGCCATTAACCAGTTTAATAAAGTTCACAAACTCAATGGCAAATTGAGTGGGTTTATACTGGTTTAGCTTGTCATAATCTACTTCTTTTAAATACTCTATTACTGTCTTAGCCATTAGATATGCCCCATATAAAACTAATCCAATTCTTCATAATGAGCTTCTACTATCTTTGTATGAGCCACATCTGCCACAGAGACCACACCGTTATCAATCAAACTCTTTTGTTTGGCAGATAATTGAGCTAATAAATTTTTCATGTCATCAATTTCTTTATTGGCTTTAACACCAATGTCTAATTCTACTTTCTTAACTTCTGGTGGTTTAAGATGAACCAACAGACTGTTAGCACTATCAGCCCTTACCTTTTCACTATTGGCATTCATCATCAAATCAGCCAATACATTAATAGCCTTTTGGTGTAAGTCTTGATTAATCACCCATGATGGTATGATGGATTGCTCCATGATTGTATTAACCAGTTTACCTTTATTATAAATAGATACAATACTGCTAATCTCTTTGGCACTTAGTCCACGAGCTAACATATCACCATATCTGTCAGGAAATGTCTTAATATAACTGTCAATATTACTATTACCCATCAGTTTATGAGTGCAATACTTCACAGCAGATAAGTAATCAGTTATCTTGTATTTACCATCACCCAGTACAGTAAGATAGCTCATAAAGTTATTACGATATACTTCATGTAAATCTGGGTCAGATAAAGTCTGGTTAATGTTATCCAAAACTTCTTGGCTAAGCCCTCTTTTATATTTATTAGGCAGAGCTTTTTTTAACACATCAATGGATAAAGTCATACATTTCTCCTATAAACTTCTAGATTATAACCAATAATAATCAGACATAAAAAAACCCATCCACTTGCCCAGAGTGGATAGGTCAAAGTAAAGGACTGTCCTTAGTCTTAGGACGTATTATATATTCTATGAAACCAATATAACAAAAATAAATAAGCCAATAGAATTAACTATTGGCTTATTTGTATGAGCGTTATGCTCTGCTTCGCTTATGAGTTTATCATTTCATCTTTAAACCCATCTAATACTTGGTTGGGTAGGTCATCATATATAACTTCCAGTAAATCAGTTTCTGCTTTAAAGAAACCAACAATAGATAAGTCATTAAGAATACTAGCAACAACAAACATACAATTAATTGGTTTGGTTATTACCCACATTCTTGCACCCCTTTCTCAATGTTTTCTTATATTCATTAACCAAATCATTTAACTCTTGCTTCTGCTCTTTGGTTAAATTCTCTTGCTTACTTAACAACCCATACAATGCTTTATCACTTTTCACTCTGTGAACCATTGCATAAGTTCTAAGAGTATGACTGCCTTGATAAACTGCTTGTAAGGTTAAACCAACAGCCTTAGGCAGTCTCATCAAACCATTAAATAACTCTTTCATAGATACACCCATTAAACCAAATAAAGTATTTTAACTTATTTTTAGATGGTTTTGTATTTAGTTTTAAAATGTGTAATGAACTTGATACAAATGTAGATATGAACATACCCAACTTTTAGGGAAATTTATAGTACAGGTTTGGTTGTATGTCCTTACTTTCTAACTCATCCAAGAAATTTTATACCCCCCTAGCTGTCCTTAAAATAATAATTCTTATTGGTTGTATTGGTATTAGGTAGTTGCACACGGTGCAGGAAGTGGCAATAGCAATGGTGCTGTTGTCATTAATCAAACTATTAGGAGTTATCTCATGAACTTGTTCTCTCTTATTGCTTCTCTTTTCCGTACAACTGATAAGACCATCTCAATGGTTGAAGATACGGTTGATATTGCAAAAGGTAAAACTGTTGCATGGAAAGTCAATGCAATGGATGATTTGCGTGAAGAACTTGATGGACGTAATCTTACCGAAGTAAGCGTCTTCTATGAAGACTTGTATGCTACTCATGGCAAGAAGCAATCTAAGAAGAAGTAATCCAAATAACCCTAACCATTTGGTTAGGGTTATTTATTTACCAAATAAATAACACAAACACAAACACAAACACCCAAACAGTACAGGTGCGTCAAACTGGGTTAAAACTCTGGCAGATTTCTCTCTTGCAGGTTTTGCTAAGTTCGTAGCTTAGGACTTCTTTTGTAGTTGTAGTTTAGTAGTTGCCCACAGGGCAGGAAGTGGCAATAATCCTATTACGGATTTAGCCAATTTAACTTTTAACTTAATCCAATCACGGAGTAATTATCATGGCACGTTCAACAAACAAAACAGCTCAAAACAAAGCAGTATTTAACAATGAGTTGAAATTAGAATTTAATTTACCAAATGGTAAAGTTCTTACCCTAGGTTACCTAGCATTGTTTGAAAATAACAATCTACATAACCAAATTAGCCAACTAACTGATGAACAATTAGCTAATTTACCAAGCAAGCTAACTTGCACACTTGTTGAAGCAGGAACTCGTGCAGAGTCCAAAGAACTTGACCTAGGCTTATAAATCCCTTTAAACCTACATACATTCGTGTGTAGGTTTTTCATTCATTAAAACGGAGTACAGTATGAAAGTTTTCACATTCCTTACCACAACAATGTTAATTGTCTCAATACAAGCAGATACACGCATGGAAGCAATTCAATCACTCAAAAGTGATGGTTATACCATTGTAAAACAACTCTAACACTTAACCCTAGCAATACAAGCTAGGGTTAATTCATTACCTTAAAACTAAATTAGAGAACAGTACATGATTTATACCAACAATACCCTTGCACCTATGACAGAACAAGATTGGATTGAAATAAGTCAATTTACCCTTTAACAATACAAGCCAGTTTGAAATATAACTGGCTTATTAATTGGAATAAAACATGAACCAAACTACATTAGAAATGTTATTACACCCACAGCATTTAACCAAAGATATTAAAGAATATCTCTTGGCTGAATACGCTGATGATATTTCAAATATCAAAACAGTCTTACAAGATTATCTAAACCAAGATTATTGGGATAGTAAAAATGAAAGACTTGCTATTATTAAAACCTTTGATTTACAAACAGTCATACTTGATGTATTGACTTCTGTTGTACTCATTGCTAATGATTATATGCCACTTATTTCAGTCTGCTCTGCTAAACAGATTAGGGGCATGGATAAAGTGCAGTCAGCTACAACAATGGGTGAGCTGCTTCATTGTATCGATACCACAGAGCTTATCCTTTGGGATATAACCAAAGATAATAAGCGTATTATCAAATCAAATATGGCTCTATCGGATGAATTAGAAAACAGATTAAAGTTATTGTGTGTCCTACCACCAATGATGGTTAAACCAAGAAAACTAATTCATAACAGGTCATCTGGTTTCTTAACAATTAATAATGACAGTCTTATCTTAGGTGATAAAGAAAACCACCATGATGAGTGTATCAGTCTTGATGTGCTAAATACGCTAAACAGCCAAGCATTATGCTTAGACCTAGACATCTGTTATAAGTTTGAAAAAGAGTTTACATCAGACTTTGATATAGATACTGATGAATACAAAAACCAAAAGAAAACTTATGATAAAGCCAAAGAACAGTTTGAGTTCTTTAGAGACAATCTAGCTGATAGTGCTATATTCTTCACTCATAAAGTAGATAAACGTGGGAGAGTGTATTCACAGGGCTATCAGATGAATACCCAAGGTACAAGCTATGAAAAGGCTTGTATCAATCTCAAAACCAAAGAATACGTTACAGGAGAATTGTAATGACTAAACGCCAAGCTAAAAAGAATCTTAAAAAGTTAATTGAGTCAATTAAAAACAAAGAAATTGTTTGTACATCATTCAATCCTTTTAATTATCATCACTATGAACAATGTTATTATGAAAACAAAGATGAGTTTAATAACAATCTACTTGGTTACTTAAATTCTGCACTAAGGTGGAAATTAACTCATGTGAATATTAGCGTAGATGATAAATGGAGACAAACTTATGTTAGGGGTTACAAAGATAACAACTATCTAAGTATTTGCCTTACCTTAACAACAAACTAACCCAACCTTATTGACAACATACACCACAAGCACGGAACGAACGATAGTGAGTGTAGTGCGTTGTGGTGTATGTTGTCTAAACAGGTAAACCAACTTAACCAATTTAATAAGGAAACAGTCTATGTTTACTCACAGCAGATACCCAAAAACAGGTAAAAACAACTATGAAGTGTCAAGTAAAGGGGATAAGCGATTTAGTGCTTTATATGCCACCTTACGAGATGGTAGAACCATTGAAGAGGCTTACCAACTAGATATAAAGGGTTATCGTAAATTTGGTAATAACTGGAAATTAGGTAAAGGTAAAAAACCATTAGATTTATCCATAGATACTTGGAAAGAGTATAAAAATCTATGGAAACTTTACCTTGATGAAAACCCTGATTTAGTTAGTGAATTACAAGCATTAAATGAAGTTAATTTTACAGATATGTTTGCTAATACCCCCATCAGTCAAGCAAGAGCATTGGCTGAGCTACTAAATGAGCTTAATCCTATTGAGAGTAAACCAATGAAACAATTCAATCCTATGCAGTACTTAGCCATTGACATTGCCAATCACTATGGCTTAGATAAGCTAAACTATGAAGACCGTATTGAATGGGTAAAAACCAATGAAAAATATTTAGAAGATTTCCAAGACCAAGCAGAAGAACCCATATTATACTATAAGGCTGTTAAAGCATTAAGAGATGTACAGTCAGGTAAACCCATAGGTCATACAGTAGCTCTTGATGCTAGCAACTCAGGATTGCAGATTATGTCTGCTCTGATGCGTTGTAAAAAGGGTGCTAGTCTGACAGGTATTATTGACCCAGATAACCGTGTAGATGGTTATACACTCATTACAGAGCGTGTAAACGCTAAATTAGATAATGATTTAAATATTCCCAGAAAGAAAGCCAAAGAAGCCACAATGACAGCTTTTTATGGCAGTACAGCAGTACCAGAACGTATCTTTGGAGACAATGTAGATGTATTCTATGAAGTCCTAGAAGAAGAATGTGCTGGTGCATGGGAATTAAACCAAATCTTAATACAGTCATGGAACAAAAAAGCATTAAGTCATTCATGGTATCTACCAGATGGTCATTATGCTTATTGTCCTGTAATGCAAACAGTATCTAAAAGAGTTACTCTATCTGATTGGGATTACACACCAGTCATGGAGTATAAAGAAAATATGGCTTTGAAGTTTGGTCTATCTAATAGTGCCAATGCAATTCACAGTATTGATGGTTATTTACTTAGAACATTGGTTAGACGTTGTAACTATAAACCAAAGCTAATCAAGAATACCAGACAAGCACTTATTGATAGTACTGATGAGTTTAATACGGATAATGTATTAAATAAACGTTGGTTTAAAACTAAAATGGCAGATATTGCTGATTTAAAAACCATAACCAATAAAGCCAATGAATTAGATAAGGAGTTAAAAGATGAATTAGTTCGTATATTTGATATGGTATTATCTCATGAGCCTTTTGATGTGATATGTATCCATGATAGCTTTGCGACACACCCAAATCACTGTAATCAGTTAAGATTTCATTATAAAGAGATACTGGCTGAATTAAGTGATAGTACTATTATTGATGACATCTGTAACCAATTATATGGTGATGTAGATACAATAGAAAAAGGAGAAAGCATTAGCCAATATATCAGAAATAGCAATTATGCTATTTCATAATAGTATTCGTGCGTGTTCCACGCCTTTGTGGGTTGTAGTAACTTTACAACCCAAACCAACATGAACCAAGTGCCATTTAGACCTAGTAGAAATACTAGGTCTTTTTTTTTATCTAGGAGTTACCTATGAAAATAGATGACATAGTTAAATTCTATGAATATTTATTTAAAGATAATCCAATAGCTTTAAATGAAATTTACCAACAGGCTTGTAATTTTTACCAAGCCAATATTAATCAAGTAACTAGTATGGAGCAATTTCATGACCGTAAAACTAAACCAACAAGAACTTAATTGGGTTGCTAATGAGTTTCAAAATGACAGAACAGTACAAGAGATTGCTATTGATACTGGCATGTCTGTAAACAACGTTAAAAGAGCATTGGCAGAGAAAGGTTTATTATCACTTAGTTGGTATAAGACTGCTGATGAAATCCAAATGCTTAATTATTTAAAAGCAATGGGTGTTAATAACTTAATTGATTTAAGAGATATATTATGAAACCAATAGAAGTAGTAGAACGTGTTTTAACTCTTGATGAATTTTTAGAGTTAGAGTTAAAGGCATTTGAACCCTATTACCATGCAATACTAGAATATATTGTAACTCACTATGAAGAGGTAAAACAGTTGGTTGTAGAACTAGGGGGTGAAATATCTTATGGAGATATTGAAGAAGAGTTACCTGATTTATACAACAATCTGCGTATTCATCTTTCAAAAGATAAAGAAACAGTTATTCTAAAAATTAAGGAACATAATGATTTATCTAACTAAACAAAAACCTATAAAAGGTCTTTCTTATTTACATTATGATGGCAGTTTATTTATTGCTACTGATACTGTAAATTCTATGGCTTGTGCTTTACTAGACCCCAAGCAGTTTATGATAGACGGTAGTAGTCCTTATATTGTTAAACCAAATCCAAATGAGTTATTGGTTATTTATGATAACAAATTAAAGACATTTGATTTAGGTTATTGGATTGATGATACCCACTCTTTTCTTATCAGAGAAACAGGGCAAGAAATATACTCAAAAGACTTATATTATCAAACCATCAGTTGGGATTTTATGGAGTAGTATTATGGGCTTAGATTCTTACATTGATGTACCAGAAACCATTGAATTTGATGATGATGGTATTGTTACTAAATTTAAATCCAAAGAAGAAATTGCTTATTGGAGAAAGTGTTGGTTTATCCATAAATATTTAGCTAATGCGTATTTAGAGATAGACCCAACGGAAGATAGGTTTAATTGTGTCTATATTGAACTTACAGATAGTTTATTGACTGGATTACACAAAGCAATGTGTGATGAAGCATATCAACAATCTTTATCATTTGATGAAATTGAGTATTATGATGTAGTAGATACCGATGACATTGATGAGTTAAAGAAAGCCATCAAATTTAAAACAGAAAATCCAGAAACCAAAATCTACTATCATGGGTGGTATTAATATAAAAGAAACATTAAGGAGTAAACCAATGAACACCATGCAATGTACATTAAATCAGGTAGCCCAAGTGCTACCTATTTTACTTAAATCAAAAGTAGTACCGTTTCTTCACTCATCACCTGCCATCGGTAAGAGTAGTATAGCCAAACAAATAGCAGAAAAATATCACCTAGAAGTAATTGATTTACGTCTTACTGAAATGGATGCTAGTGATATTCAAGGTTTGCCTTATTTTAAAGACGGTAAATCTACATTTCTACCTTTTGATACTTTTCCTATTGAAAGTACACCGCTACCAAAAGCTAAGAAAGGGTGGCTATTACTGCTTGATGAGTTCAATTCAGCTCTACCTAGTGTGCAAGCCAGTGCGTATAAGCTCGTACTGGATAGACAAATAGGTCAGCATAAACTACATGATAAATGCTGTATCATCGCTTGTGGTAACTTAGACAGTGATGATGCCATTGTTAATACCATGTCATCAGCTCTTATCTCACGTTTTGCACATTTTTATATCCAAGTGGATAATACAGAATGGCAAGAGTGGGCAGTAGCTAATGGCATTCATCCAATGATTACAGCCTTTCTTAATTTCAAACCAAATCTACTCTATACATTCAATCCAGACCTAGATACACCTTATGCCAGTCCTAGAACATGGCAAATGATGAGTAAAATACTAGACAATAATACACCACTTATTGTTATGGCTTCATTACTCGGTTTGGGTGTTGCACATGAATTTAAAGCGTTCATGGAATACCACAAAGAATTACCAACCGTAGATGACATTCTAAAAGACCCAGAGAATTACCCAATTCCTGATAAAACAGGCATTGGTTGGGCTACTTTAACAATGGTTGTTAGTCATCTGGATAAAGATATGGATAAACTTACTACATATCTAAAACGCTTTAATCCTGAAATGCACATGGTCGCATTACGAGAGATTAAAGGCAGATATGGTATAGAAAAGATTATCCAATCTAAATTATTAAGAAAATGGCTTACAGACTTAGGAATAAAAGCTCATGGACACAAACCACGTTAAAAATGAAATCAGCTATGCAAAAGTTAGACTGTTTAACCAGTCTAATATGGTATTTACATCAAGTCTTTGTTCTATGTTAGAAACTGTATTAACTGATGAAGTACCTTATGGTGCAACCAACGGCAAACAGTTGCTAATCAATCCAAAGACTTTTGTAGAGCTTACAGACAGTGAGCAGGTATTCTTACTTGCTCATGAAACACTTCATGTAGCTTATCTGCACACACTTAGAAAAGATGACAGAGACCATCAAATATTTAATATGGCTTGCGATTATGTCATTAATCTTGAATTAGTTAATCAAGGCATGAGTATGATACAAGGTGGTCTATTAGACAGAAAGTATCGTGGTATGTCATCAGAAGAAGTCTATGATTTACTCAGAAAAGATAATAAACCAAAACCTAATAACGCATTAGGTAATGATATTATCCCTAGCGATGAATCAGCTACTGATGAGATTACAGCTAAGATTATCCAAGCAGTACATCAAGCTCAAAGAAGCAATAATTACGGTTCTGTGCCTGACAGTGTAAAACGCTACATTGAAAACTTACATAAACCAAAGGTAAACTGGAAAGCGGTATTAAAACGTTTTATGCTTAATGCAGGTAAAGTAGATTACTCATGGAAAAAACCAAGAAAGAAATTACTCAATCAAGGATTTTACTTACCTAGTATTAATTCATTTGGTTTGGGTAAAGTAACTTTTGCTATTGATACATCTGGTTCTGTTGATGATAATATGTTTAGCCAGTTTATCTCTGAGATACATCATGTATTTAAACAGTTAAATCCAGACAGTATTGATTTAATGTTGTTTGATACTTCTGTTAAAGTACATAAACCAATTAAATCAATCAATGAATTAAATAAAGTTGAATTAGTTGGTTGTGGTGGTACGGATTTAAGAGATACCTTAGAGAAGTACACAAAAACCAATAGCAAAGCTCTTATTGTCATTACAGACGGTTATTTTAATACCAGACTTACCAATCCAAAGAAACCAGTATTATGGGTTATATTTAATAATCCACGGTTTGCTGCTTCCTTTGGTAAAGTTATACATTTTAAATTGGAGTAAATATGAAACTCACAGATGAACAACTAAAAGCCAAAGATGAGATTATCAATTTCATCTTTGATGATAATCAAAAAGAAATCATTTTACAAGGTCATGCAGGTACAGGTAAGACCACCATTCTAAAAGCCATTAAAGATGAATATGAGTCTATTCTTACATTAGGTAATACTCTTGATTTAGAGAAAAGACATTGGCAGTTTTGTGCTACTACCAATAAAGCAGTTGAAGCGTTAAATGCTAATGGTATCAAAGCCAGAACAGTCCATTCTTTCTTTGGTTTAAGTGCCTGTGATACTCCATTTAAAAAGGTATCTCCTATTAATCACATTGTAGTGATTGATGAATGTAGCTACCTTAATTATGAGCAATTAGCTCATATCCAATCCGTGTGCAAAAAGATTATCTATGTGGGAGATAAAAACCAACTAACACCAGTTGGTTTAAACCATGCACCTGTATATTATGCTGATATTGCTATGGTAGAGCTTACACAGACCATCAGACAGCAGAATGCACCTAAGATAAGGGATTACTGTGATAAGCTCAGAGAAGCAATTACAACTAATTCTGACACACCTGCTATTGTATTAGGTAAAGAAGTTGTTCATCTAAACCAAAAACAATTTGAACAACAGATTAAACAAGACTTTGCTAATTATGATGGCAGTCAAAAAATTCTTGGTTTAAAAAATACCACAGTACAAAAATACAATAATCTCTTAGCCAAAGAGATTAAAGCAGGTGATATTCTGATTAATAACAACTATCATCAATCCACCAATCTGGCTAACAATGCGAAAGTATTGGTTAGACAGGTATATGGGGATATGACCTTGTTAGGGGTTAAAGTAACACACTGTTGTATAGATACTATGTCCTATGGTCATTATGATGTTTATATCCCTAAATCAGCCACTGGCATGAGTAGAGCATTTAAAAAATCCAAAGAAGAAAATAATTGGGCTGTTTATAATGAGTTCATTGACCTAAGACAGCCTTATGCTCAAACCATTCACAAAGCACAAGGCAGTACTTACTCTACCGTGTATATTCATTTAAATGACTTAAATTCAGTAGAAACCAAAAAAGAGAAAAACAGATTGCTTTATGTAGCTTTCTCTCGTGCTACTGATAAGGTTTATTTAACAGGAGAATTGCCGTGATAATCTTACAAAATAAAACAGAAAAGATAGCTTATTTTGTGCATGGTGTTAATCCAAATCCTAGACATGAAGACAGTAGGTTCATGTCTTTGTATTTACATAAAGCACTAACTTGTCTTAATGATATAGATGAAGTTACAGAGTATTGTACAAAAGAATTTGCTAATATATTAGGTAACTATAAAACCATAGATAAAAGAGTTTATCCTTTGGGGTCATTACAAAGAGATAAGTTTTTATCATTGGTTTTCTTTTATAAAGGATTGAGAGCGTTATGAGTATAGATAATATAGAATTTGTGTTTCTCAATTACACAGCCAAAGAGATAAATTTATCAAGATACCTACTTACTATAAGGAGTTACATAATTGATGAGTTCATTTAATGTACACGCTAGTGTAGAAAATACTAAAACTTATGCTAATTATTATATTAGAAATTTAATTAATCCTATTGATGGTATCTACACAGAGGAACAGCGGTGGGATTATAACTTTATGCTTGAGTATTTTCTAAGTGTTTTATATTTAATACCAATAGATAGGAAGCGATATCTACCAGAGCCTATTAACTCTAAATTTAGTCTTTACCCACTAGGACAACCTTATTACATTAAAAAATTCCTTAATGAACATAAAGATGAATTTTTTAATAAGTTTTACTATTACAAGGGTTTAAATAGTTTATGACTAGATTTAATGAGTATAAAGAGAAGTGCATTACGTTGTATTTATTTAGGTTAATGGACTTAAATTTAAATGATTTTAGCTTTAAGGAAGCAGACAATTATCGTTTCATGCGAGAGTACTTATCTAAGTGTTTAGCTTATAATAACGATATTAGGAGTGAATATTTACCTGAAACAATAGATTATACCGTAGCTCATTGTATTCCTACTATTACTGCGGTTGATGATTTTCTAATTGAAAACAGAGATAAATTCTTTGAACTGTTCTACTATTACAAAGGTCTTAACTCACTATGAACCATTTACTATTTCATGATAAACCAAAAGTAGCTATCTTAATCAAAGACAGTTATTTTAACCGTAAGGATATAGAACAATACTATGTTAAACCACTCGGTTTGCCTTGTATGGCGTTTAGTCTTTACTATGAACCAACCAATAAAGTATCAGCTACCAAAGCCAAAGAGCATCTTAAAAGAATACTACCTAGTATCAAACAACAAGGTATTACTTATCTTTATGTGGCAGATAGTACTTACTTTAAACAACTCACCAAAGAGAAAAAATCAGAAATTCATTTAGGTTATGTGTTGCCATGTAAACTTACAGGTTATGAACATATTCATGTAGTCTATGGGATTAATTATGCACAGCTTATGTATAATCAAAGTATGGCTAGCAATCTGACATTATCCCTTAATACATTGGCTAATCATATCAATGGTAAAACCAATGGTTTTGGTGATGTTATTTACGAAGCAAGTTACAACAAACCAAATGATTTAATTGGTTATCTTGATGAACCTATGTTAGCCATTGATATTGAGACTACTGGCTTAGAACTGGGTAGTGATTTAATATCTATTGCTTTTGCCAAAAATGAACATAGTGGTATTTCATTTAAAGTTAGTGATAAGCGGTTTATTAAACAATTCTTTGAGAAGTATCATGGTTATAAGGCATTTCATAATGCCAGTTTTGATATTAAGCATATTATCTATCATTGCTTTATGGATAATCCAAGTGATATGAAAGGTCTATTACACGGTTTACACACCATGTGTAGAAATCTACATGATACAAAGATTATCGCTTACTTAGCTACCAATAACACACAAGGTAATACACTGGGTTTAAAAGATTTAAGTCATGAGTTTGTAGGTAACTATGCAGTAGATGTAACTGATGTTACTAAGCTAACCGATGATGATTTGTTGGAATATAACCTAAAAGATACCTTGGCTACATTTTATGTATTTAATAAGTACTACCCCATCATGTTACAAGATAATCAAGAGAATATCTACAATACCATCATGCTACCTAGTCTTAAAACCATTATTCAAATGGAATTAACAGGTATGCCCATGGATATGGCAGAAGTGCTTATGTTAAGAGATGAGCTTAGAGCTAAGAGCTTAACACTTGAAACCAAGATACAAGCACATGACTTAGTTAAGGCTACTGTTATCGGTTTAAAAGAACAAGCGTGTATTAAATATAACAAAAGCCATAAGAAACAAAAAGTACCTAATGACTTTAAGATTAGATTTAATCCTAATAGCCCTAAGCACATGATTGAACTACTCTATACAGTTATGATGTTACCTGTGATTGATTATACAGATACTAAACAACCCAGTGTATCTGGTAAGACCATAACTAAGCTCATGAACCATACAAATGATACTCAATTACTTGGCTTGATACGAGAATATGCTGATATTCAAAAGATATTAAGTACTTTTATTCCTGCATTTTTAAATACCAAACCAAGAGATAATCATCACTGGCTTCATGGTAACTTTAATCTTGGTGGTACTGTGTCAGGTAGGTTATCTAGTAGTAATCCTAATTTACAAAATCTACCTAGTGGTAGTACCTTTGGTAAACCTGTTAAGAAATGCTTTACTGCACCAAAAGGTTGGATATTCTGTGGGGCAGATTACAATGCCCTTGAAGATAAGGTCAATACCCTATTAACCAAAGACCCAAACAAAGAAAAGATTTGGATTGATGGCTATGACGGTCATTGTTATAGAGCATTTTACTATTGGAGAAACCAATTTCCTGATATTAAAGAAACAGTTGAAAGTATCAATTCTATCAAAGATAAATATCCTAAACTAAGACAACGCTCAAAAGCACCAAGTTTTGCCTTGCAATATAGTGGTACTAAGTTTACTTTGATGAATAACTGCGGTTTCTCAGAGCAAGAAGCCCAGCAAGTGGAGAAAGGCTACCATGAAATGTATAAGGTATCTGATGAATGGGTAGCCAATAAAATCAGACAAGCAGAACAACAAGGTTATCTTGATACTGCTTTTGGTTTGAGAATTAGAACACCAGTTCTAGGTAAATCCATTCTAGGTAACTCTAAGACACCTTATTTAGCCATAGCAGAAGCCAGAAGCGTAGGTAATGCTGTTAGTGGGCAATCTTATGGAATGCTTACCAATAGGGCATTAAATGAGTTTATGGAGCGAGTATGGAAGTCTGAATACAGTCTTGATATATTCCCTGTTGCAACTATCCATGATGCCATCTATTTGGTTATCAAAGATAATATCAATGTAGTTAAATGGGTAAATGATAACTTAGCTGAATGTATGTCATGGCAAGAGTTGCCAGAGCTACAACACGATAAGATTAAGCTAACCGCTGAACTTGGTTTATTCTACCCTAATTGGGCTAATGAGATTACTCTACCCAATAAAGCCAGTAGAAAACAAATCAAAGAAATAGTAATATCACATAAATAAATACTATATATTTTGTGATAAAATAATCCAAATCTTTTTGGAGTATTTTTATGTATCATCGTTTACTGCATAAGTACAAAGAGTTTGAGGGTCAAAGTAATGTCATCGTTGGTATGGGTGAATTGCCTTGGTCTGAATATAAACAAGGTTGGATAGCACCTAGTGGTATCGTTGTTCTTGATAGACAAGAAGCCATTAGAATAGCTACCTATTTAGATAAACTTTATACGAAAAATAATATTCGTATTGCAACCAAAAGGAACTCACACAGATGAACCCAGTCATGTGTATTACCAAAGCCAATCTACACCTAACAGAGGGTATTAATAAGATTGAGCTTAATCCAGAAGACATTCATTTTATTAACCGTAACGTTGTAGATAGTAAGTTACCTAACTATCATGCCATTGGTACTATGCTTCCACAGATATTACCTTATATTTTTGTTAAGTGTGGTGATGAATATCTTACCTATGCTCGTAAAGGTAGTGAAACCAGATTACATGGCAAACGCTCTATGGGATTTGGTGGTCATGTAGAATTAGATGATTTAGATGATACCCCCAGATGGTGTATTCATGCTACTGCTGAAAGAGAACTCAAAGAAGAACTGGGTTTGGATGAGGATATCAAACTTACAGATGAATATATCTACTCTGATTATGATAAAGTCAGTCAAGTGCATATTGGTGCTATTGGTTTTATTGAGCTGGGAGATAAGTCTTTGATTAAACCAGATGAATTAGAAATACTAAACCCAGTATGGCAAACCATTGATGATATTAGAGCTAGAATTGATGGTTATGAAAGATGGTCTCAGATTTTAGTTAAGCATTTAGATAAATAAATAAAGGGTCTTATGACCCTTTATATTTGTTATAAGCACTAGCCAGTTTAATGTGGTAATTGTTTTTAACATAGCCACTGCCATTATATCCCCTAGCAAATCTTACCCAATCTTTATTTTTAAGATGAATAAGTAAGCCATTGATTTTAATAAATCTAATCATGGCTTCTAATTGCTTAGCTTCTGAGTGATACATATCATTGATAAATGCTTGTAAGCTCTCATAACCAAGTGATTTCCAATGATAACCCATGACTTGACCCAAGCCCCATGAACAGCTTTGTAATGCGTGTTCTCGTGAATATCCAGAAGCAATACCTAATCTACTGTGCTGTTCTGATGTCTTACCATACCTATGTGTACCCCAACGTATATAACACAGTTTAGGATGTTCTTGCATGAGTTTATTACGAACAGTAATCAGATGGTTTTGGGTAAGCAGTCTGTGCATGATATGCGGTTCATAGAGTATTTTAGGTAAACCATTAACAAAACCATTACCACTGGCTTCTACTTCAATCACTGCTCTCAAACAAGCATACTCAATACCATGTGTATTGGCTAATTCTTTGATTTGTTCATTGGTTAATATTTTCATTATTTTCTCCTTTTTTACGCATGTCTGTATCTCCAAAATAATATCCTATTTGACTAGATACATATCCTGCAATAAAACCAATTACGATATTAATTAAATTATTATTTTCTTTTGGCATACTTACAAAGAATAAACCCAATATAATTAAAAACATCATACTACTAAAAAACATGGTAATAATAAAATGCTCATTTAAAAGTTTTTTCATTGTAATTCTCCAAATCATTGACTTCTTTTTCTAATATGGCTACCTTTTGATTTAACGTAGCTAATTCTTTTTGATGTTCATTGTTAGAAGTAACTATCCAAGTGCAAAAAGCAATAGCACCAGCACCTAACATAGAAATAAGCCATTTAAGTGTTAATATTGCACCTTTGGCAGATGTAAAATCACTTTCCATTTTTTCTATCTTAACGCTATTGGCTTGTCTTTCTTCATACTGGTGTTCATTTATGACAGTCAGTCTGATGATGTCTTTGGATAACTGTTCTAATTTTAAATGCACATCGGTTAATTGTTTTTTTAGTTCTTGTTCCATGGTTATTCCACATGTTGAATTATTTTTAATGTTTTAATTGGATTAGGTGAATTATTAATACTAAAATGTATACTTAATTTTAAAGATAAATTTTCAGGATTAAGTAAACGAAATACTTCACTGTATTCATTACAGGTTATTTTAAATGAGTAATCACTAAGATACTTTATCTTAATACTAGATACATCTTTTAAAGGTATCTGTATTTTATCACCATATTCGTCTCTAGGAATAAAAAGATAATCACCAGAATTGCGTATATAACCATGACCTTCACCAAACCACTCACTTATCAAATATGGTAAAGCGATTTCAAAACTACTTGCTTTTATCAAATCAGTTAAAATAAACTCATAAGTAACATTAGGATTTAATCTTTGTGAAACTTTCATGTTATAAGTACCATATGGCGTTGGTTCAGTATTTACAAAGACAAGTTCATTATCTATACTTTCAATAATTCTTATATGTATTGTTTGTAATCCCGTATATTGTATTCTCCAAAAATTAGATATTTCATTAGGTAGGGTAGGGTATACATAATCTGTATAATTAGGTATAAATCTTACTTTACCTGTTTCTGGATTATGATTTATTCTGCCTATATACTCTCCATGAGTACCGTGTTGAATGGTATGAGCTATTTGTAAATCAAACGTTTCTTTATAAATAAAATCATCTATTTTTATTAGCATGCCTGATTCATAAGAGTTAAGTCTGGTGATGGTAGTACCCTCATACACAGAGATTTCCATAGTTACCTTACCTGATAATAACTTACTGTACCATAATCCAAATAACTCAACGTCAGTAACGCCATCATAGAAGTGGGGCATAACATAATGCAATCCATTAAATCCTTGAACATCTCCATAGATAAGACTGTCATCTGGTATAAAGTTAAAATTATTAACAATATTATATTGTTCTATGTCATGGATGGCTCTCATTAAAAAATCTTCCCCAGAAGTATCTTCCCAGTAAAAAGAAATGACAAGAGTGCCTACATTCGGTTCAGTTTTCATTGGTTTAGTCTCCATTGGAAGAGTATTTGTATTTGCATAATAGTTTAATAACATGTCATGTTTGCCCAAATCACTTAATAATAAGCTATAATTGGCATTTTCTGGATTATCTATATTTTTGGTAATTGTGGTTCTATTTAGGTCTGTTTCATCGGTAGTACTAAAATGTAATGTGCCAGTAAAAAATCCTTGTAAGTGAAGTTCATCATTGTTTAAAGATATCTGTGGCATACCATAACTGTCATAATGACCATCCAAAATAAGTTCACGTTCTATAAGATTAACTGCTCCTATGTATTGTTTAGGATACTCTATTGGTTGCCAGTGTATGAGTATATAAGACGCAACTTCTAATGGGGTTAATAATGGGGTTAAATCTCTTACTGTTAAAATAGGACTGTAATTTAGACTTGCTTTTAATTGCTCAATATAATTATCCCCCAAAGCAATAAAAGGAGTTTCTTTTAATCGCTCATTTAAGTCTTCAAGATATTTGATGGTTTCATCTCTATCAGGTATATCTATTTCTCTCATGTAATCGCCTTTTGGTTTGGTTGTTATAAAAGTTGTACTATAACATCGTGATTTAACAACTGGTTAATCTGCTGTGCGTTCCGCACTCCTGTGGGTTTTGAATTGAACGCCATAGCCAAGTCATGAGTGGCTAATAACCATGACAGATTGTAATAAGTTTAAAACTCCTAAAACCCTTAGGTACAATCCGTAAGTCCTACGATACAGGACAATTCTTTATTTAAACCAAAGGATGCCTTATGACACTGCGTTTATTAATTTTTGGTTTAATTACTTTATTGGTTTGTGTCATGTCTAATTCTTATGAACCAAGTCAATGTAAACGAATTAATATTGCTGATATTAGAAGATGTTAGCATCTATTTTACAACGGAGCTATTATGATTAAAGCTACTATCATTGCTGATAGTGTATCAGCATATACAAACCAACGCATTACGACTTTTGAACTAGAATACCCTAGATTTATTCACAGTGAATTTATGACCCACAGACAGTTTAGTCGTAATTCTGCTAGTAGTAGAGCAATCCCCATTGATAAGATGATTGAGCAAGTCGCTTTTAACCCTGCTATACCTATTCATTGGGGGTTAAATCAATCAGGTATGCAAGCCAAAGATAAACAAGCAGATATTATTGCTTGTAACGAAGCGTGGTGCAATGCAAGAGACTCAGCCATTCATCACGCTTACCAGTTAAAGAATCTTGGCTTACATAAACAGATTGTCAATCGTGTATTAGAACCTTTTTGTATGATGAAAACACTGGTTACAGCTACTAATTATGACAACTTCTTTCACCTAAGACTGCATAAAGACGCACAACCAGAGATACAACAATTAGCTCGTGTCATGTATGAAGCCATGAAAGAGAGTAAACCAGTTAAACTTTATCAGGGTCAATGGCATACACCTTATTATGGTAATGGTTATTGGAACTTGCACAGTGATGATGACTTAGAAACAGCACTCATGATTTCATGCTCATGTTCAGCACAAGTATCCTATCGTAAGACAGATGCTAGTATTGACAAAGCCAAAGCCATCTATGATAAATTGGTTAATAGTCAGCCTGTTCATGCCAGTGCCTTTGAACACTGTGCTACTCCAATAGATGACCCACTAGATGATGATGGTTACTTTAAACAAGGCATCACTTGTTGTAGTGATTATGGCAATTATTATAGTGGTAACTTTGTAAATTGGATACAATACAGACAACTTATCCCAAATCACGATTGTAAGGTGGACAATTATGTATAAGATACCTAAACTCAAATGGTCTGATAGGCTAGAACAAGCCTTGGATAATTACCGTAATGTATGGTTTACCACCAATACATTTAATGATTATTATATTCAAAAAGAAGATGGCTTATTTTATTGTTACTATGGTAATGGTAGATTTAGAGAATTTAAGTCATTAGATGAAGCAAAAGACTGGGTAGAAAATACTCACTACCCAGACCAAGTAAATAAATATTTGGAAAAAGTATAAAGAATTATGCCATAGATTTATTTAATTCTTTTGTTAGCATTTCACTTTCACTTTCACTTTAAGGAATACCATGATTGAACAAGTTCTAAACCAAAGAGCTACTACACACGGTAGCTTTACATCCAATGCCCATACAAGCCAATTATTAAAAGATATTGTATCCCATGGAGATAACTTTGCAGGTTTATCTTTGGTACAACGTGAAGCACTTCATATGATACTGCATAAAATAGCTCGTATTACCAACGGTAACTGTGATGAAAAAGACCATTGGATTGATATTATTGGTTATACTCAACTGGCATTGGACAGTATTACATGAAACCATTCATTCATGCCATCTTACTGATGGTATTTTTACTGCTTGCTTATCGCTTAGCAAATTAACATAAAAATCTCTTGTTAGATTAAGATAATTATTTATCCGCTCTCACAGGAGATTTTATGTTATTTGTTTCTGATAACTTTGAGTTATCCAAAGATAAAATAGTAGTTCTTACTAAATTTTATCCCCAAACCAAACTAACCAATACAGGTAATGCAACAGCTAATATTTTAAAAAGTAAAGATGGTATTCATTGGTTAGCTCTTACTTCATTGGCTTCTAATCAATCATTAGATATTACCTTAGAAGAAGCGTTTATCTATCTTACTTTTAAAGAAGATACCACAGTATATTTCCAACACCAAACACCTAACCATTACCACTTAGATAATGAACAAAAGCAAGTTGAATGGTTGGAGACAAGATTTGACAATCTAAATGTAGGTGGTCGTAACCTTGTCCTAGATAGCGGCATGGTTGTGCAGAATAGTGATTACCCAATTAAGTCATACACACTTGCTCAAAATCACGGCTTGGCACATGGTGATGACGTGGTTATCACCATTTGGGGTCAGCTTGCAGACAGCAAAACCGCATTTTATGCGTATAACTCTGGGGGTAGGGTGCAAATTGGTAAGTTAGATAAAATCACTGATGGTGTGTACCAACTTAAAACAACATGGAAAATCACATCAGGCACTAATACCGTAAACAACACCATCCTAAATATCTATCCAATGAACCGCCATCAGAGGGGGGAAAGTCGCATTGATAAAATCAAGCTAGAACGTGGTAACATCGCAACAGACTGGACACCAGCCCCAGAAGATTTGCAATCTCTTGTAGATGCTCTAATAACTCGTATCACAGCATTAGAAAATAGATAATATCCCTAACCCTTTACCAAACCGCTTCTAGCGGTTTTTTGGGTTTTAATTTGGAGTAACCATGCAATATACCAACAATCACAATATACCCCTACCATTAGCGGTATTTTTAGCCACAGACCATTATGACCATGAACCCAATACCATTAGTACCACAGGTTTACTAAAACCACTAAGACAACTTATATTGGGTAGGCGTTTAGCATCATCAGATAACGTTGTAGATTTATCTGACATGGTTTCATCTCGTATGGGTACTGCCATACATACAGCCATTGAACTTGCTTGGCAAGAGCCTACACGAGCGTTAAAGCTACTAGGTTATGATGATGATACCATCAAACGTATCAAAGTTAATCCAACCAAAGTCAAAAAGAATGATATTGCTGTCTATATGGAAAAGCGTTCTTATAAAGACATGCTTGGCTTTAAGATTTCAGGTAAGTTTGACTTTGTAGCAGAAAATAGAGTTCATGATTTTAAATCCACATCAGTTTGGAATTACATGAACCAATCCAATGCAGATAAATACAGTTTACAAGGGTCTATTTACCGCTTTCTTAATCCTGACATCATTACCAAAGATGAAATGGTTATTCATTACATCTTTACTGATTGGAATAGGGCAGAGAGTATGCGTAATCCTGCTTACCCACAAGCTCGTGTATTAAGCCAAAAATATAATTTACTTTCTTTGGAAGACACAGAGCAATACATCAAAACCAAGTTATCTGATATTTTAGAGTATCAAGATAAACCAGAAACAGACATACCTTTTTGTACTGATGAAGAGCTATGGCGTAAACCAACAGTATGGAAGTATTACAAAAACCCTAATTCAACCAAATCAACTAAGAACTTTGATAATCAAGCAGAAGCCTGTGCCAGAATTAACGATGATGGTTGTGTGGGCGAAGGTAGAGAAGTTAATGGTCAAGTGAGGGCTTGTTAGTACTGCCCTGATTGTTTATTATGCACTCAAAAAGATGGTCTTATAGCCAGTGGAGATTTAATTGTATGACAGAAATTCACAATTATTTACAGATAACCGAAGAAGATTTACCTTGTCTTTGTAAAGTCAGTAATGTTTCTGAGAACTATCTTAGAGAATTTGGGGAAGTTCATTTAGTTGTAGATATTATTACTGAACCTTATTTCACAGATACTTACCCACATACACAGTCCTATGGTGAGATTGCTGAAAAGTATAAGCACCTTTACATTAAAAGAGCGGTAACAGATAACAACAGATTATATGACTATGCTATTAAGGAGTAAACAATGAAAAACTTTAACCAAATGAAGTATTACCCATTAGCAGAAGAGTTAGTAGAGATACTTCAAGCCAAAACACAAAATACCAATCCTTTATTTTTTCGTGTCATTGTGGCTTATTATTTATCTGTTATTGCAGGTCATATGAGAGCTTCAATCAAAGGTTGGATTGGTAAAGAACCTATCCCTGTAAACAGCTATGTCATCGCTTTACAGCCATCAGGAGCAGGTAAAGGGCATAGTACCACCATGATGTCCCAAGAAGTCTTAAAAGGGTTTACAGAGACATTTATTGAGCATACTTTTCCTATTACTGCTGAATGTAATATTCAACAGTTGGCTATTAAAAGAGCCAATAAATCAGGTAAAGATATTGATGAAGAGCAGACCAAACTAGAAAAAGTATTTAATGATTTGGGTGCTTTGATGTTTGAGTTTGATAGTGCTACTGTACCCGCTATCAAACAGATGAGACAGAAGTTACTCATTGCTAATGCAGGTGCTTGTAACTTAACCATTGATGAAGCAGGTGCTAATTTATTAGGTTCTATTGATGCTATGATTGCCTATTTAGAGCTTTATGATAAAGGGCTTATCAGAGATAAACTGGTCAAGTCATCTAGTGAGAATACTCGCTTTGAACGCATTGAGGGTCATACACCAACCAATCTACTGATGTTTGGTACACCATCTAAACTACTAGATGGTGGCAAGACAGAAGAGCAATTTTATGAACTCTTAGAGATGGGTTATGCTCGTAGATGTTTATTTGGTTTTACCAACCAAGTACACAAAGCCAAAGTAAATTCTGTTGATGAGCTTATGAAAACTTTGTTTAATACAGACCACGATGACAGCTTAGAGAGTATTGCAGAGCATATTACTTTATTGGCTGACCCTGACAAGCTAAATACCAAGCTAACGCTTAGCACAGATAGTACTAAACTGCTCTTAACTTACAAGCTACATTGTGAAAATTTATCAGCAGAGCTATCAGAGTTTGAAGCCATACGTAAAACTGAAATAGAACACCGTTATTTTAAAACCATGAAATTAGCAGGTGCTTATGCTTTTGTGGATGGCAAAGATATCATTACACCAGAGTATGTTGAATATGCCATCAGATTGGTTGAAGATAGTGGTGAAGCATTTAATAAGTTATTAACACCACAACGCCCTTATATCAAATTGGCTAATTATTTAGCCAGTGTAAGGCATGATGTTACCTTGGCTGATTTAGATGAAGACTTACCCAGTTTTCGTGGTAGTAAAGCTCAAAAAGATGAGATGATTCAAATGGCTATTGCATGGGGTTATAAAAATAACATTGTCATTAAAAAATCATATACTGACAGTATCATGTTCCTAAATGCAGATACCATTGATGAAACCAATTTAAATGAAATGATTATTTCTTTCTCAAAAGAAATTACAGAGAATTATAAAAATCAAATTGTATCCTTTGATAAGATTGATAAGTTATTAACCAAAGATGGTTATCATTGGCTTAGTCATCATCTTATAGATGGTTATCGCAAAGAAGATAACTGCCAAGCAGGATTTAATTTATTGGTTTTAGACATTGATGGTACTTGTTCTTTGAATACAGCACAGCTACTACTTAAAGGCTATAAAGCCATATTTCAAACTACCAAAAGCCATAAAGATGATGACCCTCATTTTAGAATTATCTTACCCATTAACTACACGTTAAAGCTAGACGCTAAGGACTACAAAGAAATGTATAATGCAGTCATTGCACAGTTACCTTTTGATGTAGATACCCAATGCAATCAGCGTAGTAGAAAATGGGAAACCAATAAAAATGCTACCATCATTCATCAAGATGGTGAACTCTTTGACATACTTCCTTTTATTCCTAAGACCACTAAGAATGAAGAAAGACAATCACAGCTAAGAGACCAAGAGCATTTGGATAATTTAGAGCGTTGGGTTATTAACAATACAGGAGATGGTAATAGAAACAATATGCTATTAAGATATGCTATGATACTGGTTGATAGTGGTTATAAGTTTGATACAGTAAAAGATAAGGTTATTGGTTTAAATAATAAACTTGTTGATAAACTGGATGAACTTGAATTACACAGTACCATCTTTCATAGTGTGGCTAAAAAGTTAGCTAATTAATCATAGACCCATATTGGTGCGTTCCGCACCTTTGTGGGTTTTTATTTTATTTTGGAGAAACCAATGAGTGATATAGGATTTAATCCTTATGTGGTGTTAATCTCAGGTAAATCAGGTACTGGTAAATCCAGTAGTTTAGAGGGATTAACCAACCATGAAAAGGTATTATATTTAAACTGTGAAAATGGTAGAGCATTACCATTTAAATCAGGGTTTAAAGAAGTAACCATTACACATCCAGAACAGGTAATTACATATCTTACAAAAGCCACAGATAATGATAAATTTGAAACCATTGTGATTGATAGTATTACTTATCTTATGGATATGTATGAAAGTAAGGTTGTGCTTACATCAAGCAATGTTCAAAAATCATGGGGTGGTTATTCCCAATTCTTTAAACGCTTAATGCACGCAGTAGCTAATTGCAATAAACAAATTATTTTTACTGCCCATACTTACTCACAGTATAATGAATCATCACAAGAATTTGAAACATCAATTCCTGTAAAAGTTGCATTAGCCAAGAATGGGATTGAAAGTTATTTTAGCGTTGTAGTCTCACCCAAAAAAGAGAAAACAGGTAAGCTAGAAGACTATCAATCTGACCTATTAACCATTACCGAAGATGAAGAAGACTTAGGTTTTAAACACGTTATCCAAACTCTTGTAACCAAGGATACCGTTAATGAACGTATTAAAACACCTAAGAATATGTTTTCACGTAATGAGACATTCATAGACGGTAATATTCAACTCATCTTAGACCGATTAAAAGTATATTATGATAAGTCATGATGTGGTAAAAGAGTATCTTGATTATGATGAAATTACTGGACATTTAACATGGATTAAAAAACCAAGCAAGAAATCCATGTTAAATAGTAGAGCAGGTTCATCTCATAAATCATCAGGATATAGACAAGTTTATTTCATGGGAAAGACATATCCTGAACACAGACTTATTTGGTTCTGGGTTTATGGAGAATATCCAGAACATGAAATAGACCATATTAACCATATCAGAGATGACAATCGCTTATGCAATCTAAGACAAGTAACTCATGCCCAAAACTGCCGTAACCGTACAAGACAACGCACACGAATAGATGAAGCAGGTATTTGGTATTGTAGAAGACGTAAGCGATATATCGCAGAGATTACCTTTAATCAAAAGAAAGTATTTCAACGTAGCTTTGATGATATTGATGAAGCTATTTCACAACGTAAAGCCAAGTTATTAGAACTTGGTTTCCATGAAAACCACGGAGACATTAAATGAGTTTTTTCTCAGACGTAAAGCAAGCAGATAAACTAGAAGAAGTTAAAGATACCGTAGGTGGTGGTTATTCTGTAATACCATCTGGTGTCTATGACGCAACCATTAAATTTGCCTATACAGGGCAGTCCAAACACGGAGCTAAGAGTATTACCTTTGGCTTTGATGTAGGTGGGCGTGAGATTACAGAAACCATGTATGTAACCAACCGCAACAAAGAAACATTCTACACCAAAGACGGTAAGAAATATCCACTACCTGCTTACACCACAGCCAATGACATTTCACGTTTGGCTTTAAAAGGTAAGCAAATCACAGAACTTAAAACCGAAGAAAAAGTCCTAGAACTTTATGATTTTGACATTCGTGGTAAAAAGAAAACTGCTGTTGATTGCTTAACTGCACTTCATGGTCAGCAAGTTAAGCTAGGAATTAAACAAGTCAAAGCCTTTAAGCAAGTGAAAAATCATGATGGCAATTATGTAGATGGTGATGAAATCCGTGAAACTAATGTGATTGACAAAGCATTTCATGCCACTAACTCAAAAACTGTTAATGAACTTTTGGCTAAGAAAGAGTCAGCAGAGTTTGTTAGCGAATGGAAAACCAAATGGGAAAACAAAGTAGATGATAAAACAGGTGGCAGAGAACCTGCTAAATCTACACCCCGAGCAACCGCAGAAACAGCGTCTATTGATGATGACGTATTTGGAGATTAATGATGAAACTTGAAATTGATACCCTAGACCAAATGCACGAACATTGGCTTGATTATGTGGATAACATACTATCTACCATTGAAGCCATGAAACTCATGCACCCAGATGAAACGGCTTATCATGTATTAGAACAAGTAAAAAAAGAAGTCTTAGATTTACCTTACTTCACTGATACAGAGTATTTCATTGAATACGATGAATAAACCACTAAAAGTCATAGCCTTTGACCCCAGTTATAACAACTGGGGTTATTCTATTGGTTTATTAGACAGTAATGGATTAGTCATTACAGATACTGGTGTATTAAAAAATAAACCAGATAAAACCAAAAGAAACCAAAACCTAAAAGACTATGACCGATGTAGGGAATTATTCTGGTCTATCACATCACTTATCAAAGATTGTGATTTACTCTGTGTGGAATTACCCATTGGCAGTCAATCTGCCAGAGCAATGGTATCTTATGCAGTCTGTGTTGCTCTTACAGCAACGTTAGACATAGATACACAGATTTGTACCCCACACGAAGTAAAACGCTTTGTAGGCTCAAATACAGCCAGTAAAGATGATGTTATTAATTGGGTTAAACAAAGACACCCTAACCTAGACTTATCCACCAAAACCAAAGCTGAGCATATTGCAGATAGTATTGTTGCAATGTATGTTGGCTTAACCAAGAGAGAACTTTTATGAAAATTGTACTAGCCCAAGATGAACTTCAAGCTATTGTAACAGAAGCACTCAATGCCAAAGGGATTGATACTTCTAATGCAGAATTTACCTTTAACAATGGTGCTGAGATTGAGCTTAATTCAACTCATGCCACCAAACCAAAACCTAAGAAAACTCGTACTAAAAAGCAAGAAGTTTTTGTGGGAACACAAGATGAATTTGATGACTCAAATGTGGTTATTAATGAGCCAAATACAGAGCCAGAAGAAGAAATCAATGATTTTGAAGATGAATTAGGGGAAGAACCAACCGAAGAGACTGACTCAGATGATGACAGTGATTCGCTCTTTGATTAATACTCTTGCAGTATTTGGTATCTTAGTGCTAATAGGGATATTTTCCCTATTAGCTTTTTTTATTCTTAAATTTATTTTCATTGCTATTGTTGTTGGTTTTATTATTTGGTTTGTATTAGCTGTTATTTATTATGGTTTTAAGGAGCTATATGATAACGTTCAAAAAACTAAGTGAAAAATATATTAAATTTAACCAAGCCAATAATCATACCAAAGCAGGTTATCAGCGTATATTAAATAAACATTGGATACCTGTCTTTGGTAATAAACAAATCCATACCATAACGTATGAAGAAATCATGTATGCTATTTTGGATTTAGATGTATCACCTAAGACACTTAATAACTGTCTTATTCCTTTAAGGGGTGTATTTGATTTAGCAGTTACTTTAAGGATTATTCCTGATAGTCCAATGAATCCAATACAAAATAGAAAGATTCAACTTGATTTACCAGACCCATTTACCAAAGAGGAGATGAATGAGTTATTAGATTGGCTTAAAACCAATAAAATAAATGATGAAGCTCTTTATTACTGGTATTTCTTATTGATGTTCTGGACTGGATTAAGACCATCAGAAGCATTTGCACTAAGATGGATTGATGTATCAAAAGATACATTATATATCCACAGAAGCAGAGTAAGGGGTATAGAGAAGTCTGTAACCAAAACACATACAGCAAGAGTGGTTTATTTAAATAAACACTCACAAGAAGCCATTGATAATCTCAAAGCATACGATACACGTTATGTGATTATCTGTCCTAATACAGGGCTACCTTTTTGTGATGATAAAGCTCCTAGAATGCGTTTACAAGAAGCCATGAGAGCTACTGGTATTAGAGCTAGACCTGCGTATAATACACGGCATACATACGCCACCATCATGCTTATGAGTGGTTTAAATGTAGCATTTGTAGCCAGTCAATTAGGGCATAGCTTACCCATGATGATGAAACGTTATGCACGTTGGATTAACAATGAAAAAGATTTAATTGAAATGTCCAAACTGGATTTAGGAGATTAATTTATGTTAGTTCAAATTCAAGATTTTATTTTAATCTTGATGAGATTAACTGTATAGCTACCAAAGGAGACCAAGAATGAATGATTTTACATTAGAAAGCTAAAACTGTGTTATGCAGTTTAAACTGGACACCGAAAACAAATTATTATCCCTAGAAGTTGTAAATTGGACTATCAATGAATATGGCAGAAGAGTTGAAGACTTTATCGGTTATATTGATTTATCGGTTTACGAAGTAAAATTTTTGCGTGATAGCTTGACTGCGTTTATAAGAAAAATAGAGGGTAAAAAATGAAAGTAGAATTGATTAAAAATATGGGTAATGACTTATCTGAGCGTGTCAGCAAGGCACAATCCTTATTTTAAAGAGATTAAGTTATAAACACTTACAAACACTGAGCATGAAGTTTTTTAAAAATCCACGAAAGTTTGGATTTAGAAAGAAGTCTATTGCAAACGTTACTGACTTGTCCACGGTCAGTAACCAGTCCTAGCTATGAGTGGGCTGACAAGAAAACCATAGCAGTAAATGATAGTTTTACTTAAAAACCTTGACTAGGCAATTACCGTATAGCTGACGATACAGTTAGATAGGAGGTATCTGAATAGGGGGATAGCTCCTATTGTTTTTATAGCCACTAGGAGAATGATATGTTTGTATTACTAGAAAGTAACATTATCAATATGGATAGTGTTACCTGTATTTGCTTTGATAAAGACAATTTACAAATTGGATTTTTATTGAAGCAAAATGAAAAACTAAACATCAAGTACCATGATGAAAAATGTTTTAATGATGATTTAGATAAACTGATTTTCGCTTCTCAAAATGTTTATGATTACTAGCAGATTATCATGCTAACAAATGAAGATGAAATACATCAACTTAATGTTCTGATGATGAATTAATGGGTATGCAGAAAATGGCTGTATTTATTGATTTACGAGAGAGTTATATTTGATTTACTAAGGGGATTGTAATGTCTGAACCAAAACAAAGCTGATATTCATCTACCCAAAAATCAATAATTGATTTTTGGCTAAAAAACTCTCTGATGATTTTTTAACCACTAACTCTCCCAAACCTTTATTCCACAAGCCTTACAACCCAATTTTAACCACAAAAAAGGCTTAGTCCCATCATACAAACTAAGCCTTTGATTTTCATCATATTA
>ERZ1023418.27-NODE-27-length-30596-cov-569.437183_pt1 | contig 30596 bp, 24 predicted proteins | sample MGYA00380511_ERZ1023418 | MGnify/ENA primary metagenome ERZ1023418 (study PRJEB33173, sample SAMEA4830370) | metagenome | study: EMG produced TPA metagenomics assembly of the PRJEB25223 data set...
ATATGGAGCGTGAGGTAAAACATGCCGCTCGCAATCAAGTCAAACAAGCTGCGTTCGATGCTTTGCTTGAAAAAAATGAATTTGATGTGCCAAAAGCCATGCTGGATCAAGAAATTGACCGTCAACGCCAACTGATGCTAAATCGCTTTGCCCAACAATTTGGTGCAGATCCCAAGACTTTTGATTCAAATATGTTGCCAAATGAATTGTTTGAAGATCAAGCATTGCGTGCCGTGCGTTTGGGCGTTTTGGTCAGTCAAATCATCGAATCACAAAAACTCACCGTTGATCAAGACCGTGTCACTGCCTTTATCGCAGAAGCTGCTGAAAACTATGAAGATCCAGCCGAGGTCATTGAATATTACACCAATGATAAAGCACAGCGTGCCCAAGTTGAATCTGTTGTGCTAGAAGATCAAGTGGTGGATTATCTGCTTGGTCATGCCAAGGTGAGCGATAAAGCAGTTAACTACCAAGGGTTGTTGGCCGCAGCCCAGCAACAAGCCATCTAATCTTATGTTGAGCTAGGCTGATTGCTGATTTGACAAATACCCCAAGCTGATGCGTGGGGTTTTTGTTCTAAAGATAAAACCAGATCACTGAACATTCATGAAAACTTTGTTTTTAAAGATACTAAGTTTAAAAACAGGCATTAACGATACAAACTGAGAATACCATGAGCATAAAACACAATCCTTATTATGACCAGCTGACCGATGCTTTATATGCCCCTAACAATGCACTGGTACCTATGGTCATCGAACAGTCAGGTCGTGGCGAACGATCGTTTGATATTTTTTCACGCCTATTGCGTGAGCGAGTCATTTTCTTGACAGGTCAAGTTGAAGACAATATGGCAAACCTAATTGTCGCCCAGCTGCTGTTTTTGGAGGCGGATAATCCAGAAAAAGACATTCATTTATATATCAATTCACCTGGCGGTGTTGTCACGGCAGGCATGGCAATTTATGATACAATGAACTTTATCAAACCCCATGTTTCAACGATTTGCATGGGTCAAGCCGCTTCAATGGGTTCATTTTTATTGTCGGCAGGAGAAAAAGGTAAGCGTTACGCATTGGCAAACTCCCGTGTGATGATTCATCAGCCATTGGGGGGATTTCGTGGTCAGGCCTCTGATATTGAGATTCATGCTCGAGAAATCATTGAGCTAAAAGCCAAATTAAACCGTTTATTGGCAGAACATACAGGCCAACCGATTGAAAAGCTTGAGCGTGATACCGACCGTGACCATTTTATGAGTGCTGAGCAGGCGCGTGATTACGGTTTGGTGGATGTCGTGCTTGATAAGCGACCAAAAAATCTATAAGGGGCTGTTATGACAACCAAAGAGATACCAAGTTGCTCATTTTGTGGCAAGAAAAAAACCGAAGTTCAAAAGCTCATCGCAGGCAATGATGCTAATATTTGTAATGAATGCATCGCTGTTTGCGGGGATTTATTGGGAGATTGGTCAAAACCAACCAAATCTTCTGGTAAGTCGTCTGATCGATCAGCTGATACCAGCCACCAATCAGATGTCCAGCTGAGCATTGAAACAGATAGCGATAAAGATGAATGGCTTAATAAAGTTCTGCCAAAACCAAAAGAGCTGCGAGCACACTTAGATGATTATGTTATTGGTCAAGATGTTGCTAAAAAGGCACTGGCTGTGGCGGTTTATAATCACTATAAACGCCTGAAGGTTGCTAATGATAAAAAAGATACGGATGGTGTTGAGTTATCCAAATCAAACATCTTGCTTATCGGACCGACAGGTTCGGGTAAGACGCTACTGGCACAGACACTTGCCAAGATGTTGGATGTCCCATTTGCCATGGCAGATGCAACGACGCTGACCGAGGCAGGTTATGTGGGCGAAGATGTTGAAAATATTGTTCAAAAACTGCTGCAAGCGTCAGACTATGATGTCCAAAAAGCCGAAAAAGGCATCATTTATATTGATGAGATTGATAAAATTTCTCGCAAAAGCGAAAATCCATCAATCACGCGTGATGTTTCAGGTGAGGGCGTGCAGCAAGCACTGCTTAAGCTCATTGAGGGGACGGTGGCAAATATTCCACCCCAAGGTGGCCGCAAGCACCCACGCCAAGAGATGATTCAGGTAGATACCAGTAATATTTTGATGATTGTGGGCGGGGCATTTGCTGGACTGGATAAAGTGATTCGCCAGCGTACCGAAAAAACAGGCATCGGTTTTCATGCTGATGTTAAAGCCCAAGATGAATCAAGCATCACCGAACTATTTCGTGAGGTAGAAGCTGAAGATTTGATTAAATTTGGTCTGATTCCAGAATTAATCGGCCGCCTGCCAGTGATTGCAAGCTTAGAGGAACTTGACGAAGCTGCCTTGGTACAAATTCTCACCGAGCCCAAAAATGCACTGGTCAAGCAATATCAGTATCTTTTTGATATGGAAGGTGTTCAATTAACCTTTGAGCCTGAAGCACTGACCGCCATCGCCAAGCGTGCCCAAGAGCGAAAAACGGGTGCTCGTGGCTTGCGTTCTATCATTGAAAATGCACTGATGGATACGATGTATGAGCTACCTAGCATGACCGATATCGCAGAAGTGATTGTCACCAAAGGCGTCATTGAGTCTGGCAAGCCGCCAGTGACTAAGCCTAAATCGTGATGGGAGCTATCATCAAGATACAGTTTGGGTATTGACCAAAAATCCGCCGATAGCATTCGGTGGATTGCTCTTTAAGCAGTACCCTATCTTAAATAGTATCTCTTAAGGAAAGTTGCGTATCTTATCGGCATCTATCCAAGCTTGCACCCACTTAGGCGGCGGTAGCTGAAAATCGGCATGACCGATAGCATCCAGTACTTGCTTGGTGGGAATGGTTTTGCCAGTTTTGATATTGGTAACAGCGGTGCGTAGCAGAGCTTGGGAGGTGGCTTTGGCATTGACTGTCATCACTTGCTCAATATAAAACCAGCGTTCATCAACACCGATGAGACGAGTGTGGATACTCGTCTTTTGAAACAGTCGCACACGCTTACGGTATTGTATGCTACTGCCTGCGACAACCAAGCCCCATTTGTGATAAATCAGCTGTTTGCCCAGTCCTGTACGAATGGCAAAATCTGTACGACCTAAGTCAAATAAGGTCAGCACTCGACCATTATTCAGTTCAAGAAAATTATCAATATCATTGATATGGCAAGTATAATGGATAGTGCTTGTTGCTGTGATGGGCAAACGCTCACCACGCAGCGTGCTAAGCGTGCTTTTACTGATGGATAGACCTAGGCGAATAAATGGGTACATGCTCACTTTCCTTTTAATAGTTAACAGATTAACTATCGCTAAACTTTTGCCTTGCTAGGTTGCAGATACTATTATTCAACATCAATCATACAACGCCAGCTCTTCAGCACGCTCGTACAGCAGTGCCACCTCGCATAAATAGCGTGCGACCGTTTGATCATGACGGTTGTTATAGGTATTTTGGGCATTGACTTGGCAGTGTCGTTCACGGTCGGCATTGATGGCTCGCTGTTCGTCACGCAGCAGTGATTGCGTCTCGTCAGATAACTCATCCCAAACGGCGTTAATATGGGCAACAGCATCATCGTATAAGGCATGTGCTTCACTGGGCGTATAGCCCTCTAAATGATTGCTGTGATCACTATAGGTCGGCTGATTGGGATAGCTGGGGTCATAAAATAGCGTTGGCTGATCGGCAACATTGGCTGCATAAATACGCAAAGTTTCGGTACGCTCATCAAGTCTGGGTACTTCGCACTGATAGCGTGCCGTGTCTATGTCCATTGGGTGGCTGTATTGGCTGGCAGCTTGTGCCTTACAAACCTCTTCTCGTGTGCTATTGATGGAGCGTTGTTCATCACGCAGTTCATCTTGAATGGTTTTGGGCAGATTATTCCAAACGGCATTAATGCGATTTACCGCCGCCAAATAAGCAGCATGTGCGTGTTCGTATGAGGCTCGTTGTTCTGGCGTGATTTCATCAGGTGTGAATGGTATCATCGGCTCAATGGCAACCAATTTGGGAATACTGCTGTTAGGCGTGTCATGATTTAAGGGAGTGACAGGCTCGTCACGATGCCCAAAAAACCCTGCTGATGATACCAAAAAATATGCCAAAATCACCACAGCAATCATCGCTATCAATAGCCCAACTAGCCAGCTTGTCAGTGATGATTTTTTGGGTTTGGGCGGCTCATGTGGGCGATAATCATCGGTTGTCTGTATGGGCGAATGGGTAGTTTGTGTGCCAAAGTTGGGCGGCGTCGTGCGGCTAAACCTTGCATTCATTTGTAGCCATGAGTCATAGTCTGCTCGCTTGATGGGATCTGATAAGGTTTCGTAGGCTTGGCGAATTTGCACAAGACGATGAGCGGCATTGGGATTATGTTTATATTTTTTGGTTAAAGCGTGATAAGCGGCATCAATGATTTCGGTATCGGCGGATAAAGATATGCCCAAAATGTCGTAATAGGTTGGCTGTGTCATAACAAATGCAATAAAACTTTATGAAAGATTTGGGTCAAGATTGGATAAATCGGCTTGGTATAGATTGATTATGATGTATATCTTATAAAAATAGCGAGTTTTTGTAAATAATTATTTAGTCAATGCTTTGATAAAATCATAATGGATGACGCTGACCGATATTTATCATATGTTTTGAACTAAAAAGATATTGGTATGATTAAGATATGCGTGACCCATGGGTCATCATTAAGCAGGAATATGGCAGGTGAAATGGCGTGATGGGTGTGTTATATTAAAGGTGCGTTTGCCAAGCATGGCAACACGATTGACTAACATCACAAGGGGTATTCATGATTTATCAAGGAAAAAATATTCAGGTTGATTTTTTTGACCAAACACAAGGTATCGTGCAGTTTCATTTTAATGCCACTGATGAAAGCGTTAATAAATTTGATCGCAAAACCACTCAAGAATATCAAGAAGCGGTAACAGTACTTGAAAACCGTGATGATATTCAAGGCTTAATCGCCACTTCAGGTAAATCGGTGTTTATTGCTGGTGCGGATATTACTGAGTTTACCGAATATTTTAGTCGCTCTAAAGATGAAATTGAGGCATGGCTTTTGGATATCAATCATATTTTTAATCGCTTTGAGGATTTGCCCTTCCCAAAAGTGGCGGCGATTAATGGTGCAGCGTTAGGCGGTGGCTGTGAGATGGCTTTGGTATGCGATTACCGTGTGGCGGGTATTTCTGCCCAAATTGGTTTGCCTGAAACTAAGCTTGGTATTTTTCCAGGTTTTGGCGGTTCAGTGCGTCTGCCACGCCTGATTGGCATTGATAACGCCCTTGAGGCCATTGCGACAGGTAAGGCTTATCGACCTGATGAAGCACTTAAATTGGGATTGGTTGATGCGGTGGTGGCTGATGAGCTGCTTGAGCAGGCAGCGGCTGATTTGGTCAAAAAATGCTTATTAGGCAAGTTTGATTGGCAGGCGAAGCGTCAAGAAAAACAAGTACCAGTTAAGCTCAATCAGCTGGAGCAGGCAATGGCATTTAATTCGGCTAAGGGTGTCATTTTTGCCAAAGCCAATCCAAAACATTATCCTGCGGTGGCGATTGCCCTTGAGACCATCGAAAAACACGCCAATTTAAACCGTGATGATGCGATTGCCCTTGAAGCCAAAGGTTTTACAAAAGCTGCAACAACCCCACAAGCGGCCGCCTTGGTCGGCTTATTTTTAAATGATCAAACGGTCAAAAAACTTGCCAAAAAGCACAGTCAAAATGCTCAAACCATCAAGCAAGCAGCTGTACTTGGTGCAGGTATCATGGGTGGTGGTATCGCTTATCAGGCAGCGACCAAGGGCTTGCCAATTATTATGAAAGACATTCAAACCAAGCAGTTAGACCTTGGCATGAATGAAGCTGGTAAACTGTTATCAAAAGAGGTTTTGCGTGGTAAATCAACGCCAGCTAAGATGGCTCAAACCTTAAGCCATATCCGCCCAACCTTAAACTATGGCGATTTTGGTGAAGTTGATATTGTGATTGAGGCGGTCGTTGAAAATCCTACAATCAAAGAAGCGGTATTGTCTGAGGTGGAGAGCTTGGTAAAACCAGAGACCATTTTGGCCTCAAATACCTCAACGATTTCTATCACTCGCTTGGCGAATGCCCTAAAACGCCCCGAAAACTTTGTGGGTATGCACTTTTTTAACCCAGTACATCGCATGCCATTAGTTGAGGTGATTCGTGGCGAGAAGACCAGCGATATCGCCATTGCAACAACGGTTGCATTGGCACAAAAAATGGGCAAAACTCCAATTGTCGTCAATGACTGCCCAGGATTTTTGGTGAATCGTGTGTTATTTCCTTATTTTGGTGCGTTCGATTTGCTGGTCAAAGAAGGTGCCGATTTTGTTAGTATTGATAAGACCATGGAAAAATTTGGCTGGCCGATGGGTCCTGCGTATCTTTTGGATGTTGTGGGTATGGATACAGGCGTGCATGCTGCCAAGGTGATGGCAGAGGGTTTCCCTGATCGTATGAAGCCAGATTATAAAGGTGCAACGCAGCTGATGTTTGAGCATGAGCGTTTGGGTCAAAAAAATGGCGTTGGTTTTTATCAATATGAAACCGATAAGCGTGGCAAACCCAAAAAAATTGCCGATAGTACCACTTATGAGCTGTTAAACTCGGTTCAAACCGATCATCAGGAGTTTGATGAGCAAGAAATCATCGACCGCATGATGATTGCATTTTGTAATGAAACAGTACGCTGCTTGGAAGATGATATCGTAGCAAGCCCTGCTGAAGCTGATATGGCGATGATTATGGGTGTGGGTTTCCCACCATTTCGTGGTGGTCCTTGCCGATATATTGACCAAATCGGTGTCGCAAACTATGTTGCATTGTGCGATAAGTACGCATATTTAGGTAAGGTATATGAAGCACCTGCCAAATTGCGTGATATGGCTCAAAATGGCGAGACTTTTTACTAATTATTGCTCCAATTATCCAAGGAAAAACAATGACAACTCTAAGTCCAAAAGATGTAGTAATCGTTGATGGTGTGCGTACGGCAATGGGTAAAACCAAAAATGGTATGTTTCGCCATGTGCGTGCCGATGATTTGTCAGCCAAGCTGATTTTGGCACTGATTACACGCAACGACATTGATCCAAGCGAGCTTGAAGATGTGATTTGGGGATGCGTGAACCAAACACTTGAACAAGGCTGGAATATTGCTCGTTATGCAGCCTTATTGGCAGGCGTGCCAAAAACTGTGGCAGCTCAGACTGTGAACCGTTTGTGTGGTTCATCCATGCAGGCGTTACATACCGCTGCCGCTCAGATTATGACCAATCAAGGCGATATGTTTATCATCGGTGGTGTGGAGCATATGGGGCATGTGTCAATGATGCATGGCGTTGACCCAAACCCAAAGGCGTCTAAACACTATGCCAAAGCATCAAATATGATGGGTCTGACCGCCGAGATGCTAGGTCGGTTAAACGGTATCACCCGTGAAGAGCAAGATACCTTTGGGGTGCATTCGCATAAAAAAGCATGGGCAGCCACCCAAGCAGGCCGTTTTGATAATGAAATTGTTGGCGTAGAAGGACATGATTCTGAAGGTAATCTGCAGTTATGCACTGTCGATGAGGTGATTCGTCCTGATGCTAATTTAGAGGCATTCCAAGCACTTAGACCTGTATTTGACCCCAAAAATGGTACAGTTACTGCAGGCACAGCCTCGGCACTGTCAGATGGTGCTTCAGCAATGCTTATCATGTCAGCCCAAAAAGCCAAAGATTTGGGGTTAAAACCTCGTGCACGCATCCGTGGCATGGCGGTGGCAGGATGTGATGCTGCAATCATGGGTTACGGTCCTGTGCCTGCTACCCAAAAAGCCTTAAAGCGTGCTGGTCTTAATCTGTCTGATATTCAAACCATTGAGCTAAATGAAGCGTTTGCTGCTCAAGGTCTATCGGTACTCAAAGGCTTGGATTTACTTGACAAGCAAGATATCGTCAATCATAATGGTGGTGCAATTGCGTTGGGTCATCCGCTTGGCTGCTCTGGCGCTCGTATCACAACCACGCTGTTAAATGTCATGGAACAGCAAGATACCCAGCTTGGGCTTGCCACCATGTGTATCGGCTTAGGTCAAGGTATCTCAACCATCATTGAGCGTATCTAAAGCGTGTCTTAGATGACGATATGTGTGAATTAACACAGCCACAACAAAAACCCAAGCATGACTTTGTGCTTGGGGTTTTTTAAATATATTAGGACAGGACGATGAAAACGCCTTTTTATTTTGCTGTTATCTTGACTATAATCGGTATCCAAAGTAGTTTTGCTTTAGAGCCCAAACCTTATCAGCTGCCTAATGAAATTTATGATGGCTATTGGCTGATGACGCCGCTCAAAGATCAGCCCATGGTATCGATAGTGAGCTTTCGTCAATCTGATAATGGTATGATCATCACCCAAAAAGTTGATTTTCGCTGCTTATCACATGGCAGATATCAACAGCTTGACTCAAGCATCAACACTTTGACGCCCGAAGGCGATAAGATGGCAATGACAGACCTTAAAACCAAAGAAAAATTTTCTTATCTGCAAGTTGTGAGTCTTATACCTAAGCAAAGTCTGACTTTAAGACAAAGTTTTGATGATGAGATTTTGTCTGTCGCCTTTCCTCATGGTATGCTGTTTAATTACACTCATACCTCAACCGCTTCACCATCTTGCCAATTCTAATAAAAATACCGTCAAGATGCACTACTTGACGGTATTTTTTATGATTGGGCTGTTTGCATTTGGGCGCGTTTTCGTGTGTGAGCGTCTTTGATGGCTTTTTTGATGGCGGGGATTTGAGCATCTGTTGCCAATCTGCCTTCATTGATCAGTCGTGTGCGGTCAGTGCTGTCAAAGACAGCAGCACCTGTCATCTTGGGACGGATTAGCACATCGGCGGCACGGATATCTTCAGGTTCGGCGGTCAACTTGGCACCCAAATTACCAAACCACTGAGCAAATTCGGAGGTCTTGGTAGGTAGCGGTTTTGGTAGAGAAATATTGGTGTTGGTAGGAATAGACTGCATGACAACACCAAGCAAATCACCCAATGGTATGTCAATAGGCAAGCCTTTGGCAGCTTGATTGAGCTTATCAAGATTGACTGGCATAGTCATGGTTTTATCGCCCCATGTGGCACTGATACCTGCATGATTGCGTTGGATGTTGATACTGCTGCCTTGAGTAGGCAGAGCGTTTGAATTGGGTGATGCTTGTTTTTCACCCATGACATCGACAGCGATGATAATATCAGCACCCAGACTTTTGGCGATGCGTGTCGGTAATAACGCCACCTGTGAGCCATCTACATATTTTTTGCCGCCTATTTTGGGAATGCGTGGTGGAATGAATAATTTTGGGACGCTAGATGAAGCTTGAACGGCCAACCCCGCCTCCCCAGTTCTAAAAGTTACTGCCGTATTGGTGTGCATCTGTGTTGCCACCGCCGCATAGCGTATGGGAAAAGCTTCGATGGGGCGATGGTTGACTTGCTCATTGACATAGCGACGCAGGCGTGTTCCGTCAATCAAGCCCTGCTGTGAGGGCGTAATTTCAATCAAATCCGTTTCTTTGACAGTATCGGCAAGAGCGATCATCTCAGATGGTGTCTTACCACTGGTATAAACTGCACCCACCAGCGCCCCAACTGGTACTGACTACCATATCAGGACGGATACCATGTGCCTCAAGGGACTCAATTGCCCCGATATGGGCAAACCCACGCATACCACCCCCACCAAGCACCAAAGCCACGACAGGACGAGTTTTATCGGCTTTTGGCGTAACCAAACTTGGAGCGGTAGATGATGGCGTAGCACTAGCATAAGCCGTCAGTATCGGCATAAAGATGGGTAAGGCTACGGCAACCAATCTCATGACAACCCCTAAAAATAATCAAAAATAACTATGAACTATATCATATCTTTGGCGTGTGGATATTCGACAAATGCGATTTTATGTCATGATTGTGTAGAGATTTTACAAATATTCACAAACATTCTTCAATTTAAAGGCATTGGTATGACTTATTTTGGGTATAAATTTGGATGTGAATTGGTTGAGATTAGCTTAACTATGATGGCTAATGCCAAAAAGTGATTTACTTTGTACAAAAAGTTATTTTTGATTTTTTGGCGGTGGTGATACCTTGTGTTGTATCCAAGTGAACGAATTCATAAAATCATCTTGCCATAATAGTTAGCCAATTTGAGAGCCAAAATCATGATGATAAAACCCATACTGTGGCAGATTCCAGTGCCAAGTGATGAGACGATACAAGGTCTTGATGCCAAAATCAAAACCTTACATGCTCGCTTATCAGATATCCATGCCAAGCACCATACTGTCAAGTTTGCCAGTAGTTTGCAGGCCGAGGATATGGTCATCACCGATGCATTGGCGAATAGCCATTTAAGTACTGAAATATTTATTTTACAGACAGGTAGGCTAAACGCCGAAACACTTAAGCTCATCGACATCGTCAAGGCATGCTATCTTACAATAAATTTTAAAACTTATGAGCCGCAATCGCACGCCGTGGCAGACTATGTGGCAAATCATGGCTTAAACGCTTTTTATGAAAGTGGTGATCTACGCAAATTGTGCTGCTTTATTCGTAAAGTTGAGCCTTTAAATCGTGCTTTGGTCGATGCCGATGCTTGGCTGACAGGGCAACGCCGTGAGCAGTCAACCACTCGCACCGAGCTGAATTTGGCAGAAACAGATTTGGTGCGTGGTATTGCCAAATACAATCCAATTTTTGATTGGCAAGCGGCGGATGTATGGGCATATATTTTGACCAAAAATATACCTTTTAATGAGCTGTATCACCAAGGCTATCCTTCCATTGGTTGTGAGCCTTGCACCATGCCCGTCAAACAAGGCGAGGACATTCGTGCAGGACGCTGGTGGTGGGAGCATAAAGACAATAAAGAGTGCGGTTTACACCAATGACTTGGGAGGCGTGCATTTAAAATTGAGCGCCTGAACAGACAAGCCCAGATTTAGACAATTTTATTTAGACTGATAGGTAATTATCATGACAGCAACTATTCTACAAAACGAGCATTTAGATTGGCTTGAAGCAGAATCTATTTATATTATCCGAGAAGTGATCGCTGAGTGCCGTAATCCTGCTCTGCTATTTTCAGGAGGTAAAGATTCAGTTGTGCTACTTGCACTGGCACGCAAGGCATTCGCCATCAAAGGTCGTGATGTGGCACTGCCATTTCCTTTGGTGCATATTGATACAGGGCATAATTATCCTGAGGTGATTGCGTTTCGTGATGCACAGGTCAAAACGCTTAATCTGCGTTTGGTTGTCGGTCATGTCGAAGACTCTATCGCCAAAGGCACGGTCGTGCTGCGTAAAGAAACTGACTCAAGAAACGGTGCTCAAGCGGTCACCTTGCTTGAAACCATCGAGGCGTATCAGTTTGATGCCTTGATGGGTGGTGCTCGTCGAGATGAAGAAAAAGCACGCGCCAAAGAGCGGATTTTTTCATTTCGTGATGAGTTTGGTCAATGGGATCCCAAAGCTCAGCGTCCTGAGCTGTGGTCTTTGTATAATGCCAAGCACCATCAAGGAGAGAATATGCGTGTATTTCCGATTTCAAACTGGACGGAACTTGACATTTGGCAATATATCGCACGAGAAAATCTTGAGTTGCCTTCGATTTATTATGCTCATGAGCGAGAAGTGGTCGAAAAAGGTGGACTTTTGGTGCCTGTTACGCCATTGACCCCAAAAGCTGATGGCGATGTCAGTGAAATTCGTTCGGTGCGTTTTCGTACTGTGGGTGATATCTCATGCACCTGCCCTGTGGCAAGTCTTGCTGCCACGCCCAAAGAGATTATCCAAGAGACTGCTGTGGTTGAGATTTCAGAACGCGGTGCCACTCGCCTTGATGATCAAGTCAGTGAAGCGGCGATGGAAGTACGCAAAAAACAAGGTTATTTTTAATACACCAAATAACTATTAAGACAATTTATCATCTTAATTAAATAATATTGAATAATCTTGATTGGGTCAGCGTCCCCACAAGCTGATCGCCAATCAATGTATCAAAACAAGCAAATTCACAAACAGATTATCAGGTAAAAGGACAATCAGATGAGCCATCTAAATACCCATGCACCGCTAAGATTTATCACCGCAGGTAGCGTTGATGACGGCAAAAGCACCCTGATCGGTCGCCTACTTTATGACAGTAAGGCACTACTGACCGATCAACTTTACAATCTAAATAATACCAAAACCGCAGGCGATGCCATTGATTTTTCGGTACTGACCGATGGGCTTTTGGCGGAGCGTGAGCAAGGCATCACCATCGATGTGGCGTATCGCTACTTTTCGACAGCCAAGCGTAAATTCATCATTGCCGACACGCCAGGGCATGAGCAGTATACACGCAATATGGTTACTGGTGCCTCAACCGCTCATGCAGCGGTGGTACTCATTGATGCATCACAGATTGATTTTGGACAAGCTGAAGTTTGGCTTTTACCACAAACTAAGCGGCATTCAGCCATCTTAAAGCATTTACGCTGCTCTCATATTATCGTGGCGATTAATAAGATGGATTTATTGAATTTTGATGAAAATAAATTTAACACCGTCGTGCGTGCTTATAAAAAATTGGCGGCACAGCTGGATTTACAAGATGTCAAATTTGTGCCTGTTTCTGCCCTAAATGGTGATAATATCGTCCATAAGAGCCAAAATACACCATGGTATCAAGGTGGTACATTACTTGAGATATTGGAGAGTTTGCCTGTGGGGGAAGCGGTTTTGACGGATACGGCAGCGTTTCATTTGCCAGTGCAGTATGTGTTGCGTGCTGATGGCGACAAAAAAGATGATTTTCGTGGCTATCAAGGGCGTATCGAATCAGGCAGCGTTTCGGTTGGTGATAAAGTGCGTGTTGAGCCATCAGGTCGTATCAGTCATATCCAAGAGATTATCAGCCCCAATGGTGTCGTCAGCCGAGCATCTGTGGGCGAACAAATCACCATCACGCTCACCGATGACATCGATATCTCTCGTGGTGACAGCATCGTCTCGGCAGTATCTCAGACCCTGCCGACCAAGCGTCTGCGTGCCACATTATGTTGGTTTGATGAGCGTGCCTTAAATCCTGCTCGTAAATATTTATTAAAACACACCACCCAAACCGTTTTTGCCAAGGTTGATGAGATTCATCATATATGGGATGTGCATACTTTGTCAAATTTTGCTGATCAATCAACCCTGAATATGAATGATATTGGTGAGGTGAGTATGAGTTTACAAAAGCCAATTTTGGCAACCTCTTACGCCCAAAACACCGCCACAGGCTCATTTATTTTGATTGATGAGGCAACTTATCATACCGTGGCAGGCGGAATGATTTTGGCAGAAGAGACCCAAGATTTTTAAGTAGATTTGGGATAAAAAGCAAAAATCTGACTAAAATGGTCGGATTTTTGCTTTTTTAACGGAATTATTTTACAATCATGATTGCGTTTCATCATTTGTGGATAAATTTATGACCAAGCCCGTCATGACCATTCATTTGCCTGTGACTGCACTGTCTGGTGTGGGTCAGGCACTGGCTGGGCGATTGGCCGAGCTTGGCATTCATCGTATTTTTGATATGCTTTTGCACCTGCCACGAGATTATGAAGATCGTAGCCGTGTCATTGCTATCAAGGATGTCAGTCATGGTATGAGTGCGTTGGTGGCGGGTGTTGTGACTTGGGTTGAAAAGAATCGCACAGGATTATCGGTGACCTTAGAGGATGCCACAGGGGAGATTACGCTTCGGTTTTTTCATACTTATCCAAGTCTATTAACCACAATGATGGTGGGGGCAAAAATCACCGTATTTGGTGAGATAAAGGTTGGTCGCTACGGTACACAGATGTCTCATCCTGACTATCATCTGACAGGCACAAAAAAGTTTGAATCTGGGCTTTTGCCCATTTATCCCACCATCAAAGGCATCAATCAAAATAAACTTAGGCAGCTGGTGCGTCTGGCACTGACAGCTGTTCAGCAAGATGGCATTCATGGCTTATCAGAAACACAGCTAAAAGCAGCAGGCGTTGAGTTGACGGGCGATCTATTGCCAGCATTAAAAGCGGTTCACCTGCCAGAGATACATGCTGATATTTTTAGCCAAACTGCTTTACTGGCAGGACTTAAAGATCGTACTCACCCTGCCTGTCGCCGTATTATCATCGAAGAGCTGGTGGCACATCAGGTCAGTTTTTTGTTTCGGCGTAATCATATTTATCAGTATAAAGCACCCAAATGCGACCCAATTAGCCCGCTTGCCAAGCAACTGGTGGCAGGTCTACCCTTTGAGCTGACCGCCGCCCAAAAGCGAGTCATTGATGAGGCGGTGTCTGATATGGCGACATCACGCCCCATGCTCAGACTTATCCAAGGCGATGTCGGTGCTGGTAAGACACTGGTGGCTGCGATGACAGCATGCTATGCCTTAGATAGTGGTTGGCAGGTGGCAGTTATGGCACCAACAGAAATCTTAGCAGAGCAACATTTAATAAATTTTCAAAAGTGGTTTGAACCTTTGGGGATTGGGGTCGGGTGGCTTGCGGGCAAACAAACCGCCAAAGAGCGTACAGCAGCACTAGATGCCATCAGAAAAAATCAGGTGCAAATTGTGGTTGGTACCCATGCACTGTTTTCAGATACGGTTGTTTTTGCCAAATTGGGGCTTGTCATCATCGATGAGCAGCACCGATTTGGGGTAGAGCAGCGTCTGCGTTTAACCAATAAAGGCGTGTCAGGTGGAGCACCGCATCAGCTGGCGATGACCGCCACGCCCATTCCAAGGACACTTGCTATGAGTATGTACGGTGATATGGATGTTAGTATTATTGATGAATTACCGCCCAAGCGTACGCCAATCACCACAGTGACGATTAACCGAGATCGACGAGACGAGGTGATTGAGCGTATACAAAATAACTGCCAAGCTGGCAAGCAAGCGTATTGGGTGTGTCCACTGGTTGAGGAGTCGTCGGCTTTGGATGTGCAGTCAGCCCAGCTGACTTATGAGGATTTAAGCGATCGGCTTGATATTCGTACAGGGCTTATACATGGCAAGATGAAAGCTGCCGACAAACAGGCGGTGATGCAAGCTTTTAAGGCAGGCGATATAGATTTACTCATCGCCACAACCGTGATCGAGGTGGGTGTGGATGTGCCCAATGCGTCATTGATGGTGATCGAAAATGCCGAACGCTTAGGATTGTCCCAGTTGCATCAGCTAAGAGGGCGTGTTGGGCGTGGATCTGCCAAAAGCTTTTGTGTGTTACTGTATCAGCTGCCATTATCACCAACAGGCATTGAGCGACTTAATGTACTCAAAGACAGCACCGATGGCTTTGTCATTGCCCAAAAGGATTTGGAGCTAAGAGGTGCAGGTGAGCTTTTGGGTAAACGCCAAACTGGAGACATGGGTTATTATTTGGCGGATATTGTGCGTGATGAGGCACTGCTTGAGGCAGCAGGTGACATTGCATGCCAATTAATCAAAACTTCTGATAAACTGCCAACAGCATTGGCAATCATGAATACTTGGCTACCGGAATCTAAAGATTATGTCAATGTTTGATGACTATAGCTTGGCATTATTTGCCGATTGTACACGCTTGACTGACAGCCAAATCATCCATAAATGGATACAGCATTGGGCATATACCATGCCTGAGCTAAGCGAAGAGCAAGTCAAAGATGTGGTGAGAGGATTTCAGATACAGCGGCTGCCTGCAAGAAGCTATTGGCAAGTGGCAGGGCAGGTACAAGATCACATTGGCGTCATCTTGGCAGGACTGTGTAAGCTTGAATATCAGTCCGACCAAGGCGGTGTGGTCAATGTGCATTTTATGCAAGAAGGTGATGGTATTGGTGAATATCAAGCGTTTCTTGGCGATGAGGTTTGCCGATATAGCCTACAGACCATTGAACCTAGCATCATCATCGCCATAAGCTTGGCACATTATGAATACTGCTGTCAGCGTTATCCGATTTTTTATCGTTATATTGGCCAAAATCTGACCCAAGTCTTGGCACAAAACATCGCTCGTATCGACAGCCTGCTTATCACCGATGGGCAGACTCGTTATGTTAGATTTATTGAAACAAATCCCAAATTGGCGGCCAGAATTTCGGTGTCTGATTTGAGTTCTTATTTGGGTATGTCACGCCAAATGCTTACACGCATCCGCAAAAAACTGGGCCATCGCCGTGCATAACCCAAGCTTGGTTGGCTTGATGTTGAGCAAATGCGTATTAACTAAATGGATTAAAATGGTATTTTTATGACTGTTCATCAAAATTACAAGTCATCACCTGCTCGACCCCTTTGGCAATGGATTATATTTTTTTGGGGTGGGTATTATCGTTGGTGTACTCATTGGGCGATTTATGTTATCACCAAATCAAGAGACACCGTCCAAGCAAGCTGCCCAAAACCAAAACGCAGCAGTAATGGCGGTGGAAGCGGTACATTCCACATCGATAACAATCAAAAATCGCCTGTCAGCTAATGGCATCGTGGCTGCAGTTGAAACGGCGGAGGTTGGTAGTCAGATCAGCGGTGTCGCCATTGAGCGGGTGCTTGTTGAAGTTGGTGAATTTGTCAAAGCAGGGCAAGTGCTTGCAACACTTGATACACGAACCTTTGAGCAACAGTTGTCTTCTGCTGAAGCTGAGCTTGCCACAGCGGTTGCTGCACAAGAAAAAGCGGCTGCCGATTTGGCACGCACCGAGCCATTGTTAGCCATTGATGCGGTGAGCCGCCAAGAGGTTGATGCTTATCATACCGCACTTCGGCAAGCTTTGGCGAATGTTACCGCCGCTAAGGCCCATGTCGAAAGTGTTCGTACCAATCAGCAGCGAGGTCTGATTACTGCCCCTGTCAGTGGCATAATCAGTGCCAAAAATGCACAAGTTGGTGCAGTGGTATCAGGTGCTCCACTATTTAGCATCATCATAGATGGTACGCTTGAGTGGCAAGCAGCTGTGCCACCTGCCGACGCCGCCAATATCCATGTGGGCCAAACGGTGTCTGTTGAGATTGCAGGTCGGCAGGTGACAGGAGAGGTTACTCGCCTAAGTCCTGTTACCAATGATAGCCGAGATATCACAGTCCATGTGCGTCTGCCAAGAGACAGCGGTGCCAGTGCTGGCATGTATCAATCTGGTGAGTTTTTATTTGATGCCCAAAGATATAATGCTGTACCGCTTAGTGCGTTGATGAGTTTAGATGGCTATGATTATGTTTGGCAATTAATACCAAACATCGGTGACGATGGTCGGACATATCACCAAGTCAAGCGTCGGCAGATTACCATCATCACCCAACAAGACAATCAAGTTGCAATAGATGATTTACCACAAAGTGACTTGATTGTTGCAACCAGTGCCAGCTTTTTAGATGATGATTTGGTCATTGTCTTAACCATCAACGGGCAAGATGTGGATCATAATCAAACCAGTAAAGCACCAAAACCTGCTTTAAACCCCAGTCATGGTAACACACGCTAAGGTGATATCATGAATATTTCGGCTTATTCTATCAAAAATCCTTTGGTTGCCATTTTTTACCTTGATGATGATTTTGGGAATTTATGGATTTTTACAAATGAAAATTCAGCAATTTCCTGATATTGACCTACCGGGGGTGGTAACAACCATTACTTTGGCGGGAGCATCGCCTGACCAGCTTGAAAATGATGTTGCTAAAAAAGTTGAAAATAAACTTGCCAATATTGAGGGCGTTAAAAGCATTCGCACCACACTACAAACAGGTGCGGTAACCATTTTTACGGTCTTTGAGCTTGAAAAACCGAATGATGAAGCACTTGACGATGTGCGTTCAGCTGTCAGCGAAGTCCAAGGGCAATTACCTGCTGCTGCCAATCCGCCCATCATCTCAAAAGTCTCTACAGCAGGGTTTCCTGTGGCGACATATTCGGTTGCTGTGCAGGGCATGAGCGATACCAAATTATCATGGTTTGTCGATGATACGATTACCAAACAATTATCAAATATCGCTGGGGTGGGAAGTGTCAGCCGTATTGGTGGCGTTGAGCGGCAGATTTTGATACAGCCTAAGATGGATATGATGACAAGCTTATCCATGCCCATCAGTCAACTGGCTCGGCAGATTTATGCCAAATGGCAAGATGCTTCAGGCGGTGAAGCAAAGATTGGCAATCAGATTCAGACAATACGCATACTAGGTTCAGGTCAACGGGTTTAGGAATTAAATGACCTACAAATCACCACACCAACAGGAACAGCGGTACGATTGGGTAGTTTGGCGGTTATTGAAGATACCCATGCTGATATGACATCATTAGCAAAGCTTGACGGTGAAGAGGTGGTGGCATTTAGTATCATACGCTCAAAAGGTGCAAGTGAGACCTCCGTGGTGGCCGCAGTTGATGATGCCTTGGCTGACTTACAGGCTCAAATGACTGGCCTGAAAATCGAAAAAATCGTTGATTACGCTGCACCCATTGAAGAAAGCTATCAAGCAACGATGCGTATGTTGATTGAAGGCTGTATTTTAGCGGTGATTGTGGTATTTATCTTTTTAAGAGATTGGCGAGCCACTTTTGTGGCAGCCACGGCATTGCTATTGTCTATTATTCCAACTTTTTTATCATGTATTTGTTTGGTTTTAGCTTAAACATGATTTCGCTATTGGCATTGACTTTGGTGATCGGTGTTTTGGTGGATGATGCGATTGTGGAGATTGAAAATATTGTTCGCCATCTTAATATGGGCAAATCCCCCATGCAAGCTGCCATTGAGGCAGCTGATGAGATTGGGCTTGCGGTTGTTGCAACAACTTTTACGCTGATTGCGGTATTTTTGCCAACGGCATTTATGAGCGGGGTCGTGGGGCAGTTTTTTAGCCAATTTGGTTGGACGGCGGTTATTGCAATTTTTATTTCACTGTTGGTTGCTCGCCTGCTGACACCGATGATGGCAGCGTATATTTTACGCCCATCCATTCATACCCAAAAACCTGCTGGTAAATTGATGGCAGCTTATCTTCAGATAGTGGCTTGGACGCTAAAGCATCGTACCATGACAGTCGCCTTTGTATCGGGATTTTTTATTGCCTCGCTGATGTTGGCATCTTTTTTGCCATCGGCATTTATTCCACCTGATAAGATGAACCAAACCCAAGTTAGCATTGAGCTGACACCTGATGCAACCTTTGATGATACGCTGCGTATCGCCCAAATGGCGGTCAATAAAGTCAAAGTGGTCAAGGGGGTTGAAAGTGTCTTATTAACAGTGGGTTCATCACACAGCTCGGGCGACCCAAGTAGTATGCGTAGTGGATCAGTCAATACCGCAAAGCTTGATGTTAAGCTTGCCGAGCGTACCATGCGTGCAACCAAAATACAGATTTAATCAGATATTAATCAAGCACTGTTAGCCGTACCAGCGGCACGCTTTAATGTTGGCATGTCAGCAGGTGGCGGTGAGGCGGGCTATGTTTTTTCGATCACAGGTGCTGATGCAAAAAAACTTGATGCCACCGCTCATGAGATCATCAGACAAATCCGTGTCTTACCGATGGTGGCAAGTGTGATTAATAACAACGCCTTGCCCAGACCTGAGCTGTCAGTTATTCCTAATGAGCTGAGCATGGCGGATAAAGGCGTCACAACAGCAGATTTGGCAAATACATTGCGTGTTGCTACCCAAGGTGATTATGATAATGCCTTACCAAAGCTTAGCCTAGATACTCGCCAAGTGCCTATTGTAACTCGCTTAAGCCATGAAGATAAGCAAAGTTTAACCACTTTATCCAATCTTTATGTACCAAGTTCAAAGGCGATGCCTGTTCAGATAAAAGATGTCGTATCTTGAAAATTCACCACAGGTGAGGCAAGTATTAGCCGTCTAGACCGTGAGCGTGCCATAAAAATCACGGTATTGCCTACCAAAGATGCCTCTTTGGGCGATCTGATTGATCGTGTCAAATCCACCCAAATTATGCAAAACCTCCCTGAGGGCATCCATCTGATTGATGAGGGGCAAGCTGAGGATATGGCTGAGCTATTTACTGGCTTTATACTTGCGATGGCAGTTGGGATATTTTGTATTTTTGCGGTGCTGATGCTGTTGTTTCATCGTTTTTTACAGCCTTTAACGATTTTGATGGCTTTACCGTTATCTGTTGGCGGTGCATTTATTGGACTGATTGTTACAGGTAGTAGTATGTCGATGCCTGCCATGATTGGGCTGATTTTACTCATGGGTATTGCCACCAAAAACTCCATTTTATTGGTGGATTATGCCATCATTGCTCAAGATGAACAAGGCTTAAGCCGCTTTGATGCGCTCATTGATGCGTGTCGCAAGCGTGCCCAGCCCATCATCATGACAACCATCGCCATGGGTGCAGGCATGTTGCCTTTGGTGATCGGATTGGGTGGGGTTGATTCAACATTTAGCCGCCCAATGGCATCAGCGGTCATTGGTGGTTTAATCACCTCAACATTATTAAGCTTGGTAGTGATTCCTGTGTTTTATGCGTTGATGGACGATTTGGGAAACTTGTTTAAAAAAGCCATCAGCAGATAATTTAACACGCTCACCAAACTGCTTATAAATGGGCTAAATCAGTGGGTGAACGACATCACACCAAAACCAAAGCCAATTAAAGCACAGATACGATAAAACGAAATGAAATCCACATCTGGGCATAAGTATGGTGAGCGGCAGGGTGATTAATTAAGCTGTCTTAATCCTGTCTTTAAAATGATAAGTTTGGGCGGTGACTAATAAAGACTGTTTTTATTTTATCAGTATTATTAATATGAACGATATGATGATATGTTTGGAGAGATTATCATGCACCCTTTGGCACAATCGGTATTAGAATTTTGGTTTTCAAAAGACGCTCAGCCATTGTGGTTTGCTAAATCTTTTGAGTTTGATCAAAAAATTAGCCATCAGTTTGGCAAGGTGCTAGAGTCGGCGACAGCTGGCGAATGTGCAGATTGGCGTTGTGATATTTTGGGTCGGTTGGCTGAGATTATTGTGCTTGATCAGTTTTCACGCAACATTCATCGAGATACACCAAAAGCTTTTGAGGCGGATGGTATGGCGTTGGTATTATCCCAAGAAGCAATCGTATTACCAGAGTTTGAGTCTTTAGCCTTAGATGAGCGTAAGTTTATGCTCATGCCGTATATGCATTCAGAATCTAAGCTGATTCATAAAAAAGCCATGACGCTGTTTGAGCAATTCACCGATGCCACAACAGTGGCGTATGAGCGTCGGCATAAAGAAATTATTGATGAATTTGGACGCTATCCGCATCGCAATGCGATACTTGGGCGAGTATCCACCACACAAGAGCAAGCATTCTTAAACAAGCCGAACAGCTCATTTTAAGCCATGTTGTGCTGCCATTGCCAGATATTTTTGATGAAGCGTATCAAGGGTTTGGTGGAGTTCATCAAGCGTTTTATCATTGACTAAGATATCTGCACCGATTTTTTGAGCCAAGTCCAGTCGCTGTTCTCGGCTGATTTGTTGATCGATGATGGCTTGGATTTGAGTGGGATTATGACCATCACGCTTGGCAACACGCTGTCTTTGAATCTTACTACTGGCATCTACGACAAGCACATGATCACAAAGTGCCAGCAGATTGGGGGATTTGTGTCGCCCCTCAAATAAAAGTGGCACCGAAAGTATCGTATAAGCAGACCGTGAGCAGTCAAGCTCATCTAAGATGGCTTGATGAATGGCAGGGTGTATGACGGCATTGAGCCGATCTAAAGTCTGTGGATCACTAAAGACCCTCGTCCGCACTGCTGCACGATCATACCTGCCTTGATGGTCAAGCACCCAATCTCCCAGTACTTTTTTTAAGGTAATCAAAAGTGGACTGTTGTCCGATGTTAGGCGATGAGCGATGATGTCAGCATCGACCACTGTGATGCCTTTCTTACCAAGATAGTCGCTGACGGCACTTTTTCCGCTACCAATGCCACCAGTCAAACCTAATATGAACATCATCTCTCCTTATGGTATGTTTTAATTCATGTGAGTTTCAATAATTGCTTACCATTTTAAATAAATTAACAGCAGTCAAGTAGCCAAGTTCTGTATGTCTACCTTAAATCAATGATAAAAGATTTGATAAAATATCCTTATCTGATACCAACATATGCCTGTATGTACTCACCAAAGAGCAAAACCACCCAAGCTGCCATAATAAGATAAGGTCCAAAAGCAAACGCAGATGCCTTGCCTTGGTGTCTTTGGATGATGATGCCTGCCACCACACCCAACGCTGCAGCAATAAACACAATCACAGGCAGCTGCCATACACCAAGCCATGCCCCGCAAGCGGACAAAAGTTTGGCATCCCCAAGCCCCATGCCATCTTGTCGGTGTACCAAACGATACAAGGCATTGATTAGCCAAAGTACCAAAAAACCAACGACCGCCCCAAAGATGGCATCTGTAGGTGTGGTCAAAATCCCAAAGCCATTTGCCATCAAGCCAATCATGCCAAGTGGCAACACAAGACGGTCAGGCAGTATCTGCACTCGATAGTCGATGCCTGCCAGCCCAAGACTAAACCACACAAAGATCACCGACAAAGCACCAATGATTGATATGCCTTGGATAGCCAGTGTACTGATGCTAAGCAAGGCACTAAGTGGCATCATAATGGCGTATAAATAGGCAGGTGCAACTTTTTGATGATAAGATGACCCAAAGCCTGTCAAAAGCTTATCTTGGGCATCGTCTAGGATGATGGGATTAATCACCTGTATCATTTCTGCCTGCCATTCAAGCATCATTCGATAAGGCAGGGTATATATCAGATGGATAAGATAGCCGCCCACCCCTGCACCCAGTAGAGCAATTAGGGTGTACCATATCCAGTTGGGCATAGACGCCAATGATATTAAGGTCATTATGCCCCCATGCTCATATTAAATATTGGTAAGTGCATCGCCAGTACAAGCCCACCGATGAGCACACCCATAACAATGATGATGGCAGGCTCAATCATGCCAATCAAAGCATCAATTTTATCTTTGACCTCTTTATCATGGTGTTTGGCAATTTGATCAAGCATCTCAGACAGCCTGCCTGAGGCTTCGCCCACCGTTACCATCTGCACACTCATGGGCGAAAACAGCTTGGTGTCTGCCATGGCTTGACCCAACGGCGTGCCAGTTTTGACAGCTTTTGCAATCTGTTCACTGGCATCAAAAAATAGCACATGATGACAGGCTCGCCCCGCCAAAACAATACTCTGTGCCAAAGGCACGCCTGAGCTAAATGTGGTGGATAATGTCTGAGCAAAACGCGCGCTACCAACCGCTTGGATGAGTTTACCAAAAATGGGCAAGCCAAAAGCAGTGTTGGCACACCAAAGCCTTAGGCGTGTGTTGGTTTTATAAAAATAAATAAATAGCCCAATGCTCGTTATCGCCACCAATAGTAGCTGCCAAAAATTTGCCGATAACCATTGTGACAGCAACAGCACCCACAGCGTGATGGTTGGTAGTTCATTACCCATATTGCCAAAGCTTGCTGCAAAGCTTGGCACGACTTTTAAAAGCATCACGGTGCTGACGATAAGTGCAGTAAGTGCGATGGCGACAGGATAACGCAACGCTTGATTAAGCTGAGATTGGCGAAGTGCTTGTTGTTCAGCATGCTCAGCGGCTCGCTCAAGCATAATATCAAGCGTACCAGATTTTTCGCCAGCATCAATGAGCGCCAGTGCTAAACTGCCAAACTCTGGATGACTGGCAATGGCTTGGGTGAAATTCTCTCCTTGCTCGATGCACTGCTTGATTTGGATGAGCTTGTTTGATAAGCGGCCGTTCGTTGTGGTCTTAGCAGCGATATCTAGTGCGTCGGTCAAAACGACACCTGATGTTAAGAGCGTTGCCAAGGTACGAAGACTAAGCAAAATCTGCTTATTAGCAATGGGACGCTCAAAGTGCCACCGCGCTTGCTTGGCAGTCAGATGGATATGATAAAAGCCTTGTTTGCGTAGCCGTGCCTTTGCCAAGCTCATGTTGTTGGCACTGATTTGACCGCTGACCGTTTTGCCATCATAAGATTTGGCATGGTAATCAAAAATGAGCATTTTGGGCGATTTGGACAAGGTCTTATTTGTCATACCTTGATTTATCAAAGGTTTATTTAATTTTTTCATTAAAAATGCGATTTATCCACGGTATGATGCACAGCGCTTTGGTGGTTTAGCCACGAGTCAGAGGTGACACGGTGCATCTCAGTGAGGCTGATTTGGCCAGCGAGTACTTTTTTGATGCCTGCTTGTCTAAGATTGTCATGACCTTGGGTGCGTGCCAAAGCATCAATTTTGGCGGCAGATGCCTGCGTTAAAATCAATTCGGCCATGGGCGGCGTGATGGGTAATACCTCAAAGATGCCAATGCGTCCTTTGTGGCCATTTTTACATTTATGGCATCCGACAGGTGCGTACAGTGTTGGTTGTTTGGCGATATCTTGATCGCTAAACCCTGCCAAGCGTAATGCCTCATCGGGAATGGTGATGGGTTTTTTGCATTCATCGCACAGTCGGCGAGCTAATCTTTGGGCGATGATTAGGCTTAAGCTGCTTGCCAAATGAAAAGATGGCACACCCATACTGTGCATACGCGTGATGGTATCACTGGCTGAATTGGTGTGCAGTGTTGATAACACCAAATGCCCCGTTTGAGCGGCGGTTGTGGCGATTTGGGCGGTGTCAGTATCACGAATTTCCCCAACCATAATGACATCAGGGTCTTGGCGTAAAAATGCTCTGAGTGCATCGGCAAAATCCAGCTGTACTTTGGGATTGATATTGACTTGATTGATGCCAGCTAAGTTAATCTCGACAGGATCTTCGCAGCTTAAAATATTAATTTCAGATTGATTAAGACGCATCAAAGCTGTGTATAGTGAAACTGTCTTACCTGATCCTGTAGGACCTGTAACCAAAATCAGGCCTTGAGGGCGTGACAGTGCATGAATAAATAACTGTTTTTGAGCATCATCCATGCCAAGCTCATCTAGCCCAATGAGTGCCTGAGTAGAATCCAGTAGCCTTAGTACGACTTTTTCACCATGTAAAGTGGGCAGTGTACTGACACGAAAGTCCACCGATCGCCCATCTTGAGTGGTAAATTTTAAGCGTCCATCTTGAGCACGGCGACGCTCAGCGATATCCAAATTTGCCATGACTTTGATATAAGAGGCAATCTGAGCGGCCATTGATTTGGGTGGATTGTGTATCACTTGCATTACCCCATCAATACGAAAGCGAATGCGATAACTGGCATCATAAGGCTCAAAATGAATATCGGATGCTTTTAGGCGGATGGCATCGGTGAATAACTTATTGACAAAGCCTACGGTGGGGGCGTCATCTGTTGTAGCTTGGGAGTTTGGCCCTATTTTTTGGGTATCCTCAAAAGTATCTGTATCTAAATATAGTCTATCTAATAAGGCAGATAGCTTATCTTCTTCAACCAGCATAGGTCGGATCTGACGGCGTGCATGAAAACGCATGGCCCCAATGGCATCTTTATCGGTGGCATCGCTCATAGCTAAGGTCAGCGTGTGCTTATCACAGCTTAAAGGTAGCATTCGATATTTAATAAATAATGCAGGGTCTAGGCCTGTTTCAACGACTTGGCTAAGCTGACTGGGCGGCTCATAAATGGGTAAGTTGTAGCTTAAACTTTGGATGTGCAAAAGCTTGGCGGCATCAATGAGTCCGCTTGCGACCAAATGCTGAACAAATGCGCGTTGCAAATTTTTGGCATCAGTGGCAGCTTTTGATAAGGCGTCTTCTGTCATCAGCTGATGTTGTAAGATTAGAGGGGCAAGTGATGGCAGGGCGGTGGTCATGGGTGGCATCAATTAAAGAAAAGGACGAAGGTTATTTTTATCAAAAATAAGCAGGGCTTGCAAGATATTTTGCAAATGAATAAAAATTAAAATAAACATACCTATGATACAATAATCAGTTTTATAACAAACCCATACATAATGATAGTTTAAAATGACCATAACAAACAACCAAGAGACAAAATTTCCCGTGCTTTGGGTGATGATGCTGGGCGTGATGATTGCCATCGGACCTTTATCGATTGATATGTATTTGCCAGCTTTTCCGAGTATGGCAGAAGATTTTGGCGTCAATGTCGGTACGATTGCCAAATCTGTGCCAGCGTATTTTTTGGGATTGGTGTTTGGGCAGCTGTTTTATGGACCATTTAGCGACCGTATTGGGCGAGTACGCCCATTATACTTGGGCATGAGCATTTTTATCATCGCATCAATCATCTGTGCAACAACCAATAACGAATATGCGCTATTTATTGCAAGAACCTTACAAGCACTTGGTGCCTGTGTGACGACAGTCGTCACACGAGCCGCCATTCGTGATACGCTCAATCCAGTGCAGTCAGCCCGTGCTTTTAGTTTGATGGTGCTTGTGATGGGTGTTGCACCGATTTTGGCACCAAGTTTGGGTGCATTAATCTTAAAAGTGGCAGATTGGCATGGCATATTTTGGTTTTTGGCAAGTTTTGGGGTGCTAAATTTATTATTAACCAAATGCTTCTTAAAAGAAACCCTAAAGCCTGAAAACCGCAATACTCGCCCGATGTCTGAAAGCTTTGGGCAATATTTTGGTTTGATGAAAGACCGTACTTTTATGTTGCCTGCAGTCGCATCAGGGTTGCTTCAAGGTGCGTTTTTTATTTATTTGTCAATTTCAAGTGAGCTGTTTATGGTGAATTATCGGCTGACAGAGCATCAATTTGCCATCGCTTTTGGGGTGAATGCGTTTGGGTTTATTGCATTGACGCAGGTGAACCAATTTTTAACCAAGCGTTTTCATTTGGTAAATCTACTACGCACAGGGGCAGTCATTCAGTTGGCGGCAGCTGGTGTCTTATTGATATTGGGGCTTATTTTTGGCGGTAAAGCAAGTTTTTATTGGGTATTTGCCAGTCTGTTTATTTGTATTGCAGGACTTGGTTTGACACAGCCAAATGCAACTGCCATTGCTTTGGCGTTTCAAAAAAAGCGTGCAGGCTTGGCAAGTGCATTACAAGGTGCGTTGCAGTTTTCGGTAGGTATTTTTGGTGGTCTGCTGATTGGTTTATTTGAGCTAGATCCTGTCACCCGCCTTGGCATCACGACCAGCATTTTGGTAGCGGTGGGTACTTTTTTGGTCTTTTATATCAATCCAAAGCTTGATTTATCTAGCCTAGACTGAGTGCTTTTTAAGGTGCGATTAAGCCCAAAATAATCTTGATATTAGGGATGAAATTTTCATTGCTTATTTGATTTACCTAAAATATTGCCTGAAAATCTGTTATAATAAAAGACATTTATTTTTGATACCATTGCCACCTTTTTGGCGTCTTTAGCAAAGGGTAACCACCATGATGAGCACCATCGCAGGCTTGGAGTTTTTGACAGATTTTCAAGCACAAAAATTAGCCGACCAACTCAAACAAAAAGCTGGGCTAAATATTTATACCTTGAGCAGTCAGCAAGTTTATGTGTTTGATACACCGCTGTCAGAATCTGACCATCAAAAGGCGATTGATTTATTAAACCAAGGTCAAACGCCCAGCCTAAAGACCGCTGATGATACACAAATTCAAGTGGTGGTTGCACCTCGTTTTGGGACAATCAGCCCTTGGGCATCTAAAGCAACAGATATTTTTAATAACTGTGGTGTCACTATTGGGCGAGTTGAGCGTGTCATTGTGTATACACTTACAGGCGAGAATTTGCCCAAGCGTTTGCCTGCCATCGCTGAATCAATTTTACATGACCGTATGACCCAAAGCCTTGTCTATGAGCTATCGGATGTGTCGGTTTTGTTTGTTGATGGCGAACCTGCCCACTTGAGCGTGGTTGATATTTTGGGCATGGGTAAAGATGCTTTAGTACAAGCAAATGCTGAATATGGTTTTGCATTATCCGACCAAGATATGACATATTTGGTGGAAAATTTCACCAAGTTGGGTCGTAACCCAACAGATGTTGAGTTGATGATGTTTGCTCAAGCCAATTCAGAACATTGCCGTCATAAAATCTTTAATGCTGAATGGACGGTAGATGGCGAGGTGCAGCCTAAGTCTTTATTTAAGATGATTCGTAACACGCATGAACAAAATCCAGAGGGTATCTTATCGGCTTATAAAGATAATGCCGCTGTCATGGAGGGTTTTGTGGCAGAGCGTTTTTATCCCACCAAAACGACCGAAGGCAATGCCCAATATGGGTTTCATCAAGAGCAAATTGACATCTTGATGAAGGTTGAAACCCATAATCACCCAACCGCCATTGCCCCATTTGCAGGTGCAGCAACGGGTGCAGGTGGTGAGATTCGTGATGAGGGTGCAACAGGTCGTGGCGGTAAGCCTAAAGCAGGTTTGACAGGATTTAGTGTTTCGCATTTACATCTACCGACGATGCCTGAAAAATGGGAAACAACAGGGCAGGTATCGGCCGTCAGTTATGGCAAGCCTTCTCGTATGGCATCGGCACTGGATATTATGATTGAAGGACCGTTGGGCGGTGCAGCATTTGCCAATGAGTTTGGTCGTCCTAATTTAAATGGTTATTTTCGTACCTTTCAGCTAGATACTTCTGACCATCAAGATGGTAGCCAAATGCGTGGTTATCATAAGCCTATTATGATTGCAGGTGGCTATGGTAATATCAAGCGTGACTTGGTCCAAAAAAATGCCATCCAAGAGGGGGATTTGTTGATTGTATTGGGCGGACCTGCCATGCAGATTGGCTTGGGTGGCGGTGCTGCCAGTTCGGTTGATAGTGGTAAACTTGATGAGGGCTTAGATTTTGCTTCTGTACAGCGTGATAATGCTGAGATGGAACGCCGTTGTCAAGAGGTGATTGATACCTGCTGGGCGATGACCAAAGATGGTATGGATGCCAACCCAATCATCTCAATCCATGATGTCGGTGCTGGCGGATTGTCCAACGCCATGCCAGAGCTGGTCGATGATCATGAACTTGGGGCACATCTGAATTTACGCAAAGTCCCTTCGCTTGAGGCAGGTATGTCACCCATGGCAATTTGGTCAAATGAAGCACAAGAGCGTTATGTGCTTGCCATTCGCCCTGAAAGTGAGGCACTGTTTGACAGCATTTGTAGCCGTGAGCGTTGCCCTTATGCCATTTTAGGCGCAGCAACCACAGTGCGTCAACTGATCGTTGATGATAGCTTGCTTCCAGAGCGTCCTGTGGATATGCCGATGCAGGTTTTATTGGGCGGCACCCCCAAAATGAAGCGAAGCTTTAATCGTACCGAATTCGCCCTTAAGCCCTTAGATACAGCTTCGGTGAATATCAAAGACAGCATTAAAGATGTGTTGCGTCATCCCACAGTTGCCAGCAAGTCTTTTTTAATCTCTATCGGCGACCGCTCGATTACAGGTATGGTTACCCAAGATCAATATGTTGGTCGTTATCAGGTACCTGTCGCAGATTGTGCAGTCACGAGTACCGCCTTAAATGCTATCACAGGTGAGGCCATGGCAATGGGTGAGCGTGCACCTGTTGCACTCATCAACCCAGCAGCTTCTGCACGCTTAGCAGTCGCTGAAGCGGTGACGAATATTGCCTCAGCCCGCATTGATAAAATCAGCGACATTACTTTGTCTGCCAACTGGATGGCCGCTTGTGGCGATGAAAAAGAAGATGCGGCATTATTTGATGCGGTTCATGCTGTGGGCGAAGAGCTATGCCCAGCACTTGGTATTGCCATTCCAGTGGGCAAAGACAGCTTATCGATGAAAGCAGTTTGGGGCGAAGATGGTGTTGAAAAATCAGTTACCTCACCGATGAGTCTGATTATTACAGCCTTTGCCCCTGTTCAAGATGTGTCAGGTACACTCACCGCCGCCTTAAATAATACCGATTCGGCATTGTATCGCATTGACTTGTCATCAGGTAAATTGCGTTTGGGTGGCTCAATTTTGGCGCAAACATTAAATCAGCTGGGCTGTGATTGTCCAGATTTGGAGCGACCAGAGGATTTGGCCAATTTCTTTGCTTTTATTCAGGCGGCAGCAAAAGCAGGCGTCATTCAAGCTTATCATGACATTGGTGATGGTGGTTTAATTGCTTCGGTGGCAGAGATGCAGTTTGCCAGTCGTATGGCGATTACCCTTGCACTTAGTGATGAAAATTTGCTCGGTCAGCTATTTGCCGAGGAGTTAGGTGCTGTGGTTCAAGTATTGCCTGATGATGTGCCAGCATTTATTGATTTGGCCAAAACGCATGGCGTTAGTGAGTTTGTCAGCTTGATTGGTCAAGCAAAAACAACACCAGCAGGCGGTGCTGGTCTTGATGTATTAAGCATTACCACACCAAGTCAGACCTTGTCTTTTACTCGTAGCGAGCTTCAAAAACAGTGGACAAAAGTTAGCCATGCCA
>ERZ1023418.37-NODE-37-length-26333-cov-336.740696_pt1 | contig 26333 bp, 34 predicted proteins | sample MGYA00380511_ERZ1023418 | MGnify/ENA primary metagenome ERZ1023418 (study PRJEB33173, sample SAMEA4830370) | metagenome | study: EMG produced TPA metagenomics assembly of the PRJEB25223 data set...
CACCGCTGTTTATTAACACCCAGCATCGCCCCAATTGGCAAGCATTACTCAAAGATTCCCAAAACACACCGCTAAATCAAAAGCTAAAAACCGACACTCAGCTTGCCGATGAAAATATCGCCCTAAGACAATCCACCAAAAAACCAAAAATTGCGGCCGTGGCTCGTTATACCTTAGATGATAAGCCTGATTGGTTTGCAGGTGTGGCGGTTTCTTACAACCTATTCTTGGGCATTGACCGTGATAAGCAGATTGAGGCAGCACACCTACAAAAACAAGCAGCCCAATTGGGTCATGAACAAGTCAATGAACACATCACAACCACCATGCACACCGCTTATGGCGAGATGGTGCTGGCACAAAAAACCCACGCCCTACTACAACAAAATCGTCAAGCCGCCAAAGAAAATTTGCGTATCCAGACGCTGTCTTTTCAAGAAGGGTTTGGGACGGTGGCAGGTGTGGTTGATGCCCAAAGTGCTTTATCACAGATTGACAGCGAAACCGCTCTAAATGCGTATCGCTACCTTTTGGCATTGGCGACGCTGTTGCATCACACAGGGACAATTGATGACTTTGATGATTATTTGTCTTTGGATGATGCTCATAAATTGTGATTGATAATGCTCATACTTAACCCCAACCATTTAACAGCCCAAAACCATGACTGATAAGACCGACGATGTTAAGCCAGATACCGATGGCAACCATCCAAAAAAACAAAAACCCCACACACAAGCCAAATCAAAGCCCAGACCTTTGGCGTTATTCTTATTATTGGCACTCATTGGCAGTGTGCTTTTGGTGATTATTTTTGGTTTGATACAAAGCTATGGCACACCGCAAAACTTGCCAACAGCTAACGCCATTGGTAGCACAAATGAGCCGCCAAAGGGGGTGATTGCCCATCTCAGACAAAAGATTACCGGACCTGCCACATTTAGCATTCAAGGGCGTGTGGAGGGCGAAACGGTGAACATCAGCACCAAACTGCCCAGTCGTGTTGCTGCCATTTATGTCAAAGAGGGTCAAGCTGTCAGGGCGGGTGAACCTTTGGTTCAGCTTGTCAGTCCTGAAATTGACGCCAAAAAACAGCAAGCCGCTGCCATGTTACAGTCAGCCCTTGCCTTTCAGTCGTCCACAGACCGTGGCACAAGACAAGAAAATGTAGACACCCTGTACGCCAATTGGCAAAGTGCCAAAGCTCAGGCAACGCTGGCAGAGGAGAGCCATCGCCGTGGTGAGTATTTGTATCAAGAAGGCGTCATCTCCCGCCAACGCCGTGATGAGATGAGGGCAGCGAAGCAGTCTTCTGCCCAAATTGCCCAAGCAGCACAGCAGCAGTATCTAAAAGCCCAGCGTGGTCGCACTGATGAATTAAAATCATCCGCCGACGCCCAAGTCCAAATCGCTCGTGCGGCGGTTGCCGAAGCCGATGCCCTAGATGCTGAAACCATGCTTTATGCCCCCATTGATGGCACGGTCTCAAAAATCTACATTCAAAGCAGTGAACTGGTCATGCCAGCGGTGCCTGTAATGAGCCTGCTTGACAACCACCCTACCATTACCATAAGCGTCCAAGAAAATCAATACAGTCATGTCCATGCCCTGCCCAAGCTAACTGGTTTTATCCCTGCACTGAACAAAACCGCCGATTTTAAAATCGTGCATACCGATGACGAGGGAGAATTTGCCACCATCAAAAATACTAGACAGACAGGCGGTTATGACATTCATAGCTTTAAAACCAAACTTGAACCCATCACCCCCATTGAAGGGTTAAAAGTGGGTATGAGTGTGATATTTGATATCACTGTTTTGCCTTAAATTTTCATCCAAATAAGTCTGATATCCATGATTGTTCGCTTTATTCGTGCTTTTTGCCAAGCATTTTTGCGTGAGCTTAACCGCTTATCATGTAACCGATTTGATTTGGCGATGGCCATGATAGCACCGCTTGTCATCATTGTCTTATTTGGAGCCATGTTTTATCATGGTAAAGCACATCATCTGCCTGTGGCTTTGGTTGATGAGGATAACAGTGAATTAAGCCATTTGATTTATCAGCACATTCATCATAATGAAACCATTAAAACCGTCCTAATCTTAGATAATGTACAAGATGCTCATCATGCCATCAATCGTCTGGATGTTGGTGGCTACATACACATTCCCAAGGATGCTCAAAATCATTTGGTGCGTGGTGAAAATACAGGCATTCACATTGCCTACAATCAATCATTTTTTAGCATTGGCAGTGCCATCTCATCTGCCCTATCTAAAAGCACCAAAGGCGGTATTGCCAAATTTATACAAACCAAACATTTAACTGGTGTATTGCCCCATTTGCCTGGCAACATGCCTCATGTCAAAATATCGGTGCTGTTTAACCCCAATTTAAGCTATGAATTCTTTTTAGAGCCGTTTTTGGTCGCTGCGGTGCTGCATTTATTACTGTGCTGTTTGGTTGCCCATGCCATTGGACAAGAATTTCATGAAAACAGCGTACATGAATGGTTATATCATTCACCTTTTGGGGCGTTGTTTGGTAAAATAAGCGTGTATGTGCTGATAATCAGCCTTTGGCATGGGCTATGGCAGGCGTGGCTTATTGGGGTGCGTGGCTGGTTTGTGGCAGGGTCGTTATTTGTACTGATTATCGGTCAGCTGCTGTTTTATCTTGCTTATGCCTTATTTGGGGCGATGGTGGTGCTTAAAACTCAAAACATCAATAAAAGCTATGGCATTTTGGCGGTCTATGGCGGTTCATCGATGAGTTTTGCAGGGGTTACTCTACCACTAAATAACGCCTCAGGCTTTACCCAATTTTGGTCGCAGATTATCCCCTTTACCCCCTTTGCCCGTCTACAAGTTGAACAGTGGGTGATTGGCAGTCCATTTATCATCACGCTAGCACACCTTAACTCTTTGCTGATATTTGTGCTGATTTTTGGCATCGGTAGCCTATTACTGCTTAGACGCATCAACAAGACCTTAATAGCCACACCAAATTCATCCAAGGATGACAGTTGATGAGACGATTTATCAAACAATATCTGACCATCTGGCTGGATATCATCAAAGACAGGTCTATTTTTTTGACCATGGTGCTGTCGGTGGTGTTTTATGGTTTTTTTTATCCGTTTGCCTATCAAGCTCAGCGTCCTGCCGATTTGCCCATTGTGATTGTTGATGAAGAGCAAAGCCCGCTCACCCAAGCCATCATCCACACCACAAGCCACACGCCCAACATACATGTTTTGGCGGTTGTGAGTGATTTTAGGCAAGCTCAAATGCTGGTACAATCAGCAAAGGCAGATGGGATTTTATTACTGCCTAACAATCTTAGCCAAAGCATTCATCACGGTCAAACAGGCGGGGTTGGGCTGTATCTGAGTTCGGCGTATTTTTTGCGTACACAAAATATCGGTGCAGGTCTGGTATCATCATTACAAGCAACCATCATCCAAGAGTTAGGACAAGTCACCCAAACCAGACACAAACCCATGCCAGAGCTTATCCATCAATCAGCATTATTTAACCCTCTGTCAGGATATGGTAGCTATATTTTTCCTGCTGTTGCTCCCATCATCGTCTACCAAACCATCGTGCTGGGTCTTGCCATGCTTGTGGCAGGTTATCGTCAAAGGTTATGGCGTGCCAGTGCTTGTGATTTTTTGGCAATTTATGCGGTGGCATTGACCATTGGCTGTTTGTCGTGTTTTTATTTATTTGGTTTTGTATTTTGGTGGCATGATTATCCTAGGGGTGGCAACTTTTGGGGGATGATGCTCGGTGTCCCCATCTTTGTTAGCTGTGCCATTGGGGTGGCTTTATTAATCGCATCATGGGTAGCTGATGGTGCTAAGGTGGGTGTGTTGCTCATTTTTAGCTCTGTGCCATTATTTATGCTAACAGGGCTTGCTTATCCACTGATGGCGATGCCCAAATTTTTACAACCATTAGCCCACGCCCTACCAACCACACAAGGCGTACAAATGTTCATTCAGCTCAATCAGATGGGCGTATCCATTCAAGATGTTTGGCAAAAGATGGCATATTTGGCAAGTGTGGCGGTGCTTTGTTTGGGGGTGGCGTTTTGGCGGTTAAGATTAGTGAACAAATCAGTTTAAATTTAATAGAAGTGAAAAATTGATTTGAAAAAATCCGACTGGTCGGCTCGCTATATTAAAGACCATATTGAAGCGTGCAAGCCTTATTTATCTGATGGTGAGTATCAAGAGGGATGCTTGGCTAATATTTGGCATAAACCATTAGGCGATTTAAGCCCTGAATTTGTCGAAAATTGGGTGTGAAACGAAAATAAAACGCTCAAAACACGCACGGCTCAAGCTTATCAATGTATAAAGCGTTTGTTAATTGGGTAAGTGAATGCTTAGAATATAAAGGGTTAATTCTGCTTACACCAGCTCAAAATGTACCCCATCCAAAAAGCGTCAACCGCCAGCACGATATGCCTTAACCCATTCTTGTGGCGTGCCTGCTTTGCCTGTAATGACCATCCATGCACCGCCCCAACGCACATTTACGCCCAGCTTACCGCTTGCCTGTGCCATTGCTTTGGCAAGGGGGCAATAATCATCTGTAGATTTTTAAGACTACGCTCAGATAAAACAAAACCGCTTTTATTGGCAATCAGCTTATCTGCGGTGGCTGGTGCATTGTTTTCAGGGTGGGATTTAAATTGCTCACCTGCTGCCCTAATTTCGTCAGGTGTAATTGCTTTAACCACAAAGGCAGAGAATTTATGCACTATCCTGTTACCCTAACCCCTGATACAGACGGCTTTTGCGTTACTTTTCGTGACATTCCAGAAGCCATCAGCCAAGGCGATACCACGGACGAAGCCCTAGACATGGCACAAGATGCCTTAATGGTCGCCATGGAGTTTTATTTTGAAGATAACCGAGCCGTACCAATGCCAAGCTAAGCACAAGATGGCGAGCATTTGGTTAGCTTGCCACCGTCTGTATGGGTAAAGGTGTTACTGCTTAACGAAATGATTGCCCAAAATGTCAGCCAAGCTGAGCTTGCCAAAAGAATGGGCATTGTGCCACAAAGTCTAACCCGCCTTGTGGATTTATCGCACACCACCAAAATTGACACCCTTGCCAATGCTTTTGCCAAATTGGGTAAGCAGTTACAGGTTGGTTTGACTTAATGCCTGATGACGCACCACCATCGCCGTGCGTCTTTGCCAATTGTCCCCATAAATCTCACGCACGCTAAGACTGCCATGGGGGTGGTGCAAAATTAGGGCATTACCCACACAATCAGGCGTGGTTTCGCTTTTTAACTTGCCATCGCCCACATAAATCAAAGCATGATTGACATGATGCGTCCGCCCAACACGGCACAAGATGACATCGTGCTTTTGTAAGTCGGTTTCATCTTGCATCTTGATAAAACCTGCTTTGGCAAAGTTATTTTCATAAAGTGGTTCATGGTTCTCATCCTCCCACCAAGCATCTCTGCGGTGAAAGTCAGGCAAATCAATATCAAGCTCACGGCTGTAATAATCACGCACCAAGCTATAACAGTCTTGCACGCCATGATGATACTCACGCCCTAATAATGGGGCTTGATACGCTTTGGGCTTATGGCGTTTGACATCAAAGTACTCTTTGCCATCAGCGTGGTAACCAAAAGCACAAATCACCCAATCTAGCCCATGTATGCTCATTTGCACACGGTCAATCTCAGACGGCTCAGCATTACCATCTGGGTGGCTATGGACAATCGCTTGTATTTCGCCGTGATATTCCTGCATTTCAACCATATCAAGGTAGTCTATCTCAAAATGCTCGGCAGGATTTGGGGCAACATTATCACAGGGGTAATACTGCCCATCTATGATAAGCCCACAGCATTCAGCAGGATAGCAGATTTTGGCGTGGGCGTGGATTAAGCGTTTGGTGTGTCTGGTGAGTGTCATGGTTGTCCTGTTTAATAAAATTGGTTTAAAAAACTGCCTTGCCAAATGTTCTTAGCCAAAATCTTTTTAACCTTGTCAAAATCCACCGCCCAGTTTTTTGATTGGGCAATGAATTTGGTGCATAAATATAAATTATGCCTTGCCCTAGTAACATTCACCGCCTGTAATTCTATGCCGTGTAATGTGCTTATCGCCTGATACAAATCATTTGGGCATTTAATCGCAGTCAAGCGGTTCATCAAATACATCATCAAATACCGCCCATCGCCTGTGCAAGGGTCTAGCACCTTAGAATTAAGGTTTAACCGCTCATCAGATGGGATTAAATCCAGCTGTTTTTGAACCAGCCAAAGCGGTGTTGTTACCTCTGCAAATTCTTTGGTTTTAAGCTTAGTTTTGTCTTTGCTGTCTGTGAGTGTTTTGATAAAATTGTACATCGCTTTCAATCATTTTTTGCCAAGAGTGATTTTTAGATTGTCTAAATCCTTTGGTAACGCACTTTTTGGGATAATCAAATCCTGCCAATTTGCAATGTTGCCTGAATTTCCAAATCAAGCCAGATGCTCGCTTTGTGTCTTTATTGTGCTGTTGTTTGGCGTACTGACAATGTAAGCGGTACATCTCATCATAATTTTCATCAGTCAAATTCTGCCAAATCTCATCAATATTTTTAGGGTTGGGCAGCGGTTTGGCGTAGCGTCGTTTGGTCAAGATTAACGGCTGTTTGACTTCATGAAGTTTTTGGCGGTATAAAAGCGTACAGATAAGATTTCTGGCTTGCTTTAATTTTCTGTTTCGGTAATGCCCTAACGCTCTTTTGCGTTCACATTCACAATGCAAGCCATAAACTTCATCAAAATCCCTATCGGTCATCGCCTGCCAAAGCTCTTGCCATGTCTTAAAAGTCTTACCTTTTAGCTGTGGGTAATGGTCGTTCATACGCTCCCCCTAAACCAAACCAGCGGCAGGAAAACCACAAAAACTGCCTTCATTGTCCCTTAACTTACAGTGGGCTAATAAACCGCTACATCTGTCCAAAGTAGGGTCATCGGTTGGCTTGCCATCATGGGTAAATCGTGCTGTACCTGTATAACCACACACTTCGCCACGATAACGACCACAGACTGCTTCATTACAGTAAGTGGTGATTTGACGCACAGGGATTTTTTGCCCTTCAAAGTCCACAGGGTTTGATAGCTCAAATTCTACAATGCCAAGGCTTGGGTTTTCGCTCACCTTTTGTTCTATGTACCATTCTTGCTGGCGGTAATTTTGGGCATCATGGCTATCAAGATACGCCTGCAGGGTATGCGTTACAGTAAGCTTAGCCCTTGCAAAATCATCATACAATCGGCAAAGGGCTGATACCGCCCCTTGTATGCCATTAATCTTATCGCCAATGCTAAGTTTGGGCGTGCTTGCTCTGCCATCTGAACGCATTTCAAGGCCGTCCGCCTTGATGGCGATGGGATGAAAATCCTGCCCCTGCCATCTAATCACCCCATCGTTATGCCCATGAAAACGGTAAATCTCACCGCCCAATTTTCGTGCGTCTAATTCGTACAAGGTAATAAAGCCTTGTACGGTGGTTTGTTGTATGTCTGTGTTAAAACTCATGTGATTTACTCCCAAACCTGCCAAAGAGGCGGTATTGCCCCCTTGACAGACAGTCAATGAACAGATGATAAAGCCATCAGCTGTTAATCTGTGTTCTTAGCATCATCCCCATCATCTGCCTTGTCGGTGGTTTCACTAGCAAGGGCAGCACGCACCCCATAACGGTCATTTTTATAAGATAGGCTAAATTCGGTGACCGTTTGGCTGTTGTCCCAGCCTTGTAATTGGCGTAACTGGTTAGATGCCCATGCCAAAAGGTCAGCACGAAACGCCGTGGTGCGATTGCGTTTTAGCACGCCGTTATTAGGCTCACCGTTCGCCACCTCAAAGCCGTCATCCTCAGGGTAGTAGATGACTTCAATGGTGGCAGCTTTATCGCCATGTTGGTTTTTCCAAAAGTCCACCTGTGCGATAAAGCTCTGTAATACCGTCGCTTCGGTGCGTGATAGTTCGGTTAGAGTTGTTTCACTCATTTTTTTGCTCCTAACAAAGCCCTTGATTTACAAGGGCTGTGGGTATGTCGCCGACATTAATGTCGGCGAGTTAAAAAACCGCTCATCAGATGGGCGGTTTGGTTTAAAAAACCTGCTTTAAAGTAAACCCAATTTGCCAAACATCGCCCCCCGTCTTTTGGCGTGATATCTCACCATCTAGGCGGACTTTGATACTTGGTTCATCGGTTAAAGGCTTAAAGTTAAAAGGCTCAACGCCTTTTGTGTCAATTAAAAAGCGGTAAATCTCATCAATCACCGCCTTTGTGTCAGTCTTACTACATTGCCATGATTTACGGCTGTTGTTAATGCCAAAACTTACCGCCTGCTCGTAGCCATCACCAAAGGCGGTTATGGTTGTATTATGGCTGATACTCTCACTGCTGTCTGCCGATATGTCCCAATTAAAAGTTTTCATTGTCTTTTCTCTCAAATTCTTTATAAATCCGATAAATGTCTGGGGCTTTATAAATCAGCATGAGTATAACTAGGGTTATCATTAAAATAATGAATTTTGCCATTGTTAATCTCTCACTTTCAATATAGGTTAAAAATGTGATAAAATCACCCATAAGTTATCCTTTTAAGTATGGGTTAAAGGGGTAATAAAAAACCCAACTGTTTGCACCAGTTGGGTTTTTGCTTATCTGTACAGTAAACCGCCCTGCCGTCTTTCTTTTTGCAATTCAGCTTGTACGGCTAATTTGATGGCATACCCAAGCTGTTTGCCCATGGTATGATTAGCTTGTACATCGCCACTGCCATCGCTATTGACTGTGACATTTACGCTAACATTGACTACACTGCCGCCAATGCCATCACCACGGTTTAGCCGTTCAAGATTGCTAACGCCGATACGCTTTGTAGCTTTAGCATTTAGTACATATTCTTGACCATGTACTACCCCTGCCACCTGATTTATCCCCATGTTGCCTGTGTAGCCCCCTGTGGCAAACCCTTTGGGGCTAATGGCGTTAATCATGCTTAACACATGCCCCTGTTCCAAAGACACTTTGGCGACATTGGCAAGTTTTTGCCAAATTGTCACCGCTGATGGGTCTGCCCAAGCATCAGCAACCGCCTTACCCATTTTAACGCCCACATCCGCCAACGCATAGGCTTTTGACGCAGCGAACATGACACGGTAGGCTTTGGACTGCTCACCTGCTGTGTTTTTTAAAAACCCTGCAAATGCTGTTAAATGCTCTTGGTAGTTTTTGACTTTAGCATCTTTTTCGGCTTGCTCATATCGCTCGGTGATTTGCTGTCTTAGGCTTGTGGCGTCCCCAAGCTTATCGCTGTGCATTTGCTCATACCTATCAATGACCGCCATTTTTTCATCATATTCACGCTGTAGCCTTTGAGCTGGCGTTTCATTTGCCAGTGCTGTATCTTTCATTAGCGTATCAAATGCCTGTTTGGCATTTAGCTTATCTTTGGCGTCTTGTAGCTTAAAGATGGCGTCTGTTAGCTCATTGATTTCATCAGTGGTCGCATGGGCGTATTTGTCTGTCTGTTCAAGATCATAAAAAAAGTCATCTAAGGGGTGATTACTGCCTAGCAATGCCAGCTGTTTGTTAATATCTTTTAGACTTTCCTCAATGCCATCGCTTGCTTGTTTGGCGTCTTTGGCATTTTGTAGCTTAATCATCTCATCTTTAAGAGTTGCCAACTGCTCAGTGGTATAATAAGCATATTTCTCAGCGTTTTGTAAGTCATATAAAAACTCAGCCAACGGCTCTTGACTACCCATTATTGCCATCTGTTTTTTGATGTCTTTTAGCGTGCTTTCAAACTCTTGGGTCGCCTCATGGCGATTGGTTGCATCAATTAGCTCTTGACTTGTTTTCTTGACTTGCTCAAACAAATCCAAAGACGCTCGGACAGATTTGTCGGTTTCATCATATTGTCTTTGCATGATTTCAATGCTAGTCAACCCCACATTGGCGAGATTTTGCTGGGCTTCATGCAGCTGTTGGGTGAGCGCTAAAATATTGCTTTGTAAGATTTGCTCTTGTGCCAACTTTTGTAATCGGCTGGTGCCTTGTTTGCCGTATTTACCAAAGGCAATGTCTTTGGTTAGCTGGGCGTATGGGTTGCCTGCAATGTGCTGTTTGGTTAAAAATATCTCTTCTGCGGTTTTTTGTAGTTCGCTTTCAAGGTCGTTTTTTACGCTTTTAGCAAGGTTTTTGGCTTCTTTGGCTGCTATCGGTGCTTTATAGGCGATACCAATTGCCAAGCCCTCTGATATCCAGCCACCAACTTGTTTCATCACACGAGACGGCGAATGAATGTCAAAAAAGCCTGTGATGGCATTTTTTACGCTACTTGCCATCTGTTTGGCTTTGCTAACCGCTGCATCTATTTTCTCGCTGATACCATTAATAAAGCCCTGCATGGCATCACGCCCAACTTGTAGTAAATCTTTGCCAAGTTTTTTTAAGGCATCTACAATGTTACCAACCAATTTTTTAAAGATATCAACGGCTTTTTGAAAACCATCTTTGATGGCGTCTTTTACGCCCTGCATATCGCCAGTTAATACGGCTGTTATCACTTTAAAAGCGGTGCTAAAGATGGTTTTCACCATCTCAAAGCCTGCATTAAAAATGCTGGCAAAAATGGTAACACCTGCCATAAAAATCGCTTTCATGACTTCAAATTGTGTACTGATAATGCCAGATATTTTATCAAAAACATGGCTAACAACACTGACAACCGCCTGCCAAACGGTTTTAGCAATACCGACCAAGCCGTCCCATGCGTTTTTAAAAAACTCTAAAACAGATTTGATGATAGGCTTTATTTTATCAATGGCAAAAGAGACAAATTCTGTTATCGCATGCCACACACTTTTAGCAATATTGGCAATGCCATCCCAAACCGCCCCTGCCACATCCACAATTGTGCTAAATATTTCACCAATATTAGCTACCATGTCTTGTACTGGTTTTGGCATTTGTGATAACCAATTAAAAAAGGTCTGTTTGACTTTATCCCAAAGCTCGCCAAACCATTCGCCAACGCCCTGCCAAGTCTCTTTAATGCTCTGCCATGCGTGATTTGCCTTTTGTTTAATTGTGTCCCAATTACGGTATACATACACACCTGCCGCCACCAGTGCAGCAAAAGCCGCAATCACAAGCGTAATCGGACTGGTTAGCACTGCCATCACCGCCGCCAATGCACCCCCCGCCACTGTTGCCAGCGTTGCCACCCCTGCCCATACAATCAGCACACCTTTAAATAATAAAAACGCCCCAGCAACCGCCCCAACACCGCTCGCCAGTGCAATTGCAAGCTCAGGGTTTTTCTCAAAGAATACTTTTACATCGCCTGCAATATCAACCACACCTTGCATGGCTGATTTTAATTGTTCAAAGGCATCTTTGGCAGTTTGTATCGCAGATTGCCCAAAATCAGACTCTAAAAATGCCGTACCCATTTCTTTGGCTTTGGCAATGGTATCAGTGATGGCTTGATTAATCGCAGGCAAGCTATCAACAAATGATGATGCCCCCAACGCAATGCTATTAATACCATCAGCAAGCACGCTGGATAAACCGCCCTCACCATTCATGATGGCATCAACACCAAGACGCCACTGCGTTTGAATGTTTTGCATTGCACCGCTGATGGTTGTAGACATTTTTTTGGATTTTTCAGCAAGCTTATCACTTGCAGACGCACCAGCAAGGGCATCATAAACAACCTTTGAGGTAAGCTTACCTTCTTTTGCCATATCTCGCAGTTTGCCTGTTGTTACCCCTAGGCTGTCTGCCATCAGCTCCATAATAACAGGAGCTTGCTCGGCAATTGAGTTAAACTCATCACCACGCAACACCCCTGACGCCATGGCTTGCCCAAGCTGGGTTAATGCGGCCGCTTGGCTTTCTGCACTACCACCACTGACACGCATTGCTGTTGTGATATTTTCGGTAAACTTAATCACTTCATCTTGGCTTTTGCCAAGTTGTTTTAATGACCGCTCGTTTGATGCGTACAATTGCCCAACAGAGTCAAGGCTGACCATATTACCCATCGCAATGCGTTCTATCTCACTCATTGCATGGGCATAATCTTTGGTGCTTGTGGTGGCAATTTTGATTTGACTTGTAAGGGTTTGCATGTCATCGGCGGTGGCGATGATACCGCCAACGCCAGCAACGGCAAAGGCGGTAAACATTACCCCCTTTAATGCCCCAAAAGCATTTTTTAAGCCATCTGTTTTACGCTTTAAGCCGTCAACATCATCACCTGCTTTTTTGGCACCATCGCCAAACTTTTTAGCCCCATCACCTGCTTTTTTAGCTTCATCACCAGCTTTTTTACTGGATTTTGACGCCTTATCCGCTTTGTCTGAAAAGCCATCAATACCAACGCTTGCCTTACCGCTTGATTGTTCAATCTTATCAAAATGCTCTTTTAGATTTCCCAAGGCGGTATTAGCACTATCGGCATTTACCTGTATGTCTAAGCGGTATGTATTTAACATAAATTCACCCAATAAAAAAGCCCAATCTGAACGATTGAGCAAACACCAATACCCCACTCACCATCTGATGAGCAGGGTTTTAAAACTTGTTTAATTCTTAACGATAAATCAAGGCAGCACCACCATAATAATTAATGCGATTTTTCTCAAACATCGGTCTGCCATTTTTATTGGTCAGTTTCATATCATGGGTAAGCCTGACAATGTCATTAATGTTATCTGCGACGAAGTTATACATATTTTTACCCATATTCTCATCAAAGAATCTGATATCACGCATCTGCTTAATGAGTTGTGCATAATCTCTTAGGTAAACAGCACTGTCTACAAGCACTTTATAAAGCAGGACATCATCCACAGGCTTTTTACCGTGTTGTAATATCAAGCCATGCACATACTCAACCGCTTGATATACCTGCTCACCTGTCAGCTCATCAACACAGCCCACATCAAAGCGTTGGTGTATCATTTTCCACACATTGCTATAAATCGCCCCTGTCTCGGTAACGAGCATATTTACCGCTTGTACCAGTGGTTTGCGTTCATCTTTGGTTGCTCGTGGATTGATCGCCACGCCATCATGCCAATAGTCAAATAACGCTTGATAGCACTCTTTTTTGTAAGTGATGAGCGTTTCTTTGATTTCAGCTTTGACACGGTTTGTATCTACACCAAATAACCAACCATTTAAATATTGGATTGGTAGGCATAGCATTTTGTAGATTTTACGGTCTGCACCAGTTGTTGTTATCATAACAATAACTGAATTTAACACTTCATCACGCTTTATTCTTGTAAATTGGCTAGCCCAATCAAGACCAATATTTTCGCAAATTGGTTTCATGGCAACATAATGGTTACCGTCTTTTTCAAGAGTGATTAAGGTTTGATTGTGAAAATTCACGGTTTGGATTTGATTTGTCATGATGACACCTTTGAGATTTAGTTAGTAAAAATCGCATAGAGCGACAGGTTTCAACTACTGCTCAAAGACAGCGGAGCTTATTCCCCATTGCTGGGTATTATATTAGGCTCTCTCAACCCGTCATAAGACGATTTGAAATGGTTTTTATCACAAAAAGAATTCGGATTAACTTTAGGATAAAATAGGCATAAAAAACACGCACTTTCGGGGCGAGATTTGATACCGCTTTGAGTTTAGTAGTAAGTATATAATACAACAAAAGCCCCACCATGTAAAGTGGATTTTACTGCCAATTCATAATTAAGTCTTTTGCCTTGTTAATATTAATCTTATCATCTATTGCCGTTGATGCTTTAAGTAAATTCTTAATGTCAGAAATTAGGACATTACTATCACTAGCAAAATAAGATTTATCATAGACTTTTCCATGAACACTACCCCAATGACGGCATAGCTCGGCTATCATTTCATCATCATACCTTAGTGCCAAATTTACACGGTCAATGACTTGTTGATAACAACCATTTTTTAAATCCTGCTTGTTCAAAATCCGAAAGATTTTAAACAGCTCTTTATAATGAGCCTTGTAAATTGTTGGCGGTTCGCATGAGATTTTTAACATCTCAACTGCTTTACTTAAATCGCCCGACTTCTTAACTTCCAGGGCTTCCAAGTAGTTATCAAGGTAATCATCTTCGCTATGTATGGTCCAAGAACCATCGGGGTGTTCTGTGATGATAGTCCTGAACCCAAAATCCTTATTTTTCATGCTAATTGCTAGGGAATTTGTGTTTATTAAGGATTTTGATTGAACCGTTGGATTTGTCTATAATCAAGGCTTCCACAGGTGTTTTGGCTTCACCAACTTTGCTTTCCGCCTTGACATAAATCTCAATTTTTTTCGCCTGCTCAAAATCACTCTTATAACTATGAACTTTTAAGTTGTGAATAAGCGGTTTTAACTCACCGCCGTCCACTCTATACCCAACAACTCCTGATGTTGGCATATCCAAAACAGATAGCTCATCCCCTTCTTTAACAGGAAGAAACGCACCCTTCATTTCCCAATTTTCTAGATTGATACTAACCGAGAAAGAATATGGGTCTTCTTGGATGTTTGGGTATCTATATCCCGACAGGTCAAACAGGGAAATTTTTCTGCGATAATCTGGAAAATGGCTTAACAGTGTTTCATAATCCTTTGATTTCATCTCAATAACGCCTTTATTCTGAGTGATTGAGATGTTAGGGCAGGTGAGTTTATAATCGGTATATCCCGCCCTGTCTGATTTAACAGGGTTGGGGAAAGAGGCTTCCTTCTTCCAATCCGCATACAGCTTGATACTGTCATTATTGGCATTTAGAATTAAAGATACAGTATCACAAACGATATCCTTCTTTGGTTGTGCGTGTGCAAAACCTGTAAATGAAAGCCCAATCAAAATAAATTTAAAAAGCTTTTTCATTCAATAACTCCCTAGTTAATCGGAGTTATAACTTTACAACATTTTTTCTTGTTTGTTAAGATATTATTTTGAAATAAAGCCCTAAGTTTTCTTAGAGCTTTTGTTATACTCATCAAGCCATAAATCATCAAGCATAAAAATAAGCTCAAACAGCCACGCCCTTGGCAATAAGCTTTGATAATGCTCACAAACATCACAAACATCACGCACAGACAACGGTAGGGCTATGCCTTGGGTGTATCGCCTTGCTCGGTTTGCTAGGGCAAAAACCATAAAGACATTGTCAACATATACATCGGCAGCGGCAGGCGTGGGTAAATCAATCCCCAACCGCTGATAGCTCTCAATACGGTTTGGGGTAAGTGTTACCCTGATTTTTTCCCATTGGTAGCAGTCGTGGACTTTTTTACCAGTTTTGCCTTATTGTCTTCAAATTCTTGGCTAAGGCTGGCATAAGTTTCAAATAGCAAGGTAATAAACTGTGTTAATTTGTCTTTTTCAAAACCTTGGTCAAGCAGAATTAAAAAGTTATCGCCATTGATGGCTAATGGCTCACCATCAGCGGTAACATTCCATTGACTGATACAGTACTCACCTAAGATAAATAGCATGGCTTCGTACTCGCCAATTTCATCTTGATTGCCACGCTTTAAGCTGTCTTTGGTTACCTTTTTGGGCGTGTTTGCTATCTTTTGTACCTCAGCGGCGGCTCGTTTAAATGCTTCGCTTGCTTGAATTTCAAGCGTCAATTCAAGCCCATCAAATTCAATCTCACGCTTAGCATTAATCTTAGCGTCTTTTTTAAGAGTGTTAAATCAAATGCCATGTTATTTTTTTCCTTAAAGTTTATCGAATCGTATGGATAATATTGCCCATCTTAATTAAAAAACAAATGAACGGCGGTTAAAATCATATCCAGCTTATAAAGCGTAATCAGACTTGCCACCATCAGCCAAATGACAAATAAGCCGTGTTTTTCAATTAAATATTTCATAAAATCCACAATTATGGTAATATATTCCACAAGTTAATTCCTTTTGTGCGTTAAAAGGGGTTAATAAAAACCCTAGCTATTTGCAGTAGCTAGGGTTTGTTTTATCATCAGTTAAGCGGTATGCCTTTCAATCACTGGACTTTCATCAACCACCGTATAAGACAAATCCACGGTAACCAAATCTGTGCCTGATGGGCTTGGAATTTCACCTGATACCTGAAATTTGGGTATTTTAATCACATACTTACTATTACCAAACTTAATCGGCAACTCAAGGCTTAGCGTTGCCCCTGTCATTTGGTTACTAATCATCTCATGGGCTTTTTGGCTATAAGCAATCGTCATAGAGCCTGTAATGTTGGTAAGCATGGCTAAGATATTACCACCATAGATATTATCGCCCAAGCACTTTTGTACTTCTGTTTGGTTATCAAGCTCAAAACTAAAGCTTTCAACACACACATCAAGTTTTGTGCCATCAACTTTAATCTCGCCAATAGACAAACCGCTTGCCTTAGCGGTATCTGCTTGGGCGGTCGGATTCTTGGCAAATGATGCCGTTTTACTTTCTTGATAGCCTAGACCTGTCATACCAAATTTTAGTTTAATTAGGCTTGATGTATCCACGGTCAGCCCAAAGCTTGATACAACGCACCCTGTAAAGACATGGTTAACATTAATATCGCTAAAATCCTTGGCTATAGCAAACTGATGTTTTGTTGCACCAACACTTAGCGTATTAGGGCTAGCACCTGCTGACCATTCGCTCCAAAAAGCAGCAGCAATTAATTCATCATACGCACCAAACATAAGCTCGGTCTCAATATCACCCTGCACACTTGCTGATGTTACCATGCCCGCTTTTGCCATGCGTGAACCTGAAAGCATCTCACTGTTTGTAAGCTCTGTGGCAACGGTTAGCCCATTACTGATATTTGGCAGGGTTTTCCAGCCAGTTTTAGGCAGGGTTTCGCCTGTTTGTTTGGCATACGCCGTTTTAACAAATGCTCCACTAGACATAAATCAATTCTCCGTATCATCAGTTCGTTGTTTTAACACTCGGTAATACTGACGCATATAATAAAGTTGGTCTTTCATTAATATCCACTCATGTGGGTGAATATCTTTGGGTTTTGGGGCGTCTAATATTGCCCCAAGTTCATTAATTTCACCATACAGCTGTAATAGCCGTCGGTGTCGGTTTTTTGGCATTAGTAGTATCTCCATGCTACGCTTACATTGATTTGATAGCAATCATGAAACCCTGCATTAATGACACTTGCCGTCAGTGTCTCAAGCCTACCAAACCGCCTTATTTGTAAATGATGAGCTAGGCTATCCGCCTTTTGCTTAATCGCCACCGTGCCTAAATCCTGTGGGCAAAACAGCTGTATTACCAGCGTGCCTTGTTGCAGGATATTAGGCGTATTGCTAATACTGCGTACTTGATTGACACCACCCAAAATTGTAACCCTGCCCCAAATGCCATCAGGGGGTTTAAAGTTTCGGTTTTCTTTGGCTAAGGGGACATCATCAAAATGCTCCCAGGCTTTGATATGCGTCAGTAGTGTTTGTTCAATGTGAAAACTGTTCATGTTTTATCCAATAAAAAACCGCCTATCTGATGATGGGCGGTTTGTTTTGTCAATCATTTTTTGGGCAATAAAAAAGCCAAACATTTTATAGAAAATGATTGGCTTTATTTGTTGGTTAGCTTACAATATACACCAACAAGACAAGGTATTATCAGTCTTGGAGGTGGTAGCAAGGTTGCTGGAACAACCAAGCTACTGTACACTCACTAGCAGAAGGAAAAAGCGATGAAAACTTTCATACAAATCGCAATTATCCTTGTGTTGATTATCTTACTAAAATCTAGCAGTTAAGTCAAGCTCTAATCAACACAACGCAAGTCTCACAGCGACATCGTGGGGCTTGCGACTGCACAACCTAGGAGATTAAACCATGCCAAAAATCACAAGCACCCCAAAAAGCCAAACACAGCGTACCGCTGACTCTGATGCTAAGCGTGGCTTTAAAACCAAAGGCTTAAAGCTACATATTGATGACATTAGCTTAATAGAAAACTTATCCAAACGCTTAAATATTCCCCAAAATCAGCTCATCATGGATGCTGTGCGTGCATATCAAAGACAGCTTGATTAACCCAAATTGGCGATGGCACTGTTAAAGGCATTACCGTACACCCCTGTTGGGGCTTGTTGTGACCAGCCGTGTTCAAGTCGCAACGCATAGGGCAGGTTGTTTTGAATGTAGATGAGTGGATAGGTGTGTTTTGGCAGACCTAAGACAAGCTCAATGCCACCGCCTGTCTCGGCATAGCTAGGACTGCCAATGCTGATATGATGGGCATTTTTGTAACGCCCTTTACGCACAGGACTTAGGGCGATGACATTGTTATAACAGTCAATGGCAAATTTGCGATAAGTGGCGTCAATCTTATCAGCAATGGGTTCAATGCTAAGCTTTTTATTCCATTTAATGCCCATTAAAAGCCCCTTAGCTGAATTGTAAAGCTCACCTCAGCAGGATCATGACTGATACTGATGATTTTCATCTCGTTAATCTCATCATCAATCTGTGGTATCTCTGTCAGCTCATCTTGTAAGCAAATCAGCTTAACATCGCTTTGCATGATGGTCTTGTTATCAATCTCATAGGCGTAAAAGCCTGTAAAAACGCCCCTACCGCTGTAATTGATGGTAGATAGTACTTGGGTATCATTAACCGCCCAATCGTCATCAGATAAGATGACACGCTTAGCTGTGAAGTCTTTGACAGCATCTTTTAAATCAGCATCAAAGGCATTGGCGATGTCGGCTGTGATTTCTTGTCTCATAGCCTACCCACCAACGCATTTACGCCATAGCTCTTTTTGATGTACGGCTGCATCAAGGCAAGGGCAATCATCTCATGCTGACCCATTGCCTGACCGTCCGCCCCATCGGCATAGGTTTTTGAAACAGACACATCCCCTGCTTTTGACGATTTGCTCGTCACTACGCCTTCGGTGCGTCCTGCCAACAGTTCGCCATTCATAAAAGCATGGGCAAGCTCAAGCCCTGCCTGCTTGATAGGCTCTGGCACATCGCCCACAAACTTCACACCTTTATTGATGAGATAGGCATTAACCACCATCAGCACACGCTCTTTATCAGGCGTATCAATGGGTAAATCATCTAACATAAAAACCCCCTAAAATACCCTTATAAGGATTTGGGTAAACCCCTATAAGGGTCAGATTATTCCTCTTTTGGCTTTCGGGTACGTTTTGGCTTGGTATCGTCATCGGACACATTATCATCAAGCTCAAATCTTGGCAAATGCTCATAAGCTATTGGCACTTGCCCACAAACTTTATCACATTGTTCAAGATAATCTACCGCACCATAGGCTTTGGCGTTGCGAATAATAAGCCCATGCTGTTTAGCATAGGCTTGATTTTCTTGGCTAAAGTCATCGGTAAAATACAAAATACGCTCCATACCTTACTCCTAGGCTTTTGCGACAACCAACACGCCTGCGGTATCTTTGTCGCTTGATGCTGTCTTTTTCCAGTTGGTAGGCGTTGCCAATGCACCAGCGTTAGGATTTGCACCGCCTGCGGTCATATCCCACGTATACCCTTTAACGGATGCACCATAAGACCATTCAGCTTGATAAGCATTAGTGATGTTCTCTGTGCCTGTTTTTGGCACAATCACGCTGTTAAAATCGTTTTGGTTGTGGACAATCAAACCGCCTTCGGTTAAGCCCAAAATGTTATGCTTAGTGCTTTCATCGACCAAATCAGGGCAATCGGTTACGATAAACAAGCGTCCTTGTGGGTCTCGCAGTACACTGACATTTTCATAAGTGAATAGTCGCTCGTTGTTGCCAAGTGCTTTTAGTTGTAGGTTTGTCAAAGCACCAGAGTGCATTACCCACGCTCCAATCGCTTGTGAACGGTCGCCAAAACGGCTAGCCCCTTTGGTTAGGCTTGCAAAATCAAGGGCGGTTGTACCATCGCCTTCCACAAGAGCGGTATTGCCTTTAATGGCTGATACACCGCACTTAATGGCGGTATTTAGCATATCGGCAATGGTTGCACGTCCAAGCTGTTCACCAATCTTGATAGCGGCAAGCTGTGGGTTTTGCATTGTCCAGTTGTACTGTGCCGCCTCCCATAGGATTTCAGGCGTACCTGCTGCGATTTTTACCGCCACGTTTTTATGTTGGGTCAATCGTGCAGATGAAATGTTGTTTTGCCCATTTTCCACATCACGATGACGTACAAGGTTGGCAATCGCCTTAAAAGATGACGCTACATCAAAATCGCCCTTAAACGGCTTGGCAATCAGTTGAATTGTGCTGTTAGATTGTGCGTTAAATTTATCCACTTGTTGAGCGATAGTCTCGGTCATTACAAGGTGGGTTTCTTGGTTAAATTTGACTAAATCAAAAGCCACATTTATTCTCCGTTGTTTTGTTCATTTAGCCATGCAACACGCTCCTCATCGGTTTTGCAATCGGCTAAGGATTTGGGTGTATTTTTGCCCACGCCTGCTTGTGTCGCACCTGCACCACTTGCCGACGAACCACGCAAAATGCTGTCTTTGTGTGGGTATTGGCTGATGATGATTTCTAGTGCTTCGTCAAAATCTGCAAGCTCGCCTGGGTTCTTGCGTGAGTAAATCGGGTTTCCCCCCAAATTAGCCACAATCTTGCCGTTTTCCATCGTGAAATGACTGCCAAATGAACTTTGGACAATGTCAGACGGCAACAGCGTTTTGTCTTTGATAAAACTTGAGCGGGCAAATGCACCACCAATCACGGCATTGTTATATTCTTGTTTAATCTTATTGATTTGTGCGTCTTTCTCGGCAAGCTGTTCATCAAAAGCCTTTTTCGCTTCCGCTTTGACTTTCTCAACTTCGCCTGCGTCAATCAATCGCTTATCATCAAGGTTTTTAACCGTTTCAAGGGCTTTTTTAGCATCGTCAGCATTTAGACCATCAAAAGCCTTAAGCAAGGTTTCCGCTTTTTCTTTGGCTTCTCGGTGCTGTTTGGCTTCTGCATTGAGTTGTGAGATTTTCGCCATGTTTTGCATGGCGTCAAAAGCAATCTCTTGCCCATCGTCATACATATAAACAGGCTTACCATCTTGTACAATCGCATAGCCGTTTTCATCAGTTTTTAATTGCATGTTTGTCTCCATTTGCGTGCTATCCAGCACAAAACACCCTTGTTTTCCAACCTTGGGCAACAAAAAAGCCCTATAATTGGGCCTTAATCTCATCTAGGGTTAGCGGTGTAAAGTTCTTATCAAGCTGTAACGCCCTAAACCGCTCTACTGTCATGCCACCATCACGAAATAACTTCGCTCGGGTTTTGCCAAGCACTTCATCTTGATATTGGGCAGGCTGATTTTTTAGCCATTCATAATAGCTTTGGTTTTTAACAACCCCATCCATGCTCGCTCGCTGTTTGGGCGTTTGATAGCCATCATAGACAATCTCAAAACTTGTACGGCAGTTAGAATGATAGGGCGGATATCGTGCTTTGTCCAAAGGCATAAACACCCCATCTAAACCCCTACAAATGCTGCTGGTGCGTAAATCCAAGGTTGCAAGTATTTTAATGCCTTTGATGATGTCTTTGTTATCATGAATAAATTGCTGTTTGGCTTGATTTGCAACAATGGCTGTGCCTGTATGAGCAATGGTCTTGGCGTGGCGTGTTGTGATTGCCAAAATGCCATCTTGGTAGCGGTTTTTGCGTGTACCCCTGATAATCCTAACAAGCTCTTGGTTTGGTAAGCCATTGGCATAAGCATAGCTGATGGCATTACTTATCTTTGTGCTTTGTTCATCACCAAACTTAGCCAAAATCTGATTAAGCGTTACACCAACCTGAGCAGATAGCTTGATGGGGCTGTCTGCGTCAAATTGTGGCTCATTCATGTTTAGCGTATCTGGCTTATCATCATCAATCATTTTGGTTTCAAGCGTATAGCTGTAATCGTATAGCTCTTGCCAATCTTGGGTTAACTCCAAGGCGTAACCTGCCAAAAAGCCCAAGAGCTTCTGCTTACTCTCGCCAATTAATAACTCAAATTCTTTATAGTTAAGCTCACTAATTTCATGACGAAATACCACCAATTGTAAAAACTCATCAATTTCATTAAGTGTGGTTTTAAACTTATTTGCCAGATGAACCTTGAACCTTTCTAAATTGATTAAATGCTTCATAAGTCATGCTCGGTTGTTCAATTAAGCCATCTATTTCATCATTGCTAAGCTCGCCACTGATTAAATTAAACTCACGGGCTTTATCATACAGTACAGATTTAGGCAGCTTGCCTGCGTCAATTAAACCTGATAGCTGTGTTAATAAGCCAATATCAACCGCATGTTGGCTAAATTGCTGTCTAATAACAAATTTCGGTGGATGCTTTGCCCCTGTGTATCTATTGCACCAGTTTAATAGTGATAAAAAGCCTTCGTTAATATTGGCAACACATAAAGATGCTTGGCTGTGCTGTGCTGATGTTTCATTTTCTGCTTGGGTTGCTGTTTTGATTGTACTGTTTGCTTGCTTGTGCGTTCAGTAGCCTTGTTTGACTACCTAAAGTTGTTGCCGATATGCCGAATTTTTCTTGAATTTGTAAGCCAGTCATACGCTTACCTGACCTTTTTAGATAGCACAAAACAAGGTGCATTTTGCTATTTATCCTTTGGTTGTTAAAATCACGCTTTTTTGCTGATTTTTTCTTTGGCTGTTCGGAATTGTCAAGATTGATGACTTTGCCACCTTTTTTGATAAATTCAGCGATTTGTTGCTCTTGGGCGTCTAAATCTGTTCTTGAATAATTAAAATCATTGCTCACAGAATTAGAGTTTGGTATAATAAATTCGTTCATTTAACTTTCCTTAAGTTAATCCGAAAATGGATACCGCCCCTAGCGATAACTAGGGGTTTTTTTGTTGTTCTCTGACATATTCCCAATTAATATCAGGACGCAAGTCTTCCGCTTTTACCTTACCGCCTGTCGCTTGCTCAATAGCTAAGTATCTACCCCTTGGCGGATTGTTTTTATCCCATTTACTCAATGCCCAAGGCGTGATGCCAAGTGAGCGAGCCAAGGCTGATCAATTTCCTAAAATGATACGCCGTTATTCCAAAGGTCAAGCCAAGCCAAGAAACGACAAAATGAAACTGCTTGCGCAATGTCTTGGTGTACCTATAACTTGGCTTGACTACGGCGAAGGTGAGATGACAAAAAATAATTATAAACTCGCCCCTATCACCGAATGGGACGATAGCACCCCACTGGATGATGATGAAGCTGAGATCCCTTTTTATAAAGACATTGCCTTTGCTTGTGGGTATGGTGCGGTTAATGATGATGTGACACATGAAACCCGAAAATTACGCATGGGTAAGCGTACACTGAGCAATCTTGGGGTAATGCCTGAAAATGCTTTTGCAGTCACTGCCCGTGATGACAGCATGATGCCCTATGTACAAGATGGCGATACGATTTATATCGATAAAGGACGAAAAGAAGTCAAAGATGGGCGGATTTTTGCGATTCGCTTTGGGGAGCTGTGCTTATGTAAGCGTCTGTATCGACTGCCTGATGGTGGCGTGCGTATCGTCAGCGATAATGCCGCTGAATTTCCTGAGCAGGTCGCCACCAAGCAACAAGTGATTGACGGTGAGTTTGAAGTGATTGGGTGGGTGTGGAGTGTCAGCCGTCTTGAGCGGTGGTGATGAATTTAAGATCGCCAAACGCATATTGAAGAAAATTTAGGAGTAATAGCCGTGACAGCAGAAACCTTTCATTTAATACCAGCTATCACAGGTGCTGTGAGTGGCGCTGCATCAGTTGGTTTGCTAAATGGGCCTTTGCAAACCTTTCAAGATATTTGGTTTGTAGTATATGGTCACAAGTGGCATTATAAAGTTGAAAGCATTAAGGCTCAACAAGCAATAACAACATTCAGACCGGTATTGAAAAAATACCAGCAAATGCACTCAAAGACCCCAATGTGGCAATTATCGGCCCAGCGTTGGAAGCCAGCCGATTTCATATGAACGAAGAGAACATTCGCGAAATGTTTGCCAATTTGATTGTGTCAGCCATGGATGAGAGAAAAGATGGTCAGGTGCATCATGCGTTTGTAGAGATTATCAAATCACTTAGCCCATTGGATGCCAAAAATCTAGAATATCTAAGTCAAAGCGGTGATGCACCAATTGTGAATATTGTCAAAGAAGCAAGTTATGGCTTTCATATGCTTCACCAACATGTATTTTTAGGCAATCGCCAAGTACTAGATCCCAACTTGATTACACCATCTATTGATAACCTTGCACGCCTTAAGCTAATAGATGTGACATATACCGAACACTTGACACATGAACCAGTCTATGATCCCTTTTATCACTCAGCCTTATATCAAGAAAAAGTTTCAGCACTGGGCAAAGAGCTTAAACTTCGAAGACTGGATATATCCAAGCTTCAAGATCTCACTAGACCAGTTGAACTCGATGGCAAGGTTCTAAACAAAGATGAACGAACTGAACAAATAGAGCTGATAAACAAAGAATTAGAGTCCAAAATTGAGATACAAAAAGGCATTATTAAACTTACTGCTTTTGGTAAAAATTTCCTAAGCGTCTGTTCGCCCACGACTTAGAGACTGCTTAATCTCATTTACAAAGCGCTTAGTAAAGGCTTTTTTGTTCGTCCGTCATGGGGTTTGGGTCAATGATGAGAAAATCCTGCACCGATTTGTCTTTATCCGCCGCTTGCATGTAGGCAAGTAAGGCAAAGCCTTGTAAGTATTTTTTGGCGTTTTGGGTGGCTTTTTGGATGTTACGGCTAAAATGAACCGTATTTGCTCCAAGCACAATGTTAATTGCCAGTGCCATGTTGTCATCCTTTAAGTAAAAAAACCCACCGCATTGGGTGGGTTTTGGTCGTGATTGGGTCGTTAAGCGATGTGTTTTAAAAACTGCTGATATTTGTGCTTGCTTAATTGTAAAATGGCAGATTTGCTATCGTCAAACTCAATATGACAAACATAAGCGTCTTTGGTACGATTGGGTAGCCCAGCACCAATAGACAGGGCAACCAGTGCAGGCAAAACGCCCGCCCCAACAAAGAGCGTGCCAACAGTGGCACTGATGGCACCATTTTGAACCGAATTTGCCAAATTTGCCACCTGATCGATGTCAATGAGCTCAAATCTTTGTACCTGAGTGCTAAGATTGTACACATGGTTTTTGTTGGTTTGTTTGTCCATGATGGCAAGAAAACAACCAAACGATGACGCCGATTTTATAAAATCATCAGAATGTAACAGTTTAATGCCAAACATAACAAGTCTCATCATCAAAAACTACCCTCATCATACCTTAACTCTCACGCCTTTTCAAGCCGATCAAACATACACATTAAGGCTTCACTTTGCCTTTGGAGTGCTTGCTCTGCTTTGATTGCTTCATACGCTTCACGCATCTTGTCAGTCATAGGATTTGGATCAATTGTTGATGATTTATATATTCGTGGTCAAGGATGACGCACTGCATTTATTACACGCCAGTAAGCTCAACCGCCCAACAAAAATTGAAGTCAAATGAGATAGTAAGTATTTTAAAGTCACTGGTCGAAAATTTGGCGAAGTGGGTACAATTTACAGCTTTGCGCCTGCAAAGTACAGCCTTTAGATGATATACCATTTTAGGAGGAAGAAATTAAACAAAGTTTTAACGGTGGTTAGTATGTGGTTATATTATTATTTTTAGCTATTAAAAGACCTACAACTTTTGCTGTAGGTCTTTTATTTTATTGGTACCAGTGGTCGGACTCGAACCGACACGCTTTTAAGGGCAACGGATTTTGAATCCGTCGTGTCTACCAATTTCACCACACTGGCATGTATGGTTAGCCTAACTGGCTATGAGTGCGTATTATACTGATATTTTTATCGCTGTCAATACTTTTTATCAATTTTTTTCGTTAAATAATGATTTGATGGTTTAGATGATAAAAACCAAAGCACGCTTAGTCATATTTTGTCATATGTTATGATAAATTATGGCGGTATGGTCAGCCGATATTACAAATTGCTTAACAGTTGATAACATATCATTAACATGATAACATACTAATAGCAAGGTTTTTTGTTGTTTTTATTTGTTTATCTAAGGAATTCTTATGACAACCACTCCAAAACCTAAGACGGCGACAACAAGCTCAACGACTGCCACAACCGTTCCCAAAAAAACAACATCGACTCGTACCAAAGTATCGACCGCTACAGAAACCAAGCCAAAGCCATCAAAAGCGGAAGCGATTATGACGCAAACGGTGGGTCA
>ERZ1023418.39-NODE-39-length-25044-cov-558.549962_pt1 | contig 25044 bp, 15 predicted proteins | sample MGYA00380511_ERZ1023418 | MGnify/ENA primary metagenome ERZ1023418 (study PRJEB33173, sample SAMEA4830370) | metagenome | study: EMG produced TPA metagenomics assembly of the PRJEB25223 data set...
CAATCATTACATTGACAAAAGCAGATTTATTTTGGTCTATAAAACCAATTCACACAATTTTACTGAGAATAGTTATGAGCAAAAGCATCCAATCCAATCTTTCATCAAAACACAGTCAATCAACAGCGCCACAGCATTATTTACGCATTTGGCGGTGGCATTTTTATGCAGGGTTATTTGTCATACCATTTTTGGTGATTTTGGCCGGCACAGGGCTTGGCATGATTATATTATCCAATACGGTTGGCAAACAAGGTGAGCTTATCAGCGTATCGCCACAAAACACCAGTATGGCAGTATCTCATCAAGCTCACATCGCCACATCAAACATCGCTGGCGGACAAGTGACGCAATACATCGCTCCAAAAGATGATCATCATGCCGCCGCTTTTTTAGTTAAAAATCATGATACCAAAGTTGCCAACTGGGTTGCCATAGACCCCTACACGGCCCAAATCGTTGGCACACAACCGCAAAAATCTGGCTTATATCACACATTAGACAGCATTCATGGTGATTTATTGATGGGTAAAACAGGAGATTTATTGCTTGAAACAGCGGCTTCTTTAACCATTTTATTAATCATCACTGGCATTTATCTTTGGTGGCAAAAACGCAAAAGTGTGATAAAAATGCTGACCGTACAAGACACCAAAACAAAACGCAACTTATGGCGTGAAATACACGCAGTTTTAGGCAGCTGGACTGCCATTGTGTTGTTATTTTTTTGTATCACAGGCTTGGCTTGGGCTGGGATTTGGGGAGAAAAAATCATGCAAGCATGGAATCAGTTTCCTGCTGGCAAATGGGGCGTAGAACCTGTACCTACCTCCAGTTTACCCGTTGATACTGCTCATGATGACGCATCATACCAGCAACAAAATACAGCAGATACACCCCATCATGCCACAGATATCTCAGCACCCACACACGGTGATGCTCTTAATGATGGCACAAAACAAGTGCCCTGGGTACTTGAAAAAACCCCCATGCCAAGCTCCACGCCCACATCAAACGCATGGCAAATGACGCAACCAGACATTGATTTTATTGATAACATGGCTAAAAACATGGGCTTTGTGGGACGATATCAAATCAACTACCCCAAAACACCAACAGGCGTTTGGAGCATCAGCCAAGATTCGATGAGCTATGACAGCCCCAATCCAACCGCTGACCGCACAGTACATATTGACCGTTATTCTGGCGAGGTATTGGCAGACATTCGCTACCATGACTATTCAGCATTTGGCAAGTTTATGGCGGTTGGTATTGCACTGCATATGGGGACAGCAGGAATTTTTAGTATTTTGGCAAACCTCTTATTTTGCTTAAGCGTCATTGCCATTTGTATCAGCGGTCTTGTGATGTGGTGGCAACGCAGACCCGCCACCAACCTGCATAAAAACAACAAATCCGCTTTACCGATGGGCTTAATCCCCCCAGCCAGTCAAAAAAACATTCCCATTTGGTGGGGTTTTGGTGGGGTGTTATTGTTAATTTCAGCACTCTTTCCCATGGGGTTGTTTGCCATCTTGGTTATCGTCATTTTAGATTGGCTCATCATCAGCCGAGTTCCATTATTAAGTAAACTATTAAAATAACCAAGCCTGACAATATCGTTTATCATATAAAAAGTGGCCTTAGCTTAATTGGCCACTTTTTATTATTTTTTGTCATTAATAACCAGCCTGACTGACATTATCGATCATCAGCCACCATCACGGTCATACTCACAGCAGTCGCTGCTGCCATCTTAGTTGTTGTATCTGGTTTTTGATCTCATCACCGATACTCATATGGGCATGATTTGGCTGATTAACATGGCATAATTTACACAGGCACATCAAATTATTTTGGCTATTATTCTGTTTTACGCCATCAATATGATGCACATCGGCCAAATGCTGATACCCAGATAAGTTAACGCCACAGACTTGACAAAGATAGTCTTTGCTTTTTTTAAAATTACGACTTATTGTCGACCAATCTTCTGTATAACCACCCTTATTTTGTCCCACATATTCGGGCAATTTGGTAAATTTGGTCTGATAATCACCATTAAAAAATGCCAAAAAGTCAAAATTTTGCCTAAAAATTGCTGGTGTTTTGATTGATAAATAATCATTATAATTAAGAATTTTTAAACAATTATGACATGGCATCAGCTTGGTTGTATGCGTATCGCCAACATTATTAACAATTTCAAATAAGCCATTTTGATTTTTATTAATGTGATAACGATTCAACCGACCATTGTTAGCCATATCATCAAGTGTCTTACATTGGGTAAAATGTACTTTTTTACCTACATTCAAATCACCATTTTTAACTTGATCAAAACTATTCCCATAGCCATGGTCAGGAATAAATAACACGACTTTTCTGCCATGATAGGCAAACACGCCTGTTTCATCAGTTGTCAGCTCAGACAAGCTATCAATCTGCACGCCCTCTGGTGTGGCAAGCTTCGTATCTAACTGTAAATCAAGAGGGCCTCTTGGCTGAAGCTTAAATTCAACAAGATGATCAACCATCCTTTTGGTGTTATTTATCAGCTCATCAAATACATTAGTTTTCTTCATAAGAACTCTTGCTTATTTTTTGTATTTGTTCATCGGCATTGGTCAAAATACGAAAAGTCACTCTTTTTGATGCACCAGCATTCTCTAGCCCAGACTCATTTTTGATGGTTTTGGCAGAAGATAAGCCCACTGCTGCCAAATGTGTCTTTATCCATGGACGATACTGACTGACTTCAGGTATGGCATAAGCAAATTGTAAAACGGTACGGGTGCGGTCTTGTGATAACCGCATGTTCTCAAAGTAAGCAATATCAGCATCCACTCCCGCCGCCCATTCGCTGCTGGTATGACCCTCGATACGGATTTCGTTAATGCTATCTTTATAGCGGTCGATGACTTTGATATAGCGTGGGAAAAAATCAGATAAAATTTCTTTATAATTATCCTGCAAATCAGATTGACCTGTTTTAAATAAAATATCAGGAGACAAAAATGAGATGGTTAATGTATCTTTATCTATCTTTGCTCCCCATTTGGGCAAATCATCTGCAAATTCGTGTAACAATGCTTTATAAATTTGCTCTTGGGTATCCTGATATTCTTCAGCGATTTGCCGTACTTGCAAAATTAAGCTGATGGCAATGAACAAAAATAACACCATTAATCCACTCATCAAATCTGATATGGGCAACCACTGAGTACTCTCTTCTGATGACTGTCTTGAAGATAGCACACTTAATCTCATCTTGTTTATTATTGTCATCGCATTGGTCTTCCGTGACGAATGATATTATTCATATGATTGACCAACTCTTTATAATCTTTGGTAAATTGGCTTGTCATACTAATTAAGGCGCTACCCATTTGCTGCAAATCTGACTCAATTTTTTTGGCTTCAGCGGTATTAAAATTATTAATTTGACCCTCTATGCTGTCACTGATGTCCTCTAAGGTTTGGGCAGCGATATTTGATAACTGATTCATCTGCTCTTTGATACTGCCGGCGTGCTTTTCTGTGATATTTTTGATATCAATCTCAAGTTGACCAACCAGCCGCTCCAGTGTGTTTTTTAGCTCTTGAGTGGTGCTTTGCATGATGCTAGGCTGTGCTTTGATAGATTGATGAATCTGATGAAACTGTTCGGTCAGCTTTTGGCTGGCATCATCCATGCCCTGAAGCATGGTATCGATTTGCTCACTTAAGCTCGGTAGAGCAGCAACTGCCTTATCTTTCATATCAGCAAAAGCAGCCAAGTGATCATACAAAGTATCAATTTGCGTATGGCTCAACTCAATAGCAACGGCAAGCCTTTCCATAGAATCTGGAATGCTCTGAGCATGATGTGCAATATGTGATAAATTATCATGAATATTGTCAATGGCTTGTTGTGTTGCTGCAACAGCATTGGTATGATTTTGATACTGAACCTGCATTTGTTCAAGCTGTTGTTTATAATTTTCTTGCCATTGAATCAACTCAAAGACGGCATGATTTAACTGCTTAAAGTTTTCCCAAACTGTTCGGTTAGCTGATGATTAAAGTCTTTGATAAGCTGATTGAGTGCCAAAATCACCTCTTCGGTGGCAGATTTGGTCAGAATTTGGGCAGTTTCTTCAAGTTTATCCCACAAATTAGCAGCAAATTGCTGGTTATTTTGTTTGACATATTCATGATGCGTGGTTAATGCTTGTAACAACTCTTCATGAATAACAGCAGTCTTTTTTTGTGTGTTGGTTTGTTCTGTAAGATGGTGTTCAATAAATTTAAGTATATTGCTGGCATCCACTTGGTCTGAATCAAGATTTTCGCTTTTATCTTGATGAATAGATGCCCAAATTTTTAGGATAATTGATAATAATAACCCCGTCACGCTAGTAATAAAGGCGGTTTTCATGCCCGAGATGATATCATTGATATGAGATTTGATATCACTATCATCAAAGGCAAGTAAAGCCAATACAATACCAAAAAAAGTTCCCAAAATGCCGATGGATGTCAGCAATGTGGGAATACTGTCGATAAAATGCCTAGGTTTATGACCATCATCACGACCGACAGCAACCCACCCTATGATAAATAACCCTAACATGACCAACAAAAATGCCATATTAATAGGTGCCGTGATGACATCAAATAAAAGTGCAAAAGTAGACATAATTCACCTTAATCCGAGTGCTTAATTGTGGGTATCTTATCACTAATCTTGTGATTCATGAGATAGCATTTCTGCCTGATGAGACGGTATTTTTACTTGGGGGTCGCTCGGTACTCGATGCCAGTGGGTGCGTGCCCCCAGTAAACCACTTTCACTATTTTTGGCTTCTTGCTGTAGATGCTTTGCATAATACGCCAAATCCTCTTCTGTATTATAATCATCATAAGGGTTATGTTTGATATGATCAGACATATAATCAAGGCGTTTTTGATAAATTACCTCACGATACTGTTCAAACTCTGCCAGCTTATCATAATAAGGTTTAAGTTTAAGGTTTAGCCCCTCAATCTCTTGGGTCAAATAGGTCATCTGTTTTGCCAATTTAACCAAATTTTCATCATACTCTAAATGTGCATCTTCCAACGCTTTGATTTGCTGCTTATGATAAGCAGTAGACTTTTGGATATGCTCATAGGTTTTTGTTCCCTCTAGCGTATAATCATGCTCTGATCCTACAACTTTAACCTTTAAAATATCCAAATCCCTTTGGACTTGTTCAAGCTTAGCAAGCCGTTCTTCTTCATATTCCTGACGACCATTCTGCTTGCTTTTGTATTCTTTATCGATGGCTTGCAGCTCATCACTTAACGCCTGTTTTTCATGACTCCATTTATAATAATTTTTACCATACTTTGCCAAATAAGCCTGCTCTTGTGCATCTATTTCTGCCAATGCCAATTCTGTTACTTCTTGATTATACGCACGGTTATGAAACTCTGCATGTGAGTCTTTATATTCTTTGGCACGCCCCAAAAAATAAGCTTGCTGAGCCATATGGTCTGATTTTTCTTTATCTCGTTTTTGTCTTTCTTGAGACTCATATTCAGAAATATTGTTATTATACCTGACCATCATGGCTTCAAATTCAGCAGGAAATGCTGTTGTGGTAGGTAAAAGGCTACTGCTTCGCTCGGTAGGGTTTAAATATTCATCAAAAACCCCTCGCTCGTATTTTAGCCATTTTTCTTGTAGAATTTCTGAAAAATAAAGCTGTACAGATTTGGTCTGAAAAAACTTACCTAAAATCAAAATTAAGCCCAAACCCAGTAAGAAAAAATCCACTGCTTGTTTAACTTTTTGATAGGCGGAGTCTTTTTCTAACTGCTCAATGGCTCGTTCACGAAATAATGGACTGTCTTTGGCAACCTTAATCCCAAGTGCTGTTAATACACCTTCATCTAATGTCTTGTCATTATACCCAATGATGACATCCTTAATTTTCTTTTCTTTGTCATTACGATCTTTGATGAGTGTCTCTAATTCTGCTTTATGCTCAAGGATTTCATTTTCCAAATTTTGGGCAATAGGACCTTTGCCTCGACCTGTACCACGCCCACCACTAATTTCAGTATCCAATTTGACACGCAGGCTATTAATTTTCTCTTTTTTGGCACGAATTTCATCATCAATTTTACCGATGATCTCATTTTTAGCAGACTCAATACTCTGTTCGTATTGCTCAAACTGTTTTTGTTCAATATCGGTTTTAAATAAAATTTGTGTTAAAAATGGTGCGGTAACATACAAAGAGCCAAGAATAATAGCCAAACGGCACACCAAGAATAGATAAATTTTAAGGCTTCTTAAATAATACCAAAAACCCTGCACCTTACCCACAAAACCAGAAGACGCTTGAGGCTTTTCAATATTGTGAAGATATGGTAATAGCTGTCTTTTATGTTTATCTTCTAAAAAATCGGCTGTAATCATTTGCCGATCAAAAAATAGCAACGCAAAGCCAACAAAGCAGCCCAAGCCAATTCTACCCAGCCATGGGTTATCATGAGTAAAAGTACTGCCCAAATGCCCCCATGCAAAACCCTCAGCAAATGCAGCCATAAAAACAAGAACCGAGATAATGGTCAAATAACTTGCTGCCCCTTTGGTTAAAAGCTTATCATAGTACACTTTTAAAGTCAGCCAATACCAAAAACGCAAAAAAATACTGGGTTTTTTATTGATATTTGCTAAATTATTGGGGGAGAACTTGGTTCATTTTATATCATCTCCATGATGTTAAATTTTTGGCTTATCCATCAAAACCCGCCCAATATCGGGTGAATTTGGTAAATTTTTGCCAACAAAATAGGGGTATTTTTAAGTTAAAAAGATTAAATTGCGTTTTTCAGGGATTGTATAATCAATGCTTAATTAAAATAAAAAAAATAATCAATCAAGGTTGGTTAAGAAAAATTAAGCAAGCCAATAGCGTATTATCGCACGCTTTAATTCACCAATCAAGACAAAAAAGCTTAGTATCACTTACAATTAAGCAATACATCAGTTAGTATATTTCGTACATTGATTAATCAATACAGTCATCAATAAATAGTCGTCAATAATCAATAAATAGTCGTCAATAAATAGTTAATACATCTGCTAAAGAATATGCTAAACTTGTGCCATAATCTTGCTTATTTTGGAGTTCATATGAGTAGCCTTACCGCCGATCAGGTCGCCCTTCAACTTGACAGCTTACCAGGATGGTCGCTTGATGGTCATAGCTTGGTTAAAACTTATCATTTTAAAAGCTTTGCTGATGCCATAAGCTTTATGGTGCGTGTGGCATTTTATGCTGAAATACTAGAACACTACCCCATTTGGGAAAATAATCACACCAGCATTTTGGTACGCATCGGTACAGCTGACCAGCATGCCGTTCAAAGCCGTGATGTCCAATTAGCCAAGCGGATGCAAAGTGCTTTTGCTGCCTAATTTTACTTTTACCCAAATCATTTTTAAAACAAACCGCCTTCTTTAAGATGCCAAGCGGTGTGCCATTGCTTTTTTATAACCAATCTTGGTATCATAGCCGATACATTTTGATTAAGTAATAATAAAGCAGTTTATGACAACACAGATTGATACTCGTTCGGTGAGCGACTTTACTGAATACGCTTACCTAAATTATGCCATGTATGTCATCATGGATAGGGCGTTGCCACACATTGCTGATGGACTAAAACCTGTCCAGCGACGCATCGTCTATGCCATGAGTGAGCTTGGATTAAAACATACCGCCAAACCCAAAAAATCCGCTCGTACGGTTGGCGATGTCTTGGGCAAATATCACCCACATGGCGACAGTGCCTGCTATGAAGCCATGGTGCTGATGGCACAGCCGTTTAGTTACCGCTATCCGCTGATTACTGGACAAGGCAACTGGGGCAGTCCTGATGACCCAAAATCCTTTGCTGCCATGCGATATACCGAAGCTAATATGAGCCGATATGCCGATATACTGCTTGGTGAGATTGAGCAAGGCACGGTTGATTGGCAAGACAATTTTGATGGCTCATTGTCCGAACCTGTCACATTGCCCGCCCGCCTGCCTAATATTTTATTAAATGGCACAACAGGCATTGCCGTGGGCATGGCAACAGACATTCCACCGCATAACCTACACGAGGTTGTCAAAGCCTGTATTCGCTTATTAAAAAATCCAGAGCTGTCCACCAAACAGCTTGTACAAACACTGCCTGCACCTGATTTACCAACAACGGCTGAGATCATCACGCCCAAAAACGACATGATCGCCATGTACGAAACAGGCAAGGGCAGCTATAAGATGCGTGCCACTTATCACACCGACCCAAAACAAAACCACCTTGTTATCATCAACGCCCTGCCTTATCAAGTTTCAGGTAATAAAGTTGTCGAGCAAATCGCCAAACTGATGATGGATAAAAAATTGCCTTGGGTTACCGAAATCCGTGATGAATCAGATAACCTTAATCCTTGCCGTATTGTCATTGAGCTTAAAAAAAGCAAGCTTAATATTGATAAAATCATGAGCCATCTATTTGCCAACACCGACCTTGAAACCAGCTATCGGGTCAATATGAATATGATTGGTATCAATGGCAAGCCTGAGGTAAAAAACCTAAAAAGTATCTTACTAGAATGGCTATCGGTACGAAAAAGTGTGGTGATTCGCCGCTTGCAGTATCGTTTGGATAAAATCAATGAACGATTGCACATTTTGGCAGGATTACTGATCGCTTATCTGAATATTGACGAGATTATTGACATCATTCGCACCGCAGAAGACCCCAAGATTGAGCTGATGACACGATTTGGACTCACCCAAACTCAAGCCAATGCCATTTTAGATATCAAACTTCGCCAGCTTGCCAAATTAGAAGAAATTGAGCTAACTGCCGAACACGATCGCCTAGAAGCAGAGCGTCTACTTATCAGCGAGCAGCTAAATAACCCTGAAATGCTCACCAAGCTACTCATTGATGAGCTGACAGCCGATGCCAAAACGCATGGCGATGCTCGTCGCTCACCTGTGGTACAGCGAGCAGAATCCAGTAGCCTAAAAGCGGTGGATTTGATTGCCAGTGAGCCAATTACCGCCATTTTATCTCAAGCTGGCTGGATTCGAGCCGCCAAGGGTCATCATGCAGACCCTGCCGAGATGAACTACCGTACTGGTGATGCTTATTTAACACACGCTTTTGGCAAATCTAATGAGCGGCTCATTTTGGTTGATAATACTGGTCGCAGCTATGGGCTTGATAGCATACATCTACCATCAGCACGCACCCAAGGCGACCCTATTACCAGTCTTTTAAACTTGCCTGCGGGTGCCAAAATTGATCAATTACTTTTTTATAATCAGACCAATGGTAGCCCAAATGTCTTAATGGCAAGCAGTTTGGGTTATGGATTTATCAATCAGCTTGCAAACTTAGACACTGCCCAAAAATCAGGCAAAAGTAGCATTAATCTTGCTGATGGTGTACTTTTGCCCATTGTTGTCATGCAAGATGATGACAGTTTGGTCGCTGTCAGCTTATCAAATGGTAACCTGCTTATCTTTGCAAGCGATGAGCTACCCAAACTTGCTAAGGGTAAAGGCAATAAGCTTGCCAACCTAAAAGCTGGCGAAACCATCACTGCCATCACAGCTTTATCGGATACTGATGCCTTGGTGATTACAGCAGGTAAGCGTACTTTAACGCTTAATCCTAATGATATCGCCAATTATATTGCACATCGTGCCAACCGTGGCAACCCATTACCAAAAGGTTTTGGCAAAGTCTCCAATATGACAAAGCTTAAAAAAGACACCGAATAACGCTGCGATTTCACCGCCCAAGCCATCTTAAGACCGCTTGGGCAAAATCGGCAGTTTTTATTTGTTAACCCAAACCTGCCTTTTATATTTGCCATAGCAATGGCAAAATCATTGTAATTTTTTAAATAAAAATATACAAAATTCACCTTGTACAAAAAAGCTCTCACAGCATTCAAGTGCAGCACGCCGCTCAGATTTTGCCTTATAGGCGTAAGGCGTCATAGCAATTAAGTTTTTAAGAGCCGTATTATCCAAGTGCATTGGTGCGGTGATATATGCCTGGTCAACCAAACAAAATTCAGGTGCAAGCCTTTGTATGGATTTGTTGGGGTGATGTGCAACTACCGTCTCAAATAACACTGCACGCATATCATACAAATGATTGGGTGCAGCAACTGCCACCATCAAGTAGCCACCATCACAAAGCACTCGCCGTATTTCATCTTTTGGTAGCGGACTAAAAAAGCTGGTACACACATTCATAGACTTATCAGCAACAGGTAATACAGACCCTGTTGCCACCACCCAAGTGATTTGGTTTGACCCATCAGCTTTAGCGGCAGTCTGAATGGCTGATTTGGCAATATCAAGCCCAATCACATGATCACAAATGCTGCCCAAAGCTTGGGTATAATAACCTTCACCACACCCAATATCAAGTATCGTTTTGGGGCGAATATTTCCAATCATGTTTAAAATTTCTGATTTGAGCGGTTGATAATGCTCCGCTGATAAAAATGCACGCCGTGCTTGCACAGCAGCAGGCGTATCACCAGGATGTTTACTTTTTTTATGTTGTACTAAGTGTAAGTTTACATAACCGTCTTTGGCGACATCAAAACTGTGCTGATTGGCACATTGGTAGGTTTTATTTGTAAAATTTAGCGATAAATGACAAATTGGACAGATAAGCATGGTATTAAGAATTAAGGAATGTGGCAGATAGTTTAACACAGTTATCAATAAACAAAAGGCTTAAGCGATGTGAGATCACGACGCTTAAGCCAAACACTTATTTTTTACCTGCCAAAATGCCACTTGCAATCACAAGTACGATACCAACCATCGCCATGACGGGTAAGACTTCATCAAAAAATATGACCCCATATAGCATCGAGAGTACCACCACCAAGTAGCCCAATGCTGATACCATAAATTTACGCCCAACCTTGTAGGCATGTGTCATCGATAACTGCCCTATCATCGCAAATAGACCAATACCAAATAAATAAGGTAGCATTTGGGGCTGTATGGGTGTCCATCCTACCACTGTACTGGCGATCGCTGAAATGAGTGTTGCAAGTACTGCAAAATAAAACACAATTCGCCAAGAAGGTTCGCCCAATAAAGACAACTCACGCACCTGTAGATACGCATAGCCTGCCATGGCACCACTTGTCAGCCCAATGAGCGTTGGCAATAGCCCATGTCCAAGGATACTGGGTCTTAAAATTAGCATAATGCCACATAAACCCAACATGAGTGCAAACCAAGTTAGGCGACTGGGAAATTGCTTCAGAAGAATGACTGAAAAAATTGCCAAAAATATCGCTGATGTGTGGCTAAAGGTAATGGCAGTTGCCAGCGGCAAATGCACCAAACCAAAAAAGAACATAAATAAGCTGATTGTACCAGCCAAAGAACGCCAAAAATGTGCTTGTGGATAGCGTGTTGAAAATTGTTTTTTTGTTAGTGCAGCTTGCAGACCTAAAACAGTTGCAGCAAAAACAACACGCCAAAAAACCAACTCATATTCATGCATCTCAAAGCGTGTGCCTGTCATCTTGACCAGCAGTCCCATGATGCTAAAACCAATCGCACCGACTACCATCCAAAGTGAACCTATGACCGAGCCTGTATCGGTATGTGTGGTAATTTTCATGTGATCTTTTTTCATGCGATCTTATCGTGCGACTAATGCTCCCTTGTTGCCCGAAACTCAACCTCTGGATATCGCTCTTGCATGAGTTGTAAATTGACACGGCTGGGAGCAAGATAAGTCAGATAACCACCGCCGTCTACCGACAGCTGGTCGTGGGCTTTTTTCTTAAATTTTTCAAAAGCGACTTTATCATCAGAGTAAACCCATCGCACCGTTGCAATGCTAATCGGTTCAAAGGTGCATTGCACTTTATATTCTTCTAATAATCTGTGTGCCACCACCTCAAATTGTAGCACGCCCACCGCCCCCAAAATCAAATCGTTGTTGATTTGAGGCATAAACACTTGGGTTGCCCCCTCCTCCGAGAGTTGTTGTAAGCCTTTTTGTAATTGTTTGGATTTCATCGGGTCTTTTAGCACCACACGGCGAAACAGCTCAGGGGCAAAGTGCGGAATGCCTGTAAAATTCAAGGTCTCGCCACTGGTAAAGCTGTCGCCAATTTGTATCGTGCCATGATTGTGCAGACCAATGATATCACCAGCATACGCCTCATCTAGCGTCTCACGGTCGCCTGCCAAAAACATGAGAGCGTCCGACACTCGCACCTCTTTGCCAAGACGCACATGGTTCATTTTCATGCCACGCTCGTATTTGCCCGAACACACTCGCATAAAGGCGACACGGTCTCGGTGCTTAGGGTCCATGTTGGCTTGAATTTTAAAGACAAAACCTGTAAAGGCAGGTTCGTCCGCTTTTACCGTCCGCTCTATTGCCACATGGTCTTTTGGGGGCGGTGCGTATTGGGTCAGCACATCCAAAATCATGTTCACACCAAAATTGCCCAACGCCGTACCAAACAGCACAGGCGTTTGACGACCTGCCAAAAATTCACGCTCATCCCAATCTTCATACGCCATTTGGGCAAGTTCAATGTTTTCTATAAATTCATCCCACAAAATCTGCCCAAGCCTGTCCTTAATGTCAGCATGGTCATAGCCATCTTTGCTCTCAATCTCTACAATTTGTGAACCAAAGCCTTTTTTATAAAAGTAAGTCTTGTTATCCACAAAACTGTATACCCCCACAAAGTCCTGACCCATACCAATGGGATAAGCAAAAGGCACGCATTTGATTTTTAGGACACTTTCAATCTCATCAAGCAAGGCGAGCGGATTTTGAATCTCACGGTCAAGTTTATTGACAAATGAGATGATGGGCGTATCACGCATGCGACACACCTCCATAAGCTTAATCGTCCGCTCCTCAACGCCCTTAGCACCGTCAATCACCATAAGGGCAGAGTCCACAGCGGTCAGCGTGCGGTAGGTATCTTCTGAAAAATCGGCGTGTCCTGGGGTATCTAGCAGATTAACCACATGATTTTTATAGGGAAATTGCATGACCGATGTGGTGATAGAGATGCCACGCTCTTGCTCCATGCTCATCCAATCGGATGTGGCGTGGCGGTCGGCTTTGCGTCCACGCACCTCGCCTGCTACCTGAATTGCCTTGCCCCAAAGCAGCAGCTTTTCGGTCATGGTGGTTTTACCAGCGTCGGGGTGGCTGATGATGGCAAATGTTCTGCGTTGGTTGATTTCATTGGTTAAATGGGTTGTCATTGCTTGCCTTTTTGTAGATGATGCATACATTGATGTGTACGGTGAGATACAAAAATTAAACCAGTCAAATAAAATGAAAATTATTATACCATAAATCACATCAAGTGATGACACGATTACAGTCGCTTAGGTAGCAACGACATAGTACAAACCATTCATCCAAACACTTGTTTTATCACAACTTAACACGCCAAACCTAAATTTATGCTATAATTTTATCTAAGCCATATTTCACTCTATTTTAATTTAGTATTAGCAATGATTAAGTTACTCAAGGTTATCTTATGAATAAATTTGCCCTTATAATCGCTACCGCTTTAGGTTTATCCGCCTGCGTTGCACCAGTCAGCGACCAAGGTAGTGCAATGATCATTGGCGTGCCTGTTGGCGTGCCTGTTCTTATCGACAAATCCACCCACAACCATCAAGATGACACCGTCCATGTCTGTAAACTCAAGGCATTTACAGATACCTTTACTGCCGAAAATCAGAGCCGTGGCAAGGCTCGCTTGGCAGTTAAGAAAAAATGTCTTGCCGCTAACCATGAAATGTTTTGCCGTGATAACATCATTGAATGTACCGAATATCACTAATCCAAGCCAAAGCCCATCCAAGCGGTGGGCTTTTTGATATCCAATGCCCCAAGCGGTGATTTTTTGGTTATAATATAAAATTCTTCATCCAATTTTTAAATCCAATGACTGCCATGACGAATACCGCTTACCCAAATATTAACAGTATCCCAAGTCTTGCCAAACTGTCCACAGACCAAGTTGATACCACTCGTCCGCCTGTGATTTTGGTAGACGGTTCTTATTATTTATTTCGCTGCTTTCATGGTCTACCACCGCTATCAAATTCTCAAGGATTGCCAACCAATGCCATCCGTGGCGTACTAAATGCACTCAACAAGCTGATTAAAAAATATCATCCCACCCATATGGCAGTTGCATTTGATACCAAAGCGCCTACTTTTCGCCACAATTTATCCGAAACCTATAAAGCACATCGTCCTCCGATGGACGAAGCATTACGCATCCAAATTCCTTATATTCATGAGATGATTGAAAAACTGGGCATTGCACTCATTAAGATTGATGGTTTTGAAGCGGATGATATCATCGGCACATTGGCCTATCAAGCCTGCCAACAAGGCCATCGGGTCATCATCTCCACAGGCGATAAAGACATGGCTCAGCTGGTGAATGATTGTGTCATGCTTGAAGACAGTTTTACTGGCAAGTTGACCGATAACGCAGGTGTGATAGAAAAATTTGGTGTGACCAGTGAACAAATTGCCGATTATCTGACCTTGATGGGTGATGCGTCTGATGGTATCTCTGGTATTCCTAAAGTTGGTCAAAAAACAGCGGCCAAATTACTCAATGAATACCAAAATATCGATGGCATCTTAGCCAATCTTGCCAATATCAAAGGGGCAGTTGGTAAAAGCATTGCCGACAATCAAGACAGTATTCCACTCAATCGCATTTTAGCGACCATCGTTACCAACCTAAAACTTGCCATAAGCTTTGATGATATTACGCTCGACCACAGCCAAGAAACAACAATCAAGCGTGCACCTGCCTTGTATGCACTCTTTGAAGAATTAGAATTTAAAAAAGAAATGGCTCAAACCGCCGAGCTGCTTAATTTGCCCCATCAGCCAACCGATAAAGCCTTATCTATTGATACTCATGATAACACCCCCTCAAGCCAAACCCCAATACCGCCCATCAAAGATATCTCTTATCACACCATTACAACCCAGCAGGATTTTACCAAACTTTTGGATAAATTAAATCACACGCCCTACTTTGCCATTGACACCGAAACCACTGATATCAATTGGCAACACGCCAAACTGGTTGGCATTTCGGTGAGTACCGCTGATTATGAAGGCTACTACATTCCTGTCGGTCATACAGCAGATTTTGATGTTTTGCTTGATAATCAGTTGCCGATTGATACCGTATTATCAGCATTTAAACCCATTTTGGAAAATCCAAATATCGGTAAAATTGGGCAACACCTAAAGTATGATGCCCATATTTTTAAAAAGTATGGCATCAACATATCTCCTTGGCAAATGGATACCATGCTTGCCAGCTATGTCATCAATGCTGCTGCAACTCGTCATGGTATGGATGCACTGGCTAAGCATTATTTGGGCGTACAGACCACAACTTTTGAAGATGTTGCAGGCAAAGGTGCCAAACAGCTTAGTTTTGATAAGGTCGCCATGGATGCAGCAAGCCAGTATGCATGCGAAGATGCGGATATTACTTTTCGGCTATTTAATAGATTTAATCAACACATCAATCAAGATAAAACGGCTGCCCAACTGTTATACCATCTAGAAATACCCACCGCCCAAATTCTAACCCAAATGGAGCATGATGGTATTTTAATTGACACTGATTTTTTGGGGCAATTATCAGATGAATTTGATAAAAAAATTATGGCACTGCAAATTGAGGCTGAACGCATTGCAGATGAGCCGTTTAATTTGGCAAGCCCAAAACAGCTTGGTGAGATTTTATTTGACAAACTGGGCATTGCAGGCGGTAAAAAAACCAAAACAGGGCAATACGCCACATCAGAAGCTGTTTTATCAAAAATAGAACATCCGCTGATTGATGTGGTACTTGAACATCGCAGCTTATCAAAACTCAAAAGCACCTATACCGATACACTGGCAAACGCTGCTGATGAGCAAGGGCGAGTCCACACCAGTTACCATCAAGCGCTTACCAGCACAGGTCGCCTGTCATCATCCGATCCAAATCTACAAAATATCCCCATTCGCACAGATACGGGGCGACTGATTCGTGAGGCATTTATCGCACCAAAAGGTCGTATGATTTTGGCAGCAGATTATTCACAAATTGAGCTTAGGCTGATGGCTCATTTTAGCGGTGATGAAAGCTTGATTCGTGCTTTTAATCATAATTTAGATATTCATACGGCAACCGCCGCTGAGATTATGGGCAAAGATATCAGCGAAGTTACACCAAGTGAGCGACGCGCTGCTAAGGCGGTTAATTTTGGGCTATTATATGGCATGAGTGCTTTTGGGCTTGCCAAACAGATTGAGGTTGATCGAGCCGTTGCCCAAGATTATATCAAGCGGTATTTTGCACGATATCCCGCCATTTTAGAGTATATGGAGCGTACCAAGACGATGGCAAAACAGTTAGGCTATGTGCAGACCATTTTAGGTCGTAAACTCTACTCACCTGATATCCAAAGCAGTAATCGTATGATTAAAGATGCTGCCGAGCGTGCAGCCATTAATGCACCATTACAAGGCTCAGCTGCTGAGATTATCAAACTTGCCATGATTGCGGTGGATGAAGTATTACCCAAAGATGATGCCAAGTTGTTACTACAAGTGCATGATGAGCTGGTTTTTGAGGTTGATACTGACAAGGCACATGATATCGGCAACCTGATCAAAACAGCGATGCAAAATGCCCTAACCGATACAGCGAAAAAGCTGGGCTGGGCGGTTGATTTTGCTGTCCCACTCGTGGTTGAAATAGGTATCGGTGAAAACTGGGAGCAGGCACACTAAAGCCATCATCTGAAACCGTACAATGTGCGACTAAATCGGTCGCATATTTTTTGCCTTTTTGTCTGGATGAATTTAATTAATTTAATTTTCGCCAATATAAAAGCAACAAGCTGCATCGTCACCAATGCAGCTTGCTACTTTACATGATTTTACCACCGTAAAATCTATATCCTTATCAACCTTCCATGAATAGCACTTCATCCTTGCCCCAATCCATCAGGGTTCTCCTTTGCTATGGGTATATTATGCAATAAAACCATGCTGATGAAAATACGCCAAAATCGTCAAACTTTGTGCGATATTTCCTACAAAACTCCCAAAGTGCGTAAAATAACTAGGCTTGTACCCATGCACCATCACGCCAAACCAAGGCGAAACGGGTCGCTTTACCGTCTTTTTCTGAACCAACATATTGCTCTTGATTTTTACGGCTCCATCGTAAAATTGTTGGGTTACCAACATCATCTGTATCTGGTGCATCAAACAAATAATAAAATTTTGGCTCAAGCTGATCTTTAATCTCACGAAGTTCACTTAGCTTTGGTGGACGAGTTTCACGAACTTTAGGAAATTTAGATGCCGCCAAAAATAGCCCTGCTGCACCTTCACGCAGCACATAATGGTCATCAAATTTTTGTGAACGCAGCTTGGGCATATCAATGGGTGTCATACGAGGAGGGGCCGCCTGACCATTTTTGAGTACTTTTCGGGTATTATCACACTTTCGGCAAGCAAAATATGCACCAAAACGCCCTGTTTTAAGCTCCATTTGACCATCGCATTTATCACAATCAATGGTCGGTGTATCACTGGTTGCACCCCCAATCTCAAATACACCTTTTTCAAGCACATGACCATCGCAATCAGGGTTATTACCACAGATATGCAGCTTTAGCCCACCGTCGACAATGTAGCCATCCATCGCAGTATTGCATTTTGGGCAACGCTTTTTTTCCATGAGGGCGTTGACCTCTGCTGAATCATCATCAGCATCAAACTCAAATGCCGAAACTGGCATCAAATTTTTGGTACCTTTACAGCGTTCTTTGGGTGGTAGATTATAACCTGTACAACCCAAAAATACACCCGTTGAACCTGTGCGTATCTGCATTGGGCGATGACATAAATCACAGTGAATATCAGGCACATTGGTTGGATTATTAGGACGCATGCCATCGGTGGTCTTGGCATAATCAAGCTTGTGTTTGAAATCATGATAAAATCTGTCAAGCACCGCTTTCCAATCTTCCTCGCCAACCGCCACCTCATCAAGCTTATCTTCAAGCCCTGCGGTAAAGGCATAATCCATCAAATCAGGGAAACTTTCTACCAACCTTTCTGTCACAATATCTCCCATTTTTTCAGCATATAGGCGTTTATTTTCAAGCTTAACATAGCCACGCTCTTGAATGGTTGAGATAATAGACGCATAGGTTGATGGTCGCCCGATACCGAGGCTTTCAAGCTCTTTGACTAAGCTTGCTTCACTGTAGCGAGCAGGCGGGCTGGTGAAATGCTGTGTTGGCAAAATCTCAATCAAAGGCAACTTTTCACCCACTTTAACAGCGGGCAGTAAGATATCATCAGTCTTAGCAGGCGGCTGCACCTTTGTATAGCCATCAAAAACCAAAGTCCGTCCTTTGGCTTTAAGCTCTATATCGCCAGCGGCAACCATCAAATTGACTGACTGATAGCGTGCTGGCATCATTTGGCATGCCACAAACTGCCGCCAAATCAACTCATAAAGACGCTGAGCATCACGCTCCATGCCAGTCAGCTGCGAGGATTTTACCAAAACATGAGAAGGCCGAATCGCTTCATGCGCCTCTTGAGCATTTTGTTTATTACCATAAAAATTGGGTTTTTGGGGCAAATAGTCATCACCAAAATGATCTGTAATGTATTCACGCACCAAATTTAGGGCGTCTTGGCTCAAAAAAGTGGAGTCGGTACGCATATAAGTAATATGCCCTGCTTCATACAAACGCTGTGCCAAAATCATGGTTTTTTTGACACTAAACCCAAGTCGTGTACTGGCGGCTTGCTGGAGCGTTGAAGTGATAAAGGGTGCTGATGGACGAGACTGAGTGGGCTTTTCTTCGATCGCTGACACAATAAAGTCTGATGAGCCTAACGCCAAAACAACTTCATCGGCTTGTGCTTTATTGCCAAGTTTTAGCGTTTTACCATTTTTTTTGACCGCTTCAAGGTTTAGCGTCTCGCCTGCTGCGGTGTTATTGGTGTGAATTTTCCAATATTCAACAGGGACAAATGCCCGAATTTCTCGCTCACGCTCAACCACCAAACGAGTTGCGACACTTTGCACTCGGCCCGCTGACAGACCTCGGGCAATCTTTGCCCAAAGTAGTGGTGATACCATAAAGCCCACCACACGATCCAAAAATCTGCGAGCTTGCTGTGCATTGACACGATCAATGTTTAATTGATCAGGATGCTCAAAGGCTGTTTGGATGGCTGTTTTGGTAATTTCATTAAATACCACACGGCTGTATTTATCATCACTGCCGCCAATCACTTCTTTTAAATGCCACGCAATCGCCTCACCCTCTCTGTCTAAATCGGTGGCAAGATAAATTTTATCGGCCTCCTTGGCAAGTGCTTTTAGTTCACGAATCACCTTGGTTTTGTTTGGCAATATCTCATACACCGCCGCCCAGTCATGTTCAGGGTCAACACCCATACGGCGAACTAATGCTTTTTGGGCTTTTTCTTCACGAGACAAGCCAACATCTTGGGTTTTGTTGGTTTTGGTCGCACTGCCACCAACAGGCAGATCACGCACATGACCCACGCTTGAACGCACCACATAATCTTTACCCAAATATTTATTAATGGTTTTGGCTTTTGCAGGCGACTCCACAATCACTAAGGATTTGCCCCGAGCATTGGCTTTGGTCAATGCTGCCTCAGCTTTGGTGGTCGTTTTTTTAGAAGTTGCCATGATTATGCCTTTATTTAAATTTGCTAAATATCTGAGAATTTATCCAGAATCCCTAGGATGCGTGAGTATCCATGTGCATTTATAGGGTGCAAATGTGGTTTTGTCAATCATTTTATAAAAATTTGCTCAAAGTTTTCGCAAAAACAATCACGCCCATCAGGGCGATTTGCCACCATCAATCAATTTTGCCCAAGCCATCAGCTGGGTTTTGATGTCGTTTAAGTCGGATTGAGCTTTTGTTTTATCCAGCTTATAAGCCTTGTGGCTGTACTGGTATTTATCATCCAACCAGTAAAGTGAGATATGATTTGCTTTCATTGACAGTCCCAGAACTTGAGCCTTGATATGTTCAGGCAGATGTATGGGCTGCTCATCAAGGCGGCGTACTTGTGTCAGCATCTTTGGCGTATAAAACTGCTGCGGTATCAGATGCCAACAATCTGCCATGACATGATATTGAGCCATTGGTAGCCTAAGGTCTTCTATGATGACAGTGTACTGAGCAACCCAAGGCATGCTATCTGCTCTGGCATACGCATCTTTTTTGGTGGGTTTGAGCGTATCATACCTATCTTTAAGCCAATTTGGACAAGTAATCAGTTTGGGAAAAATACCAAAATGACGCGCCATCAGCCGAAAATCTGCCACTCGCATTTGATTGGCATTGGGGCGAGCTACCATAAAATTGCCCACCCAAAAACCAGCAACAACAAGCACAACAATAATAGCGATACTTTCGCTTGATAGTGACATCATATCATCCTACAAAAGCAGCTGACGCTTGCCACTGTTATCCATCGATGAGACCAGTCCACGCTCTTCCATTTGATCAAGCAGACGCGCAGCACGATTGTATCCGATGCTAAACTTACGCTGCACCGATGAGATGGATGGCTTTTTAGTCTCAACCACAAAAGCCGCTGCCGCCTCATATAACTCATCGCCTGCAACGCTACCACCTGCATCACCGCTACCCTCACCTTCAAAAGAATAACTGTCAGATAAATCAATATAGTCAGGCTTGCCACGCTCACGCCAAGCATCACAGACTCGATTGACCTCATCGTCATCCACATAAGCACCATGCACACGCTCAGGATGATTTTTACCCGGCCCAATGAACATCATATCGCCATGCCCCAACATATCCTCAGCGCCACCTTCTTCGATGATTGTGCGACTATCAACTTTAGAGCTGACACGCAGTGCAACACGAGCAGGAATGTTCGCCTTAATCAAACCTGTTACCACATTCACCGTCGGGCGTTGGGTAGCAAGCAATAAATGAATACCAGCGGCGCGTGCTTTTTGTGCCAAACGCACAATCGGCTCTTCGGCAGTTTTACCAAGCTGCATGATCATATCGGCAAATTCATCCGCCACAATCACAATCGTTGGCAGTGGCTTAAGCTTGGGCGGCTTATCTTGGCTGACACTTTGATTAATGTGCCATAAAGGGTCATAAATTGGTTCGCCCTCAGCCTCGGCGGCTTCTACTTTTTTATTAAATTCGCTGATTTTACGCACTCGAAGCTTACTCATCAGCTGATAACGGCGTTCCATTTCATTGACACACCAAGTCAAAGCAGCAACCGCATCTTTCATATCAGTGATGACAGGGGTCAATAGATGCGGAATGTCGCCATAGTTGGCAAGTTCAAGCTGTTTTGGGTCAATGAGTACAAGTCTAAGCTCATCGGGCGTGTATTTTAGTAGCATAGATAATAAAAATGAGTTCACCAATACCGATTTACCCGACCCTGTCGTGCCTGCCACCAGCATATGGGGTGCTTTTGCCAAATCAGCAATCACAGGCTTGCCGCTAATGTCTTTACCGACAGCGATGGCAATTTGGTTATTTGGGCTTTGATAATCTTTAGTATCCAATAGCTCAAGCAAATGCACCATCTCACGCTTTTGATTGGGTACCTCAATACCAATATACGGCTTACCTGGAATCACCTCAACCACACGCAAAGATGCTTTGGACATCGAGCGTGCCAAATCCTGAGAGATGCGTGTGACTCGGCTTGCCTTGACACCCGGTGCAAGCTCAACCTCAAAGCGTGTGACCACAGGGCCAACCATGGCTGAGACAACTTGAGCTTGAATATTAAATTCTTGAAGTTTAATCTCCAAAAGCTCTGAAGCTTGCTGCAGTTCATCATCGCTCACTTTAGGTTTATTGGATAAATTGGGCTTATCTAATAAGTCCAGCTCAGGAATCGGTGTTAAACTCAAACGATAGCTTAAGGTATCCATCGCACGAGACTGTACAGGCGTTGCTGACTGTTTTGGTTTGGGTGTCTGATGCGTCTGCTCTTGGTTAGGCTTGGTGTCCTTGGTTGTTTTAACTTCAGTCGCCTGATTTTCATCAAAGTTGGGGCCAACTTTTTGAATTGTTTTAAATCGCTCTACGGTTGATGGGTTGTTATTAATGACTGTCTGGTCGGATGATCCATTTGGCTCACCCAAATGCGTTGCGTCATCCAACTTATCATGACGATACTTCATCGGGTCAGTTGTAGCTGCTTGTTGCGTTTCTTGGTAAATGTTTTCCGCTTCTGCTTTGGCAGCTTGTTTGCTGGCTTCATTATCACGCTCAGCGATTAGCTCATCACGCAATCCAGAATGGCGTAAAAAGCTCTCAAGCACACCTTCATGGTTATGCGGTGTGCTTACCACCGCCGATGTAACAGGGCTTGTACTTTCATCTGGTATGGTACTGATGGTACTGTTTGCACTTTCTGGTTTAGGCTCCAAGTCTACTTTGGGGGTGGATTTATCGCCGCCAATCCAATGAAAAACCAGACCCATCAGATAACGCCAACGAATCTCAAAGCTCAACAAAGAGATGAGGATAATCATTCCGATCAAAAGTAGTGCTGTTACCGTCCCGCCAAAAATACCAGCCAAGCTTTTTTGTAGCTCAAACCCAATCGCCCCGCCCAGACGGGTTGCAAGCAAAGCATTCGTAATATCACCAATATAAGCAAGCAATGCACTGACAAATAACACCAACAGCCCATAGGCAAATAATCTTAGTACCCAAAATAGCTTAACATGCGTCCACCATAGCCGAACCAGCTCATATGCCAGCACCAGCACAGCCACCCACGCCCCAAAACCAAATAAGGTATGCAAAATATCTGATACCCAAGCACCAAGTAGCCCACCGACATTATTAATGGTTGAATGGCTGCCAACATGTGACCATGCCGAATCCGTCTGATCATAAGACAGCAGCGATAAAAATAAAAATACCAACAATACAATGCCAAAAATGCTAAAAATCAATTGCTTAATGGTAGGCAGCTTACCCATAAAGCGGGCAATGGTCGGATTTTGAAATAGATTACTCATGATGACTCGTTGGCAGGCGATGGGTGTCTTTTTGACATAACTGTCTATTATAGCGAATTTGATTCAATTAGCCAAACATTTGCAAATTGTTACAAATTATCAAATAAAGCCGTGCCTTTATACCGCTTATGCCATTGGCTTGTTGATTAAATTGCTTGTTTATCAAAATTAATACCAATCACCCTAAGGGCATATTTGCTTTACTGATACCCAAAGACCACCCAGAATTATTGATAATATTAATAAATATAGAAAAAATTACGAAAAATATTTTGTCTTTATGCATTTTTAGGGTAGAATTATCTTGATAATTTTTTTTATGAAACTGTATAGATTTTTTCTGACCTTTGTACTAATTTGCACCTTTTTAGGATTTTTCATGACCGATTCACGCCCCATTGCTCTGGACTTACAAGACATTCATAAAAGCTATGGCTCACTTGAGGTGTTAAAAGGTGTGTCTTTGACCGCATACGATGGTGATGTGATCAGTATTTTAGGCTCATCAGGCTCTGGTAAGTCCACCTTGCTTCGCTGCATCAATCTGCTTGAAAAGCCTACCTCGGGAAAAATCATTGTCGGTCAAGAGACATTAAAACTTAAATCACATAAAGGCGAATTGGTTGCAGCCGATAATAAACAACTTGAAAAACTACGCTCAAAAATTGGCTTTGTGTTTCAAAATTTCAATTTGTGGCCGCACAAAACCATTTTACAAAATATCATCGAAGGCCCTACGCAAGTGCTTGGTATCTCAAAAGCTGACGCCATCAAAGATGCCGAACGGCTTTTGACCAAGGTTGGTCTTTTGGATAAAAAAGATGCCTATCCTGACAATCTGTCAGGCGGTCAGCGTCAGCGTGTCGCAATCGCTCGCTCGCTTGCCATGCAGCCACAAGTACTGCTGTTTGATGAACCCACCTCGGCACTAGACCCTGAGCTGGTCAATGAAGTACTTGCTGTCATGCGTGAGCTGGCCGACGAGGGTCGTACCATGCTCATTGTCACGCACGAGATGCGTTTTGCTCGTGAAGTCTCAAGCAAAGTGGTATTTTTACACCAAGGTCGCATTGAAGAGATTGGCACACCAAAAGAAGTATTTGACCACCCAAAATCTGCACGCGTACGAGAATTTATGGCATCGCACCGCTAATTTTATTGTCGCCAATTTTTATTAACCCAAGGAATTATCATGATAAAACCATTTGCCACTTTGGCAACTGTCGCTTGTGTTACTTTGGCGGGTTGTACCAAAGAAGAAACCAGCACCCAAACAACAGCACCCGCTCAGCCAAGCCAAAAAAGCATTGTGATCGCAACTGAAGCCGCCTACCCACCATTTAATGACACGGATGCCAGCGGTCAGATTATCGGTTTTGATGTGGATGTGATGAATGCCTTATGTGCCGAAATGCACGCTCACTGTCAGATAATTGCTCAGGATTGGGATGGCTTAATCCCAAGCTTATTGGCAGGCAAATATGACGCCATCATCGCAGGCATGTCCATCACCCCAGAGCGTCAAGCACAAGTAGATTTTTCGGACTCTTATTTTTCAAATACGATCGTTTGGCTTGCCAAAAGTGATGGCAGCTTTGATCCCAATAATATCACCAATCAAACCCTTGCCAGTCAGCGTGGTACTACTGGTGCTGCCTATATCACCGAAAAATATGATGGTAAAGATGGCAATCGTGTTCAGCTGCATGACACCTACACCAATGCTTATTTGGACACAAAAGCAGGACGCAATCATGCAGTCATGGCTGAAAAAGTATCGGCTATTGACTGGCTAAAGCAAGAGGGCAATGGTG
>ERZ1023418.44-NODE-44-length-24333-cov-4.770615_pt1 | contig 24333 bp, 21 predicted proteins | sample MGYA00380511_ERZ1023418 | MGnify/ENA primary metagenome ERZ1023418 (study PRJEB33173, sample SAMEA4830370) | metagenome | study: EMG produced TPA metagenomics assembly of the PRJEB25223 data set...
GTGGTTTAACCATGTGAGAGTAGGTCATCGTCAGCTCCCTTTATTATACCCCCCCCTTCAATAGAAGGGGGGTGTTTTTTTGTTTTTTATGTTGTTTCTTTATCTTTTAAAGTTTGGTTGTTATTATAAGTATATGTCATGTTATCATCAGTCTTTGCCAGTTAATTTGTTGCCTTATCTTTATGCTAAAGGTTCATTAACTGCTTTGCTTGAGCAAGTGGCTAATCAGCCGTTAAGGGTTGATAGGGTGTTTGAAGGCTTTGAACCTTTAAGTTTAATTCAAAAACGACAACTAGGATTTGTTGAGTCTGGTTTGCTAAGTCGCCCTATGATGGCTTGGAATAGACTGGTTTGGCTTTATGGTGATGATGATGAACCTTGGGTATCTGCACAAAGTGTTTTTCCTTTAATTGGCTTGCAGGGTGATGCCAAGCGTTTAAAGTATCTAAAAAATACGCCAATCGGTTATGTGTTGTTTAAACGCCAGACTGCTTTACCTAATTCTCGTGTGATAATGAATACCCAACAAGGATGGCAAAGACAGACAAGTTATGATTGGTATGGCAGGCCTTTATTGATAACAGAGACTTTTTTACCAGTTTTTCAAAAACGTCTGTTGGCAAGATAAAGCAGTCGTTTTTTGCTTGTTATTCGTGATACACTTAAATGCGAACGCTTCCCCACAATTTATCTCCCCTATTCATAAAAGGACATGAAAATGTATAATAATGTGAGTATTCAAGATTTTGACCCTGTTCTTGCTGAGGCAATGGGACAAGAAAGTCAACGCCAAGAAGAGCATGTTGAGCTGATTGCATCAGAAAACTATTGTTCACAAATGGTCATGCAGGCTCAAGGCAGTGATTTGACCAATAAATATGCTGAGGGTTATCCTGGTAAGCGTTATTATGGTGGTTGTGAGCATGTTGATGTGGTTGAGCAACTTGCCATTGAACGCGCTAAAGAGCTTTTTGGGGCTGAGTATGTTAATGTGCAGCCACATTCTGGCTCACAAGCCAACTCAGCGGTATTTTTGGCGTTGTTAGATGCCAATGATACGGTGCTTGGTATGAGTTTAGATGCAGGTGGTCATTTGACTCACGGTGCTCGTGTGAATTTTTCTGGCATCAATTATCATGCTGTGCAATATGGGTTAGATGAAAAAACTGGTTTGATTGATTATGAGCAAGTTGAACGTCTTGCTAAAGAACATCAGCCTAAGATGATTATTGCTGGCTTTTCTGCTTATTCGCAAATCATTGATTGGCAACGTTTCCGTGAAATTGCCGACAGCGTTGGGGCATATTTGTTTGTGGACATGGCACATGTGGCGGGTTTGATTGCTGCTGGCATTTATCCAAGCCCTGTGCCATTTGCTGATGTGGTGAGTACGACGACTCACAAAACTTTGCGAGGCCCCCGTTCTGGTTTGATACTTTCTCGTGATGACAAACTTGCCAAAAAATTAAATTCTGCGGTGTTTCCTGGCAATCAAGGTGGTCCATTGATGCACGTGATTGCAGCTAAGGCGGTCTGTTTTAAAGAAGCTTTGCAAGATGACTTTAAGGCTTATCAGCGTCAAGTGGTGCAAAATGCCAAGGCGATGGCATCTGTTATTCAAGAGCGTGGTTATGACATTATCTCGGGTGGCACAGAAAATCATCTGATGCTTATTAGTTTGGTTAGGCAAGGCTTAACAGGTAAAGAAGCAGATAAATGGCTGGGTGATGCGTTTATTACTGTCAATAAAAATGCCGTACCTAATGATCCGCAGTCGCCGTTTGTAACCTCAGGCATTCGCATTGGTACGCCAGCGGTAACCACTCGTGGCTTTAAAGAAGCGGAAGTGACTGAGTTGGCGGCTTGGAGTTGTGATGTTTTAGACAGCAAGGGCGATAAAGCAGTGATTGACACAATTCGTGAAAAGGTCAAAGTATTGTGTGCTAAGTTCCCTGTTTATGCCAAAAATCAATAAGCATTGATTTTAATTTATGAACGCTCTTTTTCATTTTTTTGAAACTCGCTTACCACCTTATCCAGACAATGACATTCCTTTGCCAAGAGATGGATTGGCAAAGTTTTTATGGGCATGCACCCATGGATTAAGGGGTTGGTTATTGCTGTTTATGGTATTTACCGCTGGCGTTGGGGTGTATGAGGCGTTGCTGTTTGCCTGGGTAGGCAATCTGGTAGATTGGCTGGGTGAGTATTCGCCAAGTGAGCTGTGGCAAGCCAAAGGAGACATGCTGACACTGATGGCAGTGGTGTTATTGATAAGTCCTGTGTGGATATGGCTGAATTCTTTGGTGCATTTTCAGGTGTTGCAGGGGGTATTCCCCATGCAAATGCGATGGCGATTTCATCGGCACATGCTGGGTCAGTCCATGCAATTTTATCAAGATGAGTTCTCTGGAAGAGTGTCTGCTAAAGTCATGCAAACCGCTTTGGCCGTGCGTGATACCATCATGACCGTGGGGGACATGCTGATGTATGTCAGTGTGTATTTTTTAACCACTGGGGTGATATTGTTTCGTTTGGATAAATGGTTGCTTGTGCCGTTTATGCTATGGATTGTGATGTTTTCTTTGTCTCTGTGGTTTTTCATTCCCCGTTTAAAACTGGCCGCCAGTCGTCAAGCTGATGCTCGTGCGTTGATGACAGGTCGCATCACCGATGCTTATGCCAATATTGCCACGGTGAAGTTATTTAGCCATTCACGCCGTGAGCTTACATACGCCAAAGATGCCATGCGTCAATTTTTGCTGACGGTACATGGGCAGATGCGATGGGTTACTTGGTTGGAAGTGATTAACCATCTTACCAGCGTGGTATTGATAGGCAGTACAGCAGTGATTGGCATTTATCTGTGGCAAGACAGTCTGATAACAGTGGGGGCAATTGCCGCAGCAACAGCGATGGCATTGCGGTTAAATGGCCTGACCCATTGGATTATGTGGCAGACAGCAACGTTGTTTGAAAACATTGGTACTGTGCAAGATGGCATCAGCACTTTATCCACGCCACATGCCATTATTGACCAGCCCAACGCCCAAGAATTAAAGGTGAATCAGGGTGAGATTGTGTTTCATGATGTTAAGTTTACTTATGATGGCATCAAGATGGAGAACAGTCATCTAAAAGACAATCAGGCTAAACATGACCATTTATTAAATGAGTTTAATCTGCACATTCAAGCAGGTGAAAAAGTAGGGCTGGTCGGTCGCAGTGGGGCAGGAAAATCAACCTTGGTCAACTTGCTGTTACGCTTTTATGATGTGGATTCTGGGGCGATTTTAATTGACCAGCAAAATATTGCTCAGATGAGCCAAGAAAGTTTACGCCAACAAATCGGTATGGTAACCCAAGACACATCTTTGCTACATCGTACTGTGCGAGAGAATATTGCTTACGGTCGTCCCACTGCCAGCGATGATGACATTATCAACGCTGCCAAACAAGCTCATGCGTGGGAGTTTATTCAACAGTTATCCGATGCCAAAGGCAACACAGGCTTAGACACGCAAGTGGGTGAGCGTGGTGTTAAACTCTCTGGTGGGCAACGTCAACGCATTGCCATTGCTCGTGTCATGCTCAAAAACGCTCCGATTTTGCTCCTTGATGAGGCAACATCAGCACTTGATAGTGAAGTGGAACACGCCATTACTGATAGCTTAAATGACATGATGTCAGGTAAGACAGTGATTGCCATTGCTCACCGATTATCAACGATTGCATCAATGGATAGACTGGTGGTGATGGATAAAGGGCAAATTGTAGAGCAGGGTAGCCATGTGGAACTGTTGGCTCAAAATGGGGTGTATGCACGATTATGGGCAAGACAAAGTGGTGGATTTTTGGGAGAAGAGGTGGCAGAAGACGAGTAACTGTCATAAAGGCAACAGCTCGGCACTGATTGGCAGATGGTCAGATAGGTCTGACCACGGCTTACCTGTGTGTACCCACGCCCGTTTGACCTTAAGATGACGCACATAAATGCGATCAAGACTCAGCATGGGCAAAATGGCAGGAAAAGTGGCGAATAGCTTGCCATGACAGGATAAAAACGCTTCGGTCATGTTGAGCCGATTGCCAAGTTTTTGGCAGGCGTTTTTTTGCCAATCATTAAAATCTCCTGCTAGAATTAATGGTTGCGTCGAATCTATCACGTCATTGACGTAGGTGGCGATGGCGTCATACTGGCGTTCTCGTCCACTTTCTAATAAGTTTAAATGGGCACACAACACCACCACTGGCACTGACCAACCATCGGGCAACACTTCACAATGCAACACACCCCGCTTTTCCAATTGATTGACGGTGATATTGACGTTGTGCTTGGGGTCTAGGGGGTGGCGACTCAGTACGGCATTGCCATGATGTCCGTGGTTGTATTCACAATTTTTACCATAGCTTTGTTGATAATCCAAAAATTCACCAAACCATTCATGCTGAGACTGCTCTGGAAATTCGTTAAATTTGACCATTCGTTTTAGGTTTTGCCCTTGTACTTCTTGTAGGCATAGAATGTCTGGGGCAAGCTGTTTTAGGGCAGCGGCGATGCCGTCTAATTTGACTTGACGGTTTAAGGCGGACATGCCTTTATGAATGTTATAGCTGGTGAGAATGATGGGGGAAGCAGTCGACATGTGATGGGCTGGGTTTGTGATAAAAATAAGAATAAAATAAGAATAAAATAAAAGTTTTAGCTAAGATTTAATTTAGCATGGTTAATCAACTAAGCCATACCACCAGCATTATACCATAAACCTTATGGAATAAATAAAACCTGTTGTGCCAAATTAGGGGACACATCCTAGGCTGTCAGGCATGTTGTTTGAGGCTATGTGAGCGTTTCTTGTGGTGTTTTTGATGGTTGCATCATAATAAAATAGCCAATCAATGATGATTGACTATTTTGTCTTTGTCATTTTTTATTGGTTAACCAGCCCATGCAACTTATTGTTATGAGTTGCTATGAGTTATGAGTTGCTATGAACAGTTGACTCATGAGCCATGAGTGATGCTTGTTGATGGTTGCAACCCATTATCAATGATTAAACCAATTACCAATTATGATTGGTAATTACTCATGATTAGTAATCACGTTGCTCTTTTATGATTTTAAGTGATGGGTATTCAAGAACGATGTCATACTCAGCACCGTTTTTATAGGCTTCTACTTCAAAGACAGGCTTGCCCAAAAAGTCGTCAACTTCTATATCGCCAACTTGATAGCCACGAGAAGCCAACATTTGAATGGCTTTTTGACGATTTTGGCTAAAGTTGCTATCGCCATAAGCTTGTGCTTTAATACGGTCGTTAGCAACCGCAGCGGTGGAGATGCCAACGGCAGGCAACAAAACAGCAGCACTTAGCACGCCAGCCAATAGTTTATTGGTTAAATTTTTCATAGTAGTGTCCTGATTGATTATTGTAATTTACGTTCATACGTAAGCCACAGATGGGTGAATATGACTGTCATTTGACACGATACGATGGATACGATGTATCACCATCAATGACAAAATGACAGAGCGTTTCGTCTTGTCAGACCATATGACCATATGATTGTCCATATAATTATGTATGGTCAGGACAAGCTGTTGTATTATACTGACATATTTACTGATGTCTGTAGCATATAATAGATGATTTGTAAAATAATTGTCAGTCATTATTATAAATTGTAAACTGGCAACTTTTAAAGTTTAACTAACCGATTTTTTTAGATAACTGATTTTAGACAACTGATTTTAGTTTTAGACAACTAAGTTATAGGTGCTGATGATGGATAATGTCAGCCATTTTACCAATCGATACAAGTAGACAATACAAGTAGATACCATGATAAATAATACCACGTTCAATAGCATTCCTGAGATTTTAGACGATATCCGAGCAGGCAAGATGGTCATATTGATGGATGATGAAGACCGAGAAAATGAAGGCGACCTTGTGATGGCGGCCACCCATGTGCGTCCTGATGACATCAATTTTATGATTACCCATGCTCGTGGTTTGGTATGCTTGACCATTACCCAAGAGCGTAGCCGTCAGCTTGATTTGCCCCTGATGAGCGATAAAAATGGGGCAAAATTTAGCACCAATTTCACGGTGTCTATCGAAGCTGCTAAAGGGGTAACGACAGGAATATCAGCGGCTGACCGTGCCAGAACCATTCAAACGGCAGTGTCTGCCACCGCCAAACCTGAAGACATTGTGCAACCAGGGCATATTTTTCCCATTGTGGCTCAAAATGGGGGGGTATTGCACCGAGCTGGGCATACCGAAGCAGGTTGTGATTTAACACATCTTGCAGGACTTGAGCCAGCGGCGGTAATTTGTGAGATTATCAAAGAAAATGGTGAAATGGCTCGCCGTGATGACCTAGAAGCGTTTGCTAAAACTCATCATCTAAAAATTGGCACAATCGCTGATTTAATTCATTATCGCATGGCAAATGAGCAAACCATCAATGTGGTGGCAAGTTATCCGATGCAGACTGAATTTGGTGAGTTTATGGCGTATCGTTTCCAAGAGCAAAATTCCGATGACACTCATTTGGCCTTGGTCAAAGGCAATCCTGCTGATGGGGTCAATACGGTGCGTGTGCATGGGTTTGAGCCACTTAGAGATTTGTTTGGTGTGCAATCGCTCAATCGTGGTAAAAGTCATTGGAGCATTCAATCGGCACTACAAGAAATTAGCCAATCTGAGCGTGGTGTGTTTGTTTGGATTGGGCATAACCGAAACATCAATCTTGGTGAAGCGTTGGATAATTTCGTTGCTGACCGTGCTGATTCACCCCTTAAATATCAGCAACATCAACCTTATCGCAGTATCGGTGTTGGTGCACAGATTTTACGCCACTTAGGTGTGCGTGATATGCGGTTGCTGTCATCGCCGTTAAAGTTCAATGCGTTATCAGGGTTTGATTTAAATGTGCTTGAGTGTGTGGCAAATCCATAATGCCTTTTGATGGTCTTTTAACCGTCTCTTTTAACCGTCTCTTTTAACCACCTTTTGCCAATCAATGCCATCACTTGCCAATCAAAAACCCACAGCTTTTATGTTGTGGGTTTTGTTGTGTCGCATTTGTTCTCAATATTCGGATATGTTTACACTTTGTGATATAAGTGTTTTCCTGTGTTTGCAAATTTTTGCTTCATCTGTGCCATGCCATCACGCACATCATCAATAGAGGCTTCGCCAACTTGTTCGGTCAGTTTGGTTTTGACCTGTTGAAAATCCAACCCTGCGGCATAGTCACGCACATTTTGGGTGATTTTCATTGAGCAAAATTTAGGTCCACACATGGAGCAAAAATGGGCGGATTTGTGAGCGTCTTTTGGCAAGGTTTCATCATGAAATTCACGTGCTGTATCTGGATCAAGCGACAGATTAAATTGGTCTTCCCAGCGAAACTCAAAACGAGCCTTGGATAACGCATTATCACGAGCCTGAGCTCCGGGGTGTCCTTTGGCAAGGTCAGCAGCGTGAGCTGCGATTTTGTAGGTGATGATGCCATCTTTCACGTCTTTTTTGTTTGGCAGACCAAGATGCTCTTTTGGTGTAACATAGCAGAGCATCGCTGTGCCATACCAGCCAATCATCGCCGCACCAATGGCAGATGTGATGTGGTCATAACCTGGGGCAATGTCAGTGGTCAATGGGCCAAGGGTGTAAAATGGGGCTTCTTGACACACATCAAGTTGTAAGTCCATGTTCTCTTTGATGCGATTCATGGCAACGTGTCCTGGGCCTTCAATCATCACTTGCACATCGTGTTGCCACGCCACTTGGGTCAGCTCACCTAAGGTTTTAAGTTCACCAAATTGAGCGTCATCATTGGCATCTTGGATACAACCTGGGCGAAGTCCATCTCCAAGGCTAAAGGTCACATCATAGGCCTTCATGATTTCACAAATGTCTTCAAAATGGGTGTATAAAAAATTTTCTTTATGATGTGCCAAGCACCACTGTGCCATAATCGAGCCACCACGGCTGACAATGCCTGTCAAACGGTTGGCGGTGATAGGCACATAACGCAACAACACACCTGCATGAATGGTGAAATAATCCACGCCTTGTTCGGCTTGCTCAATCAAAGTATCTGCAAACAATGACCACGTCAAATCTTCTGCCACACCACCAACTTTCTCTAACGCTTGATAAATAGGCACAGTGCCGATTGGCACAGGTGAGTTGCGGATAATCCATTCACGGGTTTCGTGAATGTGCTTGCCTGTTGATAAATCCATGATGGTGTCCGCCCCCCAACGGGTTGCCCATGTCATCTTAGCCACTTCTTCATCAATGCTTGAGCCTAAAGCGGAGTTGCCGATATTGGCGTTGATTTTGACTAAAAAATTACGCCCGATAATCATTGGCTCAGATTCTGGGTGATTGATATTACAAGGGATAATGGCTCGTCCTTTGGCAATCTCTTGACGCACAAATTCTGGGGTAATCAGTTTGGGTGTGTTTGCCCCAAAACTCATGCCTGCATGTTGACGCATGTCGCTAAGTTCGTGTTGTTTTTGATTTTCTCGAATGGCGACATATTCCATCTCTGGGGTGATGATGCCTTGCTTGGCATAGTGCATTTGGGTAACATTCCCTGAGAATGAACCACCACGTAATGCTCGTCTTGGCTTATCAATTTGCCCAAAACGTAAGTTGGCAGTGGCGATGTCATTGGCTCGCTCGATGCCGTATTGGCTAGAGAGTTGGGAAAGCTTTTCGGTGTCCCCACGCTCTTTAATCCACTTTTCACGCAGTTTGGGCAAGCCTTTGGTTAAGTCAATGGTAACATTTGGGTCGGTATAAACGCCTGATGTGTCATAGACATAAAATGGTGGATTGTATTCACTGCCTGTTTGACCGTCTGTCAAACCAAGTGGCGTATCGGTGAGTGTGATTTCTCGCATTGGCACTTGAATGTCAGGGCGTGAGCCTTGCAGATAGACTTTTTTTGAGGCAGGCAAGGCACGTGTCAGGTCACGGGCTTCTTCTTCAAAGCGGTCATCGGTGAGATTTCTATGTGCGGGGGTTTTATGTGCGGGGGTTTTATGTGCAGGAGGTTTGTGTGTGTGGGTTTTGTGTGGGTTGAGTTCGTTCATGGCGAGTCCTTGTGATGGGCTTATGGGTAAATGGACTCGGTAGTGGTCAGTGATTTTGTGTCATCTTGATAACAATTCATCATGCCAGCCATCATGCTTAACAACAATACATGACATGCTACATGACATGCTCATAGCGACGCACAGCAACACAATGACAACAAAACAATGACAGTAAAACAATAAATGTCAACGACTTCCCTACGACGGTACTAACCGTATCAAGTTCTGCGGGTATGTCTCAGCCAAATTAACGAGTGAACATTTAACCATTGTCTCACTCCTTTAGCACCCCGAGTCTGCTCTAAGCATAACAAAATATGATGACATATGACAATGATAATCACGCCATTTCATTAAATTGTCATAATTGATGAGTAAACTAGGCAATAGACAGTTTTACTCCAAGGTAACCATTTTGCTCTAAGGCAACTATGAACCTTTAATAAATTCTCATCTCATAGGAGCTGTTTATGCAAAAGCTTTCTGTTTTAGTCTTAGCGGTTGCAACAAGCTTATCATTGATGGCTTGTAACCAAACCAAAGATACCCCAGAAACTGCCGAAAAAATTGGTACAGACACCACGGTTGCCAATACACAAACTGATTCTGCCAATAAATATAAAGACATACAAGGCGTTGCCATGAACATCACTGGTGCTGGTGCGTCATACCCTGCTCCTATCTATGCTAAGTGGTCAGCAGATTATCACACCATCACAGGCGGTAAGGTAAATTATCAATCCATTGGCTCATCTGGTGGTGTTAAGCAAATCATTGAAAAAACCATTGATTTTGGTGCGTCTGATGCCCCAATGACCCCAGAAGAGCTACAAACCAACGGTTTAATCCAATTCCCAACTTTAATTAGTGGCGTTGTGCCTGTCATCAACATCGAAGGCATTGCTCCTGGTGAGTTAACCTTAGATGGTGGCACACTTGCGAACATTTATATGGGCAAAATTAAAAACTGGAATGACCCAGCGATTACCGCTCTTAACGAAGGTATAACCCTACCTGACGCTCCGATTACCACGGTGTATCGCTCTGATGGCTCTGGCACAACCTTTAATTTCACTGATTATCTTGCCAAAGTCTCTGGCGACTGGGCAAATGATGTGGGTGTGAATAAAAGCATCAGTTGGCCAACTGCGTCAGGTGGCACAGGTGCAGGCGGTAAGGGAAATGAAGGTGTTGCCAGTACAGTCAGTCGTATCCCCAACTCAATCGGTTATGTTGAATATGCCCATGCCAAGCAAAACAACTTAGCACACATCAAGCTTATCAATGCTGCTGGTCATGCTGTTGAACCCTCTGCCGATACCTTTGCTGCTGCTGGTGATGTCGATTGGTCGCAAGCAACAGGATTTTATAAGGTCATCACCAACTCAGAAACCGAACAAGCATGGCCAATCGCTGCAGCCACGTTTATCTTGGTTCACAAGCAACCCAGCAACCCAGAACAAGTCGCTGGTGTGTTGAATTTCTTTAACTGGGCGTATGACCAAGGTAATCAATCTGCCATTGAGTTGGACTATGTGCCATTTTCTGATAAAGCGGTTGATTTGTTTAAAGATGAGTGGAAAAAAATAGTTAGGGCAGACGGTAGCCCTGCCTATACGCCACAATAAGTTCTTATTCATTTAGCCATTTGTTAATTATTTTTTGGGTTATTTTTTGGGGTCATTATGTCCATGTTAAAAGCTCAGCTTGCAAAACAAAAACGCAATGACTGGATATTTGTTAATTTGACTAAATTTTTTGCGTTATTGGTGTTGGTATTATTAAGTGGCATCATGCTGTCACTCATCTATGGGGCATGGCCAAGCATCAAGGAATTTGGATTGGATTTTTATGGCACACAGATATGGAATCCTGTTACCGATGAATACGGAGCAATTGCCCCCATTTATGGCACCATCATGACCTCTGTCCTTGCGATTGGCATTGCTGTGCCAGCAAGCTTTGGTATTGCTGTGTTCTTAACTGAACTATGCCCACCATTATTAAAAAAACCTTTGGGAATCGCCATTGAGTTGTTGGCGGGTATTCCTTCCATCATTTATGGCATGTGGGGTTTATTTGTGTTAGCTCCGTTAATGGCAAAATACATACAACCTTTTTTTATCAAATATTTTGCCAATTTGCCTTTACTTGGTCAGCTATTTTCTGGTGCTCCTTTAGGCATTGGCATGTTTACGGCAGCTTTGGTGCTGGCAATTATGATCATTCCGTTCATCGCTGCCACCATGCGTGATGTGTTTGAAGCAGTGCCTGATTTATTAAAAGAGTCTGCTTATGGCATTGGTGCAACCAAATGGGAAGTTATGTATAAGATTGTTTTGCCTTATACCAAGGTTGGTGTGATGGGTGGGGTGATTTTAGGATTGGGTCGTGCATTGGGTGAAACCATGGCGGTAACTTTCTTGATTGGTAATGCCTTTAATATTAACCCCAGTATTTTTTCTTCAGGGGTTACCATCACATCAGCCTTGGCAAATGAGTTTGCTGAAGCGTCAAATGAGCTGCATTTATCATCGCTCTTACACTTGGGTATGATACTGTTCATCATTACTTTTGTGGTGTTGTCATTATCCAAGTTGATGTTGAGACGTATGGATAAACATTCAGGCAACCGATAAGACATTTTGTTAACAATATTTTATTTATAGATAATATTTGCTTTAACGGTATTTAATTTGCAATTAGGATAACATCATGGCAAGCCAACAAGATACAGATTCTTCAGGCAGTTTTTCCCAACGCATGAACAAGTCTTTATATGCAAAACGTCAATTTATTAATAAGTTGGGCTTGGCATTTTCCTACATCACCATGGCATTTGGTTTGTTTTGGCTTGTTTGGATTTTGATTACTTTGATGACAAAAGGCCTTGGCTCTTTGGTGCAGATGCCTGTCTTTACGGCTGACACACCGCCACCCATGACTGATGGTGGATTAAGAAATGCCATTGTTGGGTCTGCCATGATTGCCACCACAGGTTTGTTGATTGGGGCACCTGTGGGGCTGATGGCGGGTATTTATTTGGCGGAATTTAGTCATGGCAGTTGGCTGGGTCGTGCCACTCGCTTTATGAATGACATTTTGTTGTCAGCACCGTCTATTGTGATTGGGTTGTTCATTTATTCATTGATGGTGCGTGGTCATGGATTTTCGGGCTGGTCAGGTGCAGTGGCATTGGCACTCATCATCATTCCTGTGGTGGTGCGTAGTACTGAAAACATGCTCAATCTTGTGCCACACCAGTTACGTGAAGCGTCTTATGCCTTAGGCGCACCTAAATGGAAAGTGGTAACTTCGGTTACCATGAAAGCTGCCAAAGCAGGCTTAACCACAGGGGTGCTTTTGGGGTTTGCTCGCATCACAGGTGAGACTGCTCCGTTGCTATTTACGGCTTTAAATAACCAATACTTTAGCACCGATATGGGCAAACCCATCGCCAACTTGCCCAACACCATTTATCAATTTGCCATGAGTCCTTATGAAAATTGGCAAACATTGGCTTGGGGGGCAGCATTGCTGATTACTTTTTCAGTATTGACCTTAAATATTATCGCTCGCTTTATTAGCCGTGATAAAAAGTAATCCCTTTATTTTATCCAACCATCACTGACCAACTTTTAACTTGTATTCATATCCACCATTTTTAGAGCTGATACCATGACAGACGTAATGAGAAGAAAACCCGCCGCACCCATGTCAACTCAGACCAATACTGACACCAATCCCCATGCTGGTGGCATGTCCCGTTTTGAGAATATTAAAAAAATGAATATGTCAGATCTTAACTTGCCTCCTGCCAAAATCACCATTGAAAATTTGGATTTTTATTATGGTGATTTTAGGGCATTAAAAGGCATTAACCTGCAAATTCCTGATAATAAAGTCACTGCCTTTATTGGCCCATCGGGTTGTGGTAAGTCCACCTTGTTACGTACCTTTAACCGCATGTATGATTTATATCCGGGCTTGCGTGCTGAGGGTAAAATCATGCTTGATGGTGAAAATATTCTGGATAAAGGCATCGATATTAACTTATTACGTGCCAGAGTGGGCATGGTCTTTCAAAAACCAACCCCATTCCCCATGTCTATCTATGATAATGTTGCTTTTGGGGTTAAACTGTACGAAAAGCTAAGCAAGTCTGAAATGGATGACCGAGTTGAATGGGCATTAAAAAAATCTGCCCTCTGGTCAGAGGTGAAAGACAAACTAAAAGCATCTGGGTTATCATTATCTGGTGGTCAGCAGCAGCGTCTGTGTATTGCTCGGGGAGTGGCAACCAAACCTGAAGTCTTGCTCCTTGATGAACCCACATCAGCACTTGACCCCATTTCTACCAGCTCCATTGAAGATTTAATCCATGACTTAAAAGAAGACTATACCATTGCCATTGTAACCCACAATATGCAACAAGCGGCTCGTGTGTCAGATTACACTGTGTATATGTATCTTGGTGATGTGATTGAAATGGGTGAAACTGATGCCATATTCACCAATCCTCGCCAAAAAGCCACAGAAGACTACATTACTGGGCGTTATGGTTGATGATGGGACATGTTGATGATAAGAAACATAAGAAACACAAACACCATTTGCCCTATTTAAATTCATACGCATCTTCAGTTCATACGTAATAAAAAAGGCATTAACAAACATAATAACCAAGTATAATCAACGTATAATCAACCAAACATCACCATCAATCCCAACAACCATTAACCACATGGGTCATAAAAATGGACAAACACACCTCAAAAGCATTCGATGAAGAATTATCAAACGCCATTAATCTATTTTTAAAAATGGGTGAAATGGCGGCAAAACAGGTAGAAAAGGCGGTACAAGCCTTGACTGATGTGAATGAACAACAAGCCGAAGAAGTCATCATTGCTGACAATCAAATCAACCAGTATGAGCGTGAGCTGGATGAGCGAGTATTGCAACTGGTTATCAAAAGACAACCCGCTGCCAGCGATTTGCGTCTGGTGATGGCAATGAGCAAAGGGGTGGTGGATTTAGAACGCATTGGTGATGAAGCCAGTAAAATTGCCAGAATGGCAAAAGATTTGGCATCACAAGGCAGCGCCCCAACAGGCTATTCAGAAGCTCAGCATTTAAGCAACCAAGTGCGGTTAATGATATATGAAGCTTTGGAAGCTTTTCGTAAATTTGATGCTGAAAAGGCCCTTAACGTCATACAACATGACAGTGCCATCAACCGTGAATATCAAAGTGCCATTCGTTCCTTGATGACTTATATCATGGAAGACAGTCGCTATGTCAGCAGAATGCTGAGTGTCATGTGGATATTAAGGGCGTTAGAGCGTATTGGCGACCATGCCAAAAACATCGCCGAACTTGTTATCTATACCGCCAGTGGCACAGACGTGAAACATACCAGCTATGATGAAATGGAAAAAACGATATTAAACACACAATCGCATTAAAAAAAGAACAACAGCGAGCAGAACAATAGCAAAACAGCCAAATCAATCAGTCAATTGGCTGATAAACTTAAAATTTAAACTTAAAATTTGTTTATGCTTGATGTTGCCTGACATGCCTTAGGTTGATTGCACATCAGCCACATCAAATTTTTTATACTTTAGGCGGTGTGTAGCCTGCTGGCTTTTCATAATCACCATTGTCCAAAAACAGCTCTCGTTGTTCATTCAGGTATTTTTTGGCATCTGGGTCAATCATGCTAAGGTGCTTTTCATTAATCAACATGGTCTGTAACTCCAGCCATGCTTGCCATGCCTTTTGTGACACGGTGTTCTGTAGCTCTTGACCTTTGGCATTGGGAAAAGGGGGGTTGGGCATTTTGGGTAGGTCTTTTTGGTATTTACGACAAAAGACGCTGTTGGCTTTGGGGTCAAAGGTGGTTGTCATGATTGTTCTCACTATATGTTTTATGTTTAAAACAGCATTATTTAAAATAAACGTTTAAAACGGATTTTAAAAAATCTTAAGCTAAGTGTTTTGGTAAATGCAAATCTACCCTTAGCTTGGGTAAAGGTGATAAAACACGCACGATGATGGGCTTAATGTCTTCTTTCCACCGCATCACAGGCACAACACCCAACTTGGCCATCTGATGTTCAGCCATGTGATGTGTTTGGAGCTGTCTATTGGCAAGTTCAGAGACCACAAGTTCTGGTGCCAAGCTGATGCTGTTTTTACCCTTTTTATGGGCATGATGGTCTGTATCATGATGGTCTGTGTATATCAGTGGCTGACAGTGCATGGCGATGTGGCGTATGCCTTCGTATCGAATGGGTCGCATTAAGGCTTCTGCCAATGCTTGTAAGCTGGTCTCTAGCCACAGCCGTCGCATGGGGTGGTATGGGTGGTCAGACACCAGCAAATTGGCAATATAGTCAGGGTTGTTTCGGTTACTGGCAACCGCCAAACCTGAATGCTCACGTTGACGTTTGTGCATCAATAATGACCCTGCAGGTAACTCACCACGCTGACACGCCTGCCGATACGCATGATGGTTGTCAGGATACAAGCTTTTACAACGGTTAGATACCCTATCAAGCAGATTGCCTGTGCTGTTGACAGGCAAAACAAACACCTGCGCTCGACTTTGTAAAAATGGCTCTGTACGTTCTTCAATCTGTGCCATTGTGCTGGTTATTGTGTTTTTTGTGTTTCTAGTTGAGCGATTTGTTTTTCAAGCAATGCAATGTGTTCCGCTTTATCTTTGGTTAACGCCTCCATGTCTTTGATTTGCTCTTTAAGCAGTTCTTCTTGCTGACTGTACAGTTCTTCTTGCTGTTGCAATTTGTCAATCTCTTCTTTAATCAAGGCAGGGTCTTTTGGAATCTCAGCGGTTAAAATGTCATCTGCCGTCAGCTTAGGCTTGGCAACAGCGGTGGTATTTTCAACTGATACGGAATCTGGCACATCAAGGGCATTGCTGACATCATCTGCATTTGTGTCAGCTGTTACATCGGCTTGTGTTGTGGGTTGGGCTTGCTCGGCGGCAGCTGCTAGGTCAGTGGATTCATTGGGTGCTGGCGGGGTGTCTGGAATGACTGCCATAGGTTCATTGATGATGGGGTCAGTCGCCATGGGTTCACCTTGATTGCTCAAGAATAAAAATGCCAATACCCCCAATATCCCAAGGACGATTAATGCCATTAATGGCTTTAATAAGTTTGGTGGTAACTGTTTGGCAGATTTTTTCAGTGCTGGTTTTTTGTCGTTTGGTTTTTTGTTTTTTGGCTCTTTTTTACCAAGGAGTTTTGACATTTTATTAGCCTGTTTGGTCTGATTATTTTTATCAGCCACCTTGTTATTGTTGTCATTTTGATAAGTGGTTGGGGTGGTAACCACTGTGGGGGCTATGGCTGATTCTACGGGTGGATTTTTTGGTGGTGTGTGTGGTTGTGTGTCGATGCTCTGAAATTCAGTAGAATGATGATTAAACGAACTGTCATTAAATGAACTGTCGTCATTAAATATGGGTGCTTCAGTCATATTTTCTGACTGATGATGTGAATGGCTGTCCATGGCGTTTGTGTCATCTGTGTCATTGACATCAAAACTGTCAACCTCAAAATCATCAACCTCAAAATCGTCAACCTCAAAATCGTCAACCTCAAAATCGTCAACTTCAAAACTGTTTATCTCAACACTGTTTACCTTAACATCATGGTCAAAATTGACATGCTCAGTAGATGATGTGTGGGTGTCTGGCTCATCTAAATGAAAGTCAATTTCTTCAAAGTCGCCAAAGTCGTCTGACGCATTGAATTCTGACGCATTGAAACTGTCCGTATGATTATCCGCATGATTGTGTGGGTTAAGGCTGTCAATATCATTCGTCTGATTGGCATCGATGTCATTGAAATATGGATCATCGACGGCGAGATCAGACACATCAAATGCGTGATGACTTTGTGATGTGTCCAACTCTAAAGACGCATCGTCAAAATCTGCCAATAGGCCATCAGTATCAAAATCAATGCTACTGTTATCAAAGTCTACCTCATGGTTGACTTTATCCAATTTATGGTTGACTTTATCCAATTTAGGGTCATGATTACTCATAAGGCATCAACTTCACTTAACAGACAGATAAAAAAATAAACACGAAGAGTCGCACAATCCATATTTGCACATATTTTGCTTTTAATATAGCAAATTCTTACAAAAATGTCTGTCAATGTGTCTTAAAGTTTGGGTTAATTGTCTATTTTTTTGCTGATTACTCGGTTATGTTGGCAACAGCAATGCCAGCATCGACAATTATCGGTTTGTTTTGTGCCGATACGCTGGTGATGACGTTTGTGTTTTGCTCGTCATTTGTTTGGCTTTTTATCTTGCCTTTTAGGTCATTGGCTTGTGGGCGATGTTCGATGTGTCCACATTGGGTGCATTGAATGTATTCATCAAACTTAGGCTCAAAGACTTGCACCTGTACCACCACATCTAAAGTTTGGCACTGTGGGCAGGTTACACCAGCCAAAAATTGACGTTTTGGGCGGTTAGATTGATACCGCATGGCAAGTCTCCTTGATGTCATTTGCCTGGATTTGCTGAGCTTACCTATGACGATTGCACAGCCTTAGCATCATCAGACCCATTGTGATTAAGACCCATTGTCATTAAAACGCATTGTGATTAAGACGCATTGTGAATAAAACCACTGTGGCGAAGTAAGGCATCAATGGTGGCATCTCTGCCACGGAATTTCTTAAAGTTATCTTTGGCGGTATCACTGCCCCCAACCGATAAAATGTGCTGACGAAACGCTTGCCCTGTGTCTTGATTAAAGATTCCCTCTGCTTCAAACTTACTAAATGCGTCTGCTGACAGCAGCTCTGCCCATTTATATGAATAATAGCCAGACGCATAACCCCCAGCAAAAATATGGCTAAAGCCATTGGCAAAGCGGTTATATTTCGGTGTTGGCAACAGAGCAATGTCATCACGCACGCTGTCTAATGTTTGCAAAATGCCTGCATAATCAAGGGCGGGTACTTGACGATGTATTAATAAATCAAACAACGCAAATTCAATTTGACGCAAGGTTTGTAGACCACTTTGGAAGTTTTTGGCGTTGAGTAAGGCGTCCAGCTTATCTTGTGGCAAGGTTTCGCCTGTCTGTACATGACGGCTAATCATTTCAATGCCCTGTCTGTGCCAAGCCCAATTTTCCATAAACTGACTGGGCAACTCCACCGCATCCCACTCAACACCATTAACCCCTGCCACGTCCGTTATCGTTACTTGCGTCAACAAATGATGCAGTCCATGCCCAAATTCATGAAACAATGTCAACACTTCATCATGAGTGAGTAGGCTTGGCGTGCCTGCCTTGCTGTCAGCAGGGGTAAAATTACCCACCATAAAACACACAGGTAACTGATTGGCATCAGGGTGATTGGGGTTGGCATATCTGGCTTGAAAACCATTCATCCATGCGCCACTCCGCTTGCCTTGACGAGCATACAAATCAAAATAAAAGCCCCCTATCAGATTATCCCCATTTGTCTTGGCATCATCATATAATTGATAAAATCGCACATCTGAATGCCACAATGGCACTTCTTGACTGTGGTCAACGGCACTGATGCCATACAAACGCTTGACGATGGCAAACAGCCCGTTAATCACCGCTGGCAGGGGGAAATAAGGACGAATGTCTTCTTGTGATAAATGAAACCTGTCTTGCTTCACCTTTTCAGCAAGGTAGGCTAAGTCCCAAGGTTTTGGCATCTCACCTGCTGACAAAATACCCAACTCAATGCCTTTATCGGTCAGTAATTGCAAATCTTGTTTGGCGGTTGGTGTGGCATGAATTGCCAACTGACGTAAAAACGCATTCACCTCATCAGCATTGTCTGCCATTTTGGTTACCAATGATACTTGGGTGTAATCATCAAAACCTAACAGCTGAGCCTTTTGTTGGCGTAATTGTAAAATCTGAGCCATGATGTCAGCATTATTAAATGGCTCGCCCTGATTGTTGGTGTGCGTGTCTAACTCGGACGCTCGAGTCACATACGCCTGATACAACTGCTCACGTAACAATCGGTCATCGGCATGGGTCATCACCGCCAAATACACAGGAATGTCCAAAGTTGCCACATAAGTAGGAGTTGTAGGGGTTGGCAAATCAACCAGCGATGACGCTTGTTGCGTTGATTGATTTTGCTTAGTTTGCTCAGTTAATTGCTGACGATACGCTTCACCAGCCGCTGCCAGCATGGCTAATCCTGTTTCGCTAATGCCAGATAATTGCTCAGGCTCTAATGGCAACTTAAACGCTTGCGTGGCATCTAAAACATTATCAGCAAACTTAGCCGATAAACTGGATAATTGACGCTCAATATCAGCAAAAGCGTGTTGCTTATTTTTTGCTAACGCCACACCAGACAATTCAAATCCTTGCAATGCCAAAAAAATCGCCCGTTGTCTGGCAGGTTCAAGATTGGCTAAAAACCTTTTGTCTTGATAAACGATTTGATAACGATGAAACAGTCCTTGATGCTGCCCCACTCTGGTGCTGTAAGCAGACAGCTTGGGTAATAACTCATGATGCACATGGCGAATCTCATCATTGCTCATCACACCATTTAGGTGCGACACCACCCCCCAACTGCGATCAATGGCTGTACCAATATGCTCAAATGTCATTATGTCTGTTAATGCCTGTTCCACATCAATGTGCTGATTAATGTGCTTATAAATATGTTTGGGGCTATCTGGGTTGTCTGGGCTTTTGTCTTGGTTTAAATCCAATTTGTTTAAATCCAATTTATCCAGCTGATCTAAATACTCATGGGCGTGTTGCAAAGCGGTCTCAACGTGCATTTGCAGTTGTTGTGGTGTGGCTTGGGCAAAGTCAACCAACATCAAACGGTCATCTAAAGCGGTTTTGGCACATAAAACTGAATCTGGGGAAACTGGGGGTAAAGAAACTGAAGACATGATAAACCTTATGTTAAAAACTGATGCTAAAAAAGCGAACCAAACCCATTGATGATTTGTCATCAATCAGATAACTTGCCATAAAAGGTTACAAACTGCCACACTATTTACAAATTTACCGCAAATGCTTGCAAATACCAACGGCATCTGCAACTGATTTTTTGCTAAAATAAAAAAAGCTAGTCATGGCATTTGCCATTCATCATTTTATCATGATATTTTTTATCATTGTATTTTATGGTATTTTATGATTGTATTTTTGGCTGTTCGTTCGAATATTTTTAGGACATACGACCAAATCCCAACCACAATAACATCAAGAACATAAGGAAAGTTATGAAAGCCACCTTAAAAAGCCTACGCCAAATCAAAGCCAATCCTGCCGTCAGTATTTTTGTTAAGACGCATCGTAAACATCCAGAAAACCAACAAGACCCCATTGCCCTAAAAAACCAACTTAAATTAGCAGAAGACCGTTTAACCAACGAATATGATAAGCGTGTCGCTGGCACAATTTTAGAAAAAATCCATGCCAAAACCGATGAGCTTGATCACAACTATAACTTGGATACCTTGGCCATCTTTGCCAGTGAAGATGATGTTCAGCTCATTCGTTTGCCATTAGATGCCACTGAGCGTGTCATTATTGGGGAGCGATTTGCCACTCGTGATTTGGTTAAAGACATGGCAGGAGCGGTGCATTATTATGTCGTTGTGGTTACCCGTGAGCATGCACGCTTAATTGAAGCCAGTAACGACCGTGTTGTGCATGAATTTGATAAAAAAGACGTGGCACGCACTGAATTTGACAATATCCCATTCCCCATTGAAAACACCACATTATATACCACCAGTGGGGCTGACCGTTCTGCCGCTTCCAATGAAGACAATTACCTTAAAGAATTCCTAAATCGTGTGGATAAAAGTGTGCAAGAGATGTGGGGTGAACATAAAATGTCCATCATCGTGGTGGGTGATGCTCGTAACATCAGTTTTTATAAAGAAGTGTGCGACCGCCCTGAGAACATCATTGGCAGTGTGGATAACGTTACCGATTTAGAAAATGGCAGTGCTGAACACATCGTTGAAAGTGTCCAATCTGCGGTTGAAGCTTATCGCAAAGAGTTGTATGAACAAGCTCAAGGAGAGATAGAAGCTGCCCGTGGTAACAATCTGCTGACCACTGACTTACAGTCTGTTTATCAAGCTGCCTATCAAGGTAATGCTGAACGTCTGTATGTGCAAGAAGGTTATATCCAACCTGCCAAAATTGACGAAACTGCCCAAACCTTAACCCCAAGCGATGACCCCACAGCTGACGGTGTGAACGATGATGCGGTTGGTGAAATCATTGAGCATGTGATGCACAATGGTGGTGATGTGGTATTCTTACCTAAAGGCATTATGGCAGATGATTTGCCATTGGCGTTGGTCAATCGTTATTAATTTTTGTGATTAAAACCATTTTAGATTAGATTAAAACCATTTTATCAGTAAATAAAAACGGGCGTGCATACGTCCGTTTTTTTATTTGGTCAATTTGCTCAAGTTTTTGTTTTTTAGTTTGCTTAAGATGACAGTTTTTAGCCTTGCTGTTGGTTTTTTAACCACTGTATATACGCAAAGGTGGCTTGCTCTTTTTGATTATCAGCAAATTCATAAAAGCGTGTGTTGACCAAATTATCAGGTAAATACTGCTGGGGATAATAATGGTTGGGATAGTCATGCGGATAGATGTAGTTTATCCCGTAACCTTGGTGTTTCATCAACTCAGTAACCCCCTGACGCAGGTGCAATGGCACAGCAGATTGGTCAGTTTTTGCCAGTGCCATCGCTTGATTAATCGCTTTATAACTGGAATTGGATTTTGGGCTGTTTGCTAAATACACCAATGCTTGTCCCAAAATGATTCGAGCTTCTGGCATGCCAATGGATTGCACACTTCGTAAGGCGGTGTCTGCTATCAGCAACGCATTGGGGTTGGCAAGACCAATGTCTTCACTTGCCAAAATAACCAAACGTCGAGCGATAAAGGCAGGGTCTTCGCCTGCGGTGAGCATGCGCGCCATCCAGTAAAGACCTGCATCAGCGTCCGAGCCACGCACCGACTTTATCATGGCAGACACCAAATCATAATGCCCATCGCCTGACTTATCATAACGCACAAGGCTTGAACCTGCCACTGCCAGCACCTTGTCATCATTAATGATGATTGGTAGGTTGTGATGGTTATGATGATTGGTGTTAAAATCAGGATGAGACTGAATGGTCAGTTCTAACAAATTCAACGCTTTACGAGCATCGCCTTGTGATAATTGCAAAATGGCTTGGCAAGACTGTAGCTTAATGTTTAAATTTTTAAACATATCATCTTGAGTAATGGCTCGTTGCAAAACGTGCTGAATGTCATCATCGCTTAACAGCTCAAGCCGATATACCTGACAGCGAGACAGCAAGGCATTGTTGACACTAAATGACGGATTTTCGGTGGTTGCACCAATTAAGGTGATGTCGCCTGCTTCCACCGCACCCAGCAGGGCATCTTGTTGGGCTTTATTAAAACGATGAATTTCATCGACAAACACCACAGGCGATTCACCAAACAACCCATCATCTTTTGCCAATACTTCACGCAGTTCTTTCACCCCTGAGTTAATGGCGGACAGTGGGCGAAATGGACGGCCGATGGCATCAGCAAGTAGCATGGCGATGGTGGTTTTGCCAATGCCTGCTTCGCCATGCAAAATCATGGACGGTAGATAGCCTTGTGCCACGATACGGCGAATGGGGGCATCTTGTGCAAGTAGGTGGGTTTGTCCGATGACTTGGTCAAGTGATTTTGGGCGAATGCGTTGAGCTAGGGGGATTTGAGTCATGTGGCGTTGATGGGCTTGGGTGTCGGTGGTTAATAGGTAAAATGCTAATAAGCAGGCAAGATAATATGATAAGATGTGATCATGCCATTGTTCTTATCATAGATTAACACATATTGAATTAAAAACCATTGAATTAAAAGCGTTTATTCATATCATTGATAATGTTCATAACAAAGATGATATTCATGCCACGAAATGTGAGCAAACACTGATGTTTTCTTTAACCAGTCAGCAACAATCTTGTTCCAAGTCTCGTTCTTTGACCACAGGAGAAATTGCCATTGCCAAATCTGTATTTGGTGATGATTTAGATACGTCCAGTGTGCAAATTAAGACCGCATGGTGGGTACTCAAAAATTATGCAGTTTCGCCCAATGGCAATATTTATTTTCATCGAGATGATTGGATAGAAGATTTTAGCAACCAAAGTTTGAGTTTGCGAGCATGGTTGGTACATGAATTGACTCATGTTTGGCAAGTACAGCAAGGCATGGCAGTGTTTTATAAAGCGTTATTCAACCGAAAATACAGTTATGTGTTAAAGGCAGGTAAGCCATTTGTGAGTTATGGTATTGAGCAACAAGCACGTATGGTGGAAGATTTTTATAAAAGACGAGAACGCCAACAAAACTGTGATGATTTGTTGGCGTGTATTCCGTTTTTATCTTAAGGTTATTGACGGTCTTCGATGTTTATAAATTCTCGTTTGGTTTCACCCGTATAAAGCTGGCGAGGACGGCCTATTTTAAAGGGGGCAGATTGCATTTCTAGCCAATGGCTGATCCAACCTGCTGTGCGTGCCAAGGCAAAAATCACCGTGAACATTGATGTTGGAATGCCCATCGCTTTTAGGATAATACCAGAATAAAAATCCACATTAGGGTATAGGTTGCGTTCAATAAAATAGTCATCTTCTAGGGCGATTTTTTCAAGCTTCATCGCAAGCTCAGGTTTGGTGTCATTGGTGCCAAGTCCACCAAGCACTTGGTCGCAAGTCTCTTTCATGACTTTGGCTCGGGGGTCAAAATTTCTGTACACTCGATGGCCAAAGCCCATGAGTTTGACTTCTTTGCGTTTGACTTTTTCCATAAAGTCATCGACATTATCAACCGTACCGATTTCATCTAACATCTCAAGGACAGCTTCGTTAGCACCGCCATGTAAAGGACCCCATAGGGCGGCGATGCCCGCTGCGATACAGGCATAAGGGGTTGCTCCTGTAGATCCTACCAAACGCACGGTTGAAGTTGAAGCGTTTTGTTCATGGTCGGCGTGCAAAGTAAAGATTTTATCCATCGCATCAACCAGCACAGGGTTGACTTTATATTGTGGGTCAGCAGGTGTGGCGAACATCATGTATAAGA
>ERZ1023418.45-NODE-45-length-24312-cov-4.779569_pt1 | contig 24312 bp, 35 predicted proteins | sample MGYA00380511_ERZ1023418 | MGnify/ENA primary metagenome ERZ1023418 (study PRJEB33173, sample SAMEA4830370) | metagenome | study: EMG produced TPA metagenomics assembly of the PRJEB25223 data set...
GGACGCATGACGGCAAGTTGGTTGGGCAAAACCAAGCGGTGGCAAGACAGCCTGTCTCAGAAGTGGCTGATTGCTTGTATTTAAGCCGCTTACCCTTTGCCCCCATTGCCAATGTGTCACAAACGACGGTGCAAGATGGCGTATTGCTTCAGCATTGCCACGCAAGCTTACTTGATGGCTACCGGGCATTAACCAACTGCCAGCACACCGCCCAAACCCCAAGCGTGGCTTATCAGTCTTATGTTGGGGTCAATGCCAGCTTGGTGGTTGGTTTCACCGATTGCGTAAGTCCAAGCCTTGATGCTGTCATCAGTCATCAAACCTGCCTTGCCCAACCCAACGCCAAGACATGGCAAATGGGGCATTGCCATGCCAGCCATGTGCAACACGCCATCGCCGTGCCTTGTCGGTATTACCCAACCCCCAAGCCACCGCCACCGCCTGTGGTGTTTGCTTGTCGCATAAGACCGCCAGCAGACCGTCTGCCCTTGACGCTTCATCGCAACCGTGGCGGAGTGCCAGCAAGTGCTTTGCCCTTGCCCTTGATGTGTTGGCATGACACCGCCCCTACTTTTGTGCCTAATTTACGGAGTTATCTTGTGCATCATATCATCACCGCTACTTTGGGCGGACTTAACATCGACCCCATCAAATTTGACATCAAAACAGACATGGACAGCTATTGCTGGAGTGGCAACATTGAGATAAGCCATGTCGATTATCAACGCATCAAAGCCAAATTGGACGTTGAACGTGGCAATGAGCCGTTAATTTTGGTAACTGTCAACGGTGTGGCGTATGGCTTCATCGCTGAAAACGTCAGTCGTAACCGCCAATTTGGGGCAAGCGTCTATCAGTTAAGCGGACGCTCATCAACGGCACGGCTTGGGCAAGATTATGCCCAAGCCCAAGGCGTAAATGGAACGGGTGGCACAATAGAACAAGACCTATACGCCAGCCAGATTATGCGTATGCAGCTGAATGATTTGCCCTTTAGCATTGATGAGTTTGACGTGGACGATTGGTTAATTCCGTCAGGAACGCTGAATGTCAGCAATCAAACGCCCATATCCATCATCAGCCAGTTGGCAACGGCGTGCGGTGGCAAAGTGATAAGCCACGTAAGCGAACCCAAGTTATCAATCATCAAGCGTTGGCGTGTGCCAGCGTGGGAGATGGCGACGGCGAAGCCAAGCCTTGTTGTGCCAATGAATGTGGTACACAGCATCAGCGATGAAAAACGCACCAGCCCACGCCATAACACGGTAACTTTAATCGGACGACAGCAGGCGTTTGAGATTTATCGCCAAGGTCAGGGGCGTGATTTGATTGCCCCTGTGGCAAATTGGTATTTGTACACCGACCAAGCGTCTGCCATTGCTAGGGGGGTGCAACTGCTGTCTGACAGTGGCAATCATGTGCATTACACAGTCAAGATGTTGGTGTCAGACAAGCACAACCTACCCCTTGCTAAGCTTGGGCAGATTTGGCAAATCAATGACGATACCGACGGCGGTGATGGGGCGTTTAATGCCGTTGTTACGTCAGTAGCCCTGTCGGTGAGCCGTGATGGTGATGCGGTGGTGGTGTGGCAGACGGTGGGGATAGATAGGTATGTGGATGTTTAAAATGCGTTTAAAATGCGTGAGTGTCTAAATACTCTCGTAAGGCATCGTTCATGCGTGTTTGCCAGCCTTTGCCTGTGGCACGAAAACGGTCAATGATGTCGCTGTCATAGTGGACGGTAATGGCTTGTTTTGGCTTGGCTTTTGGGGGGTTGCCAAGTTTGGCTTGTAGTGATGTTGGCAAACCTTGCAAACGAATGGCATTGGCAAACATGTCATCTGTCCACTCTGGGTTTTCAAAGTCGGTTTTTTCAGGGTCTTTGGGTTTGATGGCTAAACTGGTCATATTTTTTACACTCTCTTTGATTGGCTTTTCTAAAGCTGATGATGCGAATGCCCAGGTCAACTTCACAAAACACAAGGGCGTATAGACGATTATCAATCAACCCAAGTGATGAATAGCGAGTTTCAGGGTATGGTTTGCGTGTGTCTTGCCATATTAGGGCGGTGGTAAAATCAAAGTCAACCGCCATGGCAAACGGCAAACCACGTTCTTCAATGTTCTTTTGGTTTTTGATGGGGTCGTATTCAATGTGCATGGGTGCATGACAGGTTGGTTTTTAGTCGGTTTTTATATTGTAACCAAAAAAAGGGGCGTGTAAAGATGAATTTATTAAGCCAATTTCAGCAGATTTTTAGTGAAAATCCTAGGGGCTATGCCAGCATCACAGGGGTTAAATCTGATGGGACGTTGATTGCCACCACGCCAAGCGGGGCGGTTGTGCTGTTACAAGGCAAGGCGGATATTGGCAAGGCGGTGTTTTATGACCGTGTTAATAATAAGGTGGTCGATGATGCCCCTGATGTGGTGTTTAGGGAGTTTGGGGTTTGATGCGTTTGGAAAGCAGTCTGTTTGGTCAGGCGGTTATATGTGGTTACACTTGGGTTAACAGATTTTCAACGTTATTAGGAGCGAATATGTTGACGCAAAATCCCCAGCAAATACCTGCCAAAAAATGGTGGGCAAAGTCAAAGACATTGTGGTTTAACCTTGGTATCACCGTAATGGGCGTGGCAGGGGCAGTACTGCCCGTGGCGGATTCAGTACTGCCATTTGCCAAGCCGTTTATGACCCCAGAGGCATTTGCGTTGGCAACGGCAGTGATTGGGGCTGGCAACATGGCACTACGCACAATGACAAAAACGCAACTGACCAGCAGCAAACAAAACGCAGACACTCAAGCAAATGAGCCTAATCTGTTTGAACCTAAGCCCTTTGAACCCAATCGTTATGACTAAGGCAAACCCCATGAAGCTTGATGTACAGACGCTAAAATTTGGTTTTGATGTGGCTCAAACGGTCATCATGGTGGGCATCTCTATCTATGTGTGGATTGTTACCAACCACAAGGTCAATGCCAAAAAGATTGATGAGTTAGAAGACCGCCACAACGATGAATTAGATGGCATCAAAAACCGCTTAACTCGCATGGAGACCACTTTAAGCATGATGCCTGACAAACGCAGCATAGACACCCTATCGCAACGCATGAATGAACAAGGCGAGCTGCTCCACAAAATTGAAGGCGAGCTTAAAGGGATTGGCGATAATAATGCCATGATATTACAAACGCTGATTAAGTCATCGCATCTATGATGATGACAACCATGATGACAACCATAAAGGAGCTTTGATGAACCTAATCCAACTACAGACCGAAGACCACCGCCGTAGTGTGTTGTGGTTTTTGTTGTATGACGCTGATTATCAGTTGTCGCTTACGATGTTGGCTCAATGCTTTGAGATGCAGGGTAAAAATATCTCTACTGACACGCTAAAGACGCACGCCGCTTGGCTGTGCGAGCAAGGCTATGCCACGGCGAGCAATCACGGTGGTATTGAGTGTTTGACGCTTACTGACCGTGGGCTAGAAGTTGCCAAAGGGCTGGTGCGAGCAGTGGGGGTGCGAAATTTGCGTCCGTCTGAATTGGCGGACATCAAAGCGTTTAAAGGTTATTGAATTAAGGGCAATACATGGCACGTTCAACCATTAAAACCTTGCCACCTGTCCTGCTTGAGCAACTGCAGGATTGGTTACGAGACCCACGCATTACCCAGCTTGAAGCCACAGAGCGGCTCAATGAATTGCTGGTGGAAATTGGCGAAAAGCCACGCAGCAAGTCAGCGGTCAATCGCTATGCCATGCAGATGAATGAAATCGGCGAAAAAATCCAGCAGAGCCGTGAAATGGCAGAAATGTGGGTGGGCAAGTTTGGCAATGCTCCCCAAGGCAAGGTGGGGCAACTGCTCAATGAGATTATCCGAAATCTGGCGTTTAACACCGCTGTCGGATTGGCAGAAAATGACGGCATGGTCGAGCCAAAGATGCTAAAAGAGTTGGCTTGGGCTGTCGAAAAATTGGAAAACTCAACCACGATAAATGAAAAACGCCAACGTGAGATTGAGAAAGCAGCCCTTGAAAAAGCCGCTGATGAAGCGGATAAGGCGATGAGACAGGCAGGGCTGTCAGAAGCCACCGCAAAAGACATTCGTAACCGAATATTGGGCGTTGAATGATGTTTGACTTTAACAAAGACGACGTTTTATTACCGTATCAAAAACGCTGGATAAGTGATGACAGCCAGCTAAAAATTGCTGAAAAATCACGGCGTACAGGTCTGACTTGGGCAGAAGCGGCAGACAATGCCCTTGATGCCAGTCTCAAAAAATCCGATGGGGGCTGTGATACTTTTTATATTGGCTCAAACAAAGAAATGGCTCGTGAATACATCGATGCGGTGGCGATGTGGGCGACCATGTTTAACTATGCCGCCAGTGAAATCCATGAAACCGAAGAAGTGTTTGCTACGCCTGATGGTGATAAAGAAATACTTACGTTTGTGATTTACTTTGCCAGTGGCTTTAAGGTCAAAGCCTTATCCTCAAACCCCAAAAATTTGCGTGGCATGCAGGGAAATGTGGTGATTGATGAGGCGGCATTCCATGAACATTTAGCCGAAGTGTTAAAGGCGGCATTGGCTCTGACCATGTTGGGGTCAAAGGTACGCATCATCAGCACGCATAACGGCGTTGACAATCTGTTTAATGAGTTGATTGTGGACAGCCGAGCTGGTAAAAAACGCTATTCGGTGCATACCATTACCCTAGATGATGCGTGCGAGCAAGGGCTGTATCAACGTATCTGTCAAGTGACTAAGCAAAAATGGTCCCAACAGGCAGAAGACGAATGGAAAACCAATTTGCTTAAAGACACTGCCAGCGAAGAAGATGCGTTGGAAGAGTATTTTTGCGTGCCAAAAAATGGTGGGGGTAAGTGGCTGTCTCGAGCGATGATTGAGCAACGGATGAATGCTGATACGCCAATTATCCGACTGGAAAAAGACCATGAGTTTGGGCTGATGCCTGAGGCGATACGGCGAGCGGAGATTGACTTGTGGTTGGTTGAAACTTTATTGCCAATATTGAAAGACTTAAATCCGCAGCAACGGCATTATTTGGGTGAAGACTTTGCCAGAAGTGGCGATTTGACCTCGTTTAGCATAGGGGCAGAGCAACAAAACCTTGTGGTATCAGTCCGCTTTATCGTGGAAATCCGTAATTTGCCGTTTAAACAGCAAGAACAAATTTTGTTGTATGTCTTGTCGCATTTGCCTAAGTTTGCTGGGGCAGCGTTGGATGCTCGTGGCAATGGGCAGTATTTGGCTGAGTCGGCTCAAGATGAGTATGGCTCGCTGATTGATTGTGTGATGTTGTCTGAGAAGTGGTATCGAGAGAATACTGCCGCCTTCAAAGCTGCCATTGAAGACGGTGAGTTTACCGACATTCCTAAAGACGCCGATGTTTTGATGGATTTACGCAGTTTTGAAGTCATTAAAGGCGTGCCACGCATTTCTGATAAACGCAGTACGGATAATGACAATAAAAAACGCCATGGGGATACGGCAATTTCTCTTTTACTGTTGCATGCTGCCAGTCGTATGGCGGTGGCGGTGGAGATTGGGCTTGCGGTGGAGGGTGACGTCACAAGCCCAAATCAAGCAAATAGGTCGTATGTCTCTAGTCAACCGTCTTCTCATCAATCGTTTGGCTCTGATGTGTTTGATAGGGCGTTGGGGGTTGGGAGTATGATTATGAGTATGGTTAGGGGGTTTTAGTCATCTGACTGTGGAGGTGTTACTGATTTAGACTGAGCTTTACCATAACCAGCAAAGTATCCTCCTAATACAAGCACAATGCTTTTAAGGACTTCCTTAGCAAACTCTGCATCATTTTTGTATAGGGAATACAGTACAGTAATCAATACGCCAACAATAGCAAGTCCAATCAAAAAGTGTTCTTGAGACTTCAGTTTTTTGACTAAGGCAAACTGACTCTGTCTATCTTGTGTTTGAGCTGATATGGTTTCCAGAGCGACTCTTTCATTCGAGGCAATATTGATTGTTTCTACCTCTAATTCCTTTTTGCGTATGTCGTTTTCTTCTGCCTGTGCTTGAGCCAGTTCGCTCACTACTGTGATAAGCTGGCTTTGATTGGTTTTTGATTGTTCGTTAGGTTTCATAGATAGGTTGTGAAATTACTCGGTGGTTAGGACAGGCGTTTTATACTTTACTTCAAACTTGCCATAGTGACTTGAGCCGATTTTAGGGGCAATATAGCGAGAAGATTTGATGTTCTTCCTACTTTTGGTGTTACGCATGATGGTTAGGTATTCTTCTGCTGATACCCGACGTTCAAACTTGGGTGTTAACATTTTTTCCATAACAAATTCCTACCTAGTAACTAAATGGTATTGACACTTTAATCACCTTTTAAGTGAATGCGTTCATTCTAGCACATATATCATACTGCTTTCATCTTTTTGAAAAAAAGATTTCAAATATTGAAATAAGTATGGTATATTGAAAATCACAAGGTCTCAAAAGCCTTTATAACGAACGCTCCCACAAGCGTTACTGTGGTATTTTTTTGCCTATGCAAAAAGATAAAAACCTTAAAAATATGGTCGGGGGTGCAGCGAATACAACACCCTTTGGGAAATTAGCTCGGTCGCTTTCGTTACGACTTTTGAGCCCCCGACCACCCTAAGATTTAGGGTTTCCATCAAAAAGGAATAACGAAATGACAACTCAACTTGTCCCCACCCACACCGCCACACTCAATGGCGAACTTCAACCCCTTGTCAATGCACGAGATTTGCATACTTTCCTAGAAAGTGGGCAAGAGTTTTCTGCTTGGATTGCTAAACGCATTGAAAAGTATGGTTTTGTGCAAGACCAAGACTTTTTGATAAATTTATCAAAAACCCCAACTGGCGGTCGTCCAACCACCGACTACCACATCACCCTAGATATGGCAAAAGAGCTGTCTATGGTAGAACGCAATGCCAAAGGCAAACAGGCACGGCAATATTTTATCGCTTGCGAAAAAGCCTTGATTGGCGATGTGGGGCAACTACACGCCCTAACCGCCCAAAACCAAACCCTAAAGCAAGAACTGCTTAAAGCCAACAACGACTATAATGCCATTAAAGTCATGTATGACGGCGGTTTGGAAAACTGGCAAATCGGCATGGCAGTCAATCTCTCTCGCCACACCATCAGCAAACGCTTAACCCACTTACGCAAATTAGGTCTGATTGATGATGAGCGGGGCAAACACACTCCAAGCGAACAACTTGTTCAATCGGTTGATACCACAAGCCAACAGCTAGCGTTGGGGGTGTGAGATGTTTAAGTTTGTAATGAAAGAGAATGAATTGAAAGAACTGAGTTCAGCTGAAAGGCTGGTGACGACTTTGTATGATTTGACCGCTCAGTCTGATGACGTGCGAATCAATTTTGATAGTAAGGCTTTGGCAAGTACGCTGTTGATTGTCAAAGACAAGCTTGAGCACGTCATGGACAATATCGATAAAGCCTAATACACCTAATGTTACACCCTTCTCTTATTAAGCCCCTAACCGCAATGGTTGGGGGCTTTTTTTCAAACCATTCCCTTATGACATCGCTTGCGTGAGCATTATAGTGGCTATCATCCATTCGCCATGTATCAGCCAGCAGAGCCACCATGTCCAAAACGTCAAAAACGTCAAAACCCAGCAACCATATCCCAACCACAGACCGCAAGCTGTCCGCCCAACCTATCTTAGACAAAGAGATTGCCATTGAGCATAAGCTGACCGAGCTTGAAGTCATCGACACCATTTTAACCAGCAAACTGGCAGGCGAGATTAACGGCTACCGCAATCTGCTGACCGACACCACCGTCATCGGCACATGGACACAACGCCAATCAGCACTGGTGCAGATGGAACGTCAGGTCGTCCCTGCTGACCCTGATAATCAGGCAGACGTAGAGGCCGCCCAGTTTGTGGCTACCCAAATCAATAACATTGGCTTTGACAACATCATTAAAGCCATGCAGTGGGGTGTGTACTATGGCTATGCGGTCGCTGAGGTCATTTGGCAACAGACAGATGGCAAGATTGGCATTGCTGACATCAAGGTGCGTGACCGTGGCAAGTTTAAATATGACAAAGACCAACGCTTGGTATTTTTGGGCAATGATGCTGAGACGGTGGTGGCTGAACGTAAGTTTTGGACGTATAGTGCAGGTGGTGATACCACCGACAATCCCTATGGGTTGGGTCTGGCTCACTATTTGTTTTGGGCGGTGTTGTTTAAAAAATCAAACATTAAGTTTTGGCTGCTCGGGCTGGAGAAAGCTGCCACCAGCGTGCCACATGTGCAATACGACCCCAAAAGCCCCAACGCTGCCAGCGAACGACAAAAAGCCCTACAAGCTGGCATCAGCATCAAAAACGGCTCTGCCATTGCCACCGCCCAAGGCACGGTGGTGGAGCTGTTAAAAGGGGTGAGTGGCACAGAAGACTATGAAACCCTGTGCCGCTATATGGATGAAGCCATTGCCTTGGTCATTTTGGGTCAGGTCATGACCAGCCAAGCGGTGGGCGGTCAGTACAAAGCTGAAATACAAAACCAAGTAAAAGAAGACATCATCAAAGCCGATGCGGATTTGATTTGCTCAAGCTTTAATAACACCGTTGCCAAGTGGCTTACTGAGTGGAACTTCCCCAACGCCAAGCCCCCTAAGCTTTGGCTGCTTACCCAATCTGAAATTGACAAAAAAGCCACCGCCGATACCTATAACGCCATGGCAACGGTGGGCTATCGACCCACGCTGGACACCGTACAAGAGACTTTTGGTGGCAAGTGGGAAGTCATACCGTCCGCTCACTCACTCAATCAACCTGATACCAATAAGCAAAATCCCCAAACCAACACGAATAATAGCCAACCAACCGACTTTGCTGAAGGTAATGACACAGATAACCAGACCAAAAATAACCAGGCCAAAACGTCAATGGTTGATACATCAATGGTTGATGATATGGTCAATCAGCTTGCTCAGACACAAGCACCTTACATGAAAAAATGGCTGGATAAACTCAACAACGCCTTGGATAAGGCAACGAGCTTAGAAGACTTGCAAGACCAACTTAACGAGATGGCAGATGAGTTGGACTTTGATGACTATGCTCAAGTCTTTGCCCAAGCCAACTTAGCGGCAAAATTGGCAGGAATGCAGTCAGTACAAAGCGAGGCACAACATGACAGTTAATGCCACCAAGCTACCCTTTGATGAACAGATTAACTACTTTAAACGCAAGCTCAATCTACCCACCGACAGCTACCTAGACTTAGCAGGGCAAGACCATGATTATGCCTTTGTGGTGGCAGGGGCGAACCGCAACGACATGCTGGCAGACTTTCGCTCGGCTGTGGATAAAGCCATTGCAGATGGCACAACGCTTGAGGCGTTTCGCAAAGACTTTGACAAGATTGTGGCAAAGTACGGCTGGGATTATCACGGTGGTCGTGATTGGCGAACTCGCATCATCTATGACACCAATCTGTACAGCAGTTACTCAGCTGGTCGTTATGAACAGCACCAGCGGATGAGCAAGCTGCGTCCCTTTTGGGAATATCGGCACAAAGATGGACAAAAGCACCCACGCCCACTGCACCAAAGCTGGGACGGACTTGTTTTGCCACATGATGACTCTTTTTGGCAAACCCATTACCCCATCAATGCCTATGGTTGTCATTGCACTGTGGTGGCTCACAGTGCCAAGTCGCTTGAGCGTGAGGGCTTGACGGTCAGTGAAAGCCCAAAAATCAACTATGTAACTAAAGAACTTGGCACAAAAAGCGGTCAATCAAAAATCGTTACCTTGCCTGAAGGGATTGATTATGGTTTTGACCGTGTGGCAGGGAGTGAGCGTGTGGATATGCCAAGCAAACTGCTACTGGATAAAGTCATCAGCGTACCGCCAAAGCTTGCCGCCAACATGGTGGGTAATGTGCTAAAAGTGCCTGAGGTGCAAAAATTATTGGTAAATAGTCACAAGGAGTGGGTGGATAGTGTTGCTAGTGGGTCTATAGATGCCTTGAAATCGGCTGATAATATCAGAAGTGTGGGTGTTATTCCTTATACCGCACTTAAAGCGTTAGAAGAACAGGGAGTATTTCCTGATACTGCGGTTATTGCCATGACCAAAGGGGATTTAATACACGCCATTCGTGACGTTAAAAAAGAAGTTGGCATTGCTGTGCCTGTTGAATTTTGGCAAAACCTACCTGCTTATTTATTAAATCCAAAAGTGATAGCGATTGATGGCAATCATGCCAATACTTTGCTCTATGTCTTTGACACCGAGAAAGTCAAGATTGCAATAAAAATTGATTATCAAGTCAAGGTAAAAGGGCAAGGTAAGATTGGAATGAATGTGGTAAGAACGGGCAGTTTATACAAGGACAATCATGCTTTAAAGGATTTTGTGCTGATATACGGCGGTTGGGAATAAGAAACCCATGCTTTGCCTGATTCGAACAGGATAATACGCCTTTGACAGCATAACCTTTCCAGTAGGAAACCCACATGGGTAGATTTATTATAAATCAATACAAATAACGAGTAAAGCCATGACATCGGTCACCATCAGTACCCAGTCCATTGAAGAGTTTGTCAGCTTTCTAGGCGAAGTTAAACAGCTTGAGTTTATCGACCGTGCGGTGTGGGAGTCGGTGGGTGAACAGTTAAAGATACAAACCCAGAAGCGATTTGCCGCTCAAACCGACCCCAATGGCAATGCGTGGACACCGCTGTCAGAAAAGTATCAAAAACGTAAAGCCAAAAAAGCCACCCATCACCAGCTGCTTAAATTTAGTGGCTATCTGCTAGACACTCTACACCACCAAGCCGATGACTATGGGGTGAAGTTTGGCAGTAACCGCATCTATGCTCGCACGCATCAGTTTGGCGATGACCACCGTAACATTCCAGCCCGACCATTTTTGGGCATCAATCAAGATGACAAAAAAGCCATTATTGAAGAGTTGCACCACGCTTGGCAAGCGTGGCTGGCAGAACAGAGTTAGATGGGTGTTTATGCGTGTTTATAAACACCCTACAAGCGGTTTGGCAAACTTAGATGGGCATTGTTAGGTGTATGGTCTTAAAACGCCTTAAACGGCAAATTTTAGCAATTCATAAATCATGAAAATTTCAGGAGTCAGCAACATGAGCAAAACACTTACCAATGAGCAAATCACCCAGCTTGCCAATCAGCATGCCATCGACCCTGCCAGCTTAAAGGCGGTCATTGAAGTGGAGTGTCGTGGCAATGGCTTTGACAAACACGGCAAGCCTGTGATTTTGTTTGAACGCCATGTCTTTTATCAGCGATTGACCAAGATGCGCTGGTTTACTCATCGCAACCGCTTGTATGACACCCACCCAAGTCTATGCAACCCCAACTGGGGCGGTTACAACAGTCATGGTGGCAACCAACAGCTGCGTCTTGAGATTGCCAGTGGCTTGGTGGACAGTCCTTTGTGCAAGGCTTTAGCACAAGAGTCCTGCAGTTGGGGCTTAGGTCAGGTGATGGGCTATCATTGGCAGTCTTTGGGCTATGGCAGCATTGATGAGTTTGTGGCACAGATGGAGCGTGGCGAGTATGAGCAGATGGATGCAATGATACGCTTTATCAAGGTCAATGGCTTGGTGGGCTATCTAAACAACCAAAACTGGCAGGGCTTTGCTTATCGCTACAATGGCAAGGCGTATCAGCGTAATCGCTATGACACCAAGCTTGCCAAAGCCTATCAGCGTCATGTGCAGATGATGGCATGAGCGTGGATTAAATGCAGTTGCCATAAAAAACGTTTGAAACCAGTCTTATAAGACATTGCCCATGTGGTCTTTATAATCCAGTTATTAAGTCAATAACTGGATTTTTTTTGGAATAGGTTTATGCGACGCATTGCCATTTTTAAGACAGGCACGCACACAGATACCCGTGGTGATACTTTGACGTTCACCGCTGACTATCTAAAAGAGGTGGTTGCAGGTTATGACCCTGCCACGCATGAGTCACCAGCGGTCATCGGTCACCCCAAAGATAACCACCCTGCCTATGGTTGGGTCAAGTCCTTATCGTTCGATGATGGCACAGGCATGCTGTACGCCAACTTTGAGCAGGTTGACCCAGCGTTTGAGGCGATGCTAAAAGCAGGCCGCTTTAAAAAACGCTCTGCCAGTTTTTATCCCCCCACTCATCCGTCTAACCCCACCAAGGGTAAGCCGTATTTGCGTCATGTGGGGTTTTTGGGAGCACAGCCACCAGCGGTCAAGGGCTTGCCTGACATGGCGTTTTCAGAATTAAGCGGTGAGCAAGACTGCCCTATCGTCGAGTTTGCTGAATTGCCGTTTGTCACAGACCCAAACATAAGAGCAGACACAGGAACAGATACTTTACCAGCAATCACAAAGGACACCTTTATGAATACCAAAACAACCCCAACCCCTGAGCAACCAGCTGATGCGTCTGATACTGACACCATCACCAATTCGGCTGACGACAAGACAACTGATAACAAGGTGGCTGATAACAAAGTAGCTGACCAAAATGGCAAGCTCAATACCGCAAGCCACAGTGAGCTTGTCGCAAAAGAGCAAGCCTTAGCAGAGCGTGAAAAAACCCTAGCTGAGCGAGAGGCAGCATTTGCCCAAGCCCAACAAGACATAAAACAGCAAGATTTTAGTGAATTTGCAGAAGGTTTGATTGGCAAAGGTCAGCTTGTACCAAGTGAGAAGTCTGCCATTGTTGATGTGATGATGGACTTAGATGCGGTGGGTAAGACCTTTGATTTTAGCGAAAACGGCAAGGTTGCTCAAAAGTCATCTGTAGACGTGCTAAAGGGGATATTGAGCCGTTTGGAGACCACCGTGGACTTTGGTGAACACACTGCTGATGACCCCAATGAGCGAGTCATACCCAGTCATATCGCCCCTGACAGCGACGACGAGCTGGACAAGCAAATCCATGACTATGCACAAAAACATGGACTAAGCTACCCAGAAGCTGCCATTAGTTTTGCTCGGTAGCACAAAAACCATGCCCCATAAGCCAACTCTAAAAACTCTAAAAAGGATACCGCCATGCGTCAACACAACATTTTATCCAAAAAAATTACCCTAAAGACTGCCGTGAAAGCAGGTCAAATCCTAAGCTTTGGCGGTGAGCTTGCCACCACGGGCAGTACCACTGCTGAGCCTGCTGGGGTGGCGATGTATGAAGGCAATCAAGGCGAGCTAATCGCCATCATGTGCGTTGGTGTCATCAATGTGCCGCAAGATGGCTCATTGCAACTGGGCGACCCTGTCAAAGTCACTGATGGGGCGATTACCAAAGCAGACCCCAGCACAGATGTTGTCTTTGCCACTGTGTCAGAGGTAACCGACAAACAACAAGTAGAGCTGTTGCTTAAGTAGGCAGTTAGGCAGACTGTTTATTTAATCTTATTATCCAAATCATCATTTTTTTAGGACATCATCATGAATACTGCATTATCCAACCGCCGTGTGGTGGACAAAGTGTTGACCAATGTGGTCTTAGGCTATGACCTAGACCAAGAGTTTAGCGGTCATCATTTGTTTCCTGACGTGACGGTCAACGAGTTTGGCGGCAAAATCGTCATGTTTGGCAAAGAAGCTTACGTCATCTTAAACACCAAGCGGGCCCCTGGTGAGACGGTGCGTGGTGTGGGCATAAGCTACTCTGCCCAAGATTATGTGCTAAACAATCGCCTGCTAGAAGCATTAAGCCCAGAAGAATTTATCGAAATTGGGCAAAAAGCCAACATCGCTGTCAAAGCCCAAGCGGTCAATAAGGTATTCCGTCTGATGCGTCTTGAGGGTGAGTATGATAAAGCCACATTGGCTCTTGACCCCAACCACTACGGCTCAACCAACAAAACTACCCTATCTGGCAACTCACAATGGAGCGACCCAACTGCCGATGTACTCACGCAAGTGAGTGATGCTCGAGAGACCGTCCGATCCAAGACAGGGCGTTATCCCAATGTGTTCCATTTGGACGCTAAAGGCTTTGCAGCATTACGCAAAAATAACGCCATCAAAGAGCAGTTTAAATATTCTGGCAAACCCAGCATCACCACTGACATGCTGGCAAGCTACTTTGATGTGGACAAAGTGGTGGTAGGGCGTGCAGTCAGCACTGGAGTTAATGGTGATTTTGTGGACATCTGGGCTGGTAGCAGTGTGCTGGCTTATGTGCCACCCAAAGCCATGCAGTCACAAGCGGTGATGTCATACGGCTACAACTATGTGCATAAGGGCTATCCACTGGTAGAAAAAGAATACTATGACAAGTCCGACCGCTCATGGCACAACCCAGTATTGTTCCGTGATAAAGCGGTATTGACCGACCCCGATGCAGGCTTTTTGTTTATTGCCACCACTGGTGAAGTCTAGTTTATACCTGTCTAATCACGACTTTAGCATCGCTGGCGATGACTGGCGGTGCTAATCACCCCCTTAATCTGATAACAAGGACACCATCATGGCGACCAAAACCACTCAAGCTAAGGCTGATGCCGAGGGCTTAGTTACCCCCACTAACGACCCAAAAGCCACTAAAAAAGAGCCACCAAAGACTGACTCGAACAGTAAGGTGCAGGTCAAGGCAGAAACCAAACCACAAACCAAGCCACAGACAAAAACGCAGTCCTATACGGTGCAGTGGACACTTAACCACAACAACCAAAGTTACCTAGCTGGCAGTGAGATTGAGCTTGATGACATCACTGCCAAGCCATTGGTGGCGGCAGGCGTGTTGGTGGCAAAATGACCCAAGTATATTGCACCGCCCTGGATTTGGTCAGCCATGCCAATAAAGCCCGTCTGCTTACGCAATTGGCTGGTAATGACTATGGCACTGTTCCAACGGCACAAGCGGTGGTGCAATATGTCACCTATGGCACGGCTGACACAGACGAGATAGGGCTTGAACGTATCAAAGCACGAATAGAGCAAGCGATTGAGCAGTCAGCCAGTGAAATCAACGGTTATTTGGCGATGATGCCAACGCTATCTGCCAACATCCCAACCACCACACTATCAACCATCAATATTGATTTGGCAATGGCACGGCTGTTTGAGACATTAAGCGATGATAGCACGGTCAAGACCCAAGCTGACCGCTGGCTGGCATGGTTTGACAAACTGGCGACAGGCAAGATTGCCATGTCAACTCAGCCTATCATTACCCCATCAGGTGGTGCGGTGGTAGCAACCACCCCCAGCGTATGGACACAGGAGGCTTTAAATGGCTACTAATAAATTAGGCATTGCCACTGACTTGTTTGCCCCACGCAAAGCCCTAACTGCTCACCTGCAAACACTGGTTGAGCAGGGTGTTATCCGTGGTGTGGGGCAGGCACAGGACTTTGCCGATGTGATGGACGGGGTGATACCGCCCAATCACGGCTTTGTCTATGTGACTTATGATAAATCAAGCAACATCAGCACCCAAGGACGCAACAGCATCAAGTCTACCGAGACTTATACACTGCTTTTGGCATGGCGAAATAATCGCTCTGAGCGTAGTCATCATAGCCACGGCATGGACGATGCAGGGCAAGTCAAATCTGCCATTGAGTTTTTTGTACATGGCTGGACGATTGGCAATGACAGTCAATCAAGTGAGTTTAAAAGTCTTAGTACGGGCAGTCCGTTTGTGTTGTCAGCGACCAGCCCAGAGGCCTTTTATCGCTCAGGTGGTTGGGCGTATTATCCGATGTCGTTTGACATCACGGTCATTCGTACCAGACCTATGAGGAGTGTTTAATTTTCATCTAACTTTTGAACTTAGTTCAACCGTAATTTAACCATAAACATACGAGACAATTTATGAGCAATATGCACAACTCCGTCAGCAACGATCACGGCTTTATCGGTGTCGGCACACCTTATTTTTATCCTGATGGTGGATCTCATCCGTTTTTCTTTGGTAATCCTGTGAGCTGTAAAATTGCCACGTCTAGCGACAAAAAAATCCGCCCATCACGGCGCAAACGAGACGCTGGGGCAGCATTGGACAGCCATGTGACCCCAAAGCCTGCTGAGGTGACCATCAGTACCGATACTTTCCAACCTAAGACATGGGCAATGGCAATGATGGGCGAAGCAGGCAAGGTTACAACTTCTCAGCAGTCAGTTCATGACGAGACAGCAGTGGCGGTGTTTGATGGCTATCATCAGCTTAAACACACCGACATTGACCCCAGCTCAATGAAGGTAAAAAAAGAAGGCACACCACTTACCGCCAGTCAATATGAGCTAAATGCGTCAATGGGACTGTTGCAAATCACTGACCCAGATGCTGCCCAAGCGGGAGATGAGTTGATAGTGGATTATCAGACCAAGCAGGTTACCAAGCTTGTCATCAATGCCGCCAAGGTTACCAGCTTTAAGGGCAAAATGGTGATTGACGGTCGCAATGATGTCACCAACCAACCTGCAAAGCTTATCATTCATAACGTCAGCTTGGCGGTTGATGGTGATTTTGATTGGTTTAGTGACGACTTTAACACCATCGAGATGAAAGGCACGGCAGCGGTGGGCAAGGCTGGCGAGCCGCCTTATGTGGTGGAGTTGTATGAATAAGGCTTGCATTTGCTGATGATTAGGATAAACTACCCTTAACGCCAAGCGTTTTCGAGTACCTGTTTTTATAAACGTCGAGTACCAAAGCCCTATCATGATGATAGGGTTTTTCTTATTTTTGCCTTTTATTTTGAAGTTCTTGTTTGTATTCTGCACTAGCGTGTCGCTTACGCTCTTGATTGTTCAAGTAATGTATGTAAACATCAAATGCCCCATTAAAACCATCTTTTTTGGCTTCTAACCATCTGATATCTTCAAACTTTGCTATTAAATCTTCTGTGTCAATGACTTGGCAATCAATTAATTCTTCAACTAATAAAAACCATGCCATTTGTAATGCACCAAAATTGTCAATGCCTTTAATATTAGCTGAGTTTATCATCTCTTTATAAGTTTTAAATTGTGTGTCGTTGCTCATAATTTTTCCTTAATGTCAGTGGTTAATTTAGTTTGAAAATTGACTATGTATATCGGATATGGCTTGATAAGCCTTTTCAAACTGCTCATCGTCTATATCACACAGCATATACATGATTTGGCGTAACTCATCGGATCGTCTTTGGGCATTTTCGCCACGTCTTATCTGTCCTGCCACCATGTCATCTACCGCTTGAGCTAGGTTATCCGCTCCTGCTTGATTGCCTGTGGCTTGGGCGTTTTTCTCAACTTTGGTGACTTTGTCCACCACGGTCATTTCGACTTCAGAGGTGCGTGTACCTGTAATCAGATAGCTGACATCAACGCCCATTTCTGAAGCTCTTTGCAAGTATTCGCTGTCAGGCTTGCGACTGCCTTTCTCATAATTGAATTGAGCGAGTTTTTTTACACCACACGCCTCACCGAATTCCTCCTGGTTCATATCCATTCGGATACGTTCCTCTTTAAGCCTATCCGAAAAAAAATTATTCATTTGCATAAAAAACCCTTGTAATTATTCATTTGAATAATTATTATATATCTGTCTTATGACTTAAACCGACTTTTTACGCACCCAAAGGAGCAAATTATGGCAAATCCAAAAACCCCAAAGCAAGTGAAACAAGAGTACCGTGCCAAAGGCATCACAATTGCAAGTGTTGCCAAAAAGCAGGGCTGGACACCACAGGAAGTGTACAAAGTGCTTAACGGTCAAACCAAAGGCAACTATGGTACTGCCCATGACATCGCTGTGTTTTTATAAGGAATGCCCATGAAACCAACCATCAACAACTCCATCAGCTGGCTGACCATTGTTTATTTTTTTGCCACGCTTGGGCTAATGACGCTCTACGGTGTGGAGCGAGCAGACAATCATTATCTTGAGCAACGCTATTACCAATGCAGCGGTAAATATTACTAAGGACAGCATCATGAGCCAACCCAACTACACAAGCACATCGCAACAGCGTGGCTACCGCACCATGAAAGCCTTGTTTGGTCATGAGGTTACAGGCATCAGTGCCACCGACTTAGCAAAGCAACTGGACAACACTGCGTCACAAGCCTTTAAAGACCTTATTAACCTACAACAAGCGGGGCTTGCCGAGCAACTGCCTAATGGTAACTGGCGTATTGCCCCAGCCTTGGGGCGTGAAGCCTTTAAAGTCATGAATGCCCTAGACACCGCTCGTCGCCGTGTGGACGAAGCCTATCAACGCTACGGCATGGCAGGCTAATCAAACTGCTTACCTTTAACCCTTTTATTTAACTGGAGAATACCATGAACACAGAGCAAACATCCAACCAAGCCTTTAATGACGATGTGCAAAAATCGCAAGCTTTTGCTGTGGCAACCAGTGCCATTACTCACGGACAACTTTCATTATCTGAAAAGGTCGGAGCATTAAAAGCTACCGCATTTTTTAAAAAACTGGTAACCGTTACCGAAATCAAGCTTATCGCAGAAATCAAAGAATCTAAAGAATACAAGGGCTTACAAGTTCTTAATCTTGACGGAAAAGTGGTAACGGTTACCACTTGGGAAGATTTTTGTAAATCCTTAGGTCATAGCCGTGAAAAACTTGACCAAGATATTTTGAACCTATCTATGTTTGGCGAAGACTTCCTAGAAACATCGCAACGCATGGGCGTAGGCTACCGAGATTTACGAAAACTTCGCAAATTGCCCGAAGAAGACCGCCAAGTCATCATCAATGGCGAAGCGGTGCAGGCTGAAGACAAAGACAGCCTGATTGAACTTATCGAAGACATGAGCGTCAAACATGCCAAACAAAAAGAAAGTCTGGAAAAAAAGGTCAAAGAACTTGAAAAAGAAGCCAAAGCAAAAGATGCCGTTATCCGCCAAAAGCAAGACACCATTGATGCCAAAAATGATGAAATTATCAAAATGGACGAAAAACTCGCCCTCAAACTCACCGCCCCCGACCATGACCGTGCCAAAGGCTTTGCCGTCGAGCTTGGCAAACTTGGCGTGGATGCCATCACGCTAATGGGGCAATTCACTGCCCTGTTTGAACAAATCGCCGACGATGAAGCGACATTTGGGTTACTGCGTATCAACATGGGTCACGCCATGCTTGAGCTAAAAGAGCACATCGACAACCTCATCATGCACCACGCCCTAGACGATGTCAGCGTTGCGGATGATGACTTTAGCTGGATAGCTGAAGCAAACCAAGCCATCGCCGAGCGTGACGAACAACCTGCTGATGACTTTGAGCTGGTGGGACAAACCCCTGAAGAAATCGCCGCATTGAATAAATAAGGAGTAAATCATGCACCGCATTATCAAATCAAAAAAAATAATCACCAGTAACGTAAGCTACCCCAAAGTCGATGTGCATAAGCAAAACGAGGAAACCGAATGCTGGATGCGTGCCAACCCAAAGCGAGTCAAGTGCTTGCCCGATGGGGTATCCACCTACAAGTACCCCAAACGCCTATATTGACAGCCCCGTTGCCCCCACGTTGCCCCTTTGCCGCCTGCTGTAGAGATACCCATGAAACACGAAAGCTATTACCGACAACTCAAAAACCGCCTAGAGACCACCGCTCATGGCGAACGCAACGACATTGTTAAGTCGGCTGCCGAGCTTTTGGGTGTCTCTCACATGACGGTCTACCGTAACCTAAAAAAGATTGGCTACGACAGCGGACGGAAGGCTCGCAGCGACAAAGGTGACACCACCATCAGCGATGCTGAGTTAAAGATCATTGCCAGCCTAGTACGGCAATCAGAGCGTGCTTCTGGCAAGGCACTCATGCCGATTAAGGTCGCCATTGAGATAGCCCATGCTAACGGCATGATTGGACAACTGTATCACGAAGCCACCGTGGCACGCTTGCTTAGGGAGCACCAGATGTCACAGAAACACATGCAACAACCCACCCCCCACATCAAGCTAAAGACCGACCACCCCAATCAACTGTGGGAGCTTGACCCGTCTATCTGTGTGCTGTACTACCTAAAAGACGGCGCCAAAATGGCGGTTATGGACAAAGATAAGTTTTATAAAAATAAGATGAACAACCTTTACAAAATCGCCAACGAACGAGTATTTCGTTATGTGGTTACTGATCATTATAGCGGGGCATTTTATTGTAAATACTACATGGCACGGGGTGAGAATACTGAAGTTTTGTTTGACTTTTTGATGACTGCCATGGGCGAAAAAGACAAACAAAAAAACCCCTTTGAAGGTGTGCCAAAGGGATTGAGTTGGGACAAAGGCAGTGCCAACCAGTCGAGCATCATCAAAAATCTACTTAATCAACTGGGCGTAAAACACACTGCCCACGTCGCTGGCAACAGCCGTGCCAAAGGTCAGGTAGAGAAGACTAACGACATCATCGAGCGTCATTTTGAGGGACGATTGTTTTTAGGGCAACATCATATCCACAGCATTGATGACCTAAATATGTTTTGTGAATATTGGCAACGGCATTATCAATCCAGCCCACGTTATGCCCATACTCGTCATAAAATGCCAAGGTTTACCGCATGGCGACGCATCACCAAAGACCAGTTGATTATCCGTCCTGATATAGAAGTCTGCAAAATGCTGTTATCAGACAAACCAGAAGAACGGCTGGTCAAAGGCGACTACAACATTCACTTTGATGGACGCAAATATAACCTATCAGGCGTGGATAACATTGCCATCGGCAAAAAGGTCACTGTGGCGGTCAACCCCTATGCGTACCCGAACATCCGAGTCACCCATGACAATGCCTTTGGTGAGCCTGTGGTCTATGACATCGCCCCATTGACGCAAGATGACATTGGCTTTGATAGCGATGCCATACCTGCTGATGCTCTGTTTGGCGGTCATCACCACACCGCCCCATTAACCCGAGCAGACTATAAACGTCAAGAGTTGGACAAGTTGGCGTATGTCGCTCGGGACCAATCTAAAATCTACGAAATCCGCAACAGTAAGTCACAGCCTGCCTTTGGCGGTAAGGTAGATGCCTTTGGCTATCTACAAGAAGCCCACGACAATGACAACACTTTATACCTGCCAAAACAAGGCAAACCCCTAGATGTTGGTGAGCCAGCCCTACAAAAAGTCAGCAAACCAAAAGCCCCATCGCTGGACAACCTGCCCCGAGAAGAAGAAGCTCTGCCAGTGTTAGAGTTTATCAAATGGTTTGTCAAACAACACGGCAAGATAGACGGCATGGCAGAGCAAATCCGTGCCATGTGCGACAGTCATGTCAAACCCAGCGACTATGAGGCAATCGCCCAGCAATTATTGAACCCCAACCAACCCAAACTAAAGGTTATCTGATATGTCTGCACCCAAACAACAGTCAAACCCCACATTAGCCAGCCTGCTAAAGCAACACGGCATTAGCCAACGGCAACTGGCAACCAAAGCAGGCTACAGCCCTGCGGTACTGACACAATTAATCAAGCACGGCAAGTATCCAGCCTCCATAGCACCCAGCGAATTTATCCAGACCCTGAACGACGCTTTGATTGCCCTAGATGTCGATACTGCCACCGCCAATAATTGGCAAACTCAAAGCCAAACCAACAACCCAACCACAAAGGAGTTTCTTACCATGAAATCACTACCATCTGATGTGAGATTAGATTTGCCAGTCCTACAGTTTTTTCATCTCAAAAAATCACCCTTTGAAGATGATGTTCAATGCCTTGATGATGTCTATTTTTCTAATGAGCAACGTTATATGCGTCAAACGATGTTTTCAACTGTTAAAAATGCAGAATTTAAAGCCATCGTTGGAGAGTGTGGCTCAGGTAAAACCACCCTAAAACGCTATTTAATAGAGCAAGTAAATCAAGATAAAGAAAATATCGTCATTATCCAACCCCATGCAGATGTGGAGAAACTTACGGTTGTGCATCTTTGTGATGCGATTATTGACGATGTAAGCCAAGGCAATGAAAAATCAAAACGAGGGATGGAAGCAAAATATCGCCAAGTTAAACGTTTGCTTATTGGTTCATCACGAGCAGGTAACAAACATCTTTTAGTCATTGATGAAGCCCATGATTTGACTGTACCCATGCTTAAAATGCTGAAAAGATTTTGGGAGTTAGAGGACGGTATGCGTCGCTTATTGGGTGTCATGCTGATTGGTCAGCCAGAGTTAAAAAGTAAACTTCATAAAGGAAATGTAGATTTGCGTGAAGTTGTCATCCGCTGTGACATGGTGGAATTACAACCGCTGAATGCTTATGTTGGCGACTATGTGAAACATAAATTCGCTAGGGCAGGGCTAAATTACGAAACTATTTTTGCCCCTGATGCAATGTCAGGTTTAACCGCTTGCTTATCGCAATTTAACAAAAATGGTATGAGCGTAAGTTACTTGTATCCAAAGATTGTCAATAACGCCATCATCAGTGCGATGAACTTCTGCGCCAGCATTGGACAGGATGTCATCACCGCTGATGTGTTTAACGAAATCTAAGGAGCAAATTATGACCAACAAACTCATCTGCCCCAACTGCAACACCGCCCACGAGCTTGGCGACTACATCAACGCCACTGACGCTGATATGGCGTTTAACGTGGCATTGGACGTACCAGCTGCCATAAGCAGCCTGGTCTTGCAATACACTGAACTGTTTACCCCTGCCAAGTCCAAGCTGTCATTAAGCCGCCGTGCCAACATCATCAAAAGCCTACATTTAGAAGGCACTGACATTCACCGAGTCGCCTATGGCATCACCGCCATGCTTGAGCGACACGGCACAGGAGACCTAATCACCCCACTTAAAAACCATAACTATCTGTTTAAGGTCATGCAAAGCTACACCCCACCTGATGAAGCCAAGCAGAAAAAATACACCCTAAGTCAAAAGCAAATTAAATGGTTCGGCTTTAGGCTCACACAAAACACCGACTTTGCCATGAAGTACGCAAAAATCGGCGAAGAAGCAGGGGCATTTCTTGACCGTGTCGAATATCAACTACAAGACCCCAAATGGGTAGAAAAATGGTGGGGTTATATTGAACAAATCAGCCAGCAAGCCAACTCATAAAATCAATCTACCCAACCTTAACCACCACTGTAAAGAAAACAGTCTTAAAAATCGGAGTAAATTCTTATGAATACCAACACTTCCCCTGCTAATCTAACCCCTAATACCATAACCCAAGCCCCTGAGGGCTACATGCAAGACCACAAAGGGCATCTGATACCAGCTTCCCAAATCAAAGAGATTGACCTAATCCGAGATGATTTGGTTAAACGCTTGGTAGATGAAGCTTTAGCTACCCAAAAAGCGCTTAAAAACTTTAAACTCAATGCCTTTAGCGAAATTGCCGACTTTATTGAAATGTCAGCCGACCGCTATGACGTACAGGTAGGCGGTAAAAAAGGCAATGCCACCTTTTATAGTTTTGACGGCAAATACAAAATCCAAAGAGCAGTCAACGAAAATATGGCATTTGATGAAGGCATTTTGGCAGCCAAAGCCCTAATTCAAGAGTGTTTGGATGACTGGACGCAGGATGCCAACGGCAACCTAAAAGCCTTGGTTAGCCGAGCATTTGAAGTGGACAAAGAAGGTAACCTGTCCACCAATCGTATCTTAGGGTTGCGTCGGGTCAAGATTGACGACACACGCTGGCAACAGGCAATGGATGCCATCAGTGACAGCTTGCAAGTCATTGACTCAAAGTCATACATACGCCTTTACCAGCGTGAAGACAACGGTAAATACACGCCCATCTCAATGGATTTGGCATCACTATAACCGATAAAGGAGCAATAACGTGGCAATGTGGCAACTCAAACGCAACGACACCAAGCAAGTCATCGAACTGCCCGAAGACTTATATTGGATAGACGAGTTTGACTGGAGCCGCATTGCCCAATCAGCACCTGTGTATATGCTGTCAGGAGCGATGAGCATTCAACAAGGCATTAAAAAGGCAGGCAGACCAATCACCTTAACTGGCGATTGGGTTTGGTTAAAACGCTCGGACTTACTGACCTTACAATCGTGGACGGATGTTGCAGAACTGACCATGACATTGACCCACTATGACGAACGCACCTTTAAAGTCATTTGGCGACTGCATGACAAAGGGATTACCGCAAGCCCCGTTGAATATACAACGCCCGAGCCAAGCGATGCTGATTATATCGCTACCATTCGTTTAATGACCATTTAGCCCAATCAGATTAAGGAGCTTATATGCCAGATAACTTTGAACTCATCAGCCCAATGCCCAACGACGACTTGCCCAACAT
>ERZ1023418.47-NODE-47-length-24071-cov-4.566872_pt1 | contig 24071 bp, 20 predicted proteins | sample MGYA00380511_ERZ1023418 | MGnify/ENA primary metagenome ERZ1023418 (study PRJEB33173, sample SAMEA4830370) | metagenome | study: EMG produced TPA metagenomics assembly of the PRJEB25223 data set...
TGCGACCAATTGATTAAAAGTCAACTGCTCTACCAACTGAGCTAACGACCCTTATCACTAAACGTGGTGCGTATTATACAGGTAAATTTTGATACGTCAAGCATTTTTTATGAAATTTTCATAATTTAGCAAAATAAAGTCTTTTTTGGGTTTTTGCGTTGCTTTTTTGGGGGCAGTTGCTTAAAATTGGTCATTGATTTTATGCTAAGTGTCTATTTTATTATTCTATGTATCCATATCAGTAAGGGTAAGGCAATGTTACAATCTGTACAAGTTAAACTTTTAAACCCAAAAATTGGCTCCAACCCCAGTTTCCCCCTGCCCACTCGTGCCACAGATGGCTCAGCGGGGATTGATTTGCGAGCGTGTATTGATGAACCTGTTGTTATTGGAGCAGGTCAGACCAAACTCATCGGAACAGGGCTTGCAATTTATATCAAGAATCCTAATTTTGCAGGGATTATTTTACCACGTTCTGGGCTTGGGCATAAGCATGGTATTGTATTGGGCAATTTGGTGGGGCTTATTGATGCTGATTATCAAGGTGAGTTGATGGTATCGGTATGGAACAGAAGCGATACAGATTTTACGCTAAATCCTGCCGAACGCATGGCTCAGTATGTGGTTGTGCCTGTGGTACGTCCTGTTTTTGACATTGTAGATGAGTTTAGTGATGACAGTGAACGTGGGGCAGGGGGATTTGGCAGCTCTGGAATTCAATGATTTTTGGGTAGATTATTATGGGTGTAATATGTCAAATGTTTCATGAATGTCGCCGCTGACCATGCTTGTTTTATTTGTCATGAACTTATGTTAAAAGGAAAAATTTATGCAGTCCAAATCATCAACTCATCAATCCCTAACCTTAAATGAGGCCAAACACACAAGTGAGGTCATCACAACCGCCTTGCCCTATATTCAGCGTTACAAAGACAAACTCATCGTGGTCAAATACGGCGGTAATGCCATGACTGACCCTGTGTTAGAGAGTTCTTTTGCTCGTGATATTGTCCTGCTAAAAACCGTTGGTATTCACCCTGTGGTGGTGCATGGTGGAGGGCCGCAGGTGGACAATCTGATGAGTGAGCTTGGGCGGGAGTCTGACCGTATAGATGGCATGCGTGTTACGGACAAAGCCACGATGGATGTGGTGGAGATGGTACTGGGCGGCAGCGTGAATAAATCCATTGTCAATCTCATCAACAAGCACGGTGGGCAAGCGATTGGCTTGACAGGCAAAGATGCCAACCTCATCAAAGCGACCAAACTTATCATAAATGATAAAGACGGCACGCCCATTGATTTGGGTTTTGTCGGTCAAGTTGCCCATGTTAATACAGGGGTCATTAACATGCTCATCCAAGGCGATTTTATTCCTGTCATCGCTCCATTGGGTGTTGATGAACATGGTGAGACCTATAACATTAATGCTGACTTAGTAGCAAGTCGTGTGGCAGAGTGTTTAAGTGCTGAACGCCTGCTTTTATTGACCAACATCAAGGGCGTGCTAGACAAAGATGGTAACGTACTAACAAGCCTATCACCCACAGACGTGGACAATCTCATCGCTGATGGTACGATAAGTGGGGGCATGATACCCAAAATTGCAGGGGCGTTGGATGCTGTCAGGGCAGGGCTTAGAAGTGTTACCATCGTCGATGGCAGAGTACCACACGCTTGTTTGCTTGAAATCTTTACCGAAGAAGGCGTGGGTACGCAGATTTTGCGAGAAACTAATGGTTAAATTTTAAAGGTGGTCTAGCACCGTCTTTTTTATGCGTAAAACCTGCTTTAAAAAGAATAATCATTTATATTAACCCAAACCCGTTTGGAAATCCCCATGCAAAAATCCCTTGCCCTTATCGTCTTTATCGCTTTATTGTCCGCCTGCTCCCCACAGCCCCATGGCGGCGAGATGTCTCATCAATCGGCAAGCTCTGATGTGGCAAGTGTGGATATGGCAGACGTTACCAATGCGGACGTAAGCGATTCAAATCTTGACAACTCAAACCCCAATAGCCCAAACCCTGATAATCCTACCCTTGACAGCCAAACCACCACCCAAGGCGAGCAGGTTCATTTGGCAAACAAAGCCTTTATCATCAAGGCGGATGTAAATTTTGCCGTCAAAGACGTGGTTGCCACCAAAGACCAATTGGAGAGCCTAACCCTACAAACGGGCGGATATATCCAAACGTCCAAGATTTATAACAACATCACCGACACGCACCGCTATCCGATTGGGGGTGAGCAGTTAAAGGTGCTGACCCATTTTGTGCGTCATGGCATGATGACGGTGCGTATTCCTAAGGCAAATGTGGGCGAGTTTTTGAAGGGGGTACAAGGACAAGTGGTGTTTTTGGACGGTCAAGAATTTAACGCCACCGATGTTGCCCTAGACTTACAGCGTAACGCCCTACACGCCCAAATAGAAGCCGAACGCCAAGCCAAACTGGGCGAGCTTAACGCCACCAAAACAGATGATTTGGCGGACAAATCGGCTCATGTGGGCGAGATGACAGATTCAAAATACCGCCAAACCCTTGCCGAGCTTGACCGCAAGGCTCTTGCCGAGCAAGTGGCGTTTAGCACGATAACACTTGCCTTTTATCAAAATCCGCAAATTTTTGAATCGGTCATGCCCGACACACAGGCATACATCGCCAAAGACGAGCGGGCGAATTTTGGTCATCGCTTTGTCCAAAGTATTGGCACAGGTTGGCTGTATTTCTTAGAATTTATCTTGTGGCTGACAAGTCTGTGGGCGTTTGCTTTTGGGCTTATTGTCGCTACTCTATTTTATAAAAAGGTGTTTAAGCCGTTTTATAATCGACCGTTTAGAAAAAAGGCAACTAATGGGACGGTAAAGCCGAAGGAAGTGGGAAATAAAGAGAGAGATGATAAATGATAAGGTTGGGTTAAAGTGATTTTAAATTTTTCTGATTTTATTAAAAATACTTTTTATAAAATTAAAATAGTTTTAAAATTAAAATACATAAAGGCAGTTTATTCGTCTGATTATCAAGATTGGCTTGGGAAAACTACCATTTATTGACTGTAAGAGATTTATGGGTTATGAAAATTGTGTATCACATTACCGCTCAATTAATAAATGACGGTGATAATCATAAAGAATCTAAATCACAAATCTTGGTCAATGACCAACCCATTGGTATATTTATTGATGAATGCCACCTAAGAGATGTTGTACAAGTAGATGTGGATAAGTTTATTTTGTTTGCAACCCATGATTGTCCCTTTGAAGAAACGTTGAGTGTTTATTTGATTGACATTAAAAATTCATTGATTATGGATGGTTTGTGGTTGGGATTGGCGTATCATACAGATTTTTTCACTGGTATAACCATTGAGAATGATACAATCAAATTTAATTTTATAAGTAATGATGTATGGGAATTAACGTATGTCAAACAAGGATTTTTTGATGGTATTCATGCGTTAAAAGAAATGACTAATCCTATTGTGCATAGACGGCTATCTATAAAGTGTTATCTAAAAATACATAACGCCCAATCTTAATTTAAAGTGGTAATTTATGGTTGTTGGGTGGTTATTTTTAGATTATAGGGGCGAATTACATTCGCCCAAAAATCAACACTTTATTACAGGGCAAATGTGATCTACCTCTATAATCTACCCAAAGGCGTGATTGATTAACAAACCAAATTTAAACCACTACACTCCAAACACCCCACCCCATTCATGCTCATCAAAGCCGATAAGTGCCACGCCATCACCCATCACAATCGGGCGTTTTAGTACGCTAAGGTTGTCCTTGACTATCTCATACATGGCGGATACATCGCCACTAGCAAGGGTGTTTTTGGCGGTATCGTCCAGTTTACGATAGGTTGTGCCTTGTTTGTTGATGACTTTTTCGCCAAAGGTTGCCACAAACTTGGCAAAGTCATCTTGACTTAGTACCGATTTTTTATAATCAAAAAATTCATGCGTTATATTGTGTCCCTTTAAAAAGCCAAACGCTTTTTTCATGGTGTTGCAGTTATTGATGCCATAAATGATGAGCATGATGGATTGCCCTTTTGCTAAAAACATTGGCAAATTATAACAAAAATCGGATATAATAGCATGTTAAAATTTTTTATTTTGAGTTAGCCAACCATGAGCCTAAACGATTACGATTTTAAAGCCATTGAACAAGCCCAGCAAGCCAAATGGCAAGCCGATAACCGTTACCACACAGATAATAATGACCACGGCAAACCCACCCGCTATATGCTCTCCATGTTCCCCTATCCAAGCGGTAAGCTACACATGGGGCATGTTCGCAATTATGCCATTACGGACGTATTATCTCGCTACTACCGCCAAAAAGGCTATGATGTCATGCAACCCATGGGTTGGGATGCTTTTGGTTTGCCTGCTGAAAATGCCGCCATTGACAACAAAGTTGCCCCCCATGTCTGGACAATGTCCAACATTGAGCATATGCGTGGTCAGTTAAAATCGCTTGGCTTGTCTATTGATTGGTCTCGTGAATTTGCCACCTGCTCGCCTGAGTATTACAAATGGGAGCAATGGCTATTTTTGCAACTTTATAAAAAAGGGTTGGTCTATAAAAAGCTGTCTACCGTAAACTGGGACCCTGTGGATAATACCGTTCTTGCCAATGAGCAGGTTGTGGACGGTTGTGGCTGGCGTTCAGGTGCACCTGTTGAAAAACGGGACATTCCGATGTATTATTTTAAAATCACAGACTATGCAGATGAGTTGCTTGATGATTTAAAATTGCTAGAAAACAAATGGCCAAAACAAGTGCTTAGCATGCAACAAAACTGGATTGGCAAAAGTCATGGCATGGAGCTTGATTTTAGTTATAAAGTAGACGGACAAGCGGACAAACTCACCGTCTTTACCACCCGCCCTGATACCGTCATGGGTGTCAGCTATCTTGCTGTGTCAGCAGAGCATCCACTTGCCCAGTATGCGTCTCGCCAAAACGAAAAAATCGCCGAATTTTGCAAACTGTGCAAACAAGGCTCGGTTGCTGAAAGTGAGCTTGCCAAAGCTGAAAAAATGGGCATGGATACAGGGCTGTTTGCCAAGCACCCCATAACGGGCGATGATGTGGCGATTTGGGTTGCTAACTATGTGCTGATGAGCTATGGCTCTGGTGCGGTCATGGGCGTACCTGCTCATGATGAGCGTGATTTTGAATTTGCCAAAAAGTATGGTTTGCCCATCAAGCAAGTCATTGAATTTAAAGGTAAAGAATACAGCACAGACACATGGCAAGACTGGTATGGCGATAAAAATGGCGTGTGCATAAATTCTGGGGTACTAGATGGCATGGGCAAAGATGCTGCAAGTGCCAAAATCCTAGAAATTGCAGGCGATAAGGCAAATGCTACCGTTCAATACCGTCTGCGTGATTGGGGGGTGTCTCGCCAACGTTATTGGGGCTGTCCGATTCCGATGATTAACTGTGAATACTGTGGAACGGTGCCTGTGCCTGAGCAAGATTTGCCTGTGGTGCTACCTACCGATGTCGTGCCTGATGGTCGTGGTAATCCCCTAAAATCAATCCCCAAATTTGTAAACTGTACTTGCCCAAAATGTGGGCAACCCGCCGAGCGTGAGACCGATACATTTGATACCTTTGTGGAGAGCAGCTGGTACGCCCAGCGTTTTACCACGCCCCACGATGACACCCAAATGGTTGGGCATCAAGGAGTGAGTAAATGGCTGCCTGTCAACCAATATGTGGGCGGTATTGAGCATGCCATTTTGCATTTACTATACGCTCGCTTTTTTCATAAGGTCATGCGTGATGAGGGATTGGTTCAAGCAGATGAACCCTTTGAGAATCTACTGGCTCAGGGTATGGTGCTGGCAGGGACGTTTTATCGTGAAAAGGCGGACGGCTCAAAAACCTACTATTTCCCTTATGAAGTAGAAGTACGTGGCAACGAAGCGATACTCATGGCAGATGGCGAAGCTATCAGTATTGGCAAAATTGAAAAAATGTCTAAATCCAAGAATAATGGCGTGGACCCACAGACCATCATGGGTGAGTATGGTGCAGATACAGTACGCTTGTATACCATGTTTACCGCCCCTGCCGATCAAACGCTAGAATGGTCGGATTCTGCCCTAAAAGGTCCTTATAATTTTATCAAAAAAGTGTGGCGACTGGCTGATGAGCATTTGACCGCCATCGGTGATGTGGATGAAGCGATTTTAAAGGTATCAGGTCATGGTTTGTCAAAGTCTGCCAAAGCTCTACGCCGTAAGACACACGAGACTATTGCCAAAATTGATACTGCCTTGGGGGAGCATTTGGCTCTAAATACACCTGTATCATCCTTGATGGAGCTTGCCAATGACATTGGGGCGTTTGGTGTCGCTGATGATGGTGATTTGGCGGTGCGTCATGAAGCGATGGTGACGCTTTTGACCATATTGTCGCTGTATGCCCCGCACGTCGGCGAACATTTGTTGGAGACATTTGGTTTTGACAGTCGCTCCTTGATGTTCCCAACGCTTGACAAATCAGCATTAACCAGCGATAGTGTGGTCATGGCAGTACAAGTAAACGGTAAAGTACGTGGTGAGATTGAAGTACCAACAGGCACAGACAATGACACCATCAAACAGATGGCAGTACAACATGAAAGTGTCGCCAAATTCATCACAGGCGAACCCAAAAAGGTCATTGTTGTGCCAAATAAGCTTGTGAGTGTGGTTATTTGACAGTTAGGTAGGATGTGCCATTTGCTCCAAACGACATGCTGATTTTATTTTTAAATTTAAATTCACTCATAAATCGTCTGTATTATGCCAAAAACCAAACTGTTTAGTCTGTTATCTAACATTGCCATTTTAGCCAATTTGATTGTGGGATTTTTGCAGGTGCATTGGGCGGTGATTGTTGTTTTTATCGCCGTTCATGCCATGTTGCGACTGGGCTATATCAAGGCACAAAGCGAGCAAATGGTGCGTGATAAAAACACCACACAAACCAGCATCGCTCCACCTGTTGTGCGTCATATTGCAAGTGTCATCACGGCGGTAATTTTGGCAGTGCTGATTTATTGGGTCGGTTATGGCGTGGCGTATTTTGTGGGGTGATTTTTAAATGGCTTTTGGAGATGATTTGCCTATGATAAGGCTAAATGCCTCATCTAAATACAACTTTTAATGTAACAAGGACAGCCATGCCAAAATTTTTAACCGCCCCATTTTTAATCTTAGCTGTCTTATCCGCCCTAACTTTGTCAGGGTGTGGATTTGCTTTGCGTGGAATGAGCAAGGATTTGCAGATTGCTCCTGCCCATCAGACGGTAGAGCTTAGTTTAGATGACAGTCAAGAAAACCTACACCTAAAACAAGCCATAACCAAACATTTGAAGCTGATGCACCTAAGTATAGGACTTAGTACCAATCAAATCCGTGTGGATAATTTACATTTTCGCCGTTATGAATTGGTTGGTACTTTGACCGAGATTCGTTTGGTGTTAAGTGCAACTGTTAAAATCATGGTTGGCGATAAAACCACAACCACTGTGATGCAAGTGGAGCAAAGCTACCAATATAACGAAGCGAGTGTGATAACCCTTGATCAGCAGGGCGAAGAGAGTAAGGGTTGGTTATATGATCAGCTGGGCGAACGTATTGCTGAGCGTTATCGGGTCATGGCACGCTAAGCGAGCAGATTGTGCAACAACGATTTTTACCCCTTTTTCATCACCTTAAAAACGACAATACCACCCCCACAAAGGGACTGTGGGTCATGCACAGTGATGAACCGCTTTTGCATCAATGGCTCATTGATGCCTGTCGCCCTATATGGTCTAAAAATAACCAGCTTATTGAACGTGTGGAACTGTCATCTGTCAAATCGTGGTTTGATGTGATTGCCAAACTTAATGATTTATCGCTTTTTGGCGACAGTACCGCCTTGATTGTTACAGGTAATTACAAACCTGACACAAAAGCAATTGCCCGCCTTAGTGCTTTTGCCGATGATGTGATGGGTGGACACAGTCATCATCATCTCATTTGGTGCCTGCCCAAACAGGATAAAAAATCACTGACCACCAAATCATTAAAACTCTTTGATAATCAAGGGCTTATCATTGATGGCAATGTTTATAATGAGAAAATACGTACCGACATTTTGACCGCCAAAGCCCAAGAGCTTGGGTTGATACTCAGCTTTGATGCATGGCAAATGCTGTTATCGCACACAGAACATCATCTGTTGTCAGCATATCAGTGTTTATGGCGGACGTCTTTTTTATATACACATGGGCAAATGATTGGTGTGGATGAGTTGGAACAGTCGCTTGTGGATGGGGCGGATTTTACTGTATTTCATTTGTCGGACAATATGCTGATGGGTAATGCCCAAAAGAGTCTTGCTATTTTGGAACATTTAAAACGCACCGATACCGCCCCAAGCATTGTACTGTGGGCAGTTGCCAAAGACATACGGCTGATTTTACAGATACAGGCGGGCAAACCATCAGGCGAGCTGGGCATCTGGCAGAGTAAGGCGCATATCTATGAACAGGCGGCACGGCGATTGCATGGACAAAATAATGCGTGGTTATCTGCTGTCTATGCCATTGATAAAACAATCAAGGGCGTGAGTGATAAAAATGCGTGGCAACTGTTGATGGATTTGATATTGTCGGTATGTGGGGTAAAAATAAATGGCGTATGATTAATGACAAAATGTTACCATTTTTGCACAAAAATTTATAAAAATACCTAGGATTTAATTGTTGTTTAAAACAAAAATTTTATAATGGCCATTGGTTTTTTAAAATTGCTGATTTTAAACACCCATTACCATCCTGCCAGTCATCATTTGGAAAAAATCATGCCCGCCACTGTCAAAAAATCCAAATTCTCCCCAAAATGGTTCATCACCGCCTTGATTGTGGGGCTAATTGGGTTTGTCATTTATCAACTTTTAAATCCCAAACCCACCCCGCCGTCTTATCTTACCGCTGATGCTGTCATGGGCGACATTGAAAATACGGTCATGGCATCGGGCAAGGTCAAGCCCATTTACAGCGTGGATGTGGGGGCTCAGGTATCTGGGCGGATTGTTAAGCTGTATGTAAAGGTCGGCGATGAGGTCAAAAAAGGCGACATAATTGCCCAAATCAATCAAATAGAACAAAAGAATGCCGTCTCCAATGCAGGTGCTAATTTGAGGCAAGCACAGGCAAATCTTGCTCAGGCTAAGGCCAATTTGGCATCTGGCGAAGGCAGTGTGGCAAGTTCACAGGCCATGTTGCAAGCACGCCTTGCTGAACTACAAAAAGCCAAACAAACCTTTGCTCGTTTGGAGGAGCTTTTAAACATTGATGCAATCAGTCGCCAAGATTATGACGATGCCAAAAGTGCGGTAGAGATTGCCACAGCCAATGTGCAAGTGGCAAGAGCAAATGTTCACAATGCCAAAAATGACGTTGTCTCTGCCCGGGCGAATATCCAAAGCCAACAAGCAAACATTAACAAAGCCCAAAACAATCTATCTACTGCTACCGAGGATTTGAGTTATACTACAATCGTTGCTCCGATGGATGGCACGGTCATCGCCATCACCCAAAAAGAGGGTACAACGGTAAATGCCATGCAATCCGCTCCAACCATCGTTACGCTTGCCGACCTAAGCCGTGTTCGTATTAATGCCCAAATATCAGAGGCAGACGTGGTAAATGTAAGTGCCAATATGCCTGCTCGTTTTAACATTATTGGTAACACCCAAAAGCAGTTTGATGCCACACTCACAGGAGTAGAACCTGCTCCTGAGAAAATCAGCACCAACAGTAATACCGATTCTGCGGTGTATTATATCGGTTATCTTGATGTGGATAATACTGAACGCAAATTTCGTATTGACATGACCGCACAGGTCAGCATTATTACCGATTCGGTCAAAAACGTGCTGACCATACCGTCATCTGCTTTAAAAGGAGATGGCAAGGAGGGTAAATATAGTGTACAAGTACTGACAAATGATGGCATCGCCAAACCCGTGGAGGTGCAAGTGGGGCTAAATAATCGTATTGATGCCGAGATTAAATCAGGGTTAAACGTCGGTGATAAAGTCGTCATTGGTGATTCAAATAGCCAAGGTCAAGACGAACAATACCAATACAGTCCGTCCATGCGTTAGGGGGCATAATGAAAATCCCACTCATACAAATAAAAAATCTGGTGCATGAGTTTTCTGCTGGCGATACGACTGTCCGTGTTTTGCATGGACTTGATTTGACTTTGTATCAAGGCGAGATGGTTGCCATTATCGGTCAGTCAGGTTCGGGAAAATCCACACTCATGAACATTTTGGGTTGTCTTGACAAGGCCACCGGTGGCAGTTATACCATTTTTGGTAAATCTGTGGATGAGATGAACAGTGAGGAGCTTGCCGAACTTAGGCGTGAGCATTTTGGCTTTATCTTTCAGCGTTATCATCTTTTGGGCGACATCAATGCTCTTGATAATGTTACCGTGCCTGCCGTTTATGCAGGCATGAATGCTACCAAAAGGCGTAAGAGAGCCACCAAGCTACTTACTCAGCTGGGTTTGGGCGATAAAATCACCAATCGCCCAAGCCAGCTTTCAGGCGGACAACAGCAACGTGTCTCTATCGCCAGAGCCTTGATGAATGGGGGCGATATCATTTTGGCAGATGAACCAACAGGGGCGTTAGACAGTGTTTCAGGTGAGCAGGTGATGAACATCTTGCACCGTTTAAAAGATAATGGACACACCATCATCATGGTAACGCATGATGCAAATTTGGCAAGTCAAGCCGAGCGAGTGATTGAGCTAAAAGATGGTCATATCATCATAGATTATTATAATGATAATGCCAAAAATCAAAAACCCCTAAACAATGATGCAAACATCCAAAACACCGCCACAAATAAAAGCATTCCCACCTCAAAAAATACCTTATTGGGTGTGATGGACCGTTTAAAAGAAGCCTTTAAAATGTCCATGTATGCCATGATGGCACATAAAATGCGTACACTTTTGACCATGCTTGGGATTATCATTGGCATCGCCTCTGTTGTGTCTATCGTGGGACTTGGGCAGGGTTCACAAGCTAAAATCTTAGCTGACATCAATGCACTGGGCACAAATACCATCACCGTGATAGACGGTTATCCCTTTGGCGACCCCAGACGGCGGTTTGGACAAGATAATCTGACCGTGGCAGATGCCAAAGCCGTTGCTGACCAACCTTATGCCCTATCGGTAAGCCCCATGGTCAACAAATCGGTCAATATCCGCCATCAAAGTCAAGATGCAACAGGTACGGTAACAGGTGTGGGTAAAGATTATTTATCCGTTACGGGTGAAAAGCTGTTCATGGGACAAATGTTTGATGAAACCAGCATTGCCACATCCGCACAGGATGCCATCATTGACCAAAGTGCTTATGAAATTTATTTTAACAGCAAAGATAATCCCATTGGGCAAACCTTGCTTATCGGTAATGTCCCTGCTCGTATCGTGGGGGTATTATCAGAAAATCCATCGCCCTTTGCCCGCATGAATAATTCACCCACTGTCTATCTGCCTTATACCACTGTCATGTATCGCATGCTTGGCAAAAACACCCTTGACCGCTTTGTTGTCTTGATTGATGATGATACACCATCGGCCATTGCTGAGACTGCCATCTCCAAACTCATTCAATCACGACACGGTACGGATGATTTTAATATCATGAACACCGACAGCATCAAAGAAACGGTACAATCAACCACCGCTGCCATGACCATGCTCATCTCATCCATTGCCATTATCTCGCTCATCGTGGGTGGTATTGGTGTCATGAATATCATGCTGGTGTCTGTTACCGAACGCACAAGTGAGATAGGTGTACGTATGGCAGTTGGTGCAAGAGAGTCGGACATTTTGGGGCAGTTTTTGATAGAGGCGGTGCTTGTGTGTGTTTTGGGTGGTGTGCTGGGGATACTGCTTGCTTTTGGTGTGGGCGGTCTTATCAATAAATTTGGCGGTGATAGCGTGGGGGTGATTTATTCACCATTGTCTGTCGTCGTCGCCTTTGTTTGTTCAACACTCATCGGTATCGTGTTTGGCTTTTTACCCGCTCGCAACGCATCAAAGCTAAACCCTGTGGATGCTTTGACTCATCATTAATGTAAGAGTGTTAAAAAAGAGCAAATGAATGCTCTTTTTTGTTTGATGTTGTTGGGTTTATGCTGTCAAATCTTACATGTCAGCAAGCATTCGCCCAGCAGTTAGGGCAAAATAACTTAATATCCCATCACAACCTGCTCGCCTAAATCCAACCAAACTCTCTAATATGACCGCTTCGCTAACCCAACCGTTTTGGATGGCTGCCATGTGCATGGCATACTCACCTGAGACTTGATAGGCAAAAGTTGGCACACCAAAGTTATCTTTAACTTCACGCACCACATCTAAATAGGGCTGACCGGGTTTTACCATGACCATATCCGCCCCCTCCTTGATATCTAGTGCCACCTCATGTAGTGCTTCATTTCGGTTGGCAGGGTTCATTTGGTATTGTTTTTTATGCCCTTTTAGATTGTTTGATGAGCCAACTGCATCACGAAAAGGCCCATAGTAGGCGGAGGCGTATTTGGCAGAGTATGCCATGATGGCGGTATTGACAAAGCCCTCTGCTTCTAGAGCATCACGCATGGCACGAATGCGACCGTCCATCATGTCCGATGGTGAGATGACATCCGCCCCTGCACGAGCGTGGGCAAGTGTTTGTTTAACCAACGCCTGAATGGTGATGTCATTGACCACATAACCATTATCATTAATAATGCCATCTTGTCCGTGCGTGGTATAGGGGTCAAGAGCAACATCGGTCATGACAATAAGTTCGGGCAAGGCGTCTTTGATGGCAGAAATGGCACGTACAGCAAGGGTATTGGGGTCATAGGCATTTTCGCCATTGGGTGATTTTAGAGTGGGGTCAATCACAGGGAATATGTCCACCATTCTTACACCTATCTTGTAGAGTTCTTTGCAATGCTTGACAAGCAAATCAATGGACAATCGTTCAATGTTTGGCATGCTTTTGATGGCTTGGCGTTGGTTTTGTCCTTCGATGACAAATACAGGAGCGATGAGATGACAAGGTTGTAGATGGGTTTCGCTGACCATATCACGCATGCCATCTAGCACACGCAGACGACGCAGGCGAGTGGCAGGAAAGGTGCGATTAAAAGTATAATTTGACATATATTGACCTTGATGAATTTGATAAAGATATGAAAATGGGAAGTATGATGTGTTCATTATGCACCTTTTTGTGGATAAGTGGGCGGATAATCATTTTCATATAAAGGTGCATGTAAAGGGATGAGCCATCAAGTCATCATCATATTTATCAACAGGTCAAGAGTGGGTATGCTCTATAATTGAAGTCCCAATAAAAAGCCCTCTCTAATGGCTCGTTTGGCATCTAAACACTCGGCATTTTTTGCTCCACCAATGATGTGGTAGTGAGCTTTTGGGGCATCGCCCAGTTTTGGCATGAGATGATTGACGGGTTCTTGTCCTACACAGAGTACCACGCTGTCCACACGGAGCAGTTGAGCTTGTTTATTTACCGTTATCCACAAACCCTCATCGGTGATTTTGTCATAAGTTGCCCCCGAGATTTGAATGACACCTGCTTGCTTGATGATGGCTTTGTGTACCCAGCCTGTGGTTTTGTTAAGTCCTTTGCCAAGTTTGCCATGACTGCGTTGTAATAGGTAAATTTGGCGATGGTTTGGTGTGGGGGCAGATTTGACAAGTCCGCCTTTGCTGTCATAGTTTGGCTTGGGGTTTATGCCCCATTGGGCAAAAAATTCATCAGGGCTTTGAGCGGTGGGGCGATAAGCACGGTCATGCACGTCGCTGGCAATCACACCCCCATGTGCCAAAAATTCTGCCACATCAAAGCCAATACCGCCCGCTCCTAGTATTGCCACTGCCTTGCCTGCAACTTTTTGTCCTGAGAGCAGTTCGGCATAGGTCATGACCTGTGGCAAGTCGGTGCCATCAAATCGTACTTTGCGTGGCGTAACCCCTGTGGCGATGACAATATCATCAAAGTCGCTGTTTTTTAAAAATTCATCGCTTATTTCATGGTTTAGATGAACGCTGATGCCACATTTTTCTATCATGTTACGATAGTAGCGAATGGTCTCAAAAAATTCTTCTTTACCAGGGATAACTTTGGCAAAATTAAACTGACCCCCAAGCGTGCTGTTACGTTCAAAAATGGTTACCTTATGCCCACGCTCGCTTGCGGTTACAGCGGCTGTCATGCCAGCGACACCACCTCCGATGACGGCGATTTTTTTTATCTTTTTGGCAGGGTTAATGTTGTATTCACTCTCAAAGCATGCCAACGGATTGACCAAACAAGTCGCTCTCTGCCCTGCCAAAGTGTGATCAAGGCAGGCTTGATTACAGGCGATACAGGTGTTAATCAGATGAGTGTTACCCATTTGGGCTTTTTGTACCCACGCACTGTCTGCCAAAAAAGGGCGTGCCATCTGCACCAAATCCACTTGCCCATCTGCCAAAATCGCCTCTGCTGTATCAGGCATGTTAATGCGGTTAGCACCGATGATGGGAATATTAATGACCTCTTTGACCGCTTGACTAAATCGCACAAAACTGGCTCGTGGTACACCTGTAACAATGGTTGGAATGCGTGCTTCATGCCAGCCGATGCCTGTGTTGATGAGTGTTACCCCTGCCAATTCCAACCACGTGGCAAGAGTGATAACCTCTGTCATGACCGCACCATTTTCAACCAGTTCTAACATGGATAAGCGAAAACTGATGATAAAATCGCTGCCAACTGCCCGACGAATCGCTTTAACGATGTCTAGGGCAAATCTGGCTCGGTTATCCAAACTGCCACCATAATCATCGGTGCGTTGGTTGGTGCGAGCTGATAAAAATTGGTTAATCAAGTATCCCTCAGAGCCCATGATTTCCACGCCGTCATAGCCTGCTTTTTTGGCAAGTTTGGCAGTATGGACATAATCGTTTATGGTTGCCTTGATATTTTTGGTGGACATTTGGCGGGGTTTAAAGGGTGAGATGGGTGATTTGATGGGGCTTGGAGCAACCACAAAAGGGTGATAACCATAACGTCCACTGTGTAGGATTTGTAAGAGAATTTTGGTGTCGTATTTGTGTACTGCACGGACAACTCGGGCATGATGGATGATGTCAGCGGTTCGGTTTAATGTGCCACCAAATGGGGTAAGCCAACCCTCACGGTTGGGCGAGATGCCGCCTGTGATGATAAGGGCGACACCGCCTTTGGCACGCTCCTCAAAGTAGCGAGCAAGTTTACTGTAATTATAAAATCTGTCTTCAAGCCCTGTGTGCATAGAACCCATGACCATGCGATTTTTTAGTGTGGTAAAACCCAAATCGAGCGGACGAAAAATATGCGGATAGGGGATGTCATCGGCGTGGATGGGGGTGAGTTTGCTTTTTGATAATTTGCCTTTAAAAAATGTATTCATGGCTGTCCTTGTGCTATTGATACAAGCGATGGCTTGATATATTGTAGCATAAGGGCGACCAAAGCGTGGGATTTTGATGGTAAAATGACCCAGTGGTCATCTTGTGGTGTGGGTTATTTTATCGCCTTAAAATACAATGCCTGACCTTGGTCATTAAAGAGTGTAAGGTTGGTGGCACTGACTTTATAATGGCTAAGTGTGGGCAAGAGCCGTTCTAATATTTGCTCTAATGCCATCTCAGAACATGCCATGCGAGTGGAGGCCACAGCACCGATGTGTAAGGTGTCATCGCCGATGTCGCTCATGCCAAACATGAATGTGTTGCACCCTGCATGACCACTGGCATTGGTAGGGTCTGTCAAATCAAACTCACCTTTGATTTTGCCTTGATAATCCATCCCTTGCACGGTGGTAAGTTGCCATTTTTGGCGAAGATGGGTCAGGTGGTGGGTGGTGTCAGATTGCGACGGTCTCAAAGGCAAATCTGTCATAGTTGGGGTTGGTTCGCTATTATGAGTATTTTTTATTGGGGGCGTCAAAGGTGTGGCAGAGCAGGCAGTCAATAGGGTGGTGATAATCACTAAGAGAGCTTGGGTTTTCATAAAAATGCCTTTGGGGAGAGTTTGGATGGAGGTTAAAACATGAGAGCATGTCTGTCATTGAGATATTTTATGAAAAGAGATTTTGTGAAAAAAAGAAATGTCAATAAAAAAAGAGAGACAGACACGTCCATCATGTTTAAAAAGTAAAAACCCAAAGCAGATAAGCTTATCCCAAAGATTGGTTGTGTTTAACTTTCTTTGGGACTTTGGACTTTGGGGTAAGTTCAAATGTTTGGGTTTTTAATCAATCAATCAGTGATGATGACCGCCTGCTCCGTGTGCATGACCATGTGCAATCTCATCGGCGGTGGCTTTGCGTACATCAACGACCTCAACGTCAAATGTCAGGGTAACACCAGCTAAGGGATGGTTACCGTCTACGACGACAATATCATCATTAACGTCTTTGACGGTAACAAGCATGACATGACCATCATCGGTTTGTGATTGAAATTGCATGCCAGCTTCAATGTTTTCAACACCTTGAAAGTTTGCACGTGGCACTTCTTGGACAGCCTCGCTAAGGTACTCGCCATAAGCATCTTCTGGGGCAACAGTTACGGTAAACTTATCGCCCACACTTTTGCCCTCCATTTTAGATTCAAGACCAGAAATGATGTTATGATGACCGTGCAAGTAGGCAAGTGGTTCACCATTTGACTTATCCAGCACGTCGCCGTCGCTGTTGGTTAGGGTGTAGTTGAATTGTACAACGGTGTCATTTGCAATGATTGACATGAAATTTTCCTATAAAAGTGAAAAATGTTTATCAGTACATGGGGTGTTATGACTGACAATCAAGAGCTATTATAGCAAAGTTTTGATAAATATTGGGACTTGTTTACAAAAATTTTTTAAAAGCGGATGAATACAGACCCAAATCAATTTTGATATAATAACGCAAATTTAGCAATATCTTTTTGGCAGTACAGTCATCATTTGCAATTTTGCCATCATTGCAATTATTTAAATGATACACCCATTTTATAAGGTAATATAATGATACCATCACACTTAGCCCCCAATTTGTTATTAGCCCCCAATTTGTTAAATGTCAATGCTAAGCAGGACGTTGCCATTCATTATGTGCTTGATTTTAATAGGCATCGTGAACATTTGGTTAATGTCGTCATGAGTTTTGATATGACAGAGATGATACACCCCGATGAGGGATTTGGTTTGTGGTTACCGACATGGATAGCGGGCAGTTATTTGGTGCGTGAGTTTAGCAAAAATATCACCAAAGTCATCGCCTATGATGAGATGGGGCGGGCGTATCGGGCGTATAAAAGTGCCAAAAACCATTATGAGTTTACTGGTATCCATCAGACAGGCAGGATAACGGTGCATTATGAGGTGTACTGTCATGATTTGTCAGTACGAACGGCATTTGTGGATGATAGCCGACTTTTTGGTAATTTTACATCGCTTCTTTTTATGTTATCAGGCAATGAGTGGGCATCTGCTTGTGTGCATTTGCACGTACCACAGGACTTTTTGGTAAAAAATGAAGGCTCATCGCTCGCTTGTGGTCTGCCCCACATCGTGCGTGAGCATGAGTGGGGAGAGGAATATTTGCTTGCCCCAAAACAGGCCTTTGCATATTATGATTACCCCTTTGAATTTGGTGTGCAGTCGCTGTTTGATTTTACAGTGCAAGCATCAGGCAGGTCAATTGGTCATCGCTTTTTTATCGCAGGGCGACACCGCACTGATCTGACACGGCTGTCAGCAGATGTGCAAAAAATTTGTCAAAGCTATGCCCATCTGCTGGGCGATGTGCCTTTTGCTGATTATACCTTTATGACGATGGTAACAGTCGGTGATTATGGCGGATTAGAACACATTAATTCAACCGCTCTTATCACTGCTCGCACTGATTTGCCTGTGAATGAGTCTCATGTACCCAGTGAGTCTTATCAGAGGTTTTTGGGGCTGTGTAGTCATGAGTATTTTCACGCTTGGTGGGTCAATTCGGTGTGTTCTGATGTGATGTTAAGTTGTGATTTACCAGCAGAGACCTACACGTCTCTATTATGGGTATTTGAGGGCTTTACCAGTTATTTGGATGATTTGATGTTACTTGTCTCAGGTGTGATTGATAGAGCAAGTTATTTTAAACTCATCACCGCCCAAATTAACCGTTACTATAAGACAGACGGCCGTATACACCAAAGTGTGGCAGAGTCTAGCTTTGATACATGGATAAAGCTGTATCGCCCTGATGAAAATACCACCAATCAGAGTGTAAGCTATTATAATAAGGGGGCATTGGTGGCGTTGTGTCTTGATTTGAGCTTGTTAAAACATTCAGGGGGCAAATACCGCCTGTTTGATGTGGTTAAAGTCTTTTATGACAAATCCAAAATGACCGATGATAAACGTTTTGGTATGAGCGATGATGACCTTGACGATGTCATTGGGGCGATGATGGGGGTGGATGAATGGCAAGACTTTTATCGTAGGTATGTTGTGGGTGTGGATGAGTTGCCCCTTATTGTATTGATGAGCGAGTTTGGGGTGGTGCTGGACAGTCAAAAGACAGAGACAGCATGGGGTGTGAGCGTAGATGAGGGTGATGATGGTCTTAAAATCAAGCATTGCCATCGTGGCAGCATCGCCAGTGGTGCAGGGCTGTCGGTGGGTGATGTCATCGTGGCAATAGATGGCATTCGCGCCAGTGGTGCGGGCATAAAATCAGCACTAACTCATGCAAGCAGTGTGGTAGTGCATGCTTTTCGCCGTGATGAACTTCGTACCTTTACAGTCCATCGTGGCTTGCCAACGCTACATAAATGTGTATCAGTGCGTACGACAGATTATCAAGAAAAAGGGTGGCTTGTTTTTGATAAATGGCTATGATGATGAGATGTCTTACAGTATCGTCAGTCCAAAAGCATTTGTGTCAGTTCATCATGACTGACATGAATGTGTCTGCTTTGTCCGACAGCTAAGCTGCCAACATGCCAACAAAGTTTATCATCACCAATTTGTAGACGAATAAGTCTAAGGCAAGGCAGACCGACATGAGCGGTCATACGACGGATTTGGCGGTTTTTGCCTTCAAAGATGGTCATCATCAGCCATGCGGTGGGGATATGTTTACGTTCACGAATGGGCGGATGTCTTTGCCATACGTTAATGGGCAGATTGTCATCACTTAGGTGTAAGACATGAGCAGGTAGGGTGTTACCGTCTTTTAGGGTAACACCTGTACGCAAAGCATGAAGTTGCTCGTAAGTGGGGATGTGTTCTACTTGTACCAAATAGGTTTTTCCCCATGGCTTGGTTTGGCTGTGTGTGGATGGGGTGGTGATAAAATGGTTGAGCATGCCGCTATTTGTAAGAATAAGCAGTCCTTCACTGTCCTTGTCCAAACGCCCTGCCACACGCAGGCTTTTATCATCAAAATAATCAGCAAGTGTCATCATTTGGTCGTGGTCTTTTCTAAATTGACTGTGAACATTATAAGGTTTATTAAATAGGACAACGATGGGCATGGTTTGTCATTCTTAAAATTCATTGTTAAATAAAACCAATCAAATAAAAACCCAGCAATTTGACTGGGCTTTTATTGTAACATATTTTATCAATAGGTTTATCAAAGCTGATCAGTTGTTTTGCTTGGGAGCAACTTCAACAGGTGCGTCGATGACCACGTCGGTTACAGGCGTATCATGTTCAGCATGTTCATGGGTGTCTTGGAGGGTGGTTGCAGGGCTGGTTGGTGCATTACCAACAGCAGCGATTTGCTCACCATCTTTGATTAGCGTGAACTCAATGCGACGGTTTTGGAAGCGACCTTGCTCGGTGGCATTGGTTGCCACAGGATGGTCAAAACTTGCTCCAAAGGTATCCAAACGCTCATCGGGCACACCCTTAGAGACCAGATAATCATGAACGGCACTGGCACGTTGTTCGGACAGCTCTTTGTTGTACTCATAAGAAGCATTGGTGTCGGTATGACCTGTGATTTTTAGTTTGGCATCGGGCAGTTTGATGAGTTTGGCAGCTGCCAGGTCAAGGATTTCTTTGTTTGGTTCAGGAATCTCGCTTGAATCATTGGCAAAGTTGATGATTTGTCTATTCAAGGCACGCACCAAATCATCAGCGACAGATGGGGCAGGCGTCTCACTTAGACCTACAATGGCAACTTTGGCGGTATCAATGCTTTGGGCGACAGCGACATTAATGTCAAGCTGTGGCTCTGCTTCTACCACAAAGTCAGCAGGAACTAAGGCTTTGGTAGCATCGATGAGTTTGGTGATATCATCGGCATTGGCAGCATTAAAGAGAATGGTTTTGTCAATGATGCTCACGCTGGCATTAGGCACGCCTTTGATGAGATTAAAGATGCCAGTTAAATACTCACCAGCTGGCAAAGTATCTGCCACATCAGAGCTGACATTTAGCTGACATTTGTCTTTTGTTACGCCAAACGTATCTGATAGAGCAGCACCAACATCGGTAAAGACGCTCTGGCCACCAGCTTCACCACGGCAGGAGTAAATGCCTTGACCTGTCTCATCAGTGGCAAGACTAAGCGTGGCAGGAGCAACATTCATGGCAGTAGTGCCAACAGTAGGAGCAGTTTGAGCAGGTGTGATGGGTGTTGCCACGGGCGTGGGTTTTTCTTGACAGCCACGCAATAGCAGCCATGCCAACCCTGCAAAAATCACCACGCCAATGATGGGCAATAAGGCCTTCATAAAACTGCCTTCTGCTTTTTTGATGGGTTTTAGTTGACCATTAACATGGGTAACATCAGGATTTTTGTCCTTAGTAGTTGGCTGCTCTAAGGTATTTGTGCTTGACGTGTTGGTAGTGGCGTTGGTGGTAGCATTTACCGATGATGACACGCCCAATGTGGCAGCTCCTGCCAACAGACCCGCTGGCAGTAATTTTTCTGCCCAGTTGGGTAAAAACTCTGCAAAATCATCTGTTTTTTCTTGTAGGAAAGTGTGCAGTGGACTTGACCCTGCCAGTGTGTTCAGTTCACGCACGATGAGCGGTGCGGCATTGGCAGTTAGAGCTTCTGTGGTGGTGTTTGGCAGTCCATGTTCAAAGGCAAGCTCATTATTTAAGGTGGCAACTTGACTGACGCCTTGGGCATCTTGGATGAGAGTACTTAGCACATGATTGCCATCTTCAAGTTGTGTAGGGGTCAGTGCTTGCACTTTGGTGGCAATATCAGGGTTGCTAAGATTTGCACCAAACAGTCCATACAATCCTGTTAGTGCATTTGTCTTGGCGGTGTCATTGCCATCATGTTCGCCAATTAGGGCTAAGACTTTGGGGCTAACAACCGTTTGTAAATGATTAATCAGATTCATAAAAGCTCCTTACTGATTAGGGGTTGCCTGCCATTTATAATATTTAAACAAAATATGAATGAAATATAAATCCATCATCATAAAATAATCATAAAATACCAAAGGCAGGCACGGCCGGCACATACTAATCATGACTAAAAATAAAAAATTTTAATTTTTGGTATTTTCAATAATATTGACATCAATATTAAACCTAATCATACAGTATTCTATTCTACGTTAAAATCATGACAAAAGCGATGGTGGGTTTACAAATCATTTAAAAAACAACAATTATGCAACAATTTTATAAGAAAATCATACCATGAATTTTGAGAGGTTTTTAAAATTGGCTTGATATTGATGATATTGATGATAAAACCCAGTCATTAATAGCCAATAAAAACCCAAATCACATGATGACAAAAATCACAAGATTTGGGTCTGTCAGTTTTAGGTTCGCTTAGTAGCTTAGTTCAGCACGGCGATTTTGAGCCCAAGAGGCTTCGTTAGAACCTGTGGCGATGGGTTGTTCTTCGCCAAAACTTAAAATCTCAATATTGGCACTGTTTACGCCTTTGCTGGCAAGATAGCTACGCACAGACGCCGCACGACGTTCGCCCAATGACATGTTATATTCACGAGAACCACGCTCGTCGGTGTGCCCTGCAATTTGTACTCTGGCGGTTTGATTGGCGTTTAAAAATTGGGCTTGACGGTCCAATATGGCAGCAGCATCAGGGCGAATGGCGTCTGAGTCAAAGTCAAAATGTACCACGCCTTGCATGTTTTGAGCGGCATTTTGGATGGCGACCGAATTATCTACCAAAGCACCGCCAGTATAGCCAGTATGACCAGCATTGACACCATGTCCACCCAATGGGGCAACCACGACCTGTGATTTTGGTTTTTGGCTGGCACAGCCTGCAACCATCAACGTGCTGGCGGTCAAAGCCAATACTAAGGTTGTTGAAATTTTAGATGTAAGCATAAATGCTCCTTTGATGAAAGAACTGGTTAAAACCATTTTGGTGATTATACTATTTTTACCATTTTACCACAGTTTGCTGTTTAATGACAATTTGCAAAATCATGTGAGAAAACCATACATTATAATGACAAAATTCACTGGGTTTAGCAAGTCATTTGCAAGTCATTTTAAGGTTGTTTTTGGGTATTTGGACAAAAAATTGGTCTTTTTTGAGATTTTGTGGGCAGTTGTGTCAAAATAATGACCATATTGGTAATTTTTGGGGTGAGATGGTCTTTTTTTCATGACAAAAATTTGATAGTATGGCGTGTTCATTTATCCATCTCATGTTGATTAAATTTAAAAATGAAGTCAGCACCCAAACATCTTTAATATATAGGATTAGACCATGACAAACAGCACCAAAGAACCCCAAAAAATCTACCTAAAAGACTACACACCCCCAACTTATCGTGTGGACGACATTTATTTGGACATTAGGATATTTGATGACCACGCCACAGTGTCTGGTGTGCTAAACATGAAGCGTGAGCATGACGGAGCGCTTGTTTTATTTGGGCGTGAGCTTGAACTGCTTGGCATTAGTGTCAATGACAAGGCATTGACCGCCGATGAATACAGTTTAGATGGTGAGAGTCTAACCATTCATCAGGCGCCTGATACCGCCAAAGTTGCCATTGAGGTAAAAATCACACCTCAAACCAACACCGCCCTAGAAGGCTTGTACCAATCAGGTGCGGGCGATGAGTTGATGTTTGTTACCCAGTGCGAGCCTGAGGGTTTTCGCAAGATTATCTTTTTCCCTGACCGTCCTGATGTTCTGACCGAATACACAACCCGAGTAGAAGCAGACAAGCGTTTTTCGGTACTGCTTGCCAATGGCAATCTCATACAACAAGGAGATGTGGGTGATGACAGACATTTTGCCATTTGGCATGACCCAACCAAAAAACCAAGCTATCTGTTTGCCTGTGTGGTGGCGGATTTGGCAGTTACAAGCGACCATTACACCACAAGCGAGGGGCGTGATGTGCTCCTAGAAATCTACGCCTCGCCTGCTGATATTGACAAATGCCACGTTGCCATGACCGCCCTAAAAGATGCGATGGCATGGGATGAGGAGCGTTATGGGCGGGCGTATGACCTTGACCGTTATATGATTGTCGCCACAGGGCAATTTAACATGGGTGCGATGGAAAATAAGGGCTTGAATATTTTTAACACCTCTTGTGTGCTATCTAGCCCAAAGACCACAACCGATGAACGCAGTTTTCATGTCAAGGCGGTCATCGCTCATGAATATTTTCACAACTGGACAGGCAATCGTGTTACTTGCCGTGATTGGTTTCAGCTGTGCCTAAAAGAGGGTTTTACCGTATTTAGAGACCAAAGTTTCTCAGCCTCCCATCGCTCGCCTGCGGTGCAACGCATTGATGATGTGAGTTTTTTAAAGGCTCACCAATTCAAAGAAGATGCAGGCGTGTTGGCTCACCCTGTGCGTCCTGACAGTTTTGTGGAGATTAATAATTTTTACACCGTTACCATCTATGAAAAAGGGGCAGAAATCGTACGGATGATAGAAACATGATTAGGGCAAGATAAATTTCGCCAA
>ERZ1023418.53-NODE-53-length-23535-cov-4.085903_pt1 | contig 23535 bp, 19 predicted proteins | sample MGYA00380511_ERZ1023418 | MGnify/ENA primary metagenome ERZ1023418 (study PRJEB33173, sample SAMEA4830370) | metagenome | study: EMG produced TPA metagenomics assembly of the PRJEB25223 data set...
ACTAAATAAAAACAATGCTAAATTATACCCATATTTCAAAAAGTTAGCTGTTGCTCGTATTCATGAAAAAGTACGCAACCAGTGTTTAGACTGACACCATTTAGACTGACACCATAAAGTCACGCATAAACTGATTTGCGAAAACCAAGCTACCAGTCATGCACTTGAAGATTTAGGTGTAAAAAACATGGTAAAGAACCATAAAAAGCAGGCATTAGCTGATGTAGCAGGACTTGCTACTGTGTAAAGAGTTCCCTCATGCCGATACTATTCAGCGATGGTGGCATGACGAAAGGTAACAACTCAAACTCAATCTTAAGCTTAAGTTGTTATGGGTCGCAAGAATTCTCACGCCTACCGCTGGGTTTGGTGGTGGGAGTATGTCAAAATAATCCCATTGGTTTTTCAGAATAACTGACCAATAGGTTTTTGGTTTGTTGATAATGTGCCAGCATCATTTTATGGTTTTCTCGACCAATGCCAGATTTTTTATAGCCACCAAAGGCGGCATGAGCAGGGTAGATGTGATAGCAGTTAGTCCACACTCGACCTGCTTTAATGGCGCGCCCTGCACGATAGGCAATGTTGCCATTTCGTGACCACACACCAGCCCCCAAGCCATACATGGTGTCATTGGCAATTTTGATGGCTTCGTCAAAGTCTTTAAAGGTTGTGACTGATAAGACAGGACCAAAAATTTCATCACGAAATACCGTCATGTCATTCGTGCCTTTTAAGATGGTTGGCTCAATGTAATAACCCTCTTCGATCTCTTGTCTGGCGTGACCACCTGTGAGTACTTCAGCACCTTCTTTACGACCCACATCAATTAGGCTTAAGATTTTTTCTTGTTGCTCTTGCGATGCTTGAGCGCCTATCATGGTCTCAGTATCCAGTGGATGCCCTGTTTTGATGTTTTTGACCCGTTCGACCGCCTTTTTTAAGAAAGCTTCGGCGATACTTTCATGTACCAATGCACGAGATGGGCAAGTACATACCTCGCCTTGGTTTAAGGCAAACATGGCAAACCCCTCTAAGGCTTTTTCTAAATAATCGTCATCGTTGTCCATCACATCAGCAAAGAAGATGTTGGGCGACTTACCACCTAATTCTAAGGTGATCGGAATGATGTTTTGTGTGGCATACTCCATGATTTTTTGCCCCACTTGCGTTGAACCAGTAAACGCAACTTTGTCAATTCTGGGGTTGGTTGCCAATGGTTCACCAACTTCAGGGCCAAAACCATTGACCACATTAATCACCCCAGCAGGCAACAGGTCAGCAATCAATTCCATCACCAACAAAATGCTGGTTGGCGTTTGTTCGGCAGGTTTGAGTACCACACAATTACCAGCAGCTAAGGCAGGAGCAAGCTTCCAAGCTGCCATTAAGATGGGGAAGTTCCAAGGGATGATTTGCCCAACCACGCCCAATGGTTCGTGATAATGATAAGCCACCGTATCTTCATCAATTTGGGAGATGCTGCCTTCTTGAGCTCGGACACACCCTGCAAAATAACGAAAATGATCAATCGCCAATGGGATATCTGCCGCCAATGTTTCTCTAATGGGTTTGCCATTTTCCCATGTTTCGGCGATTGCCAACATTTCTTGATTTTCTTCTAGGCGGTTGGCGATTTTGTTTAATAAATTGCTGCGTTCGGTGGGGGTGGATGCGTTCCATTTGTCTTTAGCAGCATGTGCCGCATCTAAGGCTTTTTCCACATCTTTGGCATCAGAGCGGGCAACTTGACAATAAACCTTGCCATCAACAGGAGAGACATTGTCAAAATAGTTTCCATCGATGGGGGCAACCCATTCACCACCGATGAAGTTGTCGTATTTGTCTTTGAATTGAACTTTAGAGCCTTCGGTATTGGGATTGGCGTATTTCATCGTACATTCCTTGTGTGATTGAAACAAAAAGAACACCGTGTGTTTACAGGTGTTCTTTTACTATACGCCATAAATGAGCAGAAAAAAAGCGCCATCACAAAACAACAACGATCATAAAATCTGTCTAATAAAACACTTGGTTAACTTATCGGTTGGGTTAACCCATTCATTTAACCCAACACGTCCAGTAACTCACCTTTAACCATATGTGGGCTGATGTATTCGGTGATTTGCACTTCTACCAGCTTGCCCATCAGCGATGCTTGTTGTGCGTCAGTTGCTAAAAATACCACCGAACGTGTGTTGTCTGCTGTGCCAAGCAAATGGTCATGATAACGGTCAGCGGACTCTTCTACCAGCACCCTTTGGCGTGTGCCAACCATGTTTTTGGTTTTGTTGAGTGTCGATTGCACAATCAGCTTTTGAAATTCAGCAAGGCGGTTTTTTTTGACTTGTAAAGGAATGTCATCTGGCAAGTCAGAAGCAGGCGTACCAGGGCGTTTGGAGTAGATAAAACTGTACGAATGGTCAAAGTCTAAGTCTTTGGCCAGTTGCAGCGTTTGTTGATAATCATCATCGCTTTCACCAGGAAAGCCGATGATAAAATCACCAGATAAGTGTATGTCAGGACGCACTGCTCGTAATTTATTGATTTGGTTAATGTACACGTCAATGGTGTGGTTACGTTTCATCGCTGCTAAAACTGAATTTGAGCCACTTTGTACTGGCAGATGCAGATGTGATGCCAACTGTGGCAGTTTGCCATAAGCGTCGATGATGTCATCGGTGAATTCAAGTGGGTGGCTGGTGGTGTAGCGGATACGTTCGATGCCATCAATGTGTGCCACATAGTGCAAAAGCTCAGCAAATCGACAAATGCTACCATCGTCTTTTTCGCCACGATAGCCGTTGACGTTTTGCCCAAGTAAAGTAACTTCTCGCACGCCTTGCTCAGCCAAGCTGTCAATCTCTGCCAACACGTCATCAAGTGGGCGAGACAACTCTTCACCACGGGTATAAGGCACGACACAAAACGAACAATATTTGGAGCAACCTTCCATGATAGAGACAAACGCCTTGAAGCCTTCAACTTTTGGCTCAGGCAAGAAGTCAAATTTCTCAATACTTGGGAAGGATACGTCTACCGTACCGATGCGATTTTTTGGTTGGGTGTGTTGTTGCTTGGTGCTACTGTCATATAATTCTGGTAAGCGATGTAGGGTTTGTGGACCAAACACCATGTCCACATAAGGGGCGCGTTTTTGGATATTATCGCCTTCTTGTGATGCCACACAACCACCCACACCAATCACTAGGTCAGGATTTTTTTCTTTTAATTTACGCCAGCGACCCAGTTCGCTAAAGACCTTTTCTTGGGCTTTTTCTCGGATTGAACAGGTGTTCATAATCAGCACATCAGCATCGTTGATGTCATCGGTTAAGGTCATGCCATGCGAATCACCCAATACCGCCGCCATTTTTTCTGAATCATAGACATTCATCTGACAGCCTTGCGTGGCGATATAGACTTTTTTGTGTTGCTCAGATTTATCTTGTTTGGTTGTCTGTTCGATGCTATTGGCTAGGTTTTGGTTTTGGGTGGAGCGGGGGTTAAATATCGTGGCAGTCATGGTGGCGGTTTCCAATACAGGCAAACAATGGATACAGTGAATATAAAAACAGTCGATATAAAAATAGTGGATATAAAAACAGTCGATGTCAAAATAACAGATGCAAAGATTTTAACCATTTATTATAGCACATTATGTTGATGGCACATGATGTAAACGTGATGCTTGGCATCACTTGTCGTTATGTCCTATCTTTAAATGACATGGTCTATGATGGTTATGATGTTATTTCGCTTTTATCTGTTGTCCATATTGTCCATGTTATTTGTTATCCACGTTCGAAATTCATTGATGGGTTTGTCCGCTCAAGACATTTGCGGCAATTAATTGACAAATACTTGCTAAATACCTGCCCATTGGTATGTTTTATGTATCAACTTATGTCGATTTACCATTTGATGATTTTTTTGTTATCATCTTCATTGCCATTATTCTTGTTATTATCGTTCTGTTATTATCTTTATCTTATATGAGCATTTTTTTATCAGACTTGCATTCTTTTATCAGACTTAAACACGGTATTGGTAACAATAGGTGTTCTATTTTTTATTTTGCCAAACCATAACATCATCTTGCTTGTGAGTTAGCCATGTTCTCTTTTTTTATCTTAAAGCTTATGAATATGCCCTATTTGCCGTTAACCAAAGGTCAAGTTACCTTAAGTGCCATGGTTGCCTTGGTAATGCTACAAACTGCCTGTAGTACCACAACCATAAACCCCAATACCATAAATTCCGCCATAAACCCCGCCATAAACCCCGCCATAAACCCCGCCATAAACCCCAATGCCATAAACTCAAATATGAGCGAGACCAACACAACACACACGCCAGCTGTGCTTGGTGTGCCTAATATCCATCAAAACGCCAACTTCAATGTCAACTCAAAACAATCTGCCACAACCCAACTTATCATGCCCCAACCACCAAGCGATGACTATGCACCCAACAGACGCAATGGCAACATCGCCAATCATCACTCTCAAGGGTCAAATGCCATTGAAGAAACTGTGCCAACCGTCAGTGGTATTGAGCATTATCAAGCTGCCAAACGTGCTGCCAACAATGGCGACCAAAACAGTTTGTATCGGTATGAGCAGATGATGGCAGGCAGTTTGTTTGCCATGTATCCAACCTACTGGCGGCTTAATAATGAGCTAAGCTCACTGTCGCCCAACAGCGTCATTGCCTTTGTCAAACAATATCCCAATACCGCATTGAGCGAAAAATTAGTCGCTGACTATGCTGAAGCCCAAGCCACCCAAGGCAATTACCAAGCGGTTAAACAAGTCTCACCCCACATCAAAAATGCCGATACCAGCGAACGCTGTGCCATGGCTTTGGGTGAGCTTTATGGTGGTGGTCAAACACAAGTCATGATAGAAAAACAAAAAGTATGGCTAAATACCAAAAAGCAGCCCGCCCTTTGTGCTCAGTTGGCAACTGAGCTAAACGCTTACCAAGGCATCAGCCAAGATGAACGCCAACAACGACTGTATCGCATGTTACGTATGGGTAACAACGGCGACATCATTGCTTTAAGTCGTCTTTTGGGAATGCCCATCAGTTATGATGAATTAAATCGCATTAACCAAAACCCCAATGCTTTTTTTACCCAAATGGCCGCCCAGCCGCCCAGCAGTAAAAACCGCCATCTGTATCTGTACGCCATTGGTCGTTTGACCGCAAAATCTTATCGTGAAGCCCACACCCAACTGGCTTATGATGTGCGTCAAGATGCCAACCGTCGTAACAAACTGCTCGATGATGCCACACGACAAATGGCATACCGAACCATTGCTGTCAAACGCATGAACATGAACACCGATGACGGCTTTAGTCATGAAGCGGTGGATTGGTTTCGTCAAAGCATGGGGCAACCTTTTAATTATGAAGAAGCAGAAGACTATGCTCAAGCAAGCATTCGCTACAGTGAATGGCAAGATGTGATTAACGCCATCAGCCATATGGACAAAAGCATACAAGGTGATGATATTTGGCAATATTGGTTGGCAAGAGCCTATGAACATGGCAACCACCAACAACAGGGCATTGCCAGACAGATTTATGAGCGATTGGCAAATCACACGGACTATTATGGACTGCTTGCCAAAGACAAACTGGGCAGACGACTGAACATCAACCAAATGGGGGGTGGTCGCTTACCACAAGTCAGCCATCAAGACCGCATGCGTGTTAAACAAAACGCCAACTTTGCTCGTGCCTTTGCGTTATATAATAACAAAGGCAAACCTTCGGAAACGAAAAGAGAATGGAACTAGGCGGTTAAGCAAGCACGGGACCGTCGAGATGATGGACTGCTCATGGCAGCTGCCTTACAAGCTCATGAACTCGGCTGGCATGACCGTGCCATCTATGCGCTTGATTCAAGCGAAACGGTTAGCAATCTTGCCATCACCCACCCAACACCCTACCGTGACAGCGTGTTACGTCATAGCCGTCATGTTGGCATCGACCCTGCATGGTCATACGGCATCATGCGTCAAGAAAGCCGTTTTAATGAATCAGCTCGCTCTCACGTGGGGGCAGGTGGCTTGATGCAAATCATGCCAAATACCGCCAAACACATCGCTCGCAAGCTGGGTGAATCCCCACAGAACACCGCCAACCCCAATACCAATATCCGCTATGGTACTTGGTATCTTAGCAATAATTTACAAAAAGTGGGCCATCAACCTGCTGTCGCCACCGCAGGCTATAACGCAGGCTCAAGCAAAGCCATACGTTGGCTACCTAACCATGGCAACCTAAGTGCTGACCAATACATTGAAACCATTCCTTATTATGAAACCAAAGACTATGTGAAAAAAGTCATGGAAAATGCCACCTTTTATGGATACTTACTTGGTCAACCCAAACCGATAAGTGAGCGTATGGGCGTGGTCAGACCAAAATAGCAAAACAAAAAACAGCACCACTGACCGCTTAACAGCCAACAAGACATACAAAACACAAGCAAAACCCATACGTCAATGCTAACGATAACGGTCTTTACTGGTAGTGAGTTTATGGATAAGTTTATGGACAAGTTTATGGACAAGTCTCCGATGTCTGATGACCTATTGGATACTCAAGCCACCCAAAACCAAGCTGCCCCAAAAAATGTGCCATCAGCAACATCGAACACGGTTTGGCAACAAGTGGTGCGTGGGGGTTTTTTGTGCTTAGGGTTTTTATTTTTGGGCATTGGTATTGTGGGCATTGTATTGCCTGTACTGCCAACCACTCCCTTTGTGTTACTGGCAACGGCTTGTTTTGCTAAAAGTTCCCAAAAATTTCATCTGTGGCTTGTCAATCATAAGACATTTGGCCCTTTCATCAGAAATTGGCATGAACGCCGAGCCATTCCTCGTTATGCCAAATATTTGGCATGGGGTATGATGGCGATGTCCTGTGCCATGTTATTTTATCGATTGTCTCACGAGATGATTTGGCTTGCCTATGCCATCAGTGCGATTTGTTTGCTCACAACCATTTGGATAGCACGCTTGCCAGATGCCTAACACAACCATCAGACAAGCTTTGCAACTTGAATGCAACTTGAATATTGCAACTTGACATTTTTTAAATTAAGTGGTTTGGTTCTTGATGCTTATCAAATGAAATAAAACGTGTTATCTTATGATGTGGCTAACATTCAGTTGATTTTTAAGCATTATTTTTTATTTTTAATTAAGTTGAAGGAATTACTTATGACACAAACAAAACAACCTGTTCGAGTTGCGGTGACTGGCGCTGCTGGTAACATCAGCTATGCCATGCTGTTTCGCATCGCATCTGGTGAGATGCTGGGTAAAGACCAGCCTGTGATTTTGCAACTGCTTGAGATTACCCCAGCCCTTGATGCCTTAAAAGGTGTGGTGATGGAGCTAGAAGACTGTGCGTTTCCCTTGCTTGCTGGTGTGGTGCAGACCGATGATGCGAACGTGGCGTTTAAAGATGCCGACTATGCGTTATTGGTTGGTGCAAGACCCCGTGGACCGGGCATGGAGCGTAAGGATTTGCTAGAAGCCAATGCCGCCATCTTCTCCGCCCAAGGCAAAGCGTTAAATGACGTTGCCAGCCGTGATGTTAAAGTCTTGGTGGTTGGTAATCCTGCCAACACCAACGCCCTAATCGCTCAGCGTAACGCTAAAGATTTAAACCCACGCAATTTCACTGCCATGACCCGTTTAGACCACAATCGTGGCATGGCACAGTTAGCAGAGCAAACCAACAGTACCGTCAATGACATCAAAAAAATGATTATTTGGGGCAATCACTCATCGACGCAATATCCAGATTTGACCTTTACCACCGTGAATGGTAAGTCAGCTTTAGAGCAAGTTGAGCGTGATTGGTACGAAAACACTTATATCCCCAACGTGCAACAACGTGGGGCAGCCATCATTAAAGCTCGTGGTGCGTCTTCTGCCGCATCAGCTGCCAACGCTGCCATCGCTCACATGCGTAGCTGGGCATTGGGTACTGATGATAATGATTGGGTATCTATGGGCGTGTACTCACAAGGGCAATATGGCATCACTGAAGGCTTGATTTATTCATTCCCATGTACTTGCAAAAACGGCGATTGGCAAATTGTTGAAGGCTTAGATGTGTCGTCTGATTTTTCGCAACAAAAAATGAAAGCCACCGAAACTGAGCTGATAGAAGAGCGTGATGCGGTCAGCCATCTGTTGCCATAAGTTGCTGTTGGCATAGGCATTTATATATCAATTAAGTTAATTAACATATCAAGCCCAGCTAATTACCAGTTGATAGCCATCTATGTCATTGGTTTGGTAATTGGTTGGGGATTTTTTTCTATCAATTAAAAAATGAAACCACACACAAAAGGAACTTATCATGCTAGGCGAACAAAGCTACACCTTAAATGATTTATTTGCTCAATTAGGATTGGACAGCTCAGATGAAGCCATTGACCAGTTTATCGCTGATAATCAGCTTGATGAAGACACCAACTTAAAAGATGCCAAAGTTTGGACAGAAAAACAGCGTGCCTTTTTACAAGAAGAGTGGAAACGTGATGCCGTATGGGTGGAAGTGATTGATGAACTGAACGTAAGAATGCACCCAGACGCTTAATTGTTTTGATGGCACGAGGGGGAGATTATTGGCTAAGCCATCACTGGCGACAGCCCAAGTTGGGCTAGGCGTTTGGCATTCAGATGCACTCTGACAAACTGCCCAACCGCCAGCTCCCCTAACTCAAACCCTGCCACTGACCAACGAATAAGCCGTAAGCAAGGTAAGCCAACTTGAGCGGTCATGCGTCTGACTTGGCGGTTTTTACCTTCATAGATGGTCAGCATCAGCCAGCTGGTTGGCACACTTTGACGCTGACGAATGGGTGGATACCTATCCCATAGACGCATGGGTAGGGTGTCTTTACTTAGCCGTTTGGCGGTTGCAGGCAGAGTCAAGCCATCTTTGAGCATCACGCCTTTAGACAGATGATGTAGCTGGTCATCGGTGGCTTGCCCTTCAACTTGCACCAAATAGGTTTTGCCCAAAGCGTTTGTCTTCATGCCAAGTTTGTTTTGCTTAGGTTGGGTAATGACTTTATTTATCTGTCCGTCTGCAGTCAACAGCAGCAAGCCTTCGCTGGTGGCATCAAGCCTACCTGCCACACGCAACGATTTATCCGTAAAAAAGGCAGACAATGTTTGATGCTCGTTAGCGTCATCAGCACGAAACTGGCTTAATACGCCATAAGGCTTGTTAAATAAAATGATTGATGACATGTGGCTTAAGCTGATTGATTCGGTCAATTGGTGGGTGGTTTGATGAGATTAATGACTATATTTTAACAACTATATTTTAACATAAGAAACATCATGGTATAAGCATGATGATATCAAAAACATCATCAGATATTTGCTGATATGTTTAGTTTTTAACAAGTTTATGTTATAAAGTCGTTTGTGCGATGAGATAAAATGGCTTGTGCGATAAAACATAAGGAATATGCTTGATATGAGATGTTTTAACATATGAGATGTTTTAACCGCTTGATAGCAATCCTTTGACATCAATACCTTGATAAAACCGTCATCTAATTTTTAAAATACACGCCAATTAATTAATCAGTTAATTACATAACCATTAGTAGAGTAGTAGCCCATGTTTGAAACCCTAACCGAACGCCTATCATCTAGCCTACGTCATGTTGCAGGCAATGGACAACTGACGGAAGACAATATTAAAGACACCTTGCGTGAAGTCCGCATGGCATTGCTAGAAGCCGATGTGGCATTATCCGTTACCCGTGATTTTGTCAAACGAGTCAAAGAACAAGCCCTTGGTGAAGAGGTGTTAAAAGACCTAGCCCCAGGGCAGGCTTTTGTCAAAATCGTTTATGATGAACTCACCGAAATGATGGGCAGTGCCAATCAACAACTTGAGATGACAGGTAAGCCACCAGTCATCTATTTGCTTGCTGGTTTGCAAGGGGCAGGCAAGACCACCACAGCAGGTAAGCTTGCCAAGTATCTACAAGAGCGTCAAAAGAAAAAGGTGATGCTGGTGTCAGCTGACATCTACCGCCCTGCCGCCATCAAACAGCTTGAGCAGGTGGCAGAACAGGTTGGGGCTAAGTTTGTGCCATCAAGTGTTGATGAAGACCCCATTACCATTGCCAATCGTGCCATTGAACAGGCCAAAATTCAATACCAAGACATTCTCATCATTGACACAGCAGGTCGTTTGCACATTGATGATGCGATGATGAATGAAATCAAGGCATTAACAGCATCGGTCAGCCCATCAGAGACGCTGTTTGTGGTGGATTCAATGACAGGACAAGATGCCGCCAACACCGCTAAAGCCTTTAATGACGCATTGCCATTGACAGGAGTCATATTAACCAAAACGGACGGCGACGCTCGTGGAGGTGCTGCGTTGTCAGTGCGAGCCATCACTGGCAAACCCATTAAGTTTTTGGGGCGTGGTGAGAAGTTAGATGCTCTTGAGCCTTTTCACCCAGAGCGGATTGCTCAACGCATCTTGGGCATGGGTGATGTGCTAAGCCTTGTTGAAGAGGTTGAGCGACAAGTGGATCGAGAAAAAGCCGAAAAAATGGCGAAAAAAATCCAAAAAGGCGGTGATTTTGACCTTGAGGACTTATTAACTCAATTTCAGCAAATGAAAAATATGGGGGGTATGGCAGGATTTTTGGATAAAATGCCTGGTATGAATGGGGCAGATGTTCAAAAAGCACTTGAAGAAGCCAAACCAGAAGAAAAGGTTAAGGAAATGGAAGCGTTAATCAACTCCATGACCCCATTTGAACGACAAAATCCCGATAAAATTAACCCCAGTCGTAAGCGTCGCATCGCCGAAGGTTCAGGAAAACAAATACAAGATGTCAATCGTTTGCTAAAACAACACAAACAAATGGCAAGAATGATGAAAATGTTGTCAAAACCAGAAGGAATTAGCAAAATGATGAAAGCGGTGCAAGGTTTGGCAAGCGGCATGGGCATGGGGGGCGGTGGCCCACTCTTTGGTGGTGGCAATCAAGCCATGAATACCAATACCAATACCAATGCCAACTTTGATATCAATGCCAATGCCTTACCCAGTCAAGAAGAGCTGAAAAAACAGTTTGATGACATTCAGGCAAAATTACCCAAGCAATTTAAACAGCGGTTTTGATTGCTAAAAATCTTAATCACTAAAAAAACAGCTTATCCAATTTGGGTAAGCTGTTTTGCGATAAGTGGTGTGTTGTCAGTGAATTTTATGCTCTGCTTTTTATGCTTTATTGGCAGTGAATTTATCATAGCAAATGACTAAAATCATAGGTTTTATCATCAATCAGATCCACACCACAGGGCAAATTGGCTATCCATTTGATGAATTGCCCAATCATTGGCTTACCATCAAAGCGACAGCCATGTTGTGGCACCATTTTTTCCATGTCCAGATATTGTATGGATTTAGCCCATGCACGGGTGGCAATTTGACTGTTCATATAGCGTGTGTGAAAGCCTTTCATCTGTGCGATGTGTGCATCAAAATTCTCAACCACTTCCCCAGAATTCCCAACCAAAGAAGCTCCCATATCACCTGAAAATAAAATTTTGCTCACAGGGTCATAAAACTGAAAATTACCCACGGAATGCAAGAAATGCGCAGGAATGGCAATGATGTGGCTGTCGCCCAAAGGATAACTGCCACCTGTGTCGGGAATGGTGATGAGAAACTCTGAGATGTCTTTTTTTAACCGTCCCTTAGTAAAACTGGAATTGTAATGTGGTAAGAACCGCTCCCACAACACAGGGATAATCAAGTAGGCTTGCGGTGTGTGCAATAGCCAGCGTGGCATGGAAGCGATGATATCAGGGTCTTGGTGTGAACCGATGATGTATCTTATCTGTTCCATGTGTATAAATTTGGTGATTTGTATGGTCAGTGGTGAAAACGTCAAATCACCACCCGGATCAATCAAGGCAGCTTCTTGACCATCGATGATGAGAAACTGATTAGATGGGACGCTTTCGTCATCTTCTGGCATTGAAAAAGCGACACACTTGTGACGCCCATCATCATATAATATGTGGCTTTTCATAATCACTCCCATAGTCATGTCATTGTATCGTATGGATTGGTTGTTATTCTATCAAATATTCTGTCAAACAAATATTCTGTCAAAACGAACATCATGGATTATTAAGCCATTATAGCCAATTAAGCCTTAATTTGCATGAGATTTTATAAAGTTTTTATGCCACTTTTACGCTTAAAATTCACTTTTTCTTTTTTCTTTTTCTTATCATAATCTCCCTTATTATCATATGTTATCCTTACTTTGCTACAAATCATCTGCATGTAATCTATGTTATCAGTGTTGTTAAAAATGATTCATTAATGGTTGATTATTGCTATCATTGGCTATTGATGAGTGATTAATACAATTTATGGGAATTCGATTTATGCACCTAACTTCTTCTACCCACATCAAGCTTGCCTTACTTTTGACTGTCGGCATGATGGCAGGCTGTCAGACCACGCCCACCACGCCTGTGATGCAACGTGTCAATCAAGTCTATGAAACCACAGGTTTTGGTAGCAGTAAGGTAAAAGCACAACGAATGGCGCTGGCTAATGCCAAATCAACTTGTGGCATTAAAAGCCCCATCATCTTAACGGATAAAATCACCTACAATGGGGTGTTAGACGAACGCACTGACAGAGTCATTCAAAAAGCAGGGCAAATTGCCACCAGTGTGTTGGGTTTGGGTAAAGCCAGTTTGGCAAGTGATGAAGACTATGAGTTTGCCATCACTTTTCGCTGTGAGTAAGGGCAAACGACATAAAGGCAAATGATAAATGGTAAAAAAAAGATAAAAAAATACCCCTGATGCTTGCCATTAGGGGTATTTTGTTGGTCTTTTATTCAGTGAGTGGGGTGTCAATTCAACCTTAACTTATCGAATGTTAGCATGGCAGATTGGTCATCAGCCACCCCCACCTTGATGATGTTACCTGCCACAAAATCACCAGCAAGCAATTTTAGGGACAGTGGGTTTTCTATCTGTTGTTGAATGGCACGTTTAAGCGGTCTTGCTCCATAGACAGGGTCATAGCCAACACTGAGTAACTGCTCCATGGCATCATCAGACAGCTCAATGTTAAGCTCACGCTCTTTTAGACGATGACGCAACCGCTCCAGTTGTATCTGTGCGATGCCTGCCATCTCATGGCGACCCAATGGGTGGAACACCACGATTTCATCAATGCGGTTGATAAATTCAGGGCGAAAATGGGCATTGACCGACTCCATCACCGCTGATTTAATTTGTTCATAGTTGCTGTCTTGGTTAGCTGAGCCATTTGAGTTATCGTCATGATAATGCTCTTGGATTTTGTGACTGCCTAAATTGCTGGTCATGATGATGACAGTGTTTTTAAAGTCCACCACCCGACCATGCGAATCAGTTAATCGCCCATCGTCCAATACTTGTAAGAGAATGTTAAACACGTCTGGGTGTGCTTTTTCAACTTCATCAAACAGAACCACACCATAAGGCTTACGGCGTACCGCTTCGGTCAGTAACCCACCTTCTTCATAGCCAATGTATCCTGGAGGTGCACCCACCAAACGACTGACACTATGCTTTTCCATAAACTCACTCATGTCGATGCGTGTCATGGCATTTTCATCATCAAATAAGAAATTAGCAAGTGATTTGGTCAGCTCAGTTTTGCCCACACCTGTTGGCCCTAAAAATAAAAACGAACCAAAGGGCTTATTGGGGTCAGCCAGTCCTGCTCGGCTACGTCGCACCGCATTAGCAACCGCTTTGATGGCTTCATCTTGTCCGATCACCCGTTCGTGCAGTTTGCTCTCCATGTTGAGCATTTTTTCTCGTTCACCTTGTTGCATTTTATTGACAGGGATTCCTGTGGCGGCAGAGACCACTTCAGCAATTTCATTGTCGGTAACTTTGTTACGAAGCAGTTTGGTGTTGCCCATGTTGCCTGACTTATCATGCTGTTGTGCCAAATCTGATTCACTAATGCGTTTTTCTAATTGTGGAATGGTCTCGTATTGCAGTTTGCTCATGGTTTCATAGTCGCCTTCACGACTGGCTTTATCATAGGCAATGCGTGCTTTATCCAGCTCATCTTTGAGCTGTTGACTGCCTTTGACCAAGGCTTTTTCAGCTTGCCAAATTTCATTTAGGTCAGCATATTGCTTTTGTAACCCTTCAATTTCATTATCCAAGAGTTTGACTTGTGATTTTGCCCCATCATCATCTTCGCCTTTGAGCGATTCACGTTGCATCTTTAACTGGATAAGACGACTGTCTAACTTATCTAAAGCTTCAGGTTTGCTGTCCATTTCCATACGCAGACGACTGGCGGCTTCATCTACCAAATCAATGGCTTTATCAGGCAAATTACGATCAGTGATGTAACGGTGGCTCATGCGAGCAGCGGCGATGATGGCACTGTCTTGGATATCCACACCATGATGCAGTTCATAACGTTCTTTTAGCCCTCGTAAGATGGCGATGGTGTTTTCTACCGATGGCTCATTCACCAGTACTTTTTGAAAGCGACGTTCAAGGGCGGCATCTTTTTCGATGTACTGACGGTATTCGTCCAGTGTTGTTGCCCCCACACAGTGCAATTCACCCCGAGCCAATGCAGGTTTGAGCATGTTGCCAGCGTCCATTGCCCCATCTGACTTGCCTGCCCCCACTAAGGTATGCAGCTCATCGATAAATAAGATGATGTTGCCTTCTTGTTTGGCAAGGTCACTGAGTACTGCTTTTAGGCGTTCTTCAAATTCACCCCGATATTTTGCCCCAGCGATTAAAGCCCCCAAATCCAGTGATAACACTTGCTTATGACGCATGCCTTCTGGTACGTCGCCATTGACAATTTTGAGTGCTAAGCCTTCAACAATGGCGGTTTTACCCACCCCTGGTTCACCTATCAACACGGGGTTATTTTTAGTACGGCGTGACAGCACTTGAATGGTACGGCGTATCTCTTCATCTCGTCCGATGACAGGGTCTAGCTTGCCTTGTTCTGCTCGCTCGGTCAGGTTGATGGTGTATTTGTTTAAGGCATCTCGTTGGTCTTCGGCATTTTGAGTGTTCACGGTTTGACCTCCTCGCACGGTTTGTATGACTTGGTTTAATTGAGTGGTGTCCACGCCTGCTGATTGTAAGATTTTTTGACTGTCACTGTGTTCTGCCAATGCCAATAACAGCCATTCTGTAGCGATGAACTCATCGCCCATTTTTTGGGCAAAACGGTCAGCTAAGTTGAGTACTTTAATGGCATTTTGGTTAAAATTAACTTCACCTGTGGGGTTGGTTAAAGTGGCTTGATGTTCCAGTGCTTTTTTGATGCCCTGTTGTAGCTTGTTAATGTCGCCTCCTGCTTGCTGTAAAAGCGACATAATGGACTCATCTTGTGATAAAACTGCCAATAAATGCACCGCATCAATGCTGGTATGGTCATGCCCAACCGCCAGACTTTGTGCATTTTGGACGGTTTTTTGCAATTTTTGGGTAAATTTATCAAATCTCATGTTGTTGTCCTTTTTATTCAATATGGTTTTTGTGTTCAATATGGCTTTAATGTGGTATGGCCTTACTTGATGTCCTATATTGTGTGTTTAGGGGGCATTTTCAACATAAAATTCCTGATAAATTTTGATGTTTTTGTGTTTGTCAAGTTAATATTTGGTGTCTATCAAGTAGGGTTTTGTTGATGGCATCACTTCACCACCTCTTTATCTATGCGTTCATGATGTAGCGGTGGTGCTGATGACATCTGTTGAGAATAAGCACGGCGGTCAGCGAAATAATGGCTTAAAGTCCGTCTGACCGCTTCAAAAGCCAGTTTATCCCAAGGAATGTCAGTTTCAGCAAACAACCCACATTGTAGACTCTCACTGCCCACCCCAAACTGACCATGTTGCAACTGTGCCAAATACAGCACATACACCTGACCAATCTTGGGAATGTCATATAAGCAATACAGCGTGGGATTGATGGCAATGGCATCGGCTTCTTCAAGGGTTTCTCTTAATGCCCCTTGAGCCGTGGTTTCGCCAATTTCCATGAATCCTGCTGGCAATGTCCACAAGCCGTATTGTGGTTCAATGGCTCTTTGACATAACAACACTTTATCGTCATGCACCACCAACGCACCGCAGATAATCTTAGGATTGTCATAATGAATATGCCCACAATAAGAGCAAACCAGTCGTGGGCGATTGTCGCCTTGTGGTATTTGATGTTTGGCATGATGACCACAGTTTTGGCAAAATGACATAAAAACTCCAACAAATAAAAAAAATTTGGCATCGTTAAACAAAAACGCTTAAACCAAAACGCTTAAACCAAGATACCCATCATAAAATACCCAACCAACCTACCACAATCATAAGCCATTGCCAATAAACCAAGCTTGTCATGCTTAAGTTTGTTATAATTTAAGGTTGTTATCATCACTTAAAATGTAACAACACTTTAGAATGCAAAAAACAATGTAAACATCAATCAAACTGATAATACAAGGTACTAACATGCTTGACCCAAAACTACTGCGTGGTGATTTAACCGACATAAAAACCAAACTTGCCACTCGTGGCTATGAGCTGGACGTGTCATTTTGGGAGAACATCGAAGAACAACGCAAACAACTACAAATCACCACCGAAGAGCTACAGGCCAAACGCAACGCAGGGGCAAAACAAATTGGTGAGCTAAAACGCCAAGGTAAAGATGCCAGTGATGTGATGCAAGCGATGCAGGCGATAAGTGGCGATATTAAACAAGCTGAAGACAATCTTCGTGCCTTGCAAGACAAAATCACCACTGCCTCTTTACAGATTCCCAATCTGCCTGCCGATGGTGTGCCTGTGGGCAGTGATGAAACCGATAATGTGGAAGTTCGCCGTTGGGGCAATCCACGCCAGTTTGAGTTTGCGGTTAAAGACCACACCGACTTAGGCGAACACATGGGGTTGTTGGATTTTGAGATGGCGGCCAAATTAACAGGCAGTCGTTTTAGTGTGTTGACAGGGGCATTAGCACGCCTTAATCGGGCGTTAACGCAGTTTATGTTAGATACCCACACGCAAAAATATGGCTATACTGAAATGTATGTGCCTTATATCATTAATGCTGACAGCTTACAAGGGACAGGGCAGTTACCAAAGTTTGCAGAGGATTTATTTAAACTGACAAGCGATAAAGAATACTATCTGATTCCCACATCAGAAGTGCCACTGACCAACAGTGTGCGTGAACGGATTGTCAAACCAGAAGAATTACCCATCAAACTCACCGCTCACACGCCGTGTTTTCGCAGTGAAGCAGGGTCAGCAGGTCGTGATACTCGTGGTCTTATCCGTCAACATCAGTTTGAAAAAGTGGAAATGGTCAATGTGGTGCGAGCAGAGGCATCTGAGCAAGCATTAGAGGACATGACCGCACAGGCTGAATATATTTTGCAACAGCTTGATTTGCCTTATCGAGTGATGCAGTTGTGTACAGGCGACATGGGATTTAGTGCCAGCAAGACTTATGACATTGAGGTGTGGCTACCCAGCCAAAACACCTACCGAGAAATTTCCAGTTGCTCTAACTGTGGTGACTTTCAAGCTCGGCGCATGTCTGCCCGTGTCAAAGATGGCAAAAAAACCGAACTTTTGCACACACTGAACGGCTCAGGATTGGCAGTTGGTCGCACGCTTTTGGCATTGATGGAAAACCACCAAAATGCTGATGGTTCAATCAACATTCCCAAACCCTTACAACCGTACATGGGTGGTGTGCAAAAAATCATGAAAAAAGACAATGACTAACAACAACATTTAAAAACTAACAACCAACAACGATGATTAGAGTGTGTCCCTAAAGTTGAGTGAATGTTAAGGTTATTTTTGCTGTTTGTTATTCATCACACCGTTTTTTATTCATGACAACTGGGCATCTTATCTAAAAACCAGTATTTATAAACCATTGTTTAGGAATTATCATCATGCCTACCCCAATTAACGAAAGAGTCCTTGCCAATGCCATTCGTGTGCTGTCTTTTGATGCGGTACAAAAAGCCAATTCAGGTCATCCCGGAGCTCCAATGGGCATGGCAGACATTGCCGAAGTGCTGTGGCGTAAATTTTTAAAACACAACCCTGCTGACCCCAACTGGATTAACCGAGATCGTTTTGTGTTGTCAAATGGTCATGGTTCAATGCTTCAATATGCGTTATTACATTTATCAGGCTATGATGTCAGCATTGATGACATTAAAAACTTTCGCCAGTTACATTCAAAAACGCCCGGACACCCAGAATACGGCTACACACCAGGGGTTGAGACCACCACAGGACCTTTGGGGCAAGGCATTGCCAATGCGGTGGGTTTTGCCATTGCCGAACGCACCTTGGCAGCTCAATTTAACCGTGATGGACATGCTATCATCGATCATCATACTTATGCGTTTTTGGGTGATGGTTGCTTGATGGAAGGCATCAGCCATGAAGTCTGCTCGTTGGCAGGCACGCTTGGGCTGGGCAAGTTGATTTTCTTTTATGATGACAATGGCATTTCCATTGATGGCGACGTGGAAGGCTGGTTTGGTGATGATACCAAAGCCCGTTTTGAAAGCTATCATTGGCATGTGCAAAGCATCGATGGACATGATGCCGATGCCATCACGGTTGCTACCCAAGCCGCCATCGATGAGACCGATAAGCCCAGTTTGATTATTTGTAAGACCATCATTGGGGCAGGTAGCCCTAACAAACAAGGCAAAGAGTCCAGCCACGGAGCACCTTTGGGTGATGATGAAATCGCCCTGACTCGTGAAACGTTATCATGGAAACATGCCCCATTTGACCTAGATGATGCCATTTATGACGCATGGAATGGTAAAGCCAAAGGTGATGTGTTACAAAAAAACTGGCAAGCCAACTTTGATGCATATCAAAAAGCTCACCCACAGCTTGCCAATGAATTGCTCAGACGCTTACAAGGCAGATTGCCAGAAGAGTTTGAACAACAGTCTTACGCCTTTATCCAAGCTTGTCAAACCACAGATGCCAACATCGCCAGTCGTAAAGCCAGCCAAAATGCCTTAAATGCCTTGCAAAAACTGTTGCCTGAGCTGATTGGTGGCTCAGCAGATTTGGCAGGATCAAATTTGACTTTATTTGAAGGGGCAAAAGGTATCCAAACCGATGCTGATGGCAACTACATCTATTATGGCGTGCGTGAATTCGGCATGACCGCCATCGCCAATGGCATTGCCTTATATGGTGGTTTTATCCCTTATGTGGCAACCTTTTTGATGTTTATGGAATACGCACGTAACGCCGTGCGTATGTCAGCCCTGATGAAACAACGGGTCATTCATGTCTATACCCATGACTCTATCGGTCTGGGAGAAGACGGCCCAACGCATCAACCTGTTGAGCAGTTAGCAAGCTTAAGAGCCACGCCAAATCTACACACTTGGCGACCTTGCGACAGCGTTGAGACAGCGGTGGCTTGGGTGCATGCCATTAAGTCAGCCAACACCCCATCAGCATTGATTTTTAGCCGACAAAACTTACCACATCAACAGCGTAACAACAACCAAGTGGCAGACATTGCCAAAGGTGGCTATGTGTTGGCAAAAGAGCAAAGCAAACTGGAAGCCATCATCATCGCCACAGGCTCAGAAGTACAGCTTGCCATGCAAGCCCATCAACAATTATCTGCCGACGGTCGTGGGGTGCGAGTGGTGTCAATGCCGTGTTGCGAAGTGTTTAGCCAACAAGAGGCAGATTATCGTGAAGCTGTGCTTCCCAGTGATGTTACCGCTCGGGTGGCAGTCGAAGCTGCCCATGTGGATTATTGGCATAAGTTTGTTGGCTTAAATGGCAACATCATTGGCATGACCACCTTTGGTGAGTCTGCGCCTGCCAAAGACTTATTTAAAGAGTTTGGCATCACCAGCGATGCGGTGATAGAAGCAGTGAAAGCCTTGATTGATTAACTGTTTCATGTTGATTCTGTCATAGACAAAAAAGACATGCTCATAGGAGCATGTCTTTTTGTTTGCCAACCATTCAATCACCGTTCTGGCTTAATCACCGTTTTAGTTTAGCTGCCTTATCTTATTCTGCCTTGGCTTAAAGGTCTGATGACGTTTTATTTAAACGCCACTTTTTTTAACAACACCAGCACCGCCCCATTGCCACCATCTTTAGCAGGGGCAGACACGAATGCCAATACCTGAGGCAGTTGCCTTAACCAACCATTGACGCACGTTTTTAATATCGCATCACTGCCTTTGCCATGGACAATTTTTACCACTGTTTCCCCATTTTTTTGGGCTTGTGTTAATAAAGTCATCATGGCTTCACGAGCTTGTTCGATGTTACAACCGTGAATGTCCACCGCATCATACCAACGTAATTTGCCTTGTTTGAGCTGATTAAATACGTTGTTCGGTAGGGTCGGTACTTTGTGGCTCAGATAGGCATCAGCAGAAACAGGGTTTAGTAACGCTTGCATATCGGATAACCCCAAACCTAAGTCCACATCATCAGCGCCTTGAGCGGCGGCACGTTTGGATAAGGTGGTGGCATCGGGTTTGTTGATTTTTGGTGCATCAACAGGTGAGCGGACATTTTTATCTTCTAAAGGTTGTACGCCTGCCATGGCTTGCATAAACAGCACCTTATCATCATCAACATGTTGGCTGTTTAATTGTTTGACTGCTTTTTTGATTTGCTTATGTGATGGCAAGCTCACAGGTTCAGTGGGTTTTCGGTTTTCAACATCGGTTGAGGTGGCATCACGTCCACGAGTGAGCTGACTTTTTAGCTCTTTTAACTGGTCTTGCATTTGTTTAGAAAATAAAGAGTTTGACATCGATAATCACCATTTGTCTGTCATATTAAATTCATGTCATTTAAATTAAATCAACCAAACCAAGCTTAGACCAAGCTTGATAATTGTGCCAACATCTCACTCAATGCGTTTGCTGGTTGCTCAGTTTTCATAAACTGCTCACCGATTAAAAAATGATGAATGCCATTGGCCTGCATTAAGCGTAAATCTTGTGCGGTTTGTAAGCCACTTTCACTGACCACAAGTGCCTTATCGCCGTGTTGTGCCAAGCGGTCTAATAGTTGGTCTTTTAGCCGAATGCTGTGTGCCAAATCTACGTTAAAAGTGTTTAAATCACGATTATTAATGCCATAAATATTGTGCTTGGTGAAGGGCAATTGTAATGCTCGCTCAAGTTCACTGGCGGTATGCACTTCAATCAACACGTCCATGCCAAAATCTATGGCCAAACCATGTAACTGATGCAAGGCATCATCGTCCAAACACGCCACAATCAACAACACACAATCCGCCCCTAGCAAATAAGACTGATAAATGTGATACGCATCGACCATAAAATCCTTACGCAACACAGGCAAATCACACGCATTTTTTACCGCAATCAGATAATCATCATGCCCTTTAAAATACTGCACATCGGTCAACACCGATAAGCAGCTTGCCCCTGCTTGTTGATAACCTTTTGCGATGGTAATGGGGTCAAAGTTTGGGCTGATAATGCCTTTGGACGGTGAGGCTTGCTTGATTTCAGCGATGATGCCCACGTGATTTAACTGCCAAGCATGGCGTAATGCTTGGGCAAAACCACGGCTGAGATAATCACCACTGGCGTGTTGAGCCAACGCTTGCTCTTTTATCTCTGGCAAAGATTGTTGAGCTTTGGCAGTATCAAGCTCTTGCCATTTGGTAGTAATGATTCGTTGTAAGACTGATGGGATATTGGTCATGGTGGTTTGGCTGTTATGTTATTGGGTATGATTTGGTTGGTTATGATTTGTTAATAGTTTATTAATAATTTATTAATTATTTGTTAATGATGATGTCATTGGCATTATTTGCCAAATGATTGGGTAAACTTGGTAAAATTGTGCATTTTATGCAACGCATCACCACTTTGTATCACACTTTGGGCGATGTTCACCCCATTGGGCAAATTACTGGCAAGTCCACCAACGTATATCGCTGCCCCTGCGTTTAGGGCTATCATGTCTCGAGCTTTTAGCACCGTTTTACTGTGGGTTTCTTCACCAGATAACGCCACTCGTATCAATGCCAAGCTTTGCTCTGATGTGGCAACTTCTAACCCAATTAGGGTCTGTGAGTCAATACCCACATCTTCTGGCATCAGCTCATACACTTCAATATTACCATTTTTGAGTTCTGCCACTTGAGTGCCTGCAGCAAGGCTAATCTCATCAAGCCCATCGTTAGAACCAACCACCATCACATGCTTATCACCCAATTCTTGCAAGACTTTCGCCAAGGGCAAACACAACTTGGGGGTAAACACACCAATCACAGCATTGACAGCCCCAGCAGGGTTGGTCAGTGGCCCTAAGATGTTAAATAAAGTACGCATGCCCAAAGCACGACGGACAGGCATGGCATGACGCATGGCAGGGTGATGGTTGGGTGCAAATAAAAATCCTAAATTTTGTTGTTCAAGACAAGCCAAGGTTTCATCATGGCTTAAGTCCAGCTTAACCCCTGCTTGTGCCAACACATCAGAACTGCCTGATTTACCAGACACACTTCGGTTGCCATGTTTGGCAACTTTTACCCCAGCGGTGGCAGCAACCAATGCTGATGCGGTTGAGACATTAAATAAGTTTGCCCCATCGCCCCCTGTCCCCACTATGTCCACCAAACGTTCTGGATTGGTAGGCTCGATGCGTTCAGCAAGCTCACGCATGACAGCAGCGGCAGCGGTAATTTCATCGATGGATTCGCTTTTCATGCGTAAGGCAGTGAGCATCGCTCCCATGCGTGCGTCATTGCATTTGCCTGTCATGATAAGCAACATCACCTCTCGCATTTGCTCATAGGTTAAGTCAATGCGATCGATGGCGTTGTCTAATGCTAAGCGTAGTTTTTTATCGATTTGTTCTTCGGTTAGGGCATTGATTTGTGCTAAGGTTAGGGCGTGTTGGCTGTTTTGCATGGGTAATCCTTTTTGTTGCTGACGTTTTGTTGCCAGATAATAGACAACTATAACACAAACCGAATGTATCAATAAACCAACACCCTGCTTTTACCATCACTTTTATCTGTCGTTGCCGTAAACCTGCGACTTCAGGCGGTGGATATAAGGCAACCCCATAACCATGCTTACACAAAGATGGTATTTAGTGAGGTGTCCTTGCGTGTCAGCGACACTCATGTTCAATGTACTGGCGGATAATCTCTACCTCCGCACCACCACAACTGCCTGCAAAATAAAATGCACATAAATATTGTAAACAACATGCCTACCACGTCTTAAATCATTTGACACATAATTAGACAACTGTAAAATAGAAAAACCCAATCATACCCAAACCCATGAAAACACTCAAGCTACGCATCAAAGACAAACACACAGACCAACTAAACCGCCTAAGCGGTTCGGTCAATT
>ERZ1023418.54-NODE-54-length-23149-cov-398.365636_pt1 | contig 23149 bp, 23 predicted proteins | sample MGYA00380511_ERZ1023418 | MGnify/ENA primary metagenome ERZ1023418 (study PRJEB33173, sample SAMEA4830370) | metagenome | study: EMG produced TPA metagenomics assembly of the PRJEB25223 data set...
AACCATAAGATGATGCTTGAGCATTATCAGCTTACCAAAAATCTATTGGTAAGCTGTTCACCCAAGGCGATGGGTCTGTTTTAATGAGTTTAGACGAGTTTGGTGCAATGAATTTGACCTACCAATGGGTGGGTCAAATTTTGCTTAAAACTTAAAGCTAATTCATTAAAACTTAATTAAATCCATTGCATGGTAATACAATAAAAGTCATCGGGCATTGATCAAACAATAACCAAAATCATAAAAAAGTCCCATGATATCGCTATCATGGGACTTTTGTTTGGTAGATGAAAATTAGTTTTGTTCTTTTTTATTGCGTTCTTCCCAGAAAGTGGCATTTTTGATACCCAGTTTGATGGGGTCAAAAGTAAACTTAGTTACGCCAGCTTTTTGTTGAGCTTCATAGTCTTTGAGTGCCAAAATAGCAGGCTTAGCCATAAAGAAGATCGCCAAAATACCGACAATATTAAGCCATGCGGTTAAACCGACACCAACATCACCCATATTCCAAATATAACCTGAGTTATTGATTGCCCCATAAGCAACCGCAAAGATAAGCACCAGTTTGATGAAAAATAAAGCCCCTGTTGTTTTAATTGAGCGTGTCAAATATGCCACATTAACTTCAGCAATATAATAATAAGCCATAATGGTGGTAAATGAGAAGAAAAATACCGCAACCGCCACAAAGGTATTACCAAAACTACCAAAAATGCTAGAAACAGCCATCTGTGTAAATGCAGGTCCGCTGATGATGGTGGCTGCATCAACATTTTGAACCAAGAACTGACCTTCTGGCAGTGTGCCTTGAATGTTGTACATGCCAGTCATTAAAATCATAAAGGCAGTCGCTGAACAAACAAATAGGGTATCAACATAGACCGAAAAAGCTTGTACCATGCCTTGTTGTGCAGGGTGTTCTACCTCTGCTGCACCAGCATGGTGCGGTCCCGTACCTTGACCTGCTTCGTTGGAATACACACCTCGTTTCACACCCCAGCCAATCGCAGCCCCCAAGCCTGCTTGTGCTGTAAAGGCATCACCAACGATTAGACTGATGATATTAGGCAGTTGGTTGATATTAAATAAAACAATCAGCACGGCCATTAAAATATAGCCCAATGCCATTAAAGGCACAACAAATTCAGCCACACGAGCGATACGCTTAATACCACCAAAAATGATTAAGCCTAAAATAAGAACCATGACCAAGGTTACCACCAGGGTATTTGTACCAACCGCACCAAATGCAGTATTTACCATAGTGCCTTCACCTGTGATGCCCGTGATGGCTTTAACAACACCATTTGACTGAACGCCTGGTAAGAATAATCCACAAGAGATGATGAATGAAATGGCGACTAAAATACCATAAAATTTACCAAACCCACCACCAAAGAACTTTTCAAAGTAGTAAGCAGGACCACCACGGTACTGACCACGGTCGTTTTCTTTATAAATCTGAGCTAAGGTAGATTCGGTATATGCAGTAGCAGCACCCAAAAAGGCAACCACCCACATCCAAAATACAGCCCCAGGGCCACCAAAACCAATCGCAGCGGCAACACCTGCAATATTACCCATGCCAACTCGGCCAGATAAAGAGACGGTCAGTGCTTGAAATGAGCTGATGCCTTCAGGTGATTGATTGCCAGAAAAAAGCAGACGAATCATTTCTTTAAAATGACGCAGTTGCACAAAGCGAGTCAAGATAGAATAAAATAGCCCAGCTGCCAAGCACAGGTAAATCAGTGCAGGGCTCCAAATAATCCCATTTAGGGTATCAATCATGCTTTTCATAAGCATATTCCTTTATTTATCCCAAGCATTTTACCATTGGGAGATTAGACCACAATTATGCTATCAATCCATCACAATCTAGGATGTTGGTTAATAGATAGCCAATCCATTTACCTAAGAGATACAAAAATGCCATATTTTACCAATGACATGAAACATATTGTCTTAGATAATTGCAATTTGCCATAAAATTTTGAGAAAAGCCAGTAAAAATTATACTTTTTTATAAAAAATTTCATCAAACACATGATTTTATGGTTAATGTATAAATTTTTTTATGCATTTAAGGTGTTGTTAACAGAGTATTTTACCCATATCTACTCAAAAGATGCTAAATTTTAGACATTAAATTTACAAGCATCTTTATGATTAAAAAAAATGACTGTATAATCATAGCAATATAAAAAATGGGATTCTTAAAATGATTATGAAAAAACATCTGTTCATCAGTGTAATACTTGCCTTGACATTAAGTTTGTCGGGTTGCGGTTATAACGCACTGCAAGCCCAAGATGAGCAAACAGCTGCCGCTTGGTCTGAAGTGGTTAACCAATACCAACGCAGAGCTGATTTGGTACCCAATTTGGTACAGGTTGTTGAGCGTTATGCTAATCATGAGCAGGCCGTATTTAGCGAAGTTGCTGAAGCTCGGGCCCGTGTGGGTAGTGTGCAGCTGACGCCTGAAGCATTGAACGACCCCCAAGCCATGCAGCGATATCAAGACGCTCAAGGTCAGATGACCTCAGCACTGTCTCGCTTGATGATGGTATCAGAACGCTATCCTGAGCTTAAGGCAGATGCATTATTCCAAGACTTACAAGTACAGCTTGAGGGTACCGAAAATCGCATCACGGTTGCACGCAATCACTACATTGAAGATGTCCGTACCTATAATACAACTGTACGCCAATTTCCAACCAATTTGACGGCGATGGTATTTGGTATGAAGCCTAAGCCTAATTTTAGTGTTGAAAATGAAGCGGCGATCTCAGTGGCACCCACGGTTAATTTTGGCAATAACACCAATACTGGCACTGCACAGTAATTGACTTTGTGTGGTTAAGGTAATGCAAAAAATGCACGCTCATACTCAAGCGATACAGCGATGGGTGATGGCGATTTTACTACCAATTTTATTAATTTTTGGTGAGACCGCTTGGGCTTCTGAGTCTGTATCTGAAGATGATTTGACAGCACTGATTATCAGTGCTAATCGTGCGTCCCAAAGTAATCCAAATTCACCACTGGCAGAATCTGTGCGTGAATTTGAGCAGGCTATTAATCCCGCCAATCAAGCAGATACCAAACCCCAATCAACCCCCATCAATATACCAACATCTCACGCACAAAGTATCAGCCATGACAAGCTGATTTTAAATACACCTGTGGTTGATGTTGCCAAAATATTGACACCATCAGAATATCTACACTTAACCGAACAGCTCCATAAGATTTATCAAGATAATTTGGCTCAAGCTGCTTTGGTGATTGTGCCAAGTACTGATGGTATCGATATTTTTGATTATGCACTTGCCGTCGCTGAGCGATGGCAGTTAGGTCAAGCAGATACAGATGATGGTTTATTAATTACTGTTGCGGTGAATGACCGAAAGATATATATCCTAACAGGTTATGGACTTGAGGGTGTGCTGCCTGATGCAGCATTAAGTCGTATTATTCGTGATGATATCACACCTGCTTTTAAATCAGGCAATTATGCTCAAGGGCTGTCAGCAGGGATTGCACGCATTGATGAACGCCTAAGAGCTGATCCTGAAAGTTTGGCTCGTGCTGACGCTCAGACTGATGATTCTGTGGATATAGACATCATTGGCTTATTTATCATTGCGTTGATTGCAGGTTCTTTTTTGGGGGCGATTCTTGGTAGATTTTTGGGTGCAACCTTTGGTGCAGGTGGATTTGTTATTGTGGCACTGATGAGCGGTGCTGGATTTTTTGTGGTAATGATCGCTGCAGTCATATTATGGGTATTTTTATTGGCTCGTGGTGTCTTACCGATCACAGATGGTAGCGGTAACTTTGGTAGCGGTGGGCGAAGTGGCGGTTTTGGTGGCGGTGGCTTTGGTGGCGGTGGCTTTGGTGGCGGTGGCGGCAGCTTCGGTGGTGGCGGTGCAGGAGGTTCTTGGTAATGCAGACAATTCAATCAACCAAAAGTTTGGCTCGGCTGTTTCGTCAGATGGTTTATATTCCCTCACTGCATAATCGCTGGCTGACTAAAACTGTCAAGACCACATTGACACAAGCGATTACACAGGCGGAGCTGGGTCATCGTGGGGAGATTTACCTGATTATTGAAAATCACTTGCCTATTACCAATGCCTATAGCCAAGATTGTCGTGAGCGTGCCTTATATTTGTTTGCAACGCACAAGGTTTGGGATACAGAGCATAATTCTGGCGTGCTTGTGTATGTCAATTTGTGTGAGCATAATCTTGAGATTATTGCTGATCGTGGTATTGATCAAAAGGCACATATGGATGATTGGCAAAATATGTGTGATGATGCGGTAGCTCAATTTCGCCAAGGCAAGATGCAAATAGGTTTGACAACGCTCATCACTCAGCTTGGTAAATTATTAAAACTGCATTATCCAAGTAGTGATGAGATGGGTAATGAGCTGTCCAATCAAGTCACTTATCTTAGGTAGGTTAGCTTTGGTTTAAAATATGCCATTGGTTATTCATTTTTAACCATCAATGGAAATAACAGTAAATCTATTTGATAAGAAAATAGTTTATAGATGACAATCATTAAAAAAGCAAATGTCATCAAAAAATAACTATTGATATATGCACCAACAGACATAACAATCATCAAGACAATCATTAGATATGCAGAAAAAAATACTGGCGTTTGTATGGCTTCTTTGCAACAAGGGCATTTGCCAGAATATTCTAGGACATCAATGCATTTTTTATGACAGTTAGGGCATTTTTTCATAATGTATTTAACTATTTTTTAAGCCATGGTTTGGTTGCAATAACCTTCTTCTTGCATCAAAAAAGTATACTAATAAAATTCTATTTATTTTCAATACATTGGCAATCAAAAAACAGATAAATATCAGCGTTGATGATAAAAAACCCAACCCTAAGGTAAATAATATTAGATTTACACTTGAATTGGCAAAAAACTCTTCAATGCAAATGGCTAAAAATATCAAAAAACCAAAAATTAATGAAATGATGAGTTGCTTTTTTTTAGATTTTGTTTTTGCAATGTCATCACCCACGCAAGATAACAAACCAGATAATAAGTCAAACATAAAACTCACCTAAAATTGTAAATTATGATGGATAGCCGCACTGGTGAGGATGGTTACTGTTGTGAACGATAACTGGTGTTTGTCAAGTGTTTTATACCAGAATATATCATATGGCAACCATACCCATCAAGAATGTGAGTTGGCTCTAGACTAGCAGAAACAATCTGATAGACTAGAAACATGAGATACAACAGTAAGTTAAGCAAATACAAAGTCAAAAAAATCATACAATGCTTCTGCATTGACATAGATGCGACCAAGACTGCTCAACTATTAAGCCTAAATCGTAACACAATCAACCGCTGGTATGGTATCTTTAGACAAGTTATCTATGAATACCAAATGGGGCAAAAAAATCAACTCTACGGCTCTATTGAAGTCGATGAAAGCTACTTTGGAGCGAAACGCCAAAGAGGCTATCATGGTAAACTCAAACGAGGTCGTGGCACATTAAAACAACCTGTATTTGAAATCTTTGAACGAGATGGTAGGGTTTATACCGAAATCGTTCCAGATTGCACAGCTAAATCGCTACAAGCCATTATCTTGGGTAAAGTATCACCTGATAGTGTTATCTATTCAGATGGGTGGCGTGGCTATAATGGCTTGGTTGATGTGGGTTATGCCAAACACTTTCGGGTAAATCATAGCAAAAATGAGTTTGCTCATGGTAAGTGTCATATCAACGGTATTGAATCCTTTTGGAGTTTTACCAAAAGAAGGTTTGCAAAATTTAACAGTGTAAGCAAAAATTTCGAATGGCATTTGAAAGAATGTGAATGGCGCTGGAAGCAGAATATTGATGATTTAGAAAAACATCTATGGTTGCTTCTGCAATAAATTATACCAATCACTCTGCTAGGCTCTGTTGACATACATTGAATTGATGGCATGCTATTGATATGAACAGATTAATGCTAAGTGATGCCCAATGGGCCAAGATAGAGCCGCTTTGTGCCGGTAAAGTCACAGATGACGGAAGAAGCGCAAAAGATAACCGATTGTTTATCGAAGCAGTGTTGTGGATTATTCGTACAGGCAGTCCCTGGCGTGATTTACCTGAAGAATTCGGTAAGTGGAACAGCGTGTTCCAACGCTATCGCAGATGGGTCAAGGCTGAGCGTTTTGCCGTAATCTTTGAAGCACTGCGGGGAGATCCTGATATGGAATACGCTATGATTGACGGCACCATTGTTAAAGTCCACCGCCACGGACAAGGTACAAAAGGGGGACTTTAAATCAGGCTATTGGTAAATCAAAAAGTGGCATGAGTACCAAAATCTTGGCTTTGGTCGACGCATTGGGCAATTTGGTTTCATTCACCCTATTACCCGGACAACGTCATGACATTGTCGGTGTCGAAGCGCTAATTAAAGACAAAGAGTTTAATGCTTTACTGGCAGACAAAACCTTTGATGCAGATTGGCTGTTAGAGGAACTGAACGAAAGGGCTTGCCAAGCGGTGATTCCACCAAGGCAAGCACGCCAAGCGTGGCAAGGGTGAATTTAAGGATTTTTTCAATAAAGGTTTCATTGTGGATTAAATAAATCAAACCATTAGGATTTGGGTGTCCTAATGGTTTTTTTGGCTTAGGTTGCAAGTACATTATTATGGCAAATTTGGGTTATTTTGGAAAATTGAGTGTTGTTATGGATGGGTATAAGGTGGGGGTAATAATGGGAAAACTTACTTATAAGAATACTCTAAAAATGATATACTAACGCCATCTTTCAAATAGGATATTTATTATGCCAAACGCTCAAGCCATCAACCAAGACTTTTTAAATAAACTTGACCAAGACCTATGGAAAGCCGCCGACACCCTACGCAAAAACCTAGACGCGGCCAATTATAAACACATCGTTCTGGGTTTTATCTTTTTAAAATACATCTCCGATACGTTCACCGATTTTCAAGGCAAATTAAAAGCCAATATCGCCAACCCCGAGAGTGATATTTATCTTGACCCATCACTGTTTGAGCCAAGCGAATTTGAACAAATCCTGTCTGCCGAACTAGAAGAACGGGATTATTACACCGCCGAAAACATCTTTTGGGTGCCTACCCAAGCACGCTGGGAAAACATCAAAGACAACAGCAAACTAAACGCAGGCGATGAATTGCCTTGGGGTGGCAAATTCAAAAATGTCAGCATTTTGCTTGATGATGCCTTTGAGGCCATCGAACAAGAAAACCCCAAACTAAAAGGCGTGCTCCAACGCATTGCAGGCTTTGGCGTGCCTGATGAAATGCTTCGTGGCTTGACTGACCTTTTCTCTCGCACCGACTTTACCCGCCCAATGTACAATGGCGAACCTGTGCATCTGCAAGCCAAAGACATTTTGGGTCATGTTTATGAATATTTCTTAGGACAATTTGCCCTAGCTGAAGGCAAAAAAGGTGGTCAATATTTCACGCCAAAATCCATTGTTACCCTGATTGTGGAAATGCTCGAACCCTATTCAGGGCGAGTGTATGACCCTGCGATGGGCAGTGGCGGATTTTTTGTGCAAACCGACCGATTTATCCAAGCCCACCAAGGTAACCGCAACGCCATTTCGGTCTATGGGCAAGAATCCAACCCCACCACCCGCAAACTGGCGGTGATGAATATGGCGATTCGTGGCATTCCCTTTGACTTTGGCGACAAGCCTGAAGATACTCTGCTCAATCCGTTACATATTGATAAAAAAATGGATTTTGTGATGGCAAATCCCCCTTTTAATATGAAAGAATGGTGGAGCGAAAGTTTGGCAGGCGACCCACGCTGGGCATACGGCACACCGCCGCAAGGCAACGCCAACTTTGCGTGGTTGCAGCATATGATTTACCACCTTTCGCCAAAAGGCAAAATGGCACTCCTACTTGCCAACGGCTCAATGAGTAGCCAAACCTCAGGCGAAGGCGAAATCCGCAAAAACATCATAACAGCCGACCTAGTCGAAGCGATGATTGCCCTGCCCAATCAGCTATTTACCAACACGCAAATCCCTGCCTGCATTTGGATTATCAATAAAGCCAAAGCTCGTAAAGGCGAAGTGTTGTTTATCAATGCCACCCAAATCGGCTATATGAAAGACCGTGTCTTGCGTGATTTTACCGTTGATGACATCGCCAAAATCAGCGACACCTACCACAACTGGCAAAAACAGGACGGCTACGAAAATATCCCTGCGTTTTGTTACTCGGCAACACTGGACGAAATCGCCAAAAATGACTTTGTGCTGACGGCTGGGCGATATGTGGGAGCGGCAGTCGAAGAAGATGACGGCGTACCGTTTAGCGACAAAATGCAGGAATTGACCGCTTGTTTAAATGAACAATTTAAACAGGAGCGGGAATTGGAACAGCAAATTACAGAGAATTTGAAGGGGTTGGGGTTTTAAAATGAGTGATACACAAACCAGATTAGATGAGATTGCAGAATTAAATCCAACCCGTGCATTGAAAAAAGGAAAAATGACTTCTTTTGTTGAAATGGCTTCACTACCAACAAATTCACGAGATATTGAGAATATCGCACAAAAAGAATTTTCAGGTAGTGGAAGTAAATTCAAAAATGGAGATATTTTATTTGCCCGAATTACACCCTGCTTGGAAAATGGAAAAACAGCCAAAGTAGCAGGACTCCAACACGATGAAATTGCTCACGGCTCAACTGAATTTATTGTTCTTTCAGCCAGAGAACCTGAATTTGACGAAGATTATCTGTATTATTTTTGCCGATTATCTGAATTTAGAAACTATGCAAAATCAAGAATGGAAGGGACATCTGGAAGACAGCGTGTCTCTTGGCAAGCATTGGCAGAATTTGAATTTGACTTTCCTGATAAAGAAATCAGAAAAAAAGCTGCTGATATGCTGAAAATTTTTGACGACAAAATCCAACTCAACACCCAAACCAACCAAACCCTAGAAGCCATAGCACAGGCAATCTTCAAAAGCTGGTTTGTGGATTTTGACCCTGTGCGTGCCAAAGCAGCCGCCCTAAGCGAAGGCAAAAGCGAATACGAAGCCAATCTTGCGGCAATGTCGGTGATTTGTGGCAAAGACACCAGCGAGTTAAACGACACCGAATACAAAGCGCTTTGGCAAATCGCCGAAGCCTTCCCAAGTGAATTGGTGGAAAATATAGAATTTGGCGAAGTGCCGAAGGGGTGGGAAGTGAAGTCGCTAGATAATATTGCCAATTACCAAAATGGTTTGGCTTTACAAAAATTCCGACCTGAAAATAATGAGACTTTTTTGCCTGTCGTTAAAATTGCACAATTACGGCAAGGTTATGCAGATGGAGAAGAAAAAGCAAGTGCTGATATAAAATCTGAATGTATTATTGATAATGGAGATATTATTTTCTCTTGGTCTGGTACCTTAATGGTTGATATATGGTGTGGCGGTAAGGCTGCCTTAAATCAGCATTTATTTAAGGTTACATCAAATCACTATCCAAAATGGTTTTATTATCTTTGGACAAAGTACCATTTAGCTGAATTTCAACGGATTGCAGCAGATAAAGCGGTAACAATGGGACATATTAAGCGTGAGCATTTATCACAAGCACTATGCATTGTACCACATACTAACTTTTTACAATTAGTGCCATCAATTGAAGGATTTATAGAAAAAATTATTCTGAACAGATTAGAAAATTTCAAACTAGCCCAAACCAGAGACCTGCTGTTACCTAAATTGTTAAGTGGAGAGTTACTAAATGAGTAATTCTTATCTAGAAAGAAAATTCATCAATGAATTGAATGAAGAGGGAGTTATTAACATCAGGGGAATTGAGTTCGAAAGAGGTCGAATTCTGGCTACCCTAGACAGACCCGCATATGATGATGTTTTTAATGATTGGTTGAATGACTATAAGCTACAAAAACTAGAGCAAGGCAGAAATATCTTAACACGCCATAACAACCAAAACAGGTTTAATAAATTAAAAGGGCTATTTCAGAATAACCGGATAGTCCCTTTTATTGGTGCAGGATTATCTCTACCGACAGGATTGCCGTTATGGAGAGATTTTTTAGTAAAAGTACAAAACGAAAGCTCTATAAATCAAGAAGTGTTTTCTAGCTTATTGGATAAAGGAGAGTTTGAGGAGGCGGCTCAGTTACTTGATGAACATTGTGCAACACATTTACAGGAGCAATTAGATAATGAATATGGAAAATATTTGAAGCCAAAAGAAATAGAAGGTGTCATTTGTCGATTACCAGAATTTTTTCCAAATTCATCTATTGTTACAACAAATTATGATTCTTTATTAAAAGTAATTTATGAAAGCAATAATAAAAGCTTTGCTCATTATTTAATTGGTTTGAATGCAATGGAGTTTTCTCGCTTGTTGAGTAGTGGTCAAAGAGTTCTTTTGCAATTACACGGTACGCATACAACAAGATCCAAAAGAGTTTTAACTGTCGATGAATATAATAGGCACTATAACGAAAACAATACCATTTCAAATTGTATCTATCAGCTATTTTCAAAATCCATTTTATTTTTAGGTTGCAGTTTATCTGTTGATAGGACAATTAAGACTTTACAAGAAATAGTTAGTGAAAAAGGTAGTGATAATTTAGCTCGACATTATGCGTTTTTGTCATTGGGTAAAATGTCAGATGATGACAGAATTAAAAGACAAGAAGAGCTAGCAAAAGCCAATATATTTCCCATTTGGTATGATGATGACCACGATGAATGTATTGAAGCATTGTTAGAATTATTGATAGAAGGTAGGTAAGGTATGCTAAACATCAACGAAAAACACCATTGAACAATCCGCCATTGCCACATTAAACCCAAAAGAGATTGAGTTATAAATAAAAGACATACAAATTTAGCAATACCCAAAACAAGGATTTAATTTTTATGCTTACACCGATAAAATCGTGGAAAACTTTTGAAGAACAAGCCGATATTTTAAAACAAAGAGGTTTATTATTTGCCAATCGAGCACGCCTAGAAAACTATTTAAGCCGTATTGGCTATTATCGATTCAGTGGCTACCTACACCCATTTCGTCAATGGGACAGCCACAACAATTTATTGCTTGATACATTTATGCCAAACAGCCATTTTGAAGATGTTTTATCCTTGTATCTGTTTGATAAAAAGTTACGATTATTAGCTCTTGATGCCCTAGAACGCATTGAAACCGCCATAAAAGTGGATATTGCTTATTTATTGGGCGAAAAAGACCCGCTTGCTCATCGAGATTCACAATATTTTGATGGTCAATTCATCAAAAATAGCAATCATCAAAAATGGCTAGAATATACCGATGAATTGGTTCAAAGAGCCAAAAAGAAAAGCACGCCCTTTGTTTTGCACAATCAAAACAAATATGGCGATTTACCAATTTGGGTGGCGTGTAATTTGTGGGATTTTGGGGCAATGTCAAAAGTTTATTCAGGCTTGACACGCAAAGATAGAGATAAAATATCCCAAAAATACGGTTTAAATAATGGCAAAGAATTTGCAAAATGGCTAAAAAGTTTAAATGAAATACGCAATATTTGTGCCCACCACGACCGCCTATGGAACAGTCGTATCACTATAAAATCATCAAAAATAAAAGAATCTTTTTGGGATAAATTGGATAACAGCCGACCATTTTTCTATTTTTGTGTAATGCAAAAAATACTAAAAGTATTATGCCCTAAATCCCAATGGGGACAAAGATTTTTATCATTAATAGACGAATTTCCAAAACATCACAGCTCAAAAATTAATTTAAAGGTTTTTGGTCTGATTGATGATTATAAAAATTGGAATTTGTGGCAACCGAGCCAAGATTTAGACAAATAAAAACCGCACTGTGTCAAATGACAGGGAGTGCGGTTGTATCAAGTGCTATTATAACAATGCAAACTTGCATAGTCAAGACTATCGGAGAAAAAAATGCTAGGCATCAACGAAAACACCATTGAACAATCCGCCATTGCCACAATGCAATCTTTGGGCTGGGAGTACACCTACGGCAAAACCATTCTTTCAGGCTGCCAAAACGAATGGCGGGAGCGAACCGCCGAGGTGATTTTAAAGCCCTTGTTGGCGGCCGCCATTGCAAAATTAAACCCCAATTTGCCTGCTGCCGAGGTGGAAAATGTGGTGGCACAGGTTTGCCGTGCCGACACTGGCGACCTTGCCGAGCGTAACCGCGGGGCCTATGAATGGCTAAGAAATGGCGTGCCGTATCGTTATCAGGCACAGGGTGAGCAAAAGTTTGAAGTGGTGCGTTTGGTGGATTTTGGGGTGCCCGCCCACAATGATTTTCGCATTGTCAATCAGCTGGATATTGGCGGTAAAAAAGGCAAACGCATTCCGGATTTGATTGGCTTTGTTAATGGCTTGCCACTGGTGGTGTTTGAGCTCAAAAATCCACTCAAAGAAAATGCCGATATTGGCAAAGCGTTTGCCCAACTGCAAACCTATAAAGATGAAATTTCCGATTTGTTTGTGTTTAATCAGGCGTTGGTGATTTCAGACGGTATTGTCGCCCGTATCGGTTCGCTGACGGCTGATTTTGAGCGTTTCACCCCTTGGCGTGTGGTTGATGAGAAAAACAAAAGCCAACGGATTGTGTTTGAAAATGAGCTAGAAGGCTTGTTACAAGGCTTGATGACGCCAAAAAATCTCTTGGATTATGTACAAAATTTTGTGGTGTTTGAACGAGACAACAAAAACCGCACCATTAAGAAAATCGGGGCGTATCATCAATTTTATGGCGTGAATGAAGCGGTGGAATGCACCCTACTTGCCAGCAGTCATACAGGCAACCGCAAAGTAGGCGTGTTTTGGCATACGCAAGGTTCGGGCAAATCGCTTTCAATGCTGTTTTATGCAGGCAAGGTATTAAGTCAAGGCAGCCTGAAAAATCCGACTTTGGTTTTGGTCACCGACCGCAACGATTTAGACGGTCAGCTTTATGCTACCTTTTGCGGTGGTGAGGCATTGCTCAAACAAACTCCAGTCCAAGTCGATGGGCGAGATGAACTTCGCTCTGCTCTTGCCAGTCGTTCGGCTGGGGGCGTGATTTTTACCACCATTCAAAAATTTGGTTTGATGGAAGATGAGCTAAGCCACCCAATTTTGAACGAGCGGCAAAACATCATTGTCATTACCGATGAAGCCCACCGTTCGCAATATGGTTTTAGCCAAAAAATCAACGACAAAGGACAATACCGAGAGGGTTACGCCAAGCATTTACGCAGTGCCCTGCCCAATGCGTCCTTTATTGGTTTTACAGGCACGCCAATCGCCCTTGATGACAAAGACACCCAAGAAGTGTTTGGTAAATATGTGTCTATTTACGATTTTGAAGATGCGGTGAAAGATGGAGCAACCGTGCCGATTATCTATGAGCCACGCCAAATCAGCTTGGGCGAAAGTCATGATTTTGACAAGGTGGTCAAAGAAGCTCAAACCCTGCTTGATGACGATGAACAAAATCCGACTTTTCGTTTGCGTGAAAAATTGCACGGTGTTGAAAGCCGTTTGCAAAAAATGGCGGAAGACATCATTGCCCATTATGATGAGCGTACCAAACAGCAAGACGGCAAGGCGATGGTCGTGGTGATGAGCCGTGCCATTTGTGTGAAATTGTACGAAAAAATCATTGCAATTCGCCCCGATTGGCATTCTGACGATGTGTTGCAAGGAGTGATAAAAATCGTGATGACAAGCAATGCCAGCGACCCTGCCGAATGGCAAAAATACAATCAGGACAAAAAAACGCTGGAAAAACGCTTTAAAGACCCAGACGACCCCCTAAAAATCGTCATCGTGCGAGATATGTGGCTCACAGGGTTTGATGCCCCTTGTTGTAACACGATGTACATTGACAAGCCGATGAGTGGACATAACCTGATGCAGGCGATTGCTCGGGTCAATCGGGTGTTCCGTAACAAAAGCATGGACAATGGCGGTTTGATTGTCGATTATGTGGGCTTGACCGATGAGCTTGAAAAAGCGATGAAGCAATATACCAACGCTTGTGGCAAAGAAAAACCTGTACGCAATATTGAGACGGTTTTGGAAAAAATGCTCGAATATGTCAGCATTATTCGGGGGCAATTTGCCACACCTGTGGATGGACATACGGTTGATATTGGCAAAATTTTGCAAATTAGCGAACCTGCCAAATTGCTGAATGCGATTTTGACCTCTGCCAACCATATTTTAGCCCTAGACCGAATCTATCCTGATGACAGCAAAGACAAAAAGGGCAAAACCCCACGCAAAAATGCTTTTTTGCAAGCGGTACGGTTTGCCAAAAAAGGTTATGCCCTTTGCGGTGCGTTAAAAGCGGTTGAACCTTACAAACAGGAACTGGCTTTTTATGATGCGGTGCGTGCCACCATCATCAAAAACAGCACTGCCTCTCGCAATCCTTCGGGCAAAGACCGCTTGTTACAGCTAACCGTCTTGATGAACCGTGCGGTGCAGTCGGACGGTGTGGTGGATTTATTTGATTTATTAAAAAAAGAACGCCCAAACATCAATCTACTTTCTGATGAATTTTTGGAAACGGTAAAAAACAGCCCAACCAAAGATTTATGGATTGGTGCGATGGAGCGTTATCTGGCGTCCGAGTTGCGCACACAAAGCGGGGCAAATCTTGCCACCAAAAAAGAGTTTGAGCAACGACTCAAAGAAGCAATGAACCAATACCATAACCACAATTTATCCGTGTTGGAAATTTTGGAAGAACTCATCACGCTTGCCAAAGAGTTTGACGCTCGCCAAAAACGAGGGGAAGAGCTGGGATTAAGTCCTGCTGAAATGGCGTTTTATGATGCATTGGCTCGCAACGAAAGTGCGGTGCGAGAGATGGGCGATGAGGTGCTGATGAAACTTGCCAAAGACATCACCGACAAACTGCGTAAATCGGTAACGATTGATTGGCAATATAAAGATTCGGTGCGTGCCAAAATGCGGACGCTGATTCGTATTGCCTTAAGAAGCTATAAATATCCGCCTGATTTACAGAATGAAGCGATTGAATTTGTATTGAAACAGGCGGAGGAGATTGCGGAGGATTTGGTACCGAAAGAAACGGCTTGATGCTTAATTCGTAAAATAAACCCCTACGCCCATCAAGAGGTAGGGGTTTATTTTTTATGCTTTAAGGCTTGCCATATCAATCACAAAACGATATTTCACATCGCTTTTTTGCATATGCTCATAGGCGGTGTTGATGTCTTGCATATTTATCATCTCCACATCTGGCACGATATTATGCTCGGCACAAAAATCCAACATTTCTTGGGTCTCACGAATTCCGCCAATCACAGACGCAGAAATGCTATGGCGACCCATAATCATCGGCACGGTGTTAATGGTTTGTTCCAGCTCGCCCATCAGACCGACCAGTACCAGCGTACCGTCCAAGGCAAGTGTCGGCACATAAGGCTTTAAATCGTGGGTGTATGGCACGGTGTCAATGATGACATCAAAGGTGTTCGCCACCTCGAACATCTTTTTCATCGGTGGACAGCACCACACGGCTCGCCCCCAAGCAGTAAGCGTCATCGGATTTGCCAAGCGAACGGGTAAAGAGCGTAACTTCCGCCCCCATAGCATGAGCAAGTTTGACCACCATATATCCCAGTCCGCCCAGTCCGACCACGCCCACTTAGGTGTCTTTGCCGACTTTCCAATGACGCAGGGGCGAGTAGGTGGTAATGCCTGCACACAGTAGCGGGGCGACCGCTTGGGTGTCCAGAGTTTCGGATACTTTTAACACAAAATCTTCGCTCACCATGATAGACGTGCTGTAACCGCCTTGGGTCAGCGTGCCGTCATGACGGTCAAGACTGCCGTAAGTGCCTATATTGCCGTGTTCGCAGTATTGCTCCAAACCGTATGAACATGGCGAGCAGGTATGGCAAGAATCCACCATACAGCCCATGCCCACCAAGTCGCCTACCTTAAATTTTTGGGCGTTGTCGCCGACTTTGGCAATGCGTCCGATGATTTCGTGAATTTATGTTTTTAATAAATATTTTGTTGAGAGAATGTGTTTATTCCACAAACTTCACAACTTGCTCAAAAGTTTTGCGTGCTTTGGGCTTAATCTCTTTATCACGATAGCCAAATGTTACCATGACCGACACCGCCCACTCATTTGGGTCAAACAAACCCTCGTCTGCCAAAAGCTGGTTCACCTCCTTATAAGCAAAACCCTCAATCGGACAAGAGTCCACACCAATCATGGCAGCCCCTGTCATCATATTGGCAAGTGCGATGTAGGTTTGCTTGCTTGCCCAGTCATACAGACTGCGTTCGCTGTCTAAGATGGCGATGTCTTGTTCTTGGAATTTTTGGTACACCTCCAATGCTTTGGCACGGTCATCACCCGTCAAACCTCGTCTGTCCATGATTTCACCAAAATAAGGCGTGTCATAACGGGCATTTTTCTTGGCAAGTATGGCAACAATGTGGCTTGATGTTTCCATGGTCGGAATACCCCAGCAGTAGGGCTTTAACTTTTGGCGTAAATCGGCATTTTGTAACACCAAAAATTGCCAAGGCTCAGAACCTACCGAGCTTGGGCTTAGACGCCCCAACTCCAAAATATAGTTAAAATCCTCAGCAGGGATTTTTTTATCGCCATCATATGAGCGAGTAGACACACGATAATGAAAGGCGTTTAAAACGTCATCTTTGTTAAAAAATTGCATGGTTGAACTCCAAAATAATGAATGATTATGACAGTGTATCTAAACACGATTTAAGCCTGATTAAACAGCCCAAACCGCCCAAAAATACCGTTCATTGCTAAAAAATTTACATAAACCCACGCTCATATTGTCTGGGCACAAACTGCACCTCTTTGCCATCTGAGCGGTTTTGCTGATACTGGGCATTTAGCACCCAATATGGGTCTCGAAGCAGCCCACGACCTATCGCCACAAGATCGGCATCGCCCACGCCAAGCACATGGTCAGCCACGGCAGGGTCATCTAGCATGCCCACAGCAATCACAGGTTTGCCTGTGGCGTATTTGACTTTGCGAGCCAGTGCCACCTGATAGCCTGCATAAAACTCAGGGTGCTTGCCCTCACACAATACGCCATCGCCGCCACCGCTGACATGAAACACATCTGCCCCAGCCGATGAGAAGCGTTTGGCAATCTCTACGCCATAATCACTGTCAAAGCCGTTTTCACCATACTCTTGGGCAGAGATACGCACGATTAGGGGCATCTCATCAGGCATGACGGCACGAACGGCGTGAATGACTTGCTCACCAAACAATAGGCGGTCTTGTCCGTATTCATCGCTTCGTTGGTTGGATTTGGGTGCACAAAACTGGTGAATCAAATAGCCGTGGGCAGCGTGAAGCTCAATTGCATCAAAGCCTGCATTCACCGCTCTTTTGACAGAGTCGGCAAATGCTTGTACCAATGCTTTTATCTCGTCAATGCTCAGCTGCCTTGGGGTGATGAGATTTTGCCCAGCATAGTCAAGCTCACCATAATGAATGGCAGACGGGGCAACGGCATTTGGCTCATCTTGGGCTTTACGACCTGCATGGGCGATTTGAATGCCAATTTTCGCCCCTTGTGCATGCACGCTGTCCACCAATTTTTTAAACGCTTGTTCTTGCTCATCATTCCAAAGCCCCAAACAGTTCGCCGTAATGCGACCATTGGCAGCGACATTGGTCATCTCAACGATAATGAGGCCCACACCGCCCACCGCTCGGCTGGTGTAATGGAGCAAATGCCAGTCATTTGGCACACCGTCCGTAGCAGAATATTGGCACATTGGGGGCATGACAATGCGGTTTTTGAGTTCAAGGTTTTTTAGGCTGATGGGGTTTAGGATTTTGCGAAAAGTTGCCATGATTGTCCTATTGTTTTAGATGCTAATTGTTTTAGATGCTAGGTTTTTGATACTAAATTTTAGATGCTGATATTTTAAAAAAATTGTGTTATCATTTCAAATTGATTATTTTAATATGTGCTTATCAATATGGCTGATATCACCACTCACATTTTCCGACCAGATAACATTAACATAACACTGATTAATATAACACTGACAGACAACATTGATGAACAGCATTGATATTTTTAAAAAACACTAAGCGTGTGATATGACCGATATCCGAACCCTAGACCTAAACCTATTAAAAGCCTTTGTTGTCTTGCTGGACGAGTGCAATGTCAGCCGTTCAGCACAGCGACTGTCCATCACCCAACCTGCGATGAGCGGTATTTTAAATCGCCTGCGAGAGAGTTTTAATGACCCGTTATTTGTGCGGGTTCAGCACGGCATGCAGCCCACAGATAGGGCGATTGAGCTTGGGCATGTCGCTCGGCGTGTTTTAGAAGAGATAAGCGGCATGCTTGCCCCGCCCAAACTAGAACCTGCCAATTTGTCCATGACCTTACGCATTGGGGCGATGGATTATGTGCAACAAATCATCGCTTTGCCCTTGATTTTAAGGCTAAGACGGCTTGCTCCGAATGTCAAAGTTGCCTTATTGCCTGTGCAAGGGCAAAACATCAAGACTTTGTTTGATAAAAACGCCATTGATTTGGCACTGGTTGGGCAGCATCACATCAGTGATGACATGCCTCAAATGCGATTATATGAAGAGCATTATGTTTGTGTGATGAGCAAAATGCACCCCATGGCGAACACCGCTTTAACGCTTGATGAATTTTGCAAATTGCCCTTTGCCATGCTCTCTTATAATGGCGGTGAATTTCGTGGTGCAACTGACATTGCCTTACAAAAGTTGGGGCGAAAACGCAAAGTGATGGTGTCGGTAGACCATATCTCGCTGCTGCCACAGCTGTTGAGCAATTCAGATTTGGTGGCGGTATTGCCCAAGCACCTTGCCCAAAGATTGCCAAATGTCCATCTACAAAATCCACCCATCGCCATTGATGGTTTTACCATCATGATGACATGGCACGAACGCACCGAACAAGACATGGCTCATCGCTGGCTTAGGAGCATTGTGCTTGATGTGATGAAATCGGATAAAGAGGTCAGTCGATGGTAATTTTTTAGGTTTAATATCATGTTATCAACAAAGTTTTCAAAATTATCTTGTTTTTCTTGGCATAATTTTATATAATACCGCCTTATTTTATATCCTTGTCGTGTTCGTTATCAAGAGTCATCAAAGGGATGACCACGGCACACAGGTTTTATCTGGAGAGATAAAGATGTACGCAGTCATTAAAAGTGGCGGTAAACAGCACCGTGTTAGCGTTGGCGAAACGCTAAAAGTAGAGCTATTAAAAGCCGAAAAAGGCGAAACGCTAAAGATTGAAGAAGTGTTGATGGTTGTTGATGGTGCTGAGATTAAAATTGGCTCGCCTGTAGTTACTGGTGCAAGTGTAGAAGCTGAAGTGGTTGAGCATGGTCGTGGTAAAAAAGTACGCATCGTTAAGCATCGTCGCCGTAAGCACTATCACAAAGAGCAAGGCCATCGTCAATGGTTTACCGAGCTAAAAATTAAAGCCATCAACGCTTAATTCACCACATTAGTATTTGATACTTTAGGGCATTGCCCATGGTATTTTAACAGGAGATATTTTCATGGCACATAAAAAAGCCGCAGGTTCTACTCGTAACGGTCGTGATTCTAACCCAAAAATGCTTGGCGTAAAAGTTTTTGGTGGTCAAGATGTTGTTGCTGGTAACATCATCGTTCGCCAGCGTGGTACCGAATTCCACGCAGGTGAAGGTGTTGGTATGGGTCGTGACCATACATTATTTGCATTAACTGAAGGTGTGGTTAAATTTGAGACCAAAGGTCAATTTAACCGTCGCTATGTTTCTGTTTTAGCAAAATAATCAGCATATTGCCTACAGATTAAAATATTTCAGTCTGTCGTAGCATAGCCACATATAAAGCTCATCGTGTCATATGATGGGCTTTTTATTATTTTATTATATTCTCTGTTAGATTAAACCAACCGCTGGATTGATTCAGATTGGTTCAGCCAAATTGACATGCTTAATGCCAATAAAAAAGCCTTGTCCAAAAACAAAGCTTTTTAGTGACTTTCATCAGTGGTTGTCATAGGAGTGGATGAATTATTTTTCAATCCATTGGCGAATTTTCTCACGCTCTTCATCGCTGGCGTTTAGCCAAATTTGCATAAAGCCATCTAAGTTGTCATCAGCACGCACCGCATGATTGTCAGTGGGTTTGGCGGTATTGTAAGTACTGATTGCAGCAATCGCCTCTTGGTTGGCAGTTGTTGCCGAATTTGTACGACCAAATAGGTTGTTAATCGTACTTGTAATACCGCCAAATAAACCTGAACGCTTCGTTTGAGTGGTATCTTCTTGGGTAATAATCGCACCGTGTTGTGTGATGGCTAAACTGGGTGTTTTGATATAATCTTTGGCAGCGTGATAGTCTTTGGGCTGATTTGGCATGATAAGCCGATAGGTTTGATTATCAGCTAAATTGGCAGTAATGGTAACATCGCCTGATTTTAGATAATCATGATCATCACGACCAAGTTTAAACAACCGATCATAACGCACCGTAATGACATGCCGACCTGGTTCTAAAGTGAAATTTTGTTGTAGTGGTTGTAATAATCCATGATGGATTGCCTGACCATTAATTGCGGTTACCTTAATGTTATCATCAACATTAAGCTGGACTTGGGCAACGGCAGCAGTGCTTAGTAGGGCACTGACAAGCAAGCCAAGGCTGACTTTTTTCATAAAATATCCTTTTTGTGGGCTATGTATGTGGCATAACATACCATTAATTAGGTAACATTACTAGTATTTATCTTAAGTTTATTTAAATAAGCCGATTATCAAAAATTGGAGTCAGCATTATCACCGATTTCAAGCATGAATGTTTCATGTAAAATAATTTGCTTGGCTTCTGCGATGGTTTTTTTGGGAATTTGCACGCGTGAAAGGCGTGTCAGTAAAGGTCGAATGTGATCAAGGATGGTATTGATATCCCCAGCATTTCTAGGACCCTCTTCAAGTAAATAGTCAAAAATCTCTTCAGGCAGCTTCCAGTTTTTTTTCTTTAAAATCACCTCAATCAGGATACGACGATCATTAATATCATCATTATCTGGCAAAGTCAGCATGGGGGCTAGCGATAGCCGAGTATGTAAATCCAATAATCCAATTTGTAGCTCTCGTGCTGGATCATCTGCCAAATATAAAATCTGTTTTTGGTGTTCACGAAGGCGGTTGATTAGATGAAATAACCCTTCTTGCCATTCATAGCTATGCCGAACCATTTGTAAATCATCCACGATAATCAAATCAAACATCTCAAGCCCAACAAGAGCAGTTGCATGCGGATCTTGTTCTATGAGTTCGGTTAAATTTAAGCTGATGACCATTTTTGAGGTCATTGAAGTATAATGCCCATAGATGGCACTTGCCAAATGTGTCTTACCAAAACCAGAATCACCGACAATGAACAGCTCACGCAAACTGCCTTGTACCAATTTATCAATAGCATCCAAAATGGGGCGGTAACTTGAAGATTGAAAATCCTCAAGTGATGCTTCGGGACGAATATCTAAATTCAATGAATCTTGTATTGCTTGGGTCATGATGACAGCCTTGATGGGTGTTCATAGTGCATGTTGGATTTTTATCGTTATGGTTCAAAAGCCGATAAATAATGAGTACAAATGACACTTCTTGTGTTTTTTGGTGGCTATATATACCATATTTTGTACATTTTATGCAAGTGATTTATACCAAGGTGATTTTTAGTCATCTTCTTTCCATAAAGGCAGCTGCCTTTGACCTTCATGCCAATCACTGCGTAAATAGGCATCATACGCATAATGAAATAAAACATTGATGACTGCAGAGACGGGCAGGGCGATGAGCATACCGACAAAACCAAATAAAGATGCACCTGCCAAGACAGAAAAAATGACCCATAAAGGCGATAGGCCAATTTTATCACCTAGTAATAGAGGTTGAAGAATATAGCCTTCAACGACTTGCCCAATCATAAATGCCCCAAAAATCAGTCCCAAATAGATCCAGTCTAATCCAAATTGAAATAATCCTGCGATCAGTGCTGCAATAATACCAATGCCAAAACCCAAATAAGGGACAAAGCTTGCAATACCAGCGGTGATACCAATAATCAATCCTAATTGCAAACCGATGAGCTGTAGCTGAATGGCATAAATCGCACCAAGTAGCAACATGACTAAAAATTGACCTTTGGCAAAATTCATCAAAGCAGTATCGCAGTCACGAGCAATTCTAACGACCTTATTGGTATAGGGCTTAGGAATAGATAGCTTCCATGTATACAGTCGTTGATCCCAGCCCAATAAAAAATAAAAGGTAAGAATAGGCACCATGACAATCAAACCAATGTTATTGGCCGCTGAAATACCTGAGCTAAATACTTGCTTAATTAAACCTTGAACATCGTTAACTTGATAGTTATTTTGAAAGTAATCCAAGGCCGTGTTGGATATTAGGTCAATATCAAGTGGCAAAAGCTCACTGTTGGTATAGCGAGCAATCCAAGCCCTGCCAGTGTCATTATACCAAGTAATGATATGTGGCAATGACTCCCAAAGTATCTGCATTTGGGCCCAAACCATAGGCACCAACCAAATGATTAATGCACCCATGACCACAAAACAGCTGATATACACAACTGAGACTGCCAAAATTCTTGGCATAATTAAGGCAAGTCGGCTGACCAAAGGATTTAAAAAATATGCCAAAATAAATGCTGCAACAAAGGGTGTAATGACCGTTTTCATCAAAAATAGGGCATATAAAAATAAACATAACGCCGCTAAAATAAACAGACGGCGAAAAAACGGATCAATTTTGGCTGGATACATGAAAACTCAAAATATAAAAGGTAGGATTGTGCGTGATATTGTAGGTGATTTGATTTAAATTTTCATGTAATTTTATGTATATTTTAATCAATCATTGCATTTGATAAAACTTGACCATGTTCAATCATCAGAACCAAACAGCTTAATTTTAAATCTTCATTTTAAATATAAAATATCTCTTAATAAATAGACATGCCACCAAATAAATTCAAG
>ERZ1023418.59-NODE-59-length-22387-cov-4.785017_pt1 | contig 22387 bp, 19 predicted proteins | sample MGYA00380511_ERZ1023418 | MGnify/ENA primary metagenome ERZ1023418 (study PRJEB33173, sample SAMEA4830370) | metagenome | study: EMG produced TPA metagenomics assembly of the PRJEB25223 data set...
ATGGCATTGGCTTGGTTTGTGGCAAGCGGTTTGTCAGCGGTGTTTTTTGCAAAATCGGCCATCTCTGATTGAATGCTTCGGTATCATTGACAGCAACCGCAAATATTAAGACAGTCATGCCTGCTATAGATGAGCAGGTGTGCTGTCGCTTTGTCTTAACCGCATCAACCCTTCTTGTTGGGTGGTGGCAATCAGCTGACCATGTTGCCAAAACTGCCCATGATTTAGCCCTTTGGCATTGGCGGTGTTGTCGCTCCACATGTCATAAAGCAACCAATCATTCATGTCAAATGGGCGATGAAAGTGCATGCTATGGTCAATACTGGCAACTTGCAAGCCTTTGGTCATAAAGCTGATGCCGTGAGCCATCAGCCCTGTTCCCACCAAATAAAAATCTGACGAAAATGCCAACAATGCCTGCTGAACATAAATGGGGGCAATGCCCAACTGGTCTAATGCCCCCAGTTGTGGCACGCACAGCCAGTTGGCTTGCTTGGGTGGCATGGGTTGTGGGTCAATGGGGTCTCGTGGCGTAACAGGCTTAATATGAATATGACGCTCTCGCATAAACCGCTCTTGTAAGGCATCGGGGATTTTACCAATCACTTGGTCTTTGAGTTCTTGCTCACTCAACAAGTCTTCTGGTGGTGGGTATACGGGCATGGGCGGTTGAAATTCCAATCCGCCTTCCATTGGGGCAAATGACGCTATCATCGAAAAGATAATCTGTTCGATGGGCTGATTGTCTTTGTTGTGTTTAATCTGAATGGCAGTAACTCGTCTGGCAGACAGACTGCGTCCATCTCTTAGAGTCTGCACATGGTAATACACAGGCAAACGAACATCGCCACCCCTTAAAAAATACCCATGCAAAGAATGGCAAGGACGCAACTTATCATCAGATGGTGCTGTTTGGATTTGAGTGGTGAGCCGATGTAAAGGCTGATGTAAACTTAACGCCGCTGCCATCAAGGCTTGCCCCAAGACTTGCCCACCAAAAATCCGTGGACCGACAAAATCATGGCTTTGTCCGATGAATAAGCGGTGATGATGAGCATCATGCTCTGGCAACAGATGCACAGGAGCATCAACGTCTGCTGTTGTGTTGTCCGCTGTCCGCTCAATTTCCATCAGCGTCAGTGTGTCTATCAGCTGTTTGACCAGTTTGGCTTGTCTGGACATTTTATTGGCGTGGGGGTGAGTGCTGTTCATAGAAATATCGCTACGTTTGTTGATACATGGGCTTATTGAAATGGGCTTATTCACATGGTCTAACGTCATATTAACCAAATATGCCATTTTTGACTAGGTCTGTAAATTAGGTCTGTGAATGTGGCTAATCAAAAACCAACGTTTTACCGTGATAGGTCTGCGTCTGCCTTTTTTGTTGGGATTTTTATTGCAATTATGGCATCATAACATCATATCATGTTGTGAACACATTTTTAGGTAACCCATGCTGAATCGCCGACGTAACAGACACCTTTCCCCATCATCAAGCCAATCAGAATCAGATGACCGTTCATCTGTCTTTATGCCATCTTTATTTAAAAACCTATACCGAAAGGCATCTGGGCAGGCATTGGCGGTGGCGGTCAAACCGCAACTGGTTGGTGAATTGCCTGATTTAAGCCCCAACAAAAATACCCTAACCTTTTATGTGCTAAAGGACTATTCTCGCTCAAACAGCGTGTTGATTGATTTACAAACCCAAGAACATCATTTGCCACCCGCATTGGTGGGGGTGCAAGATGCCCGTTTTGGCATTGATGAACATGCAGGAATTTTGTTTTTACATCACCCCAATGCTAATCATGGCAATAATACCAGCAAGGTTAACTTGGCATCAGGCAAATTATCACCAAGACTGGCAAGATTGGTGGCGGCAAGTTTGGCTCACCCAGAGCTGACCATTCGTTTGGTGCCTGTTACCATCATTTGGGGAAGAGCACCTGAAAAAGAAGACTCACTGTTTAAGCTGTTGGTGGCTGATAACTGGCAAGAGCCTAGCATCAGCAAACAGCTGTTTAACATTGGCATCATGGGGCGAGACACTTATGTGCAGTTTCACAAGCCCATGTACCTTAAGGACTTGATTGCCCAAAGTGGCACACACGGCAATACCGACAACGCAACCCAACCACATAAGCCATCTGCCAGCACAGCTCTATTAACCACGCAACAAGCCCAACAGTCATTAACCCTTAGTATTCATCATCAGCTGACTGTCTTTTTGGATAAACGCCGTGCCAGCATCTTAGGTCCTGACTTATCAGATAAACGCAATGTCATTGACAAGCTGTTATACTCGCCTGCCATTCGCCACGCCATTGAGCAAGAAAGCCAAAAAACAGACAAACCCATCGCCAGCGTCCGCCAAAAGGCTCGCAGTTATCTTAATGAGATTGCCACCGACTATTCTTATCCTGTTATCCGTTTTTTTGAGCATTTTTTAAATTGGCTATGGACGCAACTATATGATGGTGTGCAGGTACAGCATTTTGAACGGATTCGTGAATTGGCAGATGACCATGAAATCATCTATGTACCATGCCATCGCAGCCACATTGACTATCTGCTATTGTCCTTTATCATCTATAAACATGGCTTATCCATTCCTTATGTGGCGGCAGGCAATAACCTAAACATTCCTATTTTGGGTAAAATACTCAGAAGTGCTGGGGCGTTTTTTATGCGTCGTAGCTTTAAAGGCAATGAATTATACGCCACTGTGTTTAAAGAATACGTACACAGCATCATCTGTCGCAATCAGCCCATTGAATACTTTATTGAAGGGGGTCGCTCACGCACAGGTCGATTACTGCCACCCAAGCTTGGCATGATATCAATGACAGTGCAAAGTCACTTGCGTCAAGCAAGCAAGCCGATTGTGTTTATCCCCACCTATATTGGCTATGAACGCATCATGGAAGGGGCAACTTATGTGGGAGAACTCAAAGGCAAGCCCAAAGAAAGCGAGTCCCTGCTTGGGCTGTTAAAGGTCAGCCGTAAGATAGAACGCATCTTTGGCACGGTACATCTGAGCTTTGGTAGTCCACTGTATTTGCAAGATTTTATGGATAAATTTAATGTTCAAGCAAACCATGCTCAAACCCATCATGCTCAAACCAACAAAGACACTGATGATGCTGACATCATTGTGTTAACAAACACCATCACTCAAATGGTTGAAAATATTGGGGTAAAAATCTTACAAAACATCAACAAAGCCGCCGTGGTTACGCCAGTTTCACTGCTTGGGCTGGTGCTGTTATCCACCCCAAAATCAGCACTGGACGAAGACAGTTGTCAAAAACAGCTTGCATTGTATCAACGCCTTGCAAGGGAAAAGCCTTATGATGCCGACACCACCATTACCCAAATGACCCCAAAAGCCATCATTGATTATGGCATCAAACTTAAGCTGATTGAGCGGACACCGCACATCTTAGGCGATATGATACAAGTGGCGAACAATCAAGCGGCTTTATTAAGCTACTTTCGGAACAACATTTTGCATGTGTTCATTTTGCCCTCATTTTTAGCAGCATTGATGGCAGGCAATGGACGCTTAAGCAGAACACTGGTACATGACATCACCAGTTTGTTGTATCCATTTTTACAAAGTGAACTGTTTTTAAAATATTCTTCTCGCAATCTTAACAAAACCATTGATTGCCAGCTGGATAACCTAATTGAGCTGGGCTTGATGGTGGATTTGGGAACAGACATCTTGGCAGCCCCTGAACAGCACAGTGAGCCATACCAACAGCTGAAACTGCTTGGCTCACCTGTGGAGCAAAGCCTTGAACGCTATTTTATGACCTTGGCATTACTGGCACAGCAAGGCTCAGGTAAGCTCAGTGCTGAGCAGGTGGTTGATTTAAGCCAGCTACTGGGGCAACGCCTATCAGTATTACATGCCGATGACATTCCTGATGCCTTTGACCGTTCCTTGTTCACCAGTTTTATCAATGCCCTTATCCGCCTAAACTATCTACACACTGATGCCGACAGCCAGTGTTTGCAATTTGACCAACGCATCAAGAACATCGCTCACTATGCCCGTTATGTGCTAAAGGCGGACACCATGCAAATGTTGCATCAAATCTCTGATTTAGATGACAGCGAGATTGAATACGCCATCAATGAGATGACGGCAAAAAAACAAAAGAAATTTGCCTTAAAGCGGTGATGTCTGTGTTATAATCTGTTTTTGCTGATTGATAACATCGCCACCGATTGGGTCTGGAGACGACCTGTTGGCTTGATTTGTCAGGCTCACACGCCTGAACAAGCCTTAATAATTGTTGCCGATGATTTTGCTGTTGGCAGTTTGCCAACCATTCTTTGGTAACAACACTCAAAATACGTCTTAAAACAACGACAAATTATCCAAGGAATGTCCGTTGTTTTTGTCTTGATTTATGCTTGCTTGTCCTTAGTTTAAGTTTTTTATTTAAGCTTTTTTAAATCAAACAAGCTTCTTGTGAATTGACGCTTATCGCTGTTGTGCCATTATTTTTTGCCAATATCAGCTGGCAAACCCCATCATGGACATATCATGCACAACACCCAAACCATAAATAGCAACCCCACAATCCATACCAATGCCAACCCAATAGACTGCATAAGCTTTGCTGATTTGGCATTGTCAAAGCAACTACTCAAAGCATTGAATCACAGTGGATATGATGCGCCCACACCCATTCAAGCCCAAGCCATTCCCCCTGCCTTGGCAGGCAAGGATTTGCTGTTGTCTGCCCAAACAGGCAGTGGTAAAACAGCAGCATTTGTGTTGCCTGTTTTGGACACCATTATCCGTAACCAACCCAAAAAATCTCAGGTACATACCGTCATCTTAACCCCCACTCGTGAACTTGCCAACCAAGTGAGTGACAGCGTACGCCGTTATAGCTCACAGATGAAAGATGTGTTTAGCGTGCCATTGGTTGGTGGTGCTCCTTATCATGGACAAATCCGCGCCTTAAAAAAAGGCGTACAAATCATCATCGCCACCCCAGGGCGGTTTATTGACCATATGAACGCTGGTCGCATCGATTTATCTGCTCTTAACATGTTGATACTCGATGAGGCTGACCGCATGTTAGACATGGGTTTTGCCGATGACATCAAGGCCATTATGACCGCCACACCTGCCAGCCGTCAAACCATCATGTCTTCTGCCACTTGGGACGGAGCGGTGGGGAAAATCGCCGAAAGCTTCACCACTGACCCTAAACGCATCGCCATTAAAGTGCAGTCTGCTCATATCGAAGAGTTCGCCTATTATTGCGATGATTTGCATCATAAAAACAACTTACTAGATGCCCTGCTCAATGACAAAAATCGTGGGCAAACCATCATTTTCACTGCCACAAAACACAGCAGTGAAACCCTTGCCAATCGTTTAAATGAAAAAGGGCATAAAGTCCGCTACTTGCATGGAGATCTACCACAATCCAAACGCAATCGCATCACAGGCGATGTTAAAGCAGGTAAAGTGGACATTTTGGTCGCCACCGATGTGGCAGCTCGTGGCATTGATATCAGTGGCATCACCCACGTCATCAACTATGACATGCCCCGTCAAGTTGAAGACTATGTCCATCGCATCGGACGCAGTGGGCGTGCTGGTCGCACAGGTATCGCCATGAACTTATGTGGCATTGATGACCGCAAACAGCTCGATGCCATCAATCGTTATTTAAAACGTCATATGACCATCGCCGAAATAGACGGCTTAGAACCGAGTATCAACACCGCTGACCGCCGTTTTGACGAAGCCAAAAAAGGGCGTAACCGTGGTCGCCGTGCCAGTCAACGCAACCGCTTTGCCAATGACAGTCGTGGCAGTCGTGGCAACAACCATAGCAATAGCAATAACAACAGCAAAATCGACAACAGAAACGAACAAACTTTTAACACCAAAAAAACCAACAACAGGCAGGATGGCTCACAATTTAAACGCCACAATCATCTGAACCGTCCAAACAAAGTCAGCAGAAATGGCAACTCTGACAAGTTTGGTGATGTGCCATTTTTTACCAAAGAATTGGCTGCCAAAGGCAGAAAATCAGCCAAGAGCAGAAAATCAGCTAAGGCAAAATTTGGTAAACAACATCATTAAAAACCAATCGGCATTACCCATGGCCCATTTATTTTGTACTGAAGGATTTTGTCATGTCTATTCATTCTCACACCAATGACGCTCGCTTTGATGTTCGCCCTGATGTTCACCCTAAGCGTCAATATATTAATACCCATGTTGCTGTTTTGCCCATGGCAATCACAGCAATCACGGCGATGATGCTGACCAGCCACGCCGCCGCCAAACCGCCTGCTCCCAATCTGTCCAATGCCGAGTTTCAGCAGTGCTTGAGCCGTTTACAAAACAGCAATCAGTTTGCCAGCGTCCGCTCAAGCTTTGCTCGTTATCGCCCAAGCCAACCTGACCCCAGCGTCATACAGTCGCTTAACCATCAGCCAGAGTTTCAAAAGAATGTTTGGGATTATTTGTCTGCATTGGTCGACGCAGAGCGGGTACAAGATGGCGTTCAAGCCCGCCGTCAGTGGGCAAACACCTTAAGCCAAATTGAACAGCGTTATGGGGTTAAAGCTGAAGACGTGCTGGGCGTGTGGGGTGTGGAATCCAATTTTGGCAAAACATTGGGTAAAAAACCATTGATTGAATCTTTAGCAACCTTATCTTGCTTTGATCGCCGTCAGTCATATTTTCGGGGTGAGTATGCCAATGCGTTAAAAATCCTTGAGCGTGGCGACATTCACATACATGACATGACAGGTTCTTGGGCAGGGGCATTTGGGCAAACACAGTTCATGCCCAGTACTTTTTTGGAATTGGCGGTTGACTTTGATGGTGATGGTCGCAAAGATTTGGTCAACAGCGTGCCTGACGCACTGGCTTCTACCGCTAACTTTTTGGCAAAACGGGGCTATCGTTATGGCGAGCCGTGGGGCTATGAAGTCAAATTGCCAGCTGGCTATTGGGCAGTCAGTAACCGTAAAAACAAAAAACCCATGAGTCACTGGCGTAATCAAGGCATCACCTTGGCCGATGGTCGCCCTTTACCCAATGACTTAAACCATGCAGGGTTGTTGTTGCCCGCTGGATTGAATGGTCCTGCGTTTTTGGTGGGCAAAAACTTTGACACTTTTTATTCTTATAATGCGTCAGAGAATTATGCCTTAGGCATCGCTCAGCTATCACATTTGATTAAAACAGGGCAGACCAATGTCCACCCAAATTCAACTGGCTTTGTCCGTGCATGGCCAACCGATGATGCTGGCATCAGCCGTCGCCAAGCCAGAGAAATTCAGCAAGCGTTATTAAATGCAGGCCATGACATTGGTGATGTTGATGGCATCATTGGTGACAATACCCGCCGTGCTATCCAAGATTACCAACGCCGTCATGGGGTGATGCCTGCTGATGGTCGGGCTGGGCAAAAATTTTATCAACTGATAATGGGCAACTCATCTGATTGGTCTGATAAAAGTTCGCTTCGGTAGCCACGATTTTGGTAGCTACGATTCAATCACCAACCACACACAAGCCAAGGTAATCCCAACCTTAGCAGTTTATCTTAACATTCAACACTGAATATTAAACGATTGGTGGTGATTTCACATTATCATCATCTAAATCTGCTGGGGTTTTGGATTCCCATTTGCCATTTTCTTTCCAAGTGGCATCGCCCCAATCATCTTCAGCAGTATCTTCATCGTCCCATTCAGCGTATTGCTCAGTGGCATTAATCCCACGACGCTTCATGTCAGCGGTTTGTTCTTCTAAGGTATGATATTGGTCAGCTTGACGCATGGTCTCTGCCAACTCATCAAGCTTTTGAATGCGTGCGTCAGTATTTTGTGTGTCAGTGTTTTGTGCATTTGTCATGATGTTTCTCCGATAACAGTGCCAATCATAGTACCAATGGTGCTGATGGTCATGGTGATAATATCAATCTTTTACTCAGCCAAAGCCCTTTTTGCTTTATCAGTCACTTGATAAAAGTTGCGTTTGCCACGCCCACCCGTTTGAGCGACTGCAATCCAACCTGCCGCCAATAGTTGCGATTTTACCCATTCTTGCTCAGCCGTGGCAACTTGTGTGCGTGACACCGCATGAGCATTGGGTCTGACATCTTGAACCAAATCTAAGGCTTGTTCATGCACCAAGTCGTTAACACACCGTTGAATGCCTGTGCTGGTGAATTGCGTCTGTAGCTTATTCAACGCTGTGACAATGTCTCGCCACGCCACCACCGCCAAAAATGACACTTCACTTAGATTGCCACCTTCATAAGCATGGGTGGAGAAATTAAGCATGATGTCATCACTCAAATCAATGACGGTGTCAGAGAGTTCAGACGACAGATTGGCTTGGGCTTTATCATCATGGTCTGTCATTTTGCCATTAAGTGTCTTGGCATCAAGTGTTTTAGAATCAATCGCCGTATCAGCGTCAATGGCATCAAAGATGGAGCTTCGGGTCGGTGGTGCTTCGCTTTTTTTGATGGCATTAAAGGTGGTCAATAGCGTCTCTTCGATGACGTTTTCGGTTCTTATCCAACCTTTGGCAGGGTGCTCAGAAAGCATTTGTAAATAAGGGAATTCAAGCAGTTGTTCAAGGTCTGTTTGGTCGTCATAGTACAAGATTTGCCCTGAATTTTGTTGTTCAATCAAGCGGATTAAATCTGTCAGCTGGCGTGACAGACCTTTTTGTGTGCCACGACCACTGCGGATTTTTCGCAAAATCAGCATGGGTTTATTCTTGGTTCTGGCATTGATGTAACTTAAGTGCAGTTGGCTGACACCTGTGTTATTAGGTTTACCATAGCTGTCACCAATTAACAGCAACACATAATCACATTCATCAATGCGACGGCGACTGTGATTACTTGCCAGCACATCGCCCAACGCCAAATCAAAAGTCAAAAACGCTCGGCGTTCAAAATACAACGCCAATGCGTCCAGTGATGATGATTGGTCATCATTGGCACATATGACATGAATGTGATAACGGCGGTTTGGCAAAGTAACCTCAAGCGTGGTGGCTGATGAAGACAAAAAGCGGTTAGCGAAATTGGCAAGGTGCTAAATTTTTAAATGGCCATTTTCAAATGGCTAAATTGTACATCATGCCCAAAAAACAAAGACGATAAAAAACGATAAATAAAACAAACCGTGTTATTTATCAATACCGTACTGTTATTAAGTTAAATATAAAATTCTAACATAGCCCCAGCAAAATGCGAATGGCAAATGACAAACATTTATCAATTTTTTTGTATCATTTGTTTTGTGTCACTTTTTTAATCGACCCATCATTCTTATTTAATCCTAATTTTATCAACCATCAATGGCATCAACCATCACCTCTTCACCACAGAGCTTTATCACCAATTCACTCAAGCCTTGCGTCATTGCCGTGGCAAAAAATTGCAACTGATGTGGATTGGGTTTGCTGTGTTGATTGCCAAGGCAGTTGCTGACTGCTAAGGTGTTTTTTTGTGGCATGTTTTTGGGTGACATTAACAAACCTTGCTCAGCCAATAATTGCTTCACTCGCCGTGCGATGGCATCACCAGAGTCAAACAACGCCATGTCATGCCCTTGAACCACCATTTGATTTAATAAAAATTCCTTAAAAAATGGATAATGCGTACAGCCCAGCACAATGGCTTGTACCCCTTGCTTGGCAAATTGCATCAGCATCTTACGCAGTCGCTCAGCGGTGGCATCTGTCGGTGGCATGCCCCTCTCTACCCAAGGCACTAACGCTGGTTCATACCATTTACTCACCCTGATGGCATGGGGTGTGGCAAATTGAGCCATCACATCATTAAGCGGTTGTCCATGCAAGGTTGCCATGGTTGCCAATACTGCCACATGGCTGCTCATGTGGTTGCTCAAGTTGGCAGATGCTTGGGTCAGTTGGGCGTTTTTGGCTTGCACATAAGCCAAAGCAGGTTTTAATGCTGGCACAAGACCCACGATGGGTATGGTTGGATATCGCAAGCGTGCTTGATTCAACGCATGGGCAGAAGCACTGTTACACGCCACCACCACCAGCTTGCACCCCTGTGCTATTAACCAATCAATGCCAGTTAAGGTCAAATGGCTGATGTCTTCGGCAGTGCGACTGCCATAGGGGACATGCTTGGTATCGGCATAATACAGATAACGCTCGTAAGGCAGTTGTTGGCGTAAGTGTCGATATACTGATAGACCACCCACCCCCGAATCAAACACACCGATGGGGCTATCTGCTGTCGGTGTTGTGCATGCGATGCGTAATAGGTGAGCATCAAGCAAAAGGTTGGTTTTTGACATGGCTAAGGACATACTCTGTTGTGATTGATGGCGTTGTGATTGATGGCATGGTGATTGATGGCATTCATGTTTATTGCTGATGTTGATAAAGAAAACATGTCATCTAAAAATTCAGTAACCCTTTAGTCACGCTTTTATAGCATATTTTTCGTGAAAATGATGTTTATCTTTTATAATAGCTGATGAATGTGATGTTTTTATTAAATTTACCAAACGTTTTAACAACCATATACAGAAAATTGATTATAAATTATAAGGAGTTATTATGCAGGCTATAGAACGAGAGTCGATGGAATTTGATGTTGTCATCGTCGGCGGTGGACCTGCTGGATTGTCTACTGCCATTCGCTTACGTCAGCTGGCACAACAAGCAGGCAATGAAGAGTTTATGGTTTGTGTGGTTGAAAAAGGTTCTGAGTTTGGGGCTCATATTTTGTCAGGTGCGGTGATAGAGCCAAGGGCATTAGACGAGCTTATCCCAGATTGGAAAAGCAAAAATGCCCCTGTGCGTGTAACAGCAACCGAAGACCAATTTTACTATTTACGTTCTGCCACCAAAGCCACCCGAGTGCCTGATGCTTTGATACCCAAACCCATGCACAATGAAGGCAACTACATTGTTTCATTGGGCAATGTGGTGCGTTGGCTGGCGGAGCAAGCCGAAGAACTTGACGTGATGATGTTCCCTGGGTTCGCTGCTGCTGAGATATTGTATAACGATGATGGCTCAGTCAAAGGTGTGTTGACAGGTGATATGGGGGTGGCAGCAGACGGCTCACATAAAGCTGGCTATGAACCCGGCTATGAGCTACTTGCCAAATATACGGTGTTTGCCGAAGGTTGCCGTGGGCATCTGGGCAAACGCTTAATCAGTCGTTTTCATCTGGATAAAGACACCGACCCACAACATTATGGCATCGGACTTAAAGAGCTGTGGGACATCAAACCTGAAAAACATCAAGAAGGTTTGGTGATGCACGGCTTGGGCTGGCCATTGACCGAGACTGGTTCAACAGGAGGCTGGTGGTTGTATCATGATGAAAACAACCAAGTCAGCTTTGGCATGGTCATCGATTTGTCTTACCATAACCCATACATGTCCCCCTTTGACGAACTACAACGACTAAAAACCCACCCTGTTATCCGTGATATTTTACAAGGAGGCACACGGGTGTCTTATGGAGCAAGGGCATTGGTCAAAGGTGGGCTAAACTCACTGCCCAAACTGACCTTCCCTGGTGGGGTGCTGGTTGGTGATGACGCAGGATTTTTAAACGCCGCCAAAATTAAAGGCACACACACGTCAATGAAGTCAGGCATGTTGGCGGCTGAAGCCATTTATGAAGCGGTCAGTGCTGGTCGCCAGCATGACGAAGTCATCGCTTATACCACACTGTATCAAGACTCTTGGTTGTATCAAGATAATTATGAAGCTCGCAACTTTGCCGCTGCCACACACCGCATGGGAATGTTTATGGGCGGTGGTTTTACGTTTGTTGAGCATAACCTTTTGGGTGGTAAGATGCCATTGACCATCAATGACACCACGCCAGATTATTCTCAACTAGAACGCTCAGCACATGCGTTTATGCCAAAGTATCCCAAATCTGATGGCAAGCTGACCTTTGACAAGCTGTCTTCGGTGTTCATATCCAACACCAACCATGCCGAAGACCAGCCTGTGCATCTAAAATTAACCGATTCAAGTGTGCCGATTGGAGTAAACTTACCTATTTATGCTGAGCCTGCCCAGCGTTACTGCCCTGCTGGGGTGTATGAAGTGGTACAAAAAGCAGATGGTGCTGAATTTGTCATCAATGCCCAAAACTGCGTGCATTGCAAAACATGCGACATCAAAGACCCATCACAAAACATCACTTGGGTAACGCCAGAAGGGGGTGGTGGACCGAACTATCCTAACATGTAAAATTTATATAAAATTTGACATGACATCAAAAACCCAATGATTGAACCTTTCAAATTATTTATTTATTTATTTATTTATTGGATTTTTTGTCAAGTTAACCCTGTGGATTACAAAAAAGGATTGCTGACTTGTTGGGTGTTTAAGGACAGAGTGGTTTGACTCTGTGGCTCATGATTGGTGGTCAAATGCTGTGTTCCTAACACCTGCACAATACGGTTTATCAATGTCTGTAGCGTTTTGGCATCTTTTAATCCTTGGGTATTTTGGCACAAGTCAATATCACCATAGATGCTGATTTTGTCTTCTTGATTTTCAATGATAAGGTTGCCCACCTGCATGCTTTGGGCATTGTTTTGATAAGGGTCTATCATGGCATCTCTCCACCAACCTGACTGACATCTGGTGCCCAAAATACTGAGCAGATGGCTAAAAATATTGAACAAAACCCACGGATTAACCCAACTGGTGCAATAGCCACCGCACCACTTTGGTGATGACAATGATCCACCAAGGGGCATCTTGAGCTGTCATGTCATCATGTTGTGCGTCTGAATGTTGATTGGGCAATGACAACAGCATCGCTTGAGCTTTCACCGCTTTATCCAGTGCAGGCATGGCATCTATGCCTGTCAGCATCGCCAGCTCATCAAGGCTAACGACCACCACCCGCCCAGACGCATCATTACTGGCATAATAAGCGGCTGCTTGGTTCAATTCTGGCACATAAACGGCTTTAAATAAATGACTGGGAACAAGCACACGCCCATTAATCTGGGTCAAGTTTGCTGTGGCATAGCCCACACCTGTTACCACATACGCTGAGCCATGCTTTTGGGTCAGATAACGGGTATGGCTCTCAACATCTCGCCAAACATAACGGTTTAACTCAGGCGTTTGTGGGGTGATGTTGGCAAGGCTAAAGCTTTCATATTGTTGGGTCAGCGTTGCCATGTCCGCATTGGGTGCCATATGCCCCCTGTCATAACCACTGCCTTTATAGTCAGCCAAAGTTGCTTGCTTGTTAATCGGTAGACGGCTTTCTGCATGGAAGTTATCACGACGCTCAAGCTTGCCAGCCGCTGTCAATCGCCGACGGTCAAGATACTCTGCCGACCATAACGGCGTGCGTGCCACCCCTGAATACATCACCGCAAAGCCAGAAAAACAAAGCGGTACAGTCTGAACGGTCAACTTATCCTGTGAATAAGCTGGTGGTTGCCCCATGGCAAACATCTTTTGACAATCAGCAAACGGCTGGGCATGGGCAATCATGGGCAACACCAGCATGAACAACACACACCCAAAAACCGCCCCCACTTGGCATATCTTATTTATCAACATCATCATCGTATCACATTGTAAATATTACATTGCAAACTTCAGGTATCACATTGGCAAGTATCACATTATAACAAGTAGTATAACACGCCTTATCCCAAGCATTGGTAGCATCTGATAAATTATGTTATGATAGCAATATAAACATTGTGGTTTTAATAAATTGTGGTTTTAATAAATGGTTATGTGCATAAAATGCTTATGTAGATAAAAGGATAAAGTTATGAGAAAAACAACGCAACCCACCCAATCGAACAAACTTGCCTTAGCCTGTAAAAGTGGTGCATTGGCAATGATATTGGCATTGACTGCATGTGGTGGCAGTAATGAACATACCGCCGCCGTTGATAAAGTTGATGAAGCTGCCGCTGCCGCTCGTGAAGCCACTCCAGAGCCAGTACTTGATGAACCTGCCACCATCACTGCCAATACCCCCCCTGCTGACACTGCCGTGGCAACAGCTGATACCGTAAGTGAACCGCCAGAATCAGCAGCCACCACCGAACCCACCGCTACCGATGCCGATGCAGGGGGTGATGTACAAGCAGCGGCAGCAGGCGTGGGTAAAGAGCTATACGACAGCAAATGTTCAGTATGTCATAACGCTGGTGTGGCAGGTGCTCCTAAGCTAGATGACGCAGCTGCTTGGCAAGCTCGCTTGGCACAAGGTCAAGATGTCTTATATCAAAGCGTCATCAATGGCAAAGGGGCGATGCCACCTCGTGCCACTGCCAACGATGCAACAGACGCAGAGTTAAAAGCAGCGGTTGACTATATGACTGGTCAGGTCATCAAGTAATTGGTCAGATAATGCCACTGAATGAATCAAGCGGTCAGCCAAACATTGGTTGTTATTTGGTTGATTGTTATTTGGTTGCAAGTAAGGTCGCCATTGTGTCAGCACTGGCGACTTTTTGCATAACGGCTGATGCAACCATTTGGGCAAAAATTGTGTGGATAAAGACAGATTGTGTGGACAAAAAGGGTGTGTGGATAGCATGAAAGTACTGGGATTAGAGACATCTTGTGATGAGACAGGACTGGCAATTTTTGACAGTGAGCAGATGACCAAGCCACATCACGGACTGCTTGGGCAGGTGCTGTATTCACAAGTGGAGCTACACGCCATTTATGGTGGCGTTGTGCCTGAGCTTGCCAGTCGTGACCACATTCGCAAGCTTGTGCCACTGTTAAATGAGTTATTGGCACACTGTGAGCTAAACAAGTCTGATATTGATGCCGTTGCCTTTACCAAAGGCCCGGGGCTGATAGGGGCATTGATGACAGGGGCGTTATTTGGTCGCAGTTTGGCGTATGGTTTGGGCGTGCCTGCCATCGGTGTGCATCACATGGAAGGACACCTGCTTGCTCCGCTCATCGCTAACCCAAACTTAAACTTTCCATTTGTCTGCTTATTGGTTTCTGGTGGGCACACACAACTGCTGGCGGCTCATGGTTTGGGTAAATATGAACTGCTTGGCGAGTCCATAGATGATGCAGCAGGTGAATGTTTTGATAAAACTGCCAAAATGTTGGGTTTGCCTTATCCGGGTGGACCTAATATCGCCAAATTGGCAAACAATGGCAATCGACATGTCTATGATTTGCCCAGACCCATGCAACATAGGGGACTGGATTTTTCATTTAGTGGCATGAAAACCGCTGTGCATAATCTGATTAAAGACACCAAAGGCGCTAACCACGACTGTAAAGTCAGGGCAGACATCGCCGCAAGTTTTGAGCAGGCAATGGTCGATACCTTAACACAAAAATGCGTGAAAGCCCTTAAACAAACTGGCTTAACCCATTTGGTCATCGCTGGCGGAGTCAGTGCCAATACGTATCTACAAGAGCAGTTGACAAAAGCCCTTAATAAAATAAATGCACAAGTACATTATGCACCGCCTGCCTTGTGTACCGACAATGGGGCAATGATTGCCTATGCTGGTTATAAACGCTTACAAGCAGGGCAACAAGATGGATTAGCCGTCAGTTGTGTCCCACGCTGGCCCATCAGTGATTTGCCAAGTGTCAAGGTTTAAACATCAAGGTTTAAATATCAAGGTTTAAGTGTCAATGAACCAGCATGGCATCAACACAAATAAGCCAATGCTAGAGTTTAGCGTTTGCTAGGGTGTGGCCTACCATTGAAGTCAACAACTCAGCAAACCCTTGCATATAAGGAACTTCTTGGCTATGACTGCGAGTGGCAGCATACAACTGACACATGACTCCTTTACCTAAAGGTTTTGAGACCACCCAACCTTTTTTTTCATAATCTTTCACCACCCAGTCAGGCAGTGCCGCCACGCCTCGCTCACTGGCAACCAACTGTATGAGCATGGGTGTTAACTCTGTGGTACGGATATGGGCTGGTGTTACTTGAGCAGGGTTCAAAAAATGAGCAATCACATCTAAGCGGTTGCTATCAACAGGATAGGCGATGAGTGTTTGGTCTGATAAATCATTGGGCTGTATGTCAGACTTATCTGCCAATGAATGGGTGGGAGCGAGTGTCAAACGGTTTTCGCATTCAAACAAAAACTGATATTGAATGCCTGTTATCGGGGCGTTGTGTGTGGTAATCAGTACGTCAATTTCTTCATCTAATAATAGCTGATGTGGGTCTGGCTCAAAACCACTGGCAAAATCCAGCTCCACATCTGTCCACGTTTGTCGATAGGCATTTAATATTGGCATTAGCCAATCAAAACAGCTGTGGCATTCTGATGCCAAACGTAACCGTCCTGTCTGCCCATGTGCCAATCGATGAATGGCGGTTTTGGTCTTGGTAACATGCGGTAAAATTTTATCAGCAAGCTTTAATACTTCATTGCCAGCAGGAGTAAAGCTGACAGGGCGACTGCGGTTGACCAGGTTGACACCATAATAACCTTCAAGTTCTTTGAGTTGATGCGACACCGCCGAAGCCGTTACATGTAGCTCATCAGCAGCAGCTGCCAAAGAGCCATGAGAACGCAATGCGGTTAAAGTGTATAAGTGGCGTAACTCTAGCATAAAATGCCTGATGATGCTGATGGTTAAGACAAGGTATGAATGGTGTTATTATACAATAATATTTTTAAATAACAGACAAAAAAACAGCTCAATAAAGAGCTGTTTTTAGACAAATGGGCAGTTATTTATCTTAATCAATCATTTATCTTGATAAGCTATTTGCCTTGATAAGCAAGCTTCACACCCACGGCATAGCCATCGTTATCTTTAAATTCACCCACGACTTTACCATTAGGCAATTCGGCAGTGGCATCACCAAATTTTAAGTATTTACCACCAACAGATAATGCCCACTCAGGTGTGAAATTGTACTTCACCCCACCACCAACGCTGTAATAGCCATTGACAGGGCCTAATGAACTGACAGGGTTACCAGCACCAGAGTCCCAGCCCACATTAACCGAGCCTGAAAGTTTGTCATTAAAGCGTTTGCCCAGTCCCAAATCCACTTTCCATTGGTCTTTGCTGTATTGAACCAGATTTAACCCGTTAGGATATTGGACTTTAGATGCGGCATGATATAAAGGCGGGGTGATTTTAAAGTTACTCCAAGGCACCCAACGCACATCAAGCGTACCTAATAATTGGTGTTCACGACTGATGCCAGTTTGTAGGTTGAAGTTCACTGATTGTGGCGTGGTGATTTTGACTTTATCTGCATTCACCACATTTGCCTCAATGCCTGACCTGGTGGTGGAAGGCAGGTAATTTAAAGAAGGTAAGCTCTCACCAATTGGTGCTTCATAATCAATTTCAGAACGATACGTCACAGCGGCTCTAAAGGCGATCTCAGGAATGCTATAAGCGGCACCTGCCACCCAGCCGAGCTTTGTTTGTGGGCTGACGTGAGCATCGTAGCCAGCTGAAGTCAGATAGGCAGGCCCACGTAATGCCACATCTGCTTTGATTTGTTGTAGGGCAGGTCCGCCATAGATTTGCAAATTTTTATTAGCACCCAATTTAACGCCCACCAAACCCGTTAAATTTTTTGAGTTGACCGTTACCGCAGTTGCTTGACCCAAAGACGACTGCACACCTCCAGCGATGGCATTGGCAGCGGTTAAGCTTCTGGCTCTGTCAGCAAAATTTTGAGCTTGAGCTGCTAATTCTTGAGCTCGGGCTTGGGCTTGTTCTGCTTGGGTTTTTAAGGTTTGAGCTTGAGTCAAATTACCAGCAGCTTGAGCTTGCTTAGCTTGCTCAGCAAGTGATGCGGCATTAGCACCAGCTTGCTGAGCAGCATCACCAGCTCGCCTAGCACCATCACCAGCTTGCCTAGCACCAGCCGCTAATTGCTCAAAGGAGGTGATTGCACCGCCAGTCAGTTTATTGATGATGTCATCTGGGTTTCTTGAGACAAAGTTATCTTGACCAGTAAACACCGCATCAGCACCAAATGGCTCGTCATATAAGACACCCACGCTAAACGTGTCATTCACATCTGCTTTAACGCCGTAACGAAAAAAATCATATTCTTTGGCGGCATCATTCACAGGATTGCCTTTTGTGTATTTTTTTAGGTCGTTAATTGTTAAGTCAGCATTATCATGACCTGTAACATTGGCATCGATATGAGTATAAACGGCTTCGGCGTAAGTGCCATCTTGTAAAAAAGCGGTTACATCTTGCCCTGAGCGGTCCATACCAGCGGCAAAGCTCAAAGATGCTGTTAAAGCGGTGGTAACACCAAGGGTAAGTTTGGTAAGTGAAAAATGAGACATGGCTCTTCCTTGATAAATGGATAAAATGAAACGTTGTGGGATATTTGATTGATGATAAATCAAGTTGGTTTACTTGACGTGATGGATTAGCAAGGAACTTGCAATCATTAATATGAATTATCTTAAACAAATTTGGTTGTAATGGCAATAAAAAAACCAACAAAATTACATAAAAAATAACCTTAATGTCATACATTGTTTGGTTATTGTAAAAATACGATGGGTATGTATCATTTGGGTATGTATCATTATAGATAAAAAATCATGGATAAAAATCCTAATTTTTCATATTGACGCAGTCAAAGATAAGATGGCTTGCCAGCATCAAATGACCTTGCTATCATGCTTTATTTATGTTACTGCCCACAAATTAAGCACACTCATGCCAAATATCTTAACCAAAAACACCTTAACCAAAAATACCTTAACCATTGCTTTGTCCGAACAATCACAACATCTGCCACAACTGGCATCTGATTTGCTTGCCAAAAAGCAGTTAATCATTAACGGTCAAGCGACCGATGCCATCACCATTTATCAGGTGATTGATGCTCAAGGTTTGGCTTGTCCCATGCCACTTCTAAAAGCCAAAATGGCACTTAAACACACCCCACAAGGACAGGCGGTTTATTTACTTGCGTCTGATAAAAATTCTGTCCACGACATTGCTGCCTTTGCCAAACATGCCAACCGACAGCTTTGGCAAGCCCATGGCAATGGCATGGACAATGACAACATAGACAATGATAACATAGACAGCGACAACAACACTGACACCAGCCAATACCACTTTATCTTATGGTAATCACATCATCACAATTTACTTACACGACAACACTTAACATCCATTCATCAAATTCATATAATGGCAAAATCTCATTGACAATCAACACAATAACCCAACCAATGGCCTGACAACCAAAAAACGCCCAACATTCAATGCTCAATATTAAAAACCCAATCAACCCCTACCTAAAGGTTACGCCATGGCACGCATCCACCCCATCGACACCAGACATAACAAAGACCATCACAAAGACGTTCAAAAGATTGATACAGATGAGATTGATTATGCAGGCACGCCCACCCATGCCGTTGTGCCTGCCATTCCCATGCACTTGACTGCCCCTGGGGTTAATCTTGGTGCGTACATCAATACGGTGCATCAAATCCCCATACTGACCCCAGAGCAAGAGCAAGAGTTGGCTCACCGCTATTATGATGACGGCGATGTTGAGGCTGCTCGTATGTTGGTCATGTCCCATTTACGCTTTGTCATTCACATTGCCCGCAGTTATTCAGGCTATGGACTGCCACAAGCCGACCTTATCCAAGAAGGCAACCTAGGACTGATGAAAGCGGTCAAACGTTTTGACCCTAATAAAGGCGTGCGTCTGGTGTCCTTTGCTGTACATTGGATAAAAGCTGAAATCCATGAATTTGTCATTCGCAACTGGCGGATTGTCAAAGTTGCCACCACCAAGGCTCACCGTAAACTGTTTTTTAACCTTAGAAGCCTAAAAAAAAGCAACAACCAACTTACCCTAGACGAAGCCGATGCCATCGCCAAAGACTTGGGCGTAACTCGCAAACAGGTACTGGAAATGGAATCTCGCCTAACGTCGTATGACGCATCTTTTGAAACCCAAAACGACGATGATGATGAAGGACGCTACGCCCCCCAGTTATTTTTAGAAGATGGTGTTGACCCTGCTGAGTTGGTTGAAGAGGCTGATTGGGAAGCCAATAATACCAATGCACTGATGGCAGCCATGGATACCCTAGACGACCGCTCACGAGACATCGTTGAACAGCGGTGGTTGTCTGAGCAAAAATCAACGTTACACGAACTGGCAGCAGTCTATGACATCTCTGCTGAACGAGTTCGCCAAATCGAAAAAAACGCCATGGATAAAATCCGTGATGCCATGACCATCGACAGCATGGTCATGCCAGATTATTAAGGGGCAACTGATGAACTGGATTGCCATCGCTGGCATCAATCTTAGCGTTGCTGTCGCTCTTGGGGCATTTGGGGCTCATGGGCTAAAATCCATCGTCAACTCAGAGCAGTTGGCATGGTGGCACACAGGCACGCTGTATCTGTTTTTTCATGCCTTAGGCTTGCTTATGATGGGCATACTGATAAAGGGCTGGCATTATCCACAGGGCATGGCGTGGATGATGCAGCTGGGCATGTTGTTTTTTGCAGGCAGTTTATTTGCCATGACCTTAGGCTTGCCAAGGTGGTTGGGGGCAATCACCCCCATCGGAGGCATACTGATGATGGGTGCGTGGTTGTGGTTGGCGTGGGCAGCGATTCAAAGCGGTTAAATCAAGTCATCCATTCAAATGCTGTTTAAAGCCACGCTCTTTACTGCGTTCCCAGTCTCTGTCTTTTAAGGTTTTGCGTTTGTCGTGCAATTTTTTGCCTTTGGCCAAGGCAATTTGGCATTTGACCATGGATTTTTTCCAGTAGCAAGATAACGGCACACAGGCAAGCCCCTTTTGATTGACTGCACCAAACAGCTTATCAATCTCTTTACGGTGAAGTAACAGCTTACGGGTACGAATGCTATCAGGGTTGATGTGGGTAGAGCTGGATAACAGCGGTTGAATATGTGCCCCAAATAAAAATGCCTCACCATCACGGAAGACCACATACGCTTCTGTGATGCTCATCTTACCTGCTCGAATGGCTTTGACTTCCCAACCTTGTAGGGCAATCCCCGCCTCAAATTTCTCTTCAATAAAATATTCGTGCCGGGCTTTTTTATTGGCACAAATCTGATTGTCTGGCTTTTTTGCCATGATATTGTCCTCGCTTAACACCCACCATTAAAACGGAATGTCTTCATCGGCAGGTGCTGGCTGCATGGCAACGGCGTTATTGGGTTTGGGTTGATTTTGGTTGTTTTGCCCTGCTTGTTGGGCTGAGTGATTGTTGGTGTTGTTAAAGTTGTCATTGTTATTGTTGTTGTTAAAGTTGTTGTTAAAGTTATTTTGATAGGCATTGGCAGTGTTTTGATGGTTTTGAAATCCACCTTGATTACTATTTGGGCTGCCATTTTGGTTTTGGAAGTTACCATAGCCTTGATGGCCGCCTTGATAACCACTTTGATAACCGCCTTGATGATTTTGGTTAGCGACTCCCCCTCTGGCTCTGTTGGCACTGTCAAGCATTTGCATGTTGTCAGCACGGATTTCAGTGATGTAGCGGTCTTGACCATTTTGGTCTTGATATTTACGAGTACGCAGACTGCCTTCGATATACACTTTACTGCCTTTACGCAAATATTGAGCAGCGACTTCACCCAGACGGTTAAACAGACTGATGCGATGCCATTCGGTGGCTTCACGAGGCTCTCCTGTTTGTTTGTCATTCCATTGCTCACTGGTGGCAACGGATATGTTGGTAACATTGCCTCCATTATTAAACTGACGTACTTCTGGGTCAGCCCCAAGGTTGCCAACGATGATGACTTTATTAACGCCTCGCATAAAATTTCCTTAATTTATCAAAAGTAATTTATCAAAAGTTTATCAAAAAAAATTATCAAAAATATACCCTCACTTTAACGCAAATTGACATGAAAATCTAGCGGTGTGTGATGATGTTTTGGTGCTGATAAAATTGAGTGCTGATAGAATTGACGCAACTGCCACAGATGACACAACAACAAATTTTGCAGATAAAATCTGGGGCTTTGAACTGTTTCTTGAAATCTAACTAAATCTATCTTATCATATACAAATGAATAGATTAATCAGTATCAACGAAGCTTCCAAACAACTTGGCGTGTCCATCTCAACCTTACGCAAATGGGAACAAATAGGTGTGCTTGTTAAGGCAGTACTACAATGACAACCATTCGTGGACACATCATTGCCTTAGACCCAAACAACACCCAAGCCACCCATCTCAAAAAAGCGTGTGGCGTTGCCAGATTTGCCTATAATTGGGCGTTGGCACAATGGAAAAAGCAATATGAACAAGACAAAAACTACCGTGATGAATGTCAAGCAAAAG